>Ga0299912_10001243_pt1 | contig 20634 bp, 17 predicted proteins | sample RVTome_2_FD_207667 | JGI IMG/M metagenome (GOLD analysis project Ga0299912, IMG submission 207667) | Soil microbial communities from uranium-contaminated site in the Upper Colorado River Basin, Wyoming, United States - RVT95D214 (version 2) ... | reverse complement strand
ATCCAACTGGTCTCCAAAAGGAAACAGCTCGTAAGTATGAGTGGATTTATACCCCATTGTCCACAGAAAAGGAAAAAGAAAAAAGATACCGCCAATTATAGCTCCGACATCAACTTCCTCATCGCGATAAATAGTAGTGTAAAAAGGCTCGTAGCCTTCCTTTTCGATCCTTATGTCCGTGGGGCTTCCCATAATTTTTGTATCGGTATAGCTATAGGGAGTACTACCCACAGATTGGTCGTCGATGTAAAGACTGGCTTCGTTGGGTATGGACTGTATAAGTGTTGTGCTGGCACATGAACCGAATAAAATAAGACCTGACATAGCCAATGCCAAAGCCTGCATGGTTTTTTTTGAGGTAATCATGGTTGTATTTTTTATGTTAGTAAATCCTGTTATGCATTATAATTCATAACAGTTATAAAGATAAATTTCTCTGAATCAGATTACCAAAATTTATGCCATGAATTATGAACGTTCATATATGTCGAAAATATACTCAATCTGCTTCGGAAGGTCAAGTTATTATTTTATAATCAATTTTCCGATGGATGCAATCACATCTCCTTCAATTTCCAATTCAGGTTTTGATGAGATCAATTTCATGCTTTCAGAAATGATCCCATTAATAAAACGAAGAGTAATCTCAATATTTGATATAGAAAATTCATTTGTATTCACTCCTTCCAGAAGGATTCTCTTAAAAAGTTCATTATATGCATCAATAAATGCAAGACGCGCGATTTCATATTTGTACTTGAATTCAAATGCATCATTTCCTTCTTTAAGCCATTTGCGCGTCTCACCAAATATCATGATGATCAACTGATTAATACGTTCTGTACAACTGGGAAAAAAAGTGAGTTTCTTCTCCATATCCTTACTATATTTCACAGCAACTTTACTGATGATGAAGTAGAATATTTTCTCTTTACTGCTGAAGTGTTTATAGATGGTTTTTTTGCTCATTTTGATTTCATGAGCGATTTCATCTACTGAAGTTTTTTTAAAACCATACTGATTAAAATGTTTCTGGAATACTTCAGCTATTTGTCCCTTTTGTTGAATATCCTTATCCATAGGTATATATTATGTTCTTTTCATAAAATTAAAACTATTTTAGTTTTTAGTTTCTTTTCTGTCTAAATTTTTTAAAAAGATGTCTTTAATTAAACACTGAAAATCAGGTATAAATCGGGGTGTAGATTTTTTATAGAATACGTATGTTTCGCCAAATCGCCTGATCAAGCTCTTTTCTTCAGTTAATGAAACGAAAAAACAAACGAGTAGCCATAACAAACCAGTTGAAGCGACAGCAGTGATACCAAAAAATAGACCAATCCCAAAAACAGTAAAACTAATCCCCGCATACATGGGATTTCTCAAATATTTATAAATCGACCAGGTTCGAAGTTCCCTAGCCTGACCTATTGCACCATCTGTTCCCAGGGTATAGATGCCAAGAATAAAAATTGGCAAGAAACTAATTACATTCATTGCCCCGACAAACCGTATCACCCAGACGGGTATGAAATAGAGCAAATCGAATAAATTGTTACAGTTTAACCGTTTAATAATTAAAACAGACAGCAGGAAAAAATTGAATATTCCTATCGCCACCAACACCGGTGCAAGTACTTTAAGATAATTTCGTGTTTTCATATCAATTTGTTTTAAGGAGAATAATTTTCGGAACAAAGAAACGATTTTAGTTTTTAGTTTCCAAATAATCTGGAAACTATTTTCGTATTTTGTTTCTATTTATACTCATTTTAAATAACACGAGTTATAAAACTGATCTGAAAAAAGAATTCGATGAATTATTTTTTTATCCAGGAAGCGTAAAAACGTTCAAATTAAGCATGAGAATCTTTAGCAATAATATTGATCGAATAGTTTGTCAATTCGAGTAATTCCTGTCCAAAATCGCGCATATCGAGATCACCAGCAGTATAATACCAGTTTATAACAAGTTTTTCGCAGCCTGTTCTGAGGAGCATACATTTCCTGAGTATCTGCATAATCATATGGCTCGATGCAGTGTTCAGGTACTCAAAGAAAAACTCAATAGTCGTATTTGGATTCGGATTGGGAATGTACTTATCGAGCCAGTTTAAAATTGGTTTGTACACGTCTAGTACGTTCTCAGGAAGTGATGATCCACCAAGGAATAAAACTCCACGTTCCTTATCGAAATTGATAACCGGTTTGTCTTTACTTCCTTCCGAAACAAATTTTTCCATATTAATATAATGAATTACACATCACTTGCCAGAACAATACCTACTTTTTTCCACCTTGCTTTTTATTCTAGTAAATGTAATAAACTTTCACCTATTTGCGTGCAAATGCAGTACATAGGTCATTTTCATTTATCTGCAGCGTGTTAATTGTCGCGATACTGAATATAGCTATCGCTTATTATTATCTTTTTATGTCAATAATTCCAGCTGATTTTAAAATGAATAATTCGGGTAAAAAATTTCCTATAATCCTAATTAAAAATATAACTTTCGATCAATAAAGCTTTTATACTATGCCCCGATTCACAAAAAACCGATCTGTCAAAAAAGATCTTGCCCCGGGTTCGCTTGTGTTCATTGGTGAACGCAAAGTGGAAAATCCGCATATTACCCTGATGGATTATAATGAGAAAAAGCTTTCTGAAACCCCGGTAACAGATTTAGGACCACTAAAAGATATCATAGATTCTCAGTCGGTTTCATGGATCAATGTATATGGCTTGCACGACACGGATTTGTTTCAGAAACTTGGTGACATATTTGATATCCAACCGCTCTTCATGGAAGGGATTTTGAACACCGATCAACGACCCCGTTTTGAAGAAGGTGAGAAAAACCTGGGCTTCATCCTGAAGATGATCCATTTCAACCACGGTGGTATACAACTCGAAGCCGACCAGATTTCCATAGTACTGGGTGAAAAATATGTGGTTTCTTTTCAGGAACATAGCACAAATTTTTTCGAACCGGTGCGCTATCGAATCCGCAATGCAAAAGGAAAGGTCCGTACTTCAGGTACCGATTACCTTGTATATATTCTGCTCGATATCATAATTGATAATTATCTTAACATCATTGCAATATTAGGTGACCAGATAGAAAACTTAGGAAAGGAAATCATTGCTAAACCCGATGGAAAATATTCATCAGAGTTCTATAATTTTAAAATCGAGATTAGCTTCCTGCGAAAGAATATCCGCCCAGTAAAAGAGATGATCCTGCTTTGGCTCAAATCGGATACTCTTCTCGTAAATAAAAAAACGAAACCCTTTCTTCATGATTTAGCTAACCTGATTACACAGGCTGAAGAAAATATTGAAATCTACAACGATCTGCTCATTGACGGAATGAATACTTATAATGCGAATATCAGCCACCGTGCTAATGAGATTATGAAAGTACTCACAGTGTTTGCTACCATTTTCATTCCACTAACTTTCCTGGCAGGAATTTATGGAATGAATTTCAAATATTTTCCAGAATTGAATTATCGATTTAGTTATCCGATATTCTGGGTTGTGGTGCTCATCATTGGCGTTATTCAGTATTTCTTTTTTAAACGGAGAAAATGGTTCTAAATTGGTAAGGATAAGTAGGGATCGCATTATTGATACTAGTCATCAAATCACAACATAAAAGACAATAAGATATCCATTTATAAAAAAGTACTCTTAATCTTCAGTAATTCTTTTAATAAAAATCGGTACTCATTAAGTATGGACCAGGAAAGTATATTGTGAACCTTATTTTTAATTATAACCACAAACTCCATTCACTTAATTTGTTCGTCTGATTAAACCGTAATTTTCAATCCTTTTATAAAATTTTACATTACTGTCCCATCAATGTATACTAATTAACCTTCATTTTTGTGAAACAGCTAATATGACATTATAATTAGAATCATTGGCTGGATACCGATCTGCATTAAAATAAATCAATCTCCGGCTCTGATTGTCTGAAATCAATGTCTGTTAGATAACAATGCCATTATGGCATCATTTTTCAATTATTCATGTCAATTTGTCTTAGTTCGAGTGTCGGCATACAAATTGACTATGCCTTACCGATTAGTTAAAATGCATGTAAAACAAAAATAAATAGGAGGACAAAGCTATGTTACCAACAATTGTAAGAAAACGAAATTATGCAGCACCAAGTATTTTTGATGAATTTTTTAACGACAGTTATCTGCCCCGATTTTTCGAGGGAGATTTTTGGCCCGTCAATAAAAACATTCCGGCTGTAAATGTCGAAGAAGACGAAAAAGAATATCGTATTGAAGTAGCTGCACCAGGTTTGGAAAAAGAAGACCTGAAGGTTTCTGTTAACGATGGAGTTCTGACTATCTCTTCGGAAAAGAAAGTTGAAAAAGAAGACAAGAAGGATGGTTATATACGTCGTGAGTTCGGTTACTCTTCATTCTGCCGTTCATTTACGTTGCCTGTTGAAGTCGATTCCGATAAAATCGGTGCGAAACACAAGAACGGACTATTACACATTAGCATTCCCAAGGCAGAAATGAGAGTTAAATCAGTGAAAGACATTAAGATTTTATAATCTGTGCGTAAAGGGTTAGTATTAACGCAGCTTTAATAAAGGCTGCGTTTTTTATTTTCGAAAAACTTCTGATTACTTCTTCGGTATAATTTTAATTTTTAATTGTTAAAAAATCTAAAAAGTATTGATCAATAGCTCCCAATATTCTTTTTTTGTGACCAATTTCGAATTTCGAATAAATAAATTAATTATGGATATAGTTGTAGAAAACATTACAAAACGCTTTGGTACACAGAAAGCAGTTGACAATGTATCATTCCGGGTAAAAACGGGTGAAATCCTGGGGTTTCTGGGACCAAACGGAGCCGGAAAATCGACCACAATGCGTGCTATTACCTGTTTCCTTGCCCCAAATGAAGGGGACATTCATATTGGGGAGTATTCCATCCATCAGCACCCTGAAAAAATAAAGAAAATTATCGGCTACCTTCCTGAATCAAATCCTCTCTATCAGGACATGCCCGTTATCGATTACCTTAAATTTGTTGCCGAATTGCATGCTATTCCAAAAAATAAAATAAGTGAACGCATTCTCGAAATGGTTCATACCTGCAGTCTGGAAGGGGAAAAACATAAAAAAATCGGGCAATTATCTCGAGGGTATCGACAGCGAGTCGGATTGGCACAGGCACTGATTCATAATCCGCAGGTATTAGTTTTCGATGAACCTACATCGGGCCTCGACCCAAATCAGATTATTGAGATAAGGGATTTGATCCGTGAAATTGGCCGGGAAAAAACAGTGATACTCAGTTCACATATACTGGCTGAAGTTGAAGCTACCTGCGACAGAATCCTCATCATCAATAAGGGCAGAATTGTTGCCGATGGTACATCAAACGACTTACGCAAGCAGGCACAGGACAAAGAAATATTAAAGCTGACCATAGAGGATGGTGATCGTAATGCTATTTTCAAAGCCTTACAGGTATTGAGTAATACCGACCTGGTCGATATCATTTCGCAAAGTGGAAATACATTTGAATTGCAAAGCAAACCAGGAACTTCATCACGCAAGGATGTTTTTCGCTTATGCGTTGACAAAGGCTGGATTCTTACTGAAATGACACCCACCGAAACGAAACTCGAAGATGTATTCCGAGAACTAACCATGAACTAAAACCTTCAATGTTATGTCAACAATCTGGATTATAGCAAAAAGAGAACTGAAATCGTTTTTCGATTCACTTCTGGCCTACATTATGATTATAGCATTCCTGGTATTTACCGGATTATTCACATGGATGATCGGCCAGACCGTTTTTCTTATGAAACAGGCAAGTCTGCAGTCGTTTTTTGGAGTTTCTTACTGGGCATTGTTTATTTTTATTCCCGCACTGACAATGAAACTGATAGCAGAAGAACGAAGCAGTGGAACACTTGAACTAATACTGACAAAACCGGTTTCGGATGCCCAGCTTGTACTGGGCAAATTTTTGGCCGTCCTGATTCTTGTGGCCTTATCGCTGACGCTGACACTTCCCTATTATATAACAGTTGCTTCGATAGGTCCTATTGATCATGGTGCAACTCTTCTCGGATACCTGGGCCTGCTTCTGATGAGTTCAGCTTATATCAGTATCGGAATATTCGCCAGCAGCATTACAAGCAATCAAATCATCTCTTTTTTACTGGCATTATTTATTGGAATTTTCTTTCACCTGATTTTTGATATTGTTTCACGCTATTTTCCCGGATTCATCGGTAATACATTGAATTATTTAAGCCTTTCAACTCATTACGAGTCGCTTACACGCGGGGTAATTGACAGTAAAGATCTGATCTATTTTGCCTCTTTGATATTGCTTGGCCTCTTTGGTGCCGAAATGGTGATTGGGAGAAGAAATCTTACCGATTAACAGAAATTCAGAACATTATGAAATCAATTAAAAATATTTCAATTTTTATTCTACTTTTTGTAGGAGTGATTGTTTTGATCAATTATCTCTCAAACCAGTTTTTTTTCCGGCTTGATTTTACTGAAGATAAAAGATACACGCTGAGCCATGCGACAAAAGATATTTTGCGAAACCTCGAGGAACCCGTGACCATTACGGCATATTTCTCCGGGAACCTGCCACCCCAGCTCGAACAAGTGAAACGCGATTTTCGCGATATGCTCATTGAATACTCAAATCGTTCAAAGGGAATGGTAGCATATGAGTTCATCGATCCTCTGAAGGATGATCAGTTAAAAAACCAGGCTGCACAGGCAGGAATTTCACAAATGCAGGTACAGGTTGAAGATAAAGACCAGATCAAAGCCCAAATTGCATTTATGGGCGCCAACATTCAACTGGGTGAAGATAATGAAGCAATTCCTATGATCAGTACAATAAATGGTCTGGAATACAAACTCTCCTCAGCAATTAAAAAACTATCCGTAACCGAAAAGCCAGTTGTAGGATTTGTTCAGGGACATGGCGAAGCCAACCTCGGACAAATCTGGGAAGCCAAACAGGCACTCGATGTATTGCACAGGACCGAACTGGTGAACCTGAACGATAGTATGATCAATCTCGATAAATACAGTACGTTGGCTATCCTTGGTCCCAGCGATTCACTTTCAGTTGACGAATTAGCAAAACTCGATGCCTTCCTGAGCCGGGGTGGACGATTGTTCATCGCCATCAGCCGTTCCGATGCCGACCTGACAAAGGAACAATTCAGTCATACGGTGAATACAGGTCTGGAAACATGGTTAAGCAACAAAGGAATAGAGGTAAATACCAATGTGGTCATCGACCTGAACTGTCAGCAGGGATGGATTCAACCTCAGCCAAACTATTTCATGCAAATTACTGTGCCCTATTTTATTATTGCTCATACGTTCCAGGAACATCCCATCTCTTCAGGTCTTGAGCAGGTATTATTTAATTTTGCCAGCTCAATTAATTTTTCTGGCGACAGTGCAGTCAATTTCGTGCCTTTAGTAAAATCTTCAGAAAAATCTGCCACACAACCCGCCGAAGGTTACATAAACATAATGCAGCAGTGGAGCGAAGCTGATTTTCCCTTATCGGAACTCACCCTGGCAGCGGCACTTGAAGGCAGTTTCAAAGGAAGTGTACCAACGAAAATGGTTGTAGTGGCCGATGGGGAATTTGCAGCAGGTAATGAACAACAGCAACAGGTCAATCCTGACAATGTTAATTTACTGGTGAATTCCATCGACTGGCTTTCGGACGACACCGGACTCGTGGAATTACGCACACGGGGTGCTACAGCTCGTCCTCTAGACGATTTGGATGATAGTAAAAGATCATTTTTGAAATACCTTAATTTCCTATTGCCGGTAATTCTGGCACTTGCTTATGGTATTTTCAGGTTTCAAAAAAATCGAATAATCAGGTTAAAAAGAATGGAGGCTGACTATGTTCAATAGAATAAACTTCAGATGGTTGATTGCTATATTTCTTTTACTTCTGCTGGTTTCGATTGTTGTAATTATACTGAACCGAAGTGAAGGAGCAACAAGCAGAAACAGAACTTTTGTCAGTGAACTGACCCGAATAGATACAGCTACTGTAACTTACATAAGTATCACTCCACGGTCGGGTAACGAGTCGATTGAATTAATTAAAAAAGACCAAGTTTGGAAAGTTAAGGTAGATGATAAGAATTATAATGCCGATCCTTCAGCTGTTAAAGGTATGCTGGTCAGTCTCTCTTCATTGAGAGCTACAAGAATCGCAGCCAGAAACAAGGATCAATGGGCAAAATACGAGGTAACCGATTCTGCTGCCACACATGTAATAGCAAATGCAGGGAAAAAAACTGTAGCAGATATTTACCTGGGCAAATTCAGCTACCAGCAACCCAAAAATGCCAATCCATACATGTATCAGCAACAAGGTAAAATGACTTCGTATGTACGGTTAACAGGAGATAAACAGGTATATGCCGTTGATGGTATGATCGCTATATCGTTCAATCGTAATGCAGAAGATTTCAGAAATCGGACGCTCATAAAGTCGAACAAAGAAAACTGGAACCGTCTTGTTTTCAGCCTGCCTGATAATTCATATAGTATGATAAAACAAGACAACAAATGGATGGTTGATGGCATGCTTGCCGATAGTGCTGCAGTTAAATCGTATCTTTCATCACTGGCATGGCTTAACAGTTCAAATTTTATTGAAGATAGGATTCTAGCCACCGATATACCCGCATATTCCCTGAGCATAGAAGGTGAAAATATATTGACCCCGATTAAAATTAGGGCATATCCGGCAGATTCGTTAAATAGATACGTTATTACCTCTTCACTCAACGAGGGTAGTTATTTCAGTGGTAGCAAGAATGGACTTTTTGATAAAATATTTAAAGAAAAAAATTCTTTCTTAGTAACTCAAGCTGAATCAAACACAGAATAATAAGAAACTTAGAACAATCAAATTTGAAAAATGCGTATGGAAAAGCGTATTAGTTTCCCGCCTTTTCAATCTTTATATCCTTTGCCTTACTTAACGATAGTATTTTCAGCATCCAGTTTGGTAAAGCTTTCTCGGGTTTACGCTTCATCAGATTGAGATAAATACCCAGCTTTTTAATGATCGGGATTCGATGCGTTTCAACAAATTCAACTAAGGTACCATCGGGATCTTCTGTATAAGAAAATGCCCCTGCCGCTTCTCCCATGTCAAACGAGTTCCCGGTATCAACTGTAAAAGGGCAGCCTTTGATTTTACACTCTTCACGTAACAAATCCATCCCCCTTATATCGAAACAGATATGAATAAATCCAAGATCACCCCAGTAACGATCCTGGTAGATTTTCCTCGGCTCACGATCAAGTACCTGTATCAATTCCATCTGACTTGTTCCAAAAAGCAGACTAAACGCTCCCATCCGGGGTTTACTATGCCGGAGTAAAATTCTTCGCATCCTGTTCTTTCCTCCCGGAAGTGCCGAAAAATCCTGAAATATTCCAGTTTCGTCATAAATAACCTGGTCGTAACCCAGTATGCTGGCATAAAAATCTTTCGACTTTTCTATATCCAGAACACCTATAAGAGCTCCATAACTCGCTCCTGTCAGTTTCTTCTCGTTTCGAAACCAGTTGCCGCTCGGTACAATCTGGAAAAGATTGTTATATGGATCCCGTAAGAAGAAGTTCTCTCTCCCTCCATACTCGTTGAGTTTTCCAACGATATTTAATCCCTCCGAATGAAACCAGTTGTATGTATCCCTAACATTCTTGCTTTTAATTTTTGCAGCGAAAATTCCCAGATCACCTATCTGTAGTTCGAATTCAGGTGAACGTGGAACTCGATCGGTAAATTGCCATATCTCAAAACCTCCTCCACCCTGTAAGTTGATAGCCAGGGCAGCATGCCTGTTGCGGGGTTTTCCTCCTGTATAAGAAAGCATCAATTTAGCTGCTGCTGCTTCCTCAAAAATACGTACATCGACCCCAAAGTATTTCTTATACCAGCCCCAGGCTTCATAAACATTGGGTACTCCTATACCTATCTGTTGAATTCCACTAATAATCTTCTCTTTCATAGAATCATTTGTTCAAAAATTCGGCTTTAACTCACATTCAGGTGGGTCTTATTCTGCGTGCTAAAATATGAAAAAGAAAAGACATATATAACCTGATATAAATCATTACTATCTCCGATCCTCCAACCCATAGTTCCTTTTTATTTCTTTCCAGCGCTTTTATTATTTTGCGCGCACATTTTACTGCCGACATGCCTTTTGCCTGACCTTTATCCATAATACCATATTTCTTGCCATCCTTATCGATAGCATTCATTGAAATATTCGTATATATTCGGCCGGGAGAAACAATTGTGACTTTTACATTTTTATCATACAATTCGGCCCGTAAAGCTTCAAAATAACCCTGTATTGCATGTTTTGAAGCGCAGTAGCTTGTCCGCAAAGGGAATCCGAATTTACCTGTCATACTGCTAGTTACGGCGATCTTTCCTCCACCTTTTGATATCAGGGAAGGGAGAAGTTCTTTCGTTAAGGTGATAGCCCCAAAAAAATTGATTTCCATTATTTTCCGGTCAATCTTCAATGGCGTTTCTATTGCAAAGGAGCGCTGGCTGATACCGCCATTGCTGATCAGAATATCAATTTTCGGAAATTCTTTCAATAACCGGGAAGTTGTTTGTATAATCTCATCGGTATGTTCGAGATCGAAGGGTGCAAAAACAGCTTTACCTCCCAGTTTTTCACACCGGGAAACCACCTCTTTTAATTTGTCTTCATCTCGATCCGAAAGAATAATATTTGCATTCCGCCTTGAATATTCAAGTGCTAGTGATTCACCAATGCCCGATGCTGCTCCGGTAATCCATACCGTTTTCCCCAGGTAATTCATAAACTAAGTAATTTTATTTCGTCAAGAAGTTACGATCTTTTTATTCCTGCTATTTCAACTTATAAACCATATTACTTATGATCAATTATTTTATCGGTGAGTGCGATAAGCTTATCATAAGCTGTTTTAAATGCAACTGTCGCGGAATCCTTCCTGTACATCGAAAAGGAATATCTTATCCGGGCCCATGCTTTAATTAGGAATTTGCGATAGCCAAGAGCAAAAATTCCTGTCGATGGTAATGTAACCATATAAATAATTTTAATCCACCAAAGAGGAAGAAAGATCAACGCCAGAATAAATAGTATAAGATAATAAATAATGAGAATGGCAAATCCTGCTCCCCATTTCGCCGTGCTGAAAAACTGGGTATCCTTTATCCCCTTTGTAAATCGTACCGGTATAAAAAAATGAGGCCAGTTGTTCAATAATCCCAATAGAACAACAGGCCAGATAATAATGGAAATAAGTATTGCCAGAGTATTTAAAGCAATGCTATATCGTTGTCTTACGGGTACCCAGTCGCGGAAATTTAATTTTTCGCTCAATGTTGCATATTGAGTATACACTTTCTGCAACTCGGTTATTTTATCCTGCTTATTCTGTAAACATGCATCGAGGCAACCAATCAGTTTTTTATCAGCCAGGAAATCGTCGTATAAGTCTCCTGGTTTTAATCCCAATTTTCGATACATTTTATTTCGATAAATTATCCTGAGAGTCATGTATAGATCATAAAATTCCTCTGTTTCAATATGGATCATATATTTCTTCATCTCTCCTGCCAAACGCTCTCTCAATAAGTTCATCCCAGTTGTTGGGTTTCCCTCATAGGTCTTCCAGTATTCGCTGACTTCAATAGGTTCCCCGAAAATAATTAACTGAGTTTGTCGGAATTTCCAGTAATGACTGTAATCGATACCTACTGGTATTATTTTAACTCCTGGTTGTGATTTATATTCTTCCTGCGCCTTGAAAGCAATTCTGAATATCCCTTTTACTAAAGGGCGGAGTCTTCTTTTGTTACCATGATTGCCTTCGGGGAACAATAAGAGTGGATTTATCCTGTTATGTAGTACATTCACAGTAATATCAAAAATATCATCATTTTTCTGAAGGTTTGAAATACCATCGCGAATACGGTAAATAGGAAGAATTTTTATGAAAGTAAGAATCTTATCAACCATCCCGCCTTTAAATACATCGGCCCGTGCAAGAAAAACAGTCTGGAATTTTATTCCCGCAACAAAAGCCAATGCATCCATAAGTGCATTTTGATGGTTTGGAGCCAGAATTACCGATTTACCCTTTGGAATGATCTGGGGATTAACAATTCTGATCTTCCGGTAATAAAAATTGTATGCAGGTCTTACCAAAGTTACCTGTAAAAACCAGTATAGAAATGACCACCTGTCGATTGTTCTCTGCTTTTCCATGCAAAAACTATTGATCCGAAAGCGTAAAGATAAAATTATACAGAGAAAAAGTATTCATTTCATTCCAATCTTTGATATATTACAACCCTTGGTATGTAAGAGATTAATATTTTTAGTTTATTATCATTATAAGGTCTCAATTCCGAATTTTTAATTCAAAAACTTTTCCTGTGCGATCTGCTTACCTTTCTCTGATATTGATGATACAGATTTTCTTAAAAAATAAGGGGTATTACCCTTCAGGACAGTGATAATTAGTTACCGAAATATAACCTTAATTCTATTGCAGCAGAATCCCGTATATAAAATTGAATCGTAAGTATGATTCAAACTGAAAAAATAACGTCTACATTCGTATTTCTGGAGGAATGGCCAATTGTGAAATAATTTGAATACTATGAACAGAATGGAAAAAATCGAGACCCTGTTTCAAAAAATAGAACCTCAGCTACTTACTGATAATTTTATTCAAACCATTGGTGATGAGTGGATGCTGATTACTGCCGGTTCTATTAAAAAATATAATACCATGACAGCAAGCTGGGGTGCAGTTGGAGTACTCTGGAACAAGCCAATTGCAATATGTTTTATCAGACCAACACGATATACTTTCGAACTTGCCAGTCAGGCAGAGGTTTTTACTCTCAGTTTTTTTCATGAAGAATACAGAACAATTCTTAATTTCTGTGGTTCACACTCCGGGAAAAAAATTGATAAGATCAAAGAGACCGGATTGATAGCAATGATTACTGAAAATAAGGGTATAAGCTATAAACAGGCCCGCATGATCATTGAATGCAGAAAAGTGTATTTCGACGACCTAAAGCCTGCGCATTTCCTAAACCCTGAAACAGATAAGAAACATTATCCGAAGAAAGATTATCATCGGATGTTTATAGGAGAAATAGTATCGTGCTACGTTAAAAAATAGTTCGTTGTAAGATTGAGTGATTGGATTGGGGGAATTAAGAAGTCAGGATAATATGTGTTCTAAAGTCAAGGATAAGTTTGTTTCTATACTTACCGGGGAACTATACCTAAATAAAACACTTCATCCTCCTGAGGAGGATGAAGTGTTTTATAGTAAGGTACGTTTCTATCGTTTTACAATCTTCACATTATAATTCTTATTTCCGGCACTTATTTGAAGTACATAAGAACCTTCCGATAAACCGGAAGTACTTATCCGATTCTCTTTACCCGACAGTCTTATTCTATAACATAATTTACCGTCCATATTATAAAACGATACATTCATATTCTCTGTTATTTCACCGATCGAAACAACTAAATAATCGTTAAACGGAACCGGGTATACAGTAATATCCATTTTGGTATCAAAATCTATAGCATCTTCAATGATCTCTTCGGTAGTAAAGTTTGCCGGATTATTTTCAGCAGCATCAGTTGTATAAATCTCGTTACCCGGATCTCCATAATATTCGAATACGACCACTCTGTATTCTGTTTCGGGAGTTAATCCGGTAACAACAACTGAGTTTCCTGTACCATTAAATATGCAATACCACCCCGACAATGCTGTACCTTCTCCAAATACAGTGCCTGGTGTGTAGGTCGTACCGTCAACCGGACTCGGAGTACCTGTACTCCCCGACCTGATAAATACAACACGTTTTGCAGTAAAATCGGAGCTAAAAGTTGTCGGCACCTCGTTAAAATACTCAATGCCACCATCTGTGGCCACCCATACAGCACCACTAAAATCTTTTTTGATATCATTAACTCTTGGGCTGATTAATCCTGTGCCTTCGGCAATACCTGTTCCATTGTTCCAACTGATGTTCACTGTATCAGTTCCACTTTCGAAAGTTAAACCTGAAGCCTGCATACCTCCCGGATATTTAAACCATCCCGATGCAGTCTTAATCGACAATCCTTTGTCTGTACCAAACCAGATATTGCCTGCATCATCAATTTCAATAGCCCTGACATTGTTGCTTAAAAGACCGGAATCGACCGGATAGTGTTCCCACCATTCTTTGGTCAGATTGCCATAATGTTTAAACGCTCCTTCCGTAGTACCAAACCACTGGATTGTATCGATAATGGTGACTGTATTCACAGTATTTGAATAAAACAAGGTCCATTGTTCGCCATAAGCCGACGCTCCTGTAAAACCATCGATCAGATCAAAATCATAACGTAATACACCGGCACTATCGGTAGTAACAAATATCATACTATCCTTCTCATACGATCCGAATGATGTGATAGTGAGTTCAGTAAGTGAATTCCAGTTGTTGTCCTCATTCATATATTCTGTTGTATCATACCAGTCGGAGCCTCGATAGATACTAATCCCCGCAGGTGTACCAGCCCATCGGTTGTGCCGTATATCAACTCCAACAGCCAAGATATCATTATTGATAATTTCACTGTTCCCGGTGGTGTAAGTAGTTGCAGAGGTTACTCCGTCGATATCAAACCCTGCCACAGATAGTCCACCGTCAGTTGCTATCCAGATCTCATGTCCGTAACCGGTTTTCTCATATGCAATGTCCCTGACATTATTGCTCAACAAATAATTGTCTGTTGTAATATCGGTCCATGCAATTCCGTTGTAACGCGATATTCCCATATCGGTACCGAACCATTTAACATCAAATGAATCAACATAGATTGATGTAACCTTTTCACTAAGTAATTCACTGTTCTCAGGCGTGATCTGAGTTCCAAGATATACTTTAACAAGTTCAATACCATCGCCTGTACCCAGGTTTCGGGTATATTGTTTGTCGAACATGTTATTCCAGTGTTCATGTACACCATAGCTAAAAGTATTTGGGTCAGCATCATCCTCAGGATCGTAGATAAGACCTGCAGGCCAGTTTGTAGAATCTGCAACCTGGTGCAGATAATCATCGACCGCACCCATATGAGGAAAATCTTCAAGGCCATTGGATCCATCGAATTCGGTATAAAGAAAATCAAAACCAACCGATTCAATAGCCACCGGATCCTGTGAAATAAAGATCGAAGAGGACCAGTCCCCGTTAAATGGAGGCATATCCCACTTGTCGGGTTGGTCAATCTCATAATCTGATGTAAACAATCCATCCATCAGGTAAATCAGATTTTTCTTTCCCAGAAATTCATGAGTCATAATATCTACCTGCACACGATACAAACCATACTGAATTCTTGTAGGATTACTTCCAGTAGGGTCGACCAGCCCTGCATGAAGATGACTTGCAGCGTCGCGTGTATGGGAGCCAAAATGGTTCTTGGCAAACATGGTTACACCCGCATGCTTATGTCCCTTCATAGTAGGCAAATTAATCATGTACTCCATATCTTCATAAATCGTATACAAATAATCCTGTATGGCGCTTGGCATCACCGAGCCATTATCGGAATAATTAATTATAGCAGTGGTACTCGGGACAACGCGCTCACGACCCAATGAATTCGAATTGTAATCGAGGTAGTGGACATCGGGAAATTCATTATGCCAGAGGGTATAATTATCCTGGTAAATATGTCTCAACGGATCGCCAATGTATATTCTATCCTGTGGAACACCAACCACATTGACCAAATTGCGCAGAACAGATAAAACAAGCTGGGGAGAAGTCTCCGAGATAGCATAATAATCACTTGCCATGCGTTCAAATGTAGCAGGATTTATATTCCCGCTCCAGGTGCTGGTTGCATTGATCTTAATAAAGATTATCTCATCGCTGTCATAACCTACATCACCTTTACCTTTTTCGATATTATAATACCTAAAAATTGCATCCCATGCATCAGCTGCTGTGCTTTCACCTGTTATACTTAGCAGAGCATTTGAAACCATAAGATCGACCTGCGCCTGATCGGTATTTTCATTCATGAAGTAACCGTCGCCAAATGCATTGGTGCAATCTTCGTTTGTAGCATTCGGATTATGAATCCATACCACTCTGCCAGGGAATATACCTTTAGCAATGCCCATTGGCTGATTGGCAGGTTCAATATCTTTTGTAGCCGATTTTACCCGATTATCAGTATTCAAAAGTGAAATTGCCGAGAAAACAAAAGCAACAATGAAGAATAGTATAGCTACCGGGAACCGGGAAGCTTTCAGATGTTCTTTGAATTTTCTGAAAGAAAATACTGTCACTGACAAGGACAGAAGATAGATTACAAAAGCTGATGCTAAGGGAGCAGTTGCCCTCATACAGGGATAGGCTGCTCTCGAAGGCTTAGGGATTACACGAAATAAAAACCAGATGGTAGAAATGATCCCTACTGCAAAAAATATAATTTCAGCAGGAATCCTCATTTTAATTAAATAATCAATTAGTTTCCGGAATCGATGTGATGAATAACTTGGTCTCATAATAAAGGTTTTATAGCAGTTTATAGATACGTCGCAAGGTTGTTTAAAATCAATATATTACATTATTTATCATCAGCCATTTTTTAAAAGTAATCTGATTGTACGTCTGATCCGCGCCAGGGTTTCCTAAAGTATGAATTAAAAAATAAATATTCAAAGATAAAAATCAAAAGTAGTCGACAGAGTTTGAGATTTTTATTTCGTCCCCTATAACTGTACTTTAACATTTACCAGTTAATTTAATAACAGCAATAGTCTATTTCATCAAATAAGTTGTTCTCTCATAACCTTACTTTTTTTGAATTTATATATCACGAAAGGCAAGAAAGCAAGGATAATAAGTTATTAAATGTTTGCTCAATGTTCAGCATTCTGATTAAAATATATTAATGTCCATTTATTTGCCCGATATTCATTTTTCACTATCTTGACAATACAATTGCTTTGACAGCTATAAAACAATTCATGAAGAACGAGAAAGAATTAAGTCAACTCTTAAGGGATGGACGCGAGGAAGCAATTAAAATTATTTTTGATAACTATTATGAGGAACTATGCCTGTATGCCGAAAGTATAATTAAAAATCATCAGGCAGCTGAAGAAATTGTTGAGGATATATTCGTTTATATCTGGCTCCATGCAGATACAGCGCAGGTTATTACGTCAATAAAAAACTATTTGTACAAAAGCACCTTCAATAACAGCCTGAAATACCTGAGGAAAATGAGAGCTGAAAAAAAACTTCTGGAAAACCTGGATTATACTCTTGAAGATGAGGAGATCTTCTATCCCGCTTCTCAATTGCATCCTCTCTCAGTTATATTTACGGATGAACTAAAAGCAAAAGCTGTAAAAGTTCTTGAATCACTTCCTGCCCAATGCCGGTTAATATATTCCCTTAACCGGTACGAACAATTAACTTATTCAGAAATAGCCAAGAAACTTAACATTGCAGTCGGAACGGTTAAAACTCAAATGAGCCGAGCATTTAAAAAGTTTCGCGAGGAGTTGCGGGAATTCTTCCTTTGATTCTGTTATTAATCTTGATTTTTTCACTTTTTATACAACTCTGTCAACCACTCACCCGTTTTCTGGATCATTATAGTACTATAGTAAAAAAAGCGATTATGAACAATACGAATATGTTGGAGGCAATTTTAATTAAGTATCTGTCAGGTTCTGCCTCAGAATCTGAACGAAATAAAGCCCGTACATGGATTAATAGTAGCGCTGAAAATATAAAACATTTTCAGGAACTGAAAGAGTACTATCAACTTACCAAAATCGTTCAGATCCCCAGTGGCTTTGATAAAGCTGAAGGGTGGGAGCGGATCAGATCAGGGTACTACAGGAAAAAGCTAACATTAGAAGAGGAACGTGAAAAAATCCGCCGTAGAAAAATAATGCAATGGATGTCGGCAATTTTTACTGCAGCTGTTTTTTGCGCTTTTTTCCTGGGCGCATACTTCAATAAGCATTGGGATAAATCCGGCCCGGAAAAATTGTATAACGAAATTGTAGTACCTCTGGGTTCGAAAGCACAGATATCGCTACCCGATGGCTCAAATGTATGGTTAAACGCAGGGAGCAAGATGAAATATCCTGTAAGTTTTTATAACAATCGAAGGAACGTATACCTTGAAGGAGAAGCCTTTTTCGATGTGGCTAGCGATAAAAAAAGAATATTTATTGTAAAAACCGGAGAAATCAATGTCAAAGTGTACGGCACTCAATTTAACATCAAATCATACCCCAATGAAAACCAGATACAGACCACTCTAGTAAATGGTTCGGTTGCTATCGAATCTGTCTCCGAAAGCGGAAAGAATAAAATTATCTATCTACGTCCAAACCAGACTGCGATCTACTATAGATCTTCAAAAACCATCGATGCCGTGGATGCCCATCCTTCAGCAGTAAATAACCAAGCTGATATACCTGAAAAAATTGAGGTCGTACCAAAATCGAATCTTTTGCCCATTATTTCATGGAAAGATAGTAAATGGGTAATTACAGGAACCGAATTAGGTAAATTGGCTGTTGAGCTCGAAAGGAGGTATAATGTTGTAATAACTTTTGAGAGCGAGAACCTGAAAAGCTATAAATTTTCTGGAACTCTCATGGACGAAACATTTGAGCAGGTATTAAGAATCATGCAGTTATCAGCTCCGTTGCTATTTACTATTGAAGGTAACAAAGTAGTTTTTAAAGAAGATCCATTATATAAGAAAAACTACGATAAAATGATTACGAATTCTAATTAAAGCAATAGCTTATGGAAAGATAGCTGAAACCGGAATTATAAATGAAAAAATCGCAGAGTTGGTCAGAACTCTGCGACATAAAATAATTAATGCATAATTCTCATCATATAATGATTGATCCGCACTCATAAGAGAATCATAACACTAAATACATCCTTAAATATGAAAAAAAAACCTTATGTAACCCAAATACCTAATCAGAACAGGTATATTAAACTCTTCCTGATCATGAAATTTTCCCTGTTACTAAATTTAGTCTGTTCTGTGGCAATTTCAGCCAATTCATTCTCGCAGAACAATTCTTTCTCGATGAATTATGAAAATGCAACAGTCAAGGATATTTTCCGGTCGATTGAAAGCCAAAGCGATTATCGTTTCTTTTATAATGATGAGCTGAGCGATTTAAACCGCATTGTTGATTTGAATGTAAGAGATCTCAATATAACTGAAGTCCTTGATAAGTTATTCCTGAATACCGGTATTTCATACACAATTCTGGAAAATAACCTTATAGTGATTGCTCCTATGCGTTCGGGACAACAAAAAATTGTTACCGGAATGGTCACCGACCAGCTTACAGGTGAACCGCTGGCTGGGGTAAATATTATAATTGAGGGTACAACACAAGGGACTATTACTGGTGTCGACGGCAACTATAGCATCGAAATATCTGATAGTCCGGCAGTTTTGGTTTTTACCTTTATCGGATACCTGACAGAGAAGGTTGAGGTGGGTAATCAAACCAAAATCGATATGAGTCTTGCGGTTGAGGTCTCAGAACTAAGCGAAGTAGTTGTTGTGGGTTATGGTACTCAGAAAAAAGTTACCATTACCGGTTCTGTAAGCTCAGCAAAAGGTGATGAAGTATCAGACAGCCCGGTAGCCAACATTTCAAATTCTATTGCCGGGAGAATTTCAGGAATCAGTATGAAATCGAACGGCGGCCAGCCCGGTGAGGACAATCCCGATATACATATCAGGGGTATAGCAACCACTGGCAATAGTGCTCCTTTGGTAGTTGTCGATGGAATCATAAGAAATAATATAAATCAAATTGATCCAAATACCATAGAATCTGTAACTGTTCTGAAAGACGCTGCTGCAGTGGCTCCCTATGGTATGGGAGGCGCCAACGGAGTTATTTTAATTACCACAAAAAGCGGAAAAGCAGGTGAACCCTCGCTGTCATTCAGTACCTATTATGGGATACAAACTCCTAACTATAGACCAGATATGCTGAGCTCTAAGGACTACCTGACCTTAGTGGATAGCGCAACAGGAAGCAATCATTCTGTCTTAATCAGTAACTATGATAGTTTGCATTCTGTGGACCCGGACGCCTATCCCAACAGTAACTTCTATAAGGACGTAGCCGATCTCACTGTACCTATACAGAATTATGATTTGCAGCTTTCCGGAGGGGATGAAAGAACAAGATACTTTGCCGGTCTGGGCTATTATAAGCAAGATGGCATGTTTGAGAATTTAGGATACCAGCGCTACAGTTACAACTTAAAAGTAGAGTCGCAGGCCACAAAAACGACGAAAGTTATGGCTTCACTGCAGGGATCTGTGGAGGACATCAAACGTACACGAATAAATGCTGACGATATTCTCTGGTGGGCTATTAAATTTATTCCAACAAATCCTATGAGGTTTAGCAACGGCC
>Ga0299912_10001242_pt1 | contig 20634 bp, 33 predicted proteins | sample RVTome_2_FD_207667 | JGI IMG/M metagenome (GOLD analysis project Ga0299912, IMG submission 207667) | Soil microbial communities from uranium-contaminated site in the Upper Colorado River Basin, Wyoming, United States - RVT95D214 (version 2) ... | reverse complement strand
TACGATTTCGACAAGTTCGTCGGAACCCAGATCGGCCTGGAGGAATTCACCCAATGAACGATTTTTGTGTAATCTGGCCCTCTCGAAAGTGCCAAAGAACATGTAAAAAATCACAATTATGTAAAAAACAGAAGGAGCAAAAAATGAAGAGAACAAAATATCAGTTTTTAATGCTCTGGCCAATCGGCCTACTCACTCTCGCCCTCTCATTATTCGCCTTCGAAATAGACGCATTATGGTCAAGCAAAAACGACCCCACTAAGCTCGTAGTATGCTTCACAATACCCAAAAGGAAGCATTAAGAAAATTTTTTATGAGATGATCCAAGGAAGGATGGTAACTTGAAAAATAAGGATAGGATTGGTAACTTAGTAACTTACGTCCACCACTACTCTACTACTAACTACGTCTTCTACCTGGAGGTTTCTTTTTGGTGAGTCAAGATCACATTTTCAAATTATGTTTGCCTCCAGAGCTCTATCTTGGAGTCATAAAGTTTCAGGCCGAGAAAGAAATTGGCCGGCCATTCGCAGGCCTGCTACTCTTAACAAAGGCAGCGTACCAGGAGCACCTCATTAGTCAGGATGTTTACGAGACTCTCACTTACCGGTACAGTCGAAAACTCGTCACTGAAGACTCAATTCAAAGCAAGAAGTCACTGGGCCAGCTTCAGGAGGACCAGAAAATCAAGAACAAGAACCAGCAATTCGGCAACGTCCTAAGTCAGTGGCATCTTCACCCGGACCAAAAGTGGCGCCAAGCCTGGCTCGAGCAAGCTGAAGAGTGGAAGACCAGGTGCCCCAATGCGAGGATCCTGCTTGAGAAGATTGAACAAGCCATAGGAGGGAAAACATGAATGTTTATTGACGTAAATTTCGAGGTTTTCTGGATCTTCTGGACCGTAATTCTGATTGCGATCATGGTAGGCGTGCTCCTGGCCTTGCGGATCCTCGAGCTCGTGCAGCTCAACCAGGACCAGAAACTACAAGAAAAACCAATCCAATACGAGGATGAAGAATAGAATGGCTACCGAAGTTGTGTTCTGGAATAATCCTCTGGCGCTCCTAATCGCAGTAATATTTGCCTTCGTCATGGCCTACGTAATCGGCCGTTACTGGTCAAAACCAACCATACATGAGGACGACGATTAATGAAGAGGCAAATCCTCAATCTTGAAGTCGAGTGCGATCAAGAAGTAGCTTCTACACTGCTCCAGGAGCTCAAATGCGTCCTGGAAGAGGTAGCCTGCAAAACCAAAACAACCGTACAACTCACAGAAAAACTCGAGGAATGAAAGGAATGAACTGGAGAAACCATAATGGATCAACTCTGTAGAAATATAATGTTCATGGTAGGAACGTTTTCTATTGTTATCTTTGCCATGTACTCTTTTTGGTATGATATTCCTTATGGTTGGCTTTCAATACTTCTTCTGATTCCTTTGTATGCTTGGTGGAGTTACACTTTCACTAACAAGGAATGAGCTTTCCTCAGATTAGTGGACATCATTAAGAGGTTGGTTGATGCTGAAAGGAGCGAATAAAATGGATCTATCTTTCATACTGATTTATACGTACAAATACGTATCCCCACTTTGGGGAGAAGAGTGAAGCATAAAGTGACAGTGAACATCGACCAAGAAACCTTCGAAAGAAGCAAGCAACTTGGCGTAAACGTCTCACAAGCCTGCACAAACTACCTAAAACAACTAAACACCACCATAGAAGGCTTGAATGGCAAAACGGAATGCTTTCTCGATAGAACCTCTTTCACGAAAGAGGGTCTGGTGCGGTCGCCGGGATTTGAACCCGGGTCGTCAACGTGGCAGGGTCTTATAGACTGGGCTAAATTCAGACTATTCTGTGAGCAGAGCAGTGGAGATAGCCACTCGAGGCAACTGGTGAGTTATGCACAGCGTTATTGCACAGCATTATTGACCAAGGACATGACCGTGATCCGTGGCCTCAGTGACACAATGCGGCCTAATGCCATGAAGGGACTATCAGCTCTCGCAAAGTTTCTGGGATGCTACGATGATTTCAAGAAACTTGTGAGCGATAGTGGCCTCAAGTGGAGCGGCAAGAGCGCCGACGACATCTTTATTGATCGGCTAACAAGCGTGAAGGACCCAGAAGAGATCTGGACGTGGATCCGCACAGTCAAGAAGGAGCGCCCTGAGCTCACTGGATTCTTGGATTTGATGGTCACGTCCGGACTCAGACTAATCGAGGCGTTCAACAGCTTCAACCTAATTGGCGCCTTGGCCAGGAGTGAAGGCCTCGCGCTCGTCCTAAGCAACAATGGCAAAACTCGAGTAAGTGGCTACTTCAATGTGGAGAAGTTGACGCTGGAGCATTTCTGGTTCAGGGACATGTTCATTCGCCGGAGCAAGAAGGCATTCATCAGTTTTGTTCCGGAGCAGCTGGTTCGGGAGATCTCGAAGCTTGAGCCCTGGGTGAGCACTGACGCGGTCCAGAAGATGGTTCAGAAGCGAGGCCTACAGCTCCGGTTCGCTGACATCCGAGAAGCGCACGCCACATTCATGAACAAGTATCTCAAGAAAGAAGAGATCGATTTTCTGCATGGTCGCGTGACGAGTGGCGTTTTCATGCAGCACTACTTCAATCCGTCCTTAATATCGGATTTGAAAACTCGAGTCTTCCAAGGAGTGGCCGAAATCCAGGAGAAGGTGAAAGTATGACTGAGAGTAAAGCGATCGCGATCACTGGAGAGGCCATGAAGGTCCTCCAGGAGCACGGCAGCAGCGTGGAGGCCTTCACGAAGACTCTTAAGGAGCTCTTGGCCAGCACGCGGTTCTCTGGCGCATACGTCTACTTTGACAGCTGCTTGTGCATCGAACTTGGAGAAGCTGAGAAGGAGCCGCTGATGCTCGCATGAATTCGATCTATCTGAGAATCTTCAGGACCTTCTTTGGAGGCTTATTCTTTTTCTTCTCTGGTTTGTACTTGCTTACTTTGCCTTTTTACACGTTCTTTATGGCTATTCCAGGAGGGATGGTGGATGCTCTGCTGCCGTTGGAAACTGCCTTGTGTTCCTTTGTTTCAGGTGTTAACTTTGGATTGTTCGCTCTGTTCTGCTACCGTATTTTCAGGATGGTTAGGGAGGATGAAACGTGAGTCGGTTAGTCAGGGCTAAACGCTCAAAAACTTTGAGTCTAAGTATACCTGAAATCTCCCGGAGGATCCAGATTGAGAAAATCACTGAGACGGTACCGGTGAAGCTTCAACCAAGCCTGGCCACTTACGTCCGGGAGCATGGAGGATCCACTCTCATCCGAGAAGCAATCCTGGAGTACGTCTCCAAGGCGTAGCTCCTGGAATCTTGGCAAAAAATTTTCAGCTTCTGGTCGTAACCCTTTGACGCCTACGCATGGAAAAAAGCCTTTATGCTGTTTACCTGGTGGAGCGCCCTATGGAAAAATCGCCTAAGTGGTTGTGGTTGTTGTAAATAAATAGCCAGAAGAGTCTACGCCTTTATGGGCGTCACGGTTGAAGTAGGACGAGTCGACTCTCTTACAGGGAGCACAGAAGCCAGCTCTTTTCACCGCTGCGTTATGACTATCAATATGCATCTTAGCTGTTCTAGCTGACCGATTAAGCTTCTCTCCTATCTTAACCATGCTCAGGTTCTCGCTCATGTAGAGTTCTATTATCTCAGTGTGCTCTTTGTCGCCCACGGTTTTGTATGTTCCTTTCGAAATGCCTACCTCAAGAACCTCACCATAGTCGACCTTCATTCCAAGGTTCTCCAGGATATCCTCACGTTCCTGCTTGTGCCACATTACCTCAGGAAATACTCCATAACCAATAGCCCCGTTCTTGGTGACTATGACGAAGCGTTTAGGTGGAAGGCACCGAAGCAATCTGGAGTCGATGTATCGGTAGAGCCATCGGAGCTCTTTGCTAAGGCCTTGCACACCCTGAGCTTTGAGAATAAGATAGTCGCTTAGTGAGCGGATGTCGATGTCGATCGCATAGGATCTGATGCTGTCTATTCCGAGGCTTACTCCCATGTGTCGAGATTCTCGGATTAAGTAAACCATTTGGGCTTTTGCGTATAGTTGGTTGTCTGAGACTTTGAGTCTGGAGTAATAGAAGTTGCTGGCCTCACGACAGCACAAATAGACGATTTTCTTGTAGTGCATTCGTTTGTAGAGAACGTCTTCAATCTTGGCCGCGTCATAGAATTCCTGGTCAATGTTGAGATAGAGTGGTGAAGCGCTGATTATGATGTCGTATTTTTCGAAGTCTGCTACTGTGAGAGATTCTGCGTTCTTTATTGGAAAACTACATTTGACGTCTACATTGTCGCCTTTGAGGAGAAGAATGTCTTTGTTCTTGGCCCATGGTGAGCGTAGCCAGGCTAAGGCCTCGCCGTCTCTGGATCCGAAAAGGTCCAGTACTCCGTTTCCTTTTCTGAGGTATCCTTCGCCTATATGCTCGAGAGCGCTGGATTTTCCTGATCCTCTGCTGCCAATACAGAACCACACGTTTGGCCTTTCAAAAGTGATTTCGTCGCATCCACGTTTCCAGCGGACTTTCATTCTTTTTCGTCGTCCTCGAGGTCCTTGAAGTCTTTCTCGCCTATGGCCGCGTCGTAGCCTTTGAAGTAGGTCCTGTTCAAGTAATTGCAGGTTACTCTAAAACAGGCGCGGACCTCGTTTCTTGTGCGGCTTGCGTAGTTTTCTTCGTTGAATTCTTCCTGGAGCAGATCCAGGTCCTTTCGGTTCTCGGGAATGTTGACGCTGTCCAGGAGGATCCCGAGCTCGAGCGCGGCGTCTGACAGCTGCTGGTAACTGAGAAAAGCCTTTATTTTGTCAACTTGTCGAATGAGGGAGGTTAAATACTGGGTTTTTGGGTCAATGAATAAGTTTTCTTGACTCACAACATTCGCCTAATAGAAGGGGTTTGAGTTTCTTTGGCGCATATGAGTGGTTTTGTGCTTGTTGTGGACGGTGATTATTACTCCGTTCACTTTGATTGTGGTTCCGCTCTTTCGGTGAGAGCGAGCTGAGCGTCTTGGAGATGAGCCTCCAAATGGATTTGCGTAAGGATCCACTGAGAAGCCTGGTCCTCCACCAATGCCTCCGACTATTTCGAGTCCACCCAAACTCAAGCCTGGACTTTTTCCTTGAGCGTAACCTTCTTTCCTGGCTCGGTCAACGCGGCCTTTCGAGTAAGATTCCCATTTTGCAGCTTTGACGTCAGAATTGAGTTTCTGTCTTTTGGCGCGGTCCTCTGGGCTACCTTCAATCTTTTTCTTGATGAAATTTCCTAAGCCCATTTCAAAGCACCTTGTAATAATTACAGTATTCTTGGGCTTTGTTTATAAATTTTTAGTTATTTGGCAGTTTGAATGAAAAAATTATAAGGAACATCAAACAAGAAAGACTAAGGATTCTAAATGCCTCAGCAACGCGAAGACCAAACACTACAAGTCCGGAGAGAAATAGAAGCTGAGCGTCAAGGCCAAACGTCACAACCTCAAACTCCTTCCAAATACATTCAACAACCGCATGTTTATGACGTGATTGATCAGATGCGGAATCCATCTCCAACTTCACCTTCACCATTGGAATCAGCTATCACTAAGATAGGAGCTCAACCAGGCACATTCAAGCTTTCTGATGTGCGATATGGCCAGGGAACCTCTACAACTCGTCAAGGTGAGTTTAGAGTTAATCCTTTCGGATTGACCAGAGAGGAAGGAGAGGCCTACACTAATGCGAGCCAGGCTACAACAAGAGCCAACCTACTGAATCTGGGTTTGACTTTGGGCGCCGGTATCTCTTTTGGAGCTGCTCCAGTGAGCGCTTCTATTGGTGTCGGAGCGAGTCTTGGAATTAATCAGGCCGTTAAAGGCGTTCAAGGAGGAGGTTTTCTCACTCCTAAGGAAGCTGGTGAGAGTGCTCTTTTTGGAGCTGTTACTGCCGGAGTAGGGACCGCGGTTATGTCTGGAGTGAAGGCCGTAGTGCCATCAGTTGTAGCTAACATTTTTGGGCGAGCTACTGTGAACGCTGGTGTAGGAGCCGGAATAAGCTACGCGGTTACTCGGGATCCTATTGAGGCCGCGAAGGGAGCAGCAATCGGAGCAGCTTTCAGCATTGGAGCTGACTTGGTTCTTCCTCGAATCATGGGGTACAGGGCTACCCGGGTTAAGGGAGCTGCTGAAATCGAGAAAAGCGTGATTTCTCCCGAAGGAGACACAGTAACAAGTGAACGCTTAACAAGTTTGAAGCTCGAGAATGAGCGTCTCTCGTATAGATATGGAAAGTTCATCAAGGAGAATCAGCGGTTTTTTGTTCCTGATGAGGTTGATTTTGCCGGAAAAGAAACCGTGGCCATGCGTGGAGGTGGAGAACTTGACATTTACCCTGATCAATCCTACAATTCAGCTTCGAGACCTGCTGAACCATATTTGAATGCAGCAAAGGGCAAAAACAGTTTAATCGCCCAGACTTTTGCTTCTGGAGACGATTTTGTCTCCAGGGAAATAGTTACTACTGGGAAGTTGCCGGGGCGAGTGTATCAGAAGACTGTTGTTTCGAAGTCTGGAGGCTTCATAGGAGCAGAAACCACGTTAACAGAGAGGTCCTTGAGCACTGCTCAATTCTTTGGCGACATTGACAGTCAAGTGTATCTGAAATACCTGAAAGTTGTTCCGAAAGACGTTAGCCAGAGCTGGCTCAAGCAAATGGGAGGCTTAAGCTACGAGCAAATAGTCAAGCCTACATCTCCAAAAACAATACGAGTATTCACCGATTACGTGGATGTTTCACCCTCAAAAGTCAGTATGCCAACGATCGCGGCTATTTCTGCACTCCAGAAGAGTCCAACTCAACAATCTCTGGCTTCTCCATCAATAGTGGCGACGTCCAAAAGAGAAACCATTACGTTTCCTTCGATAATGGCGACACCTAGAAGAGACACTATTACGTATCCGATCGTGGGGCCAATTCAAAATCCAAGTTCAATGATCTGGCAAGGACAACCACAAATTCCAAGACAAGAACACCCACAAATCGTAGTTCCAGCAACGATTCCCGACACCATAACAACACCTGACACAGTAACAACCACGGTCCTTATGCCTGCACTACCAAGAATACACAGTCCTCACATGAATTTTCCAGGATTCAAATTCGAAGGAGGAGGTATTAGTAACCCGGCTCTTCCTCGATTTACTGGGTTATCAAGTAGAAAGCGAAAGTGGCCCATTCTCACTGGAGAGCAAATTCTTGGCCTATCAATCAGGTCGCACAAGAGGCGCCATCGCAAATGAGAAGCTTCCTCAAGGATAAACGTGCAGTTGGTTGGGTGTTCGGGGTTGCGGCCATAAGCATCCTCATCATGCCATTCGTCTATTTTCCGCTTGATTATGCCTGGGACCAGGTCTACGTGAGCATTGTTGGCGACTACACGTTTACCGGGACCACAGCGAGCGCCATCACAGTCGTCCAGGTAATCATCAGTTACATGTGTGCTTTCGGATTGCTCTTCACTATCAACTGGGCCATAGTCCAGGCAAAAGCACAGAGGTATCAGGCTTGAAACCGTTCCATAGATTACTCCGGAGCAAACGTGGAATCGTCCTTGCTGGAGTGGTAGCGATCACTTTCATTTTCTTGAGCAGTATCATCTGGCTCGTTGGTGCTCTAATCGTCAATCGGACCTTTGACGCTCTTGTGCCATACATGGACGAAGATCCAAGGGTGCTGATTCTTAACCAGAACGCTGTGAACGCTTACGGAGTCAGCATAGTCATTGTCGACGTTCTATTGCTTGTTTGGTGGGGCCTGAGTGCTCAGAAAGTTGAGAGCCAGGAAAGCCAGGGGAGTTCGATGCCATTTTGAATAAAGCTATTCCTTTGTTGATTATTTTCGTGACAGTGACGGCCTTGGCCGCGGGATCCGCAGGTCTTGCACACGCCACAACCTACACGTACACTCTTCACGGCCCATACTACGAGGATGGCACAGTGCCAAACAGCGACGTCACTCTTGCAGTCCTATGGGTCGACGGAGCAATACTCCGATTCACCATGCATTCTGATGGAGCAACCGCGAACACAACTATATTCACGAGCTCAACCCCTGCGTACCAGGTATTATGGAACGCGAGTAGTTTCCTTAACTTTACCAGGATAATCGACTTCACCGGCGACGTTTCGGAAGAATATAACATTTACATTCCAAGCCCTTCAACGCCTTCAGGCCAGTATTACTTCAGCGTCACGGACTTCGCGAACATGGAGAACCCGTACTTGCAGACGAGCATCAGCACTGATGGACTCACGAGTCATGTGGTTGAGCGAAGGAGTCTCAACACTACCGGAACAGTCACATTCGTCATGGCTCAGTATGCTACTTATACTCTCGCGATCCAAAGCAACCTTGGAACACTTACTCAAGTGTTCACGGCCGAAAACGTGTTCTCAATCAATCTACCAGTATTAGCTGGATCCTTCCCAATCACGAATTCTTCTATGCCAGTTTTCACGGCCCAACGCCTCAACTCAAGTTTGATTGGCATAAGCTACAGTGACCCTTCAAGCTTGACTGATTGGCTAAATGTGAACATCACCCATAGAAGTGGAACAGTCACAATCTACGACTACGACACCAACAACACTGGAAGCTCACAGACAATCTTGTGGAATGGCGCCGACAATGACAAGGCCTATGTTGTGACTGGCATGGCACAGATTAACGGAGCTCAAACAATCTGGATCGTCCAGGTTCCACACACGGCCTCTTCTAATCCGTGGAGTGGAGTCTTTGATTTTCTTGGCCAGAACATTCCAACGTTGCCAAACACGCATACGGGTTGGCCTGCTAACATGACTTCGGCCCAGATTGCTCAGCTCGTCGCTGCCTTCGTCATATTGTTCTTTCTTTCGATTGGAAGTTTTAGGAGTGTTGGCGCCTGCTGCATACTTAGCTGGATCATAGCTGGAGTAATGCTTTATCTGGGATGGTTTGGTGGAGGCACAGTTTACGCTTCAATTCCGGAATTTGCGTTAGCCGGATTTCTTAGCATTCTCATAATTCTGGATGAGGGCAAATCTACGGTCCGGGAGGCCTAAGAATGAAGCTCTTCATCAATGCCCTGGTCTTTGGAGTGGCGGTCCAGGTGGTTTGCTATCTATTCTGGGCTTTCAACTTCTTCGGAGGCCTCATAAGTTATCCACTTGGAGACGTGAGCGCATTGAGCAGCGTGTTCAGCATTGATGTGTACTCGGTCCTGATTGGAGTTGGTGGAAGTTTGGCTATAGGCCTCGCAGCTCTTCTCCTACGACAAGGAACCTACGCGATCTATGCCATGCTCTTGTGGGCTATCGGAAGCATGTTTAAGCTCATCCAAACATTCTTTCTCGCGATTCCGAACACTCTCGCGAGTTTGATTCCTCCGGAATCAAACCCGAACCCAGCACTGTTTCCAGTGAGCCCGTTCATCGTGGTGATTGGGATAGTGTTCGCTTTTGGAGCATGGATGTACCTATTTGGGCTAGTTATTCAGAGGGATCCTACATGAAAATGAAAAAACTATCGAGTCTGCTGCTGATTGTTCTAATAGCAATCATACTAATTCCGTCAGTGAAAGCCGACTTAGACAACATCGTTATTACTTCTTATAATGAAAGTTTTGGGGGTGCAGCTTGGATTATCGCTGTTCACCCATCAGCTGGCGCTACTACTAGTGCATTGTTCCAAAGCTTCAAAATAATCAATAATGGAACCTTTACGTTATCAAGCGTCTCCTTCTGGTGCAAAAAAGGAGGTTCTCCAAACGCCATAATCAAAGTAGCGCTGTTTACTCATAGTGGAACCTATGGTACCAGTGGCGTACCTGGTACACTAATAGCTACAAGTGACACATCACTGCAAGTGAGTGGACTTGGAACCTCTTATACTGAGCAATCCTTCACTTTCTCAGGCGTTACGCTCACTGGAGGATCCTACTTTATTGGGCTATATGCCGACTCAAAAGTAACATTGGACAGCGGTAATCCACTCTATGTTGATTACGACTCAACTAGCCCATTACCTACGGGTAACTTTGCGTATTATTATTCTGGCAGTTGGGCAGCAGACAGCACATCAGATTTAAGATTTATCGTGTATGCTTCTCTTGACAACACTAACATTGAAACGGTAGATTATAGCTCAAGCCAAAACACGTATTCACAAATATGCAGTGTTCATCCTTCTGCTGGAGTTCTTCCAAGCGCTCTGGGACAACAGTTCACTGTTCCTGCAACGCATGACTTCAGAGTTACCTATGCTCAATTCTACGCATTAAAATATGGTTCTCCTGTCGGAGTTCTAAAAGCTGCTGTCTATTCTCTATCAGGAACCTTTGGCTCAGGAGCTCTTCCGAACACGTTGCTGGAAACAAGTAATAACAGCTTAGCAATGTCTGAAATAAACGTGAACACGCCAGGCACTCCATTAGTGTACACTTTCTTCTTCACAGGAACAACAACTTTTGAAGCCGGAGAACATTACGCCATACTTCTTTATGCTGAGTCAGCTTCAGCTTTGGACTTAAATAATGACATCAGAATCTATTCTAACACAAATAATGTCCATGCTGGCCAGGGCATTTACTATACTGAGTCAAATTGGCATGTCACTTCTGAAGATACTTGGTTTTATGTTTATGGAAAGGATGAAGGCCTTTTCGTGCCTCCAGACAGCGATCCTCCTACTTTCGGAACCATAACAGCAAACACTACTCTGGCCGGACAACCCTACCGATTAAGCTGCACAGTCAACGACAATATTGCAGTTGATAAGGTGATTTACAGCACGAATAAGACAGGTTCATGGACTAACGAAACAGCGCTTTCAGGCAGCGGAACCTCCTATGTTGCCACCTTAGACGGAACCTGGACCAGCACGATCGGAACAAAGATCCAAGTGAAACTTTACGCGAACGATACGGCCAATAATTGGGGAACCTCGAGCACAACAACGTTCACCATTACGGCGCCAACTCCTTCGATTACTCCTCCTCCTTCAGCTCCTCCAGCTTCGCCTACTCCAGCACCTACTCCACGCATTATCGAAGTTTCGCTTGAGCCGGTGACTCTCTACTTCCGAAGTGACACTTACACAAGTGTAGGAGTAGCCGGCTACGGCCTAGACTTGGACCACACCAACACGGCCGCAGCTGTCACAGATTCAGCTCCAGCAGTCGGATCCATAACCTACGGATTCCGAGTCTTCCTCGTCACTAATAGCACCTCAACAGAGCTTACTTCTGGGACGCCAGTTGGCCAGATACTTCTAAATGGCAACTTGACCGGGTTAGAGTCTGCTGATTGGGTTTGCCCATCAACAAGCGTGATTCTTGGCTACCAGGCCTTGAAAGTGATCGCATATGCTGATTTCTCTGGTACTGGTTGGGTAGCCAGGGCAACGTACCTAAGCCCGGTCCTGATCACTAACAGAATCGTAGGCAGCACGTGGACCTTCAAGCTCTATGTGAATTACACGGCCACAGAGTCCACGACGTACTTTGGATTCAAGTTTGACAGCAGCAGCTACCGCAGCGGAATCTACAACGTCATATTCACGAAGCCGCTTGAGAGCGAGATCCAGAGCTGGCGTCTTAGCCGCGGAGACTACATCGGATTCATCCTTGGCAATTATGTTGATGTGATCGGTGAAGCTTTCTATGTGCTTTGTCTCCTGGGAGCAGCTGCAGTCTTGTACTTCCGTTATGGCCACTTTGGAGTAGTCGCTTTCTTCTTCACTATTTTTGGTGGAGCCGGAGGCCTCGTGTGGTTGTTGGTGCCGGCGTGGGCCGCAGCGGTCACAAGCATCCTGGTCATTCTGGGAACAAGCTTCATCGTGTGGCGAGTGATCCGATAAATTGGTGAATAAGAAAAGGGTTGAGGGAAAACTCCACCTCCTAATCACGGATGGCCCCTGGTGGAGCAGCGAGCTAGACCGCAACGAGTACCGGGTGAAACAATTCAAGAAACGTTCTCCTGCATTGTACGAGCAGCACAGCACCAGAATCATTATTGACCTCGAAAAACTCAAACGTGACGTTGACGCGATCATAAACGGGAAAACAGCATGACTTTCACTGATGCTTTTCAGATTGTTTTAATTGGCGCCGGCACCGGGTTTGGAAGCACGTTTGGGGTGGAAATGGCCAGGTTTGTGATCGAACGATTTAGGCAGAAAAATAACAAGAATTAGGCTTAAAACTTGTAATTTTTACAGTTCTGTGTATGGAATTTAAAAGGATTCATGGAGAAAGCTTGATTCAGTGAAAATATGAATCCCATAACTAAGTTTGGGAAAACTCTCGCCAAGGACAAGAAAGGCTTCACTCCCGTTCTCGTCGCAATCATCACTGTCGTGGTCGCCGTCATCATGATCATGGTCGCCTCAATCGTTGTCAGCAAAGTAGGCAGCTCGATTGACCGCACTGGCCTTAGCCAGGCCGCGAATGACACTTTGGACGCTGCGGAAACGCAGGGTTACGGTGCCATGAACCTACTGCTCGTCGCCGTCATCGTGCTCGCTGCCGTCGCAATAATCGGCGCTGTCATCGGAATCTTCGCATACATCAAAATGCGTAATTAGCCCTCCTGCAAAACTGGACGAGAATAAGAACAAACATCACTCTCCACTCTTTTTTTTTGTAATTTTAACAACAAAACGGCTTTTTTACCGTAAAAATAGCAAAATCTTAAAACATTCATATAATAATAGGTGGATCATGAAACTGAAAGTCTTTACTATTTTCTTAATCTCTGTCATGTTACTGTGTAATTGTTTTGCTGTGTTAGTTCCAAGAGCTGAGGCTCAGACGGTTGAGTCTATTCTTACTATGAGCGGGAAAGACTGGAGCCTTAGTGTTGATTCATTGCAGACGGTTTTAGATAGTCAAGAAAAGTCAAGTGTCCTTTCGAAGAGTACAACTAAAGAGCTCTTTCTCACGTTGAGTAGCCTGAAGGATTGTGTTTCGGGTGTGGTCGAGTGGCGGATCTCCACTCAGGGGATCCTCGTGTATAAGCAGTTGCCTCTCGATAAAGAACTTAATGTTACAGAATACGACTTCGTGAACGCTACAGTAGCCATGCGAAAAGAACAGGTTGTTGTTAGTCGTCCCGAGAATGTGGTTAATAGTTTTGCTTGTTTTGACGCTGGCGGTAGGAAGGTTTTGCACATTTACGCTTCAGAGTTAGTGGATGCGAAGGGAAATAGAATTTGGTGTGATAGCAACTTGAAAGGTGGTGTTCTTAGCGTGGTTTTGCCGATGAAATGGCTTGAGGATGCGGTTTTTCCTGTGGTTGTTGACCCAACGTTCGGATATACAAGTATTGGGGGAACGGGGGATAACGATAGATTAAATTATATTTTAGGGTGTTTAAGCGAGTGTGGTGGTACGGGAAATATAGTTAGCATTTCGCTTTATGCTACTGGTGTAGCTGGAAATGGGCGTGTTGCTTGTTACTCCGATTCTGCTGGAGAACCAGACGGTTCTCCTTCCGAGAGTTCATCTGATGTTTTAAGTGAAGGATGGACAGTGTTCACTGTTTCTAAAGCGGTGGTTGAGGATAATTTTTACTGGTTATGTTTTCAGGTTTCTTCTGGAAGCCCGACTTTGTATTGGGATGCGGGAGCAGATAATAGTTATTTGTACAAAACTTTTACGTATGGTGTTTTTCCAAGTTCTTTAGTTCCTGATGGATATTACATCAAAAAATTTAGTATTTATGCTTCTTATGAAGTTGAAGAAGATAGTTACGTTTCTGAGTTGACGATTAATGAGCCTGAAGCAATCGAGTACAACACTGCAGCGGTGGATTGGGATGTTGGTTGGAGCGGTAACGACACGAGCGTCGTGTACAACGCTGGATTCTATAATAGCACGGGCGCCGCGTGGGTTGGCAGCAACAGCTCAAGCTTAACGGGCACTAAATCGGTTCTGGTGAATGGAACCTACATCTTCGGCATCAGCGCAATAGGCGATTTTTGTACGGTTTATGAAGAGGTTGAGTTTACGGTTAGTGTTTATGTTACTCCTGAGGGAACTTCTTCTCCTTCGCCTTCGGTTACGCCTGAGCCTTCAAGTGATGTTTCACATGATGATATTATAGGAGTTGTCGTAGCCATGGGTGTAGTTGCCTTTTCAGGTGGTTTCGCAGGCTCAACTATTTATAGCCGCAGACGCAGAAAATAGGAAAAATAGCAAAATACTTAAACAAACATCGTAAATATTACAATCAACAGCATCAAAAGCAAAAAAATTTACAACGGAGAATCAAAAAGCTTGGATGCAATCAGCAACATCATGTTCAGCTTCACATTCCTTCTAGGATTCGTTTTTAGTCTACTGGGCCTTTTCGAACTCAAAGATGCAATAACCGAGCAGGAAGCTCCAGTAATCGGAACAATATTCTGCTTCTTAGCAGTTGTCGGATGGTTCATGACTTCAATGTTCTGGACCACATTGGCCACAGCTGAAATGTTTGTGCCATTAGGACTGCTTTGGACTGCTTTCGGTTGGATCTTCGTAATTCTTGGATTAACAAACGTCATGTACATTGTCAAGTACGTCGCAGCTCACAGTAACAAAGATAGCAGTTTACAGATTCAAAATAGGAATGATGAGTAATCATGGATTTGCTTTCTCGGATCCGTGGAGGCCAGAAGGCACCAGACCAGGACACTATTATTCAGGAGACCACGATCACGAACACGGCCGTGGCCACTCGCAGGCAAGTGAGTGCTCAGGAAGCTGAGAACCGCCGGGACAAAGGCATCGATATTGACATGATTGACCCAGAAGAGATTGTGCAGGAGCTTCAGCAGCTGGCCCACTTCAATTACTACATCAAAGTTGACAAACTCGTGACTATAGAAAATAATGGCCATGGACTAATTAGCCAGGTTGTCAGGGTGGACGAGCCGCGGCTTGGCACGAGGCCCTGGGCGATTGCGGCCCTTGGCTACTTGAACAAGGTTTGGCCCACGATTTGGATGACTACTTTCGAAGCCGACACAACCAAGCTGCGGATCCGCACTGCCTTTCACGACATCCGAAAAAGCATGAACCCTGACGAGAAGCAGGCCTACGGGGTAGTGCTCAAGATGGTTATGGACTTGTGCTTGGCCAGGTGTGAGGACATGAAGGAAGGCCACAAGCCACTCTTGCTCAAGGTGCACCGGGAAGAATTGAAGGTTGGAATGAGCAGGGAGAACCCGGTGAAAAAATGATCGAGGTCCTTGTCGCCCTTGGAGTTGGAGGCCTCTTCGGAGGCTTTGGAGTCCTCATTTTTGCCATGTACCTAATCATGAAAAACGACCAAAGGATGGAAAACAAGAATGAATAATCTGGAAGCTTTAATCTGGGTAGTGATGGCCCTCGCAGGAATATCCTCGACAATAATGGTCACGATCGTGTGGGGAATCAAGAATTATCTTCGAACAAAAAGCGGCAAAACCATTGACTCCGCGAAGAGTAGACATCGGCAGCTGGTCCTCGCGGCCACTCCGGACCACCATGGAAAACTCTTAGACATCACACAGTTCATTCCCGGAGTGTCCGAGTCATCCAGGTTCTCGCAACGTGACAAAAAGAAACGCAGAGTCTTCTTTAGCCCAAAAAAAACGGACGTGACCTTGTCAGCTGACGAGATTAACAAGGACCTGAAGAATGAAGAGGACCGCAAGAAAGCATTGCAGCTCACCCAGGAATGCCTCACTCACATGCTCAAAGTGAACACGGAGAAAGTGTTCCTGGAAGAAGGAGTCCCAGTCACGTTAGCCATCGAGGACAAGGTAGTTACTGCAGGAGTGAAAGGCATCGGCGCCCTCGCTTTCTACGAGAAGCTTACGCGAATCGACAAAATCAAAGAAAAGATCCAGGATCTCAAGAAAAGCGAAACCCTGAAGGAAGTCGGCGTTTACCTGGAGGAATTGGCGAGCAAAGTTAGCCTGATCGACATCAACGTTCTAAGAAACTACTGGGACAGTGACTACGATCAAACCGACGAGGAATCAAAGAATGAGTGGCATTACATGCAAGGCTACCGAGATGGCCAAAAGAAAGAGAAAGGCTTCGAGAAATGGATCATTATCGGAGGCATCGGAATGGGCATCGCCGGCATCGTAGGCGGATTAGCATTCGCGTTCCTCAGCAAATAGTCAAAGGTATCGAGAAACGTAATATTCTATGCAAAAAACGTAGTTTATAAGGTATCTTCCTGAATGAAGAACCAGAATAAACACATCCAAAGGAGGAGGTGGAATAGGAAAAAATGAGAACAATAACAAAACTTCGCAGAAGCACTAAAGGCTTGTCACCTATCTTCGCCACCTTAATTCTAATTGCCATCGCAGTAATCGCAGGCATAGTCGTTTACATGTTCACTTCAGGATTCATCGGCAACTTAACTGGGTCAACTACCACAGGATCAGAGAAAGTAGCAGTCCAATCAGCTTCAGGTGCAGGCAAAACTCCGACGGTTGCAGGAGATAAAATAATTGTTTATGCACAATATGTCGCTGGTGGAAGTGCAATCAACATTAACGGTGCAATTGTTAAGGATTCAGATGGAACAAACATAGTATTAGCAACAACGACCCCAATAGCAATATCTCCCGATTCTAACTTACCGACAAGCGGCGCTTTGGAAACCATTACAATAACTTTGAAAGGCGGCACCGATGTATTGCAGGTAGGGCACGTTTATAGTGTTACTTTGACAAGCAGCAAAGGCGGTAGCTTCGTAGCTCCAGCATTCACAGCGCCATAAGCGGTTTGTCTATCCACTAATCTTTTTCTCTTTTTTGTTTCTCAACTTGTTTTGGGCATACCTACGCCTTTGTTTCAACAGAATTTCTTCTCTATGCCGAGAATAATACTCTTTGGATTTCTGATTGAATTTCTCGGGGTTTTCTTGATAGTCTTGTTTTAATTTCCCTAGAATTTGCTTCCTATTACGAGCATAATGATTTTTTGCCCTATCCAGAACTTCTTCTTTGTGAGTAACATAGTAGTTATGCGCTCTCTGTTTCAGCTCATCCATTCTGTTCTGGTTGTAATTGCAAAAATACTCTGTTCGTCTCCTACTTCTTTCCTGAGCTTCAGGACCCCATGATCCAGAGGCGTAAGGCATCCTGGACTATTCCTCTGGGAGGTCTATTTTCCATCCTTCTTTTTTGCGTTTGCGAATCATTTCCTGAACGTCTTCGAGACTGAGAGCATACTTGACATGCTCACAATTGTTGGCTTGATGAAAATCACAGCAAATTCCACTTCTCCGAACAGACACATGTACGGCTTTTACTTCTTTCATTTCTCGATCGTAAATTGTGACTCCAGAAACATCACCATTTATCCGGTCAAATCTAGGAAGTTCTTTGATCTGATTTTTGAGCTCTTCCAGTCTTCTTATTGTAGCATCTTCAACAAAACTCGTTAGACTTCTATGCCCTTTTGATGGATGCTCCCTGATAAACGCCTCAACGTCGTTAGCCAACTCGGATTTTATACTAATTCCAGTATAGTCTGGTTTTCGAGGCATTTCTATCAATTGTACCATAATATTAATGTATAAAACGCTTGTTGCTGTACCAGAATATTACCAGAAAAAAGTATCTAAAGCTTTTAAGCTGTACCTTAATATTATGATACAACTTAACAGGTGAAAAGCAAAATGGAAGACAAACCTTTCAAAAGCGTCAGTCTCAGAACCACACTGCTCCAACAAGTCCAAGACTTCATCGACAAACACCCTGAATTCATAACTGAAAATCCCGAATCCAACAGTGTTGCCGGATTCATCGACAAAGCAACAAGAACCAAACTCCAAGAATTGAAATCTAAGGAGGTTTAGTTTTTGTGCAACTTCAAAAGCTACATCGTCACCAAAGACCTCCGCGTGCACGGCCTACTGCGGACCAGTGGCCATGAAGAAATCTTAGCCAGCATCAAACAGGAAGACTGCAAGGACCAGAACAAGATCTTGCTGCGCGACTTCGTAAGAATCGAGGTTGTGCCAAAGAACCAGGAGAAAATGACCAGGAACGTTCAGGATTGGAAATACCGCGGAGACGAGGAGTGCACCTTCCCAGAATGGTACACTAAAAACAAGGCCAGAATCGAAGAAGCCGTTTTCATCCAGCTCACCACGGACCTCAAAGTGCAACTAGCCATAGATGAGGAAGAACACGACGTCACCGACACCGAGATCTATAGTTACGGTTCATCGCGAGTCGTGAGCCACGGTTCATCGCGAGTCGTGAGCTACGATTCATCGCGAGTCGAGAGCTACGATTCATCGCGAGTCGTGAGCCACGGTTCATCGCGAGTCGAGAGCTACGGTTCATCGCGAGTCGAGAGCTACGATTCATCGCGAGTCGTGAGCCACGGTTCATCGCGAGTCGTGAGCCACGGTTCATCGCGAGTCGAGAGCTACGATTCATCGCGAGTCGAGAGCTACGATTCATCGCGAGTCGAGAGCCACGATTCATCGCGAGTCGTGAGCCACGATTCATCGCGAGTCGAGAGCTACGATTCATCGCGAGTCGTGAGCCACGGTTCATCGCGAGTCGAGATCAAATCCTCACGCGTAACTGTTCTCTGCAACGGAAAAATCTTCGTAGCCAAAGAAGCCACCGTAATCGTCCAAGAAACAGTCGACGCGAGCAAGGTGTAAACTTTGCAGAACCAGAGCCAACTCGACGGCAGACCCGCCGAGACCACTTCTTTTCCACGAGGACAATGCTGCACACGATGCTACGCTGCTAAAAGCGAAGTCAAAAAGTGCCGCTGCCGATGCAAAGGGGAACACCACGGCAACGTCTACGCCAGGAGCAGGAAAGAAGAATGAGCAGCATCGAAGACCGCATAGCCCTGCTCGAGCACGACCTCAGTGAAGTCTTTGACGTTCTGGAGCAGATCGCACGCGACGCCGACCTCCTCAACTGCAACATCATGCGAACACTCAAGGCCATGAACAAGACCGGGCAAATTGCCAAGCCACAGGCGCCTCCTACAATCCAGGAACTCACATTCACCACACTAAAGTTTGACTCCCAGAAGGGCGACAAGCTTGGAGAATTCGAAATCGCCTACAAAACAACCAACCCACCCGACAAGTTCGACCAAGCATTCAACATCCTCAGAAACAGCAACGCCACAATCAAAGAACGCTACCACGGCCAAGCCTACGCCTACTCGTACTGGATCTACGGTGAAGGCAAGATCTACCGCCAAAAACTCAAGCAGGAGGCCAACACGTGAGCCTCAAGCAACCAACCAAACGGCCATACGACAGCACCAAAGTCACACCGGAACAAACCAAAGCCGAAATCGAAAAGCTCCTCAAAGACTACGGAATCAAAGACATCCAATGGACCACCTACCGAGGCGAAACCGAGCTCAAGTTCATCTGGCACATCACAGTCCGAGGCGCCGAAAAAGAAATCACCTTCGCATTCAAACCACCAATTATCCTGGTCCCACGAAGGACCTGGAACACGAAACTTAGCCGCTACGAAAAAGTCAACGTACCACACGAAGCCATGGCCATGCGACTCCTCTGGCACTACCTCAAAGCCAAACTCGAAGCAATCAGCTGGGGCCTAGAAACAATCGAAAAAGAATTCATGAGCCACATCAAAATCGCTCTCCCAACAGGCCAAGAAACAACACTCGGCGAAATCGTCACACTTGACAACCTCCAGAAAGCACTTACGCAGACAGCTCTCGCGCTCGAGTATAAACCAGAAGAAACAGCGCCAGGAACGAGCTAAGGCTTCTCGGGGAAAAGATTTTATGGTGACTTTGATGGACCACTCTCACGCAATAAACACCACCAAGCCGAGTTCGAATCATAGAGAGTTGGCCGAAACTGCATCGGCCACCCGACTGATCCATCAACCTCTCCAAAGCACAACTCTCCCTTCATCTCCCCACAGAGAAGCCAGCTCGCTCCAGCGCCGGATCCCCCAGGGCCAGATCTTCGCTGAGATACCCGTAGAGGCCTGCAAAGCCTATCCGATCCGGACCTGGCAGGGCACAGGCCTCGAGCCCAGAATCGCCTACGCTGACTTCAACACACACCAGGAAAGAAACACTCTCTCAGTGAAGCTTCTTCCATTAGGAGGCAAAACAGCACCTCACCCCCAAATAGTCTTTTTCATCAATGGACCCTACCACGTGGAAAACCTCGGGTACACTCGCAGCAACCCCTGGCGCTGGACCACATGGATGGAGTTCCATCTTGACGCCAGGGAACTCAAGAAAATCACTGACGCCTTGATCAGAACTGAGCTCGCAGTGGAGGCCCTCCAATGACTTCTAAAATCAAAAAAGAAAACATAAGGTCCTGCCAATACTGTCGACTCAACAATTCTCCTTACTGCCGAGAATGCTACGATTTCGACAAGTTCGTCGGAACCCAGATCGGCCTGGAGGAATTCACCCAATGAACGATTTTTGTGTAATCTGGCCCTCTCGAAAGTGCCAAAGAACATGCAAAAAATCACAATTATGTAAAAAACAGAAGGAGCAAAAAATGAAGAGAACAAAATATCAGTTTTTAATGCTCTGGCCAATCGGCCTACTCACTCTCGCC
>Ga0299912_10001241_pt1 | contig 20635 bp, 17 predicted proteins | sample RVTome_2_FD_207667 | JGI IMG/M metagenome (GOLD analysis project Ga0299912, IMG submission 207667) | Soil microbial communities from uranium-contaminated site in the Upper Colorado River Basin, Wyoming, United States - RVT95D214 (version 2) ... | reverse complement strand
TTCGCCGCCGGCGACGTGCAGGACCACATCTACCGCCAGGCCGTCACCAGCGCCGGCACCGGCTGCATGGCCGCGCTCGACGCCGAGCGCTACCTGGACGCGCTCGGCAAGACCAAGTGAACTGAGCATGAAGCGCAGCCGCAGCGCGCTCGCGCCCGCCTCGTTCGAGGCGCTGGCGCGCATGCGCCGCGTGCTGCGTGAGCAGTCAGCCCAGCCGGCCTCGCTTCACCAGACCCCACATAAGCCCAAACCCGCGGCCGACGGCGCCATGCTGTTCCGCCGCGCCGTCGCCGACGCGACTCCCCTGCCCCCGTCCGATCGCGCGGAGATCGCACGCCTGCGTCCCAAGCCCATCGCCCAGCAAAGGCGCGCCGACGAAGAGCAGGTGCTGGTCGATGCGCTCGCCGACCCGTGGGACTGGGAGGCCGCCGTCTCCACTGGCGAGGAGCTGTTTTTCTCGCGCCCCGGCGTGCCGACTGCGGCTATTCGAAAACTGCGGCGTGGCGGCTGGGTCATCAAGGGCGAACTCGACCTGCACGCTCATACCGGCGACGAGGCGCGCGTCGCGCTGGCCGCATTCCTCAACCGCTGCATGATCGAAGACCGCCGCTGCGTGCGCATCATCCACGGCAAGGGCCACGGCTCGAAGAACCGCCTTCCGGTGCTGAAGAACAAGGTGCGCCACTGGCTGATGCAGCGCGAAGACGTGCTCGCCTTCTGCCAGGCGCGCACCGTCGACGGCGGCGCCGGCGCCGTCATCGTGCTGCTGAAATCCTCTACCCGTTAAATCAAACCAAGCCAGGAAAACCACCCCATGAGCGAACCCGAAATCAAGGACTTCGAACTGCCGTCAACCGGCGATTCCACCTTCAAGCTGTCCGACCATCGCGGCAAGAACGTCGTCGTCTATTTCTACCCAAAGGACAACACCTCCGGCTGCACCCTCGAAGGCCAGGAGTTCCGCGACCTGTATGCCGACTTCGCCAAGGCCAACACCCTCGTCGTCGGCGTCTCGCGCGACAGCCTCAAGTCGCACGAAGGCTTCAAGGCCGCGCACGGCTTTCCGTTCGAGCTGCTGTCCGACAAGGATGAAACCGCGTGCGAGCTGTTCGGCGTGATGAAGCTGAAGAACATGTACGGCAAGCAGGTGCGCGGGGTGGAGCGCAGCACGTTTGTGTTCGATGCGAAGGGGACGCTGGTGAAGAGCTGGCGCGGGTTGAAGGCGCCGGGGCATGCGGCGGAGGTGTTGGGGTTTGTGCAGACGCTTTGAAGTAGCTTCGTAGTTGAGGGCTTCACTGGGCTGCTGACCGTTGGCCGGGGGTAGCCCGGCAGCTAGTCACTTTCTTTTGTCTCGCCAAAAGAAAGTAACCCAAGAAAAGGCGCCCCCGACAGTCCCGAATTCCCGAAGATCAAGCGCGTCGGGTGGGCGGCAAAGAACTCGCCCCGCCTTGTTGTTTTTGATTTTTTTTGTGGGCGGGGCTCAAACACCTTTGCCGCTGATCCACCCGCCACACTTGATCTTCGGCGGGCCTGTAAGGGGAAGAACGTCAACACCAGGACGGTGACGACGGTGCGGTTTGTGTGCTCGGGTGAGTTCACAGCGAAGCCCTTGATCTGGTTCGCGACGGCCGCTCCGAGTCAAACTGGTTTTGACTTTTCTCCCCTCTCAGTCCCGCCGGAAATTGAGCCTGCCGGGCGGATCAGCGGCAAAGGTGTTTGAGCCCCGCTCACCTTCGAAATACAAATAAAGCGGGGCGAGTTCTTTGCCGCCCGTCCGGCAGGCTCGATTTCCGGGGTTTCGGGGATGAGCGGGGTCGCCTTTTCTTTGGTTACTTTCTTTTGGCGAAGCAAAAGAAAGTGACTAGCTGCCGGGCTACCCCCGGCCAACGGTCAGCAGCCCGCGAAGGTTTAACCACTAAACGTGCTTCACGCTTAACCCGCACTGGATTGTTTCGCTCCGCTCGCAATGGCAGGCGAAGCTTCATGCGAAGCAAAAAAACGCTCCACCACCTCCAGCTTCCGCGTCCGCGTCATCGCCGGCAACGCATTCAGCAACAAGCGTCCATACGGCTTGTCCGCCAGCCGCGTATCGCAAATCATCAGCACCCCGCGATCGGTCTCGGTGCGGATCAGCCGCCCCGCGCCCTGCTTCAAACTGATCGCCGCATGCGGCAACTGGTAATCCATGAACGGCTTGCCACCGTTCTTCTCGGCCTGGGCGATGCGCGCCGCGACGACCGGGTCGTCGGGCGGCTGGAACGGCAGCTTGTCGATGATGACGACCGACAGCACGTCGCCGGGCATGTCGACACCCTCCCAGAAACTCTGGCTGCCCAGCAGCACGGCATTGCCGGCTTTCTGGAAACGCGCGAGGAGTTCGTTCTTCGGCGCGTCGCCCTGCACCAGCAAGGGAAAATCCCAGCCGCGAAACTTGAACGCGTCGATCAGCAGGCCGCGCGCCTTGTCCAGCGCGCGCAGGCTGGTGAACAGGATGAAGGCACGACCCTGGCTGATTTCCAGCACAGGCAACGCGGCTTCGACGACGGCCTCGGTGAAGTCGGGTGTATTCGGCGCGGGGAGATTCTGCGGCACATAGAGCACGCCCTGGCGCGGGTAGTCGAAGGGGCTGTCGACGCACAGGGTTTCGGCTTCCTCGATGCCGAGCCGCGTTTTCAGGTGGGTGAAGTCGCCGCCGACGGCGAGGGTGGCCGAGGTGAGTATCCACGCCTGCGCGCGCTCGGTGAGCTTGGCGCCGAACATCGCGCCCACCGACAGGGGCGTCGCGTGCAGCAGCAGCGAGCTCAGCGTGGTTTCAAGCCAGCGCACGCGCGGGTTCTCGGGGTCGTCGGCACGCTGCCAACTGGCGAGGGTGGCCTGCACCGCCTGCGCGCGCTCGAAGCAGTTCTTCAGTTCGGCATCGCGCTCGGCCTGGGTTTCCAGCAGCTTTGATGTTTCATCCAGCGCCGTCGAAAGCGCCTTCAGCGCATCCGGCCATTTGTCGTAGCGCGCAAGTTCGGCGATGGTCGCCTTGACCGGGTTCTGCGGAAACGCCAGGCGCAGGTCGCGCGCGGCCTTGCTCAAATCCTCCGCTGCACGGCGCAGGGCGGGAAAGTCGCCCGCCTTCACCGCGGCCAGCCGCTTGGTGTCGCCGGCGAGATCAAGCAGCTGCGCGACGGACAGCGTCTCGCCGAAGAACTGCGCGGCGGTCTCTGCCAGCTGATGGGCTTCGTCGAGGATCACGGTGTTGCAGGCCGGCAGCAGTTCGGCGACGCCCTCGTCCTTCAGCCACAGGTCGGCGAAGAACAGATGATGATTGACCACCACCACTTCGGCATCGAGCGCAGCCTTGCGCGCCGCCATCACGAAGCAGTCCTTGAAGTGACTGCATTCGCTGCCGAGGCAGGTGTCGCGGCTGGAGATGGCGTATTGCCAGGCGGTGGCGTCCTCGGGAATGCCTTCGGCTTCGGCGCGGTCGCCGCTCGTGCTGGTTTCGGCAAAACGGGCGATTTTGGCGAGCCAGGCCGCATCGTCGCGATGGGCGAAGCGGCCGTCGCTCAAATTGCGTTGCAGGTGATGGTGGCAGACGTAGTTGGCGCGGCCTTTCAGCAGCGCCACCTTGACCGGCGATTTCAGCGCACGGCGCGCGGCCGGTAGATCGCGATGGAACAACTGGTCCTGCAGCGCCTTGGTGCCGGTGGAAATCACCACCTTGCCGCCCGACAGCAGGGCGGGAATGAGATAGGCCAGGGTCTTGCCGGTGCCGGTGCCGGCTTCGGCCAGCAGCACGCTGTTGTCCGCGACCGCACGCTCGACCGCCTCGGCCATGGCGAGCTGCTGCGGACGCGAACGCCAGCCCGGCAGCACGGAGGAACACGCGCCATCGGGTGAGAAGATATGTTTCAGGTCAGGCATGTTTGGAGGGGATTTCGCGGCGAAGTGTAACATCCACCCCGGATCGAACCGGCTGCGTTCGCCTATAGTTTCACTGAAACACTGCCGTTAAATCCTTAGATTCTGCCCATTCGGTCCCGACATGCGCGCTTACCTGCTTTGCTTGCTGATATCGGTATTCCCGGCTGCCGCGCACGCTGAGCTTGTTCAGCAGTTGATGCGTCCCGGCATTCCCGCCAGCGCCGAGTATCGGGTCGGCGAGCGCGGCAAGCCCGCCGTGCTGCTGCTGCACGGTTTTTTGCAGACGCGCGAATTTACCACCGTGGCCTCGCTCGCTCGCGGCCTGCACGACGCCGGCTACACGGTATTGTCGCCCACGCTCAGCCTGAATATTCCAGACCGCAAGCAAAGCCTGGCATGCGAAGCGATACACAAACACGGCATGGATGACGACGTGGCCGAAATCGGGCACTGGATACAGTGGCTTAAATCGCGCGGCCATCCCGCCATCGTGCTGCTCGGCCACAGCTTTGGCAGCATGCAGATGCTGGCCTACCTGTCGGCCAAACCGGATGCCGCCGTCAAAGGCTATATCGGCGCTTCGCTGATCGAGGCTCAGATCGGGCAGATGGATCGACCCACCCTCGTCACCCAGCTGGAAGCACGCATCCTCAGCAAGCAGCGCGCACTGGTCAATCAGTCCCTGTCATTCTGCAGAAAATACCCCTCGACGCCCGAAGGCCTGCTTTCCTACGTGCGCTGGGACCAGGAACGGGTGCTGGCTTCCCTGAAGCAGGTTCGGGTCAGCACGCAGCTCATCATGGGGGATTCGGACGAGATGATGGGAGGCGGCTGGCTCCAGGCATTGCAGCATGTGCAGGCGCCCGTGGTCATCGTGAAGGGCGCCAACCATTTCATGAGTGGCGAGCATGAATTTGACCTGCTGGAAAACGCGCTCAAATATCTTGATGCCATCAAGCTGCCCGCGCCACGATGATGTTGCCTGACAACATTTCCATCAAACACGTCGCGCTCGCCTTCATCACCGCCTTGCTGGTGCTGGTCAGTCTGATCGGAGCCTTTTCAGCCTATCAGACACGTGCCGTCACGCACCGCCTGGAACAGCATAACCAGAGTGCGGCGCAGTCCGAGCTTGCCGCCGCCGTTGAGCATCTGTTGAGTCAGGCGAAAGAACAGGTCGCCAGCCTGGCGCGCTGGGATGAAACCCGGCAACATCTGGTGCTGCCGGAGTATTACGCTTACTGGCGGGATCAGCGCGTCTACGAAAGCGGCATACTGAACCGCAGCCTTGCCCAGGCGGGGCTGTACCGCCCGTCGGGCGAACTGCTCGCCCCCAGCCCGGAAAACAGTCCCCTGCCCGCCAGACTGCAGGCTGACCTGTCGGCACTCGAGTCGACTTGCTGGCTGACCAATCAGGCGGGGGCCATTGCACTGTATTGCAGCGCGCCTGTTTATGGCGAGACTCAGCGGCAAGCCCTGCTCGGTTACAGCCTGATCCGGATCGATTTCATGCCGGCCCTGCTGCACCAGGAATTCCTCCATATCACGGATGAATCCAGTGTCAGCGTGACGCTCAAGCCTGGCGAAACGCTGGCCACCTCGGACCTCTCTTCGCGCCTGGTTTTCAATGCCCAGCCCGACCCCAACCAGCGGCTGTTCCAGACCATCCTGTCGCGCACCCTGCTTGCGCTGTTCGTGCTGCTGGTCGCTTCTTCACTTCTGGGTTTCGTGATTTACAACCGTCTGCTGGTGCGCCCGCTGGGGCAATTGTCCCAGGATATCGATGACATGCAGCACGGTCATTTCAGCCCCAAGCCCTCGCGTTCCCGCCCCATGCGAATCAGCGAACTGGAAAACATCCGCCGTTCGCTGCACGAATACCAGCTGCAATTGCGCGTTCTGCACGGCTCGCTTGAAAACCAGAACCGAGAATTCCACTCGCAGGCGCGCCAGGATTCGCTCACCGGCTGCCACAACCGTCGCGCCTACGACGAAGACTGGGAAAGTTTCCGCCAGGAAGTGAAAACCGTGCCGCAGGGCGTGGCCTTCCTGCTATTCGACTGCGATCGCTTCAAGGCCATCAACGACACCTACGGCCACGCCAAAGGCGACCGCGTGCTCACCATCATTGCCGACGCGCTGGTGATGGCATTGCGCGCCAACGATCGCCTGTACCGCCTCGGCGGCGATGAATTCGCCACCTTCCTGTCGCGCACCACGCCGGCCCAGGCCAAGCAGATCGCGCAGCGCTGCCAGAGCCTGCTCGACGCGGCAAACTTTGGCGACCTGGGGATCAAGGAGCCCATCGGCATCAGCATCGGCATTGCCTTCTGCGCCCCCGAAGAGCTTGAGCACACCGACGACCTGCCCAAGCAGGCCGACATCGCCATGTATACCGCCAAGCAGCCGGGGCGCAACCGCATCGCCCTCTATGGCGACGATACCGAACGGGCCTCGCAGACGCTGGTGGCCAGCCGCGAGACCAGCGCGCTGTTTCAGGCCCTGTCCACGCCCGGCATGATCGAGCTGCATTACCAGCCCATTTTCAGCCTGCCTGGGCACACGATCGGGTATTACGAAGCCCTGGCGCGCATCCGATATAACGGCGAACTCATCCTGCCAGATGCGTTCCTGCCGGTTATCGGCAGCCGCCGTCTGGAAACCCAATTCGATCTGGCCGTCCTGCACCAGATCGACGCCGACCTGTCTTCAGGCCAGTTGCCGCCAGGATGCGGCATCTCGATCAACCTGTCCGCACAGAGCCTGTCCAGCCCGGAGATCGCCTCGCACCTGCTGGAACTGTCGCGCCACAATGCGAACCATCCCTTGATGCTTGAAATCACGGAGACCTCGCTCATCACGCAGATCGGCGCGGTGAACACCTATCTCGAATTGTTGCGCACCGTGAACTTCCGTATCGCAATGGACGATTTTGGCACCGGGTATTCGCCGCTGCGCTATCTGGTCGACTTGCCGGTGGATGTGGTCAAGTTCGATATATCGCTGGTGAACAAATTGGGAGATGACAACCGCGCCGGCCAGGTGGTGGCCGATTTCGCCCGCTTGATGACGGACGTCGGCTATTCGCTGGTGGCCGAGGGCGTGGAAACCGAAGCCGCGCTGCGCAAGGTCGAAAGCCTGGGCTTTGCCCACGTGCAGGGTTACCTGTTGGGGCGGCCGGTTCCGCTGGCGCAGCTGGCAGCCCCTGCAGCGGCCGCAGCAAGCTCAACACCCGATGCGAACGATTCAGTGCTTGCCCGAACGCCAGATGGAGAAAATGATCCAGAGGCTGTTGAAGAAGGCAATCAAAAAACCCAGCAGGCCAAATAGCGGCAGGCCAAACAGCTTGGGGCCGCCCTCCACCGTCATGATGATGCTGGAGCCAATCACCAGCGAGGCGGTCAGGATGCCCATGGTCAGCCGGTTGCTGGCGCTGTCCAGCTGATGGCCAAAATGGTCGAGCCGCTTCAGGTCGAGATCGATCTTCATGCGTCCCCGCCGCACATCCCGCAGCAGGTGCTGCAGGTCGCGCGGCAAGTCGGCCACCACTTCCAGCGCCTCACGCACGCTCTTGCGCCCCCGCGCAAACAGCGCCCCCGGCGTATAGCGCTGCTGGATGATGCGCTCCACGAAGGGCGTCACGTGGTCGATCATGTGGAACTCGGGGTCGAGTTGCTGCCCCAGCCCTTCCAGCGTGATCAGCGTCTTGAACAGCAGGATCAGGTCGGCAGGCAGCAGCAAATTGTTGTCGCGCATCAGGGCGGTGATGTCGTTCAGCAGCCCGCCGATTTTCACGTCCTTGAGCTGCAGGTCATCGTAGCTTTGCAGCAGTTCCGTCACGTCGTAGGCCAGGCGGTCCTCGTCGATCTCCGATTCGCCGCTCCATTCGAGCAACACCTGCAGCAGGGCCTGTTCGTCCTTGAGCGTCAGCGCGTGCAGCAGATCGACGATCTGGTGGCGACGGGGCGCGGTCAGCATCCCCACCATGCCGAAGTCGATCATGCCGATGCGGTTGTTGGGCAGGAACAGGACATTGCCGGGGTGCGGATCGGCATGGAAATAGCCGTGTACCAGCACCATGCGCAACACCGTGTCGGCACCGCGTGCCGCCAGCAGCTTGGGATCGAGCCCACTCTCGCGCAACTTGTCCGGGGACACCCCCGCCTTGCCGACGATTTCTTCCTGCACGTTGACGCGGTCATTGGTGAACTCCCAGTACACGCGGGGAATCTTCACCAGAGGATCGTCAGCAAAGTGGCGCGCAAACTGGTCGATGTTGCGCGCCTCCTTGGCCAGGTCAAGCTCGCGATTCAGTGAGCGGCGGAACTGCGAAACGATCTGCACCGGGTCGTAACGGCGGGAATCCGGCATTTCGCTTTCCAGCAATCTCGCCGCGTGTTCCAGAATGCGCAGATCGGCCCGGATGACGTTCTCGATGCCGGGACGGCGCATTTTGACGACAACCCGCGTGCCATCCTTGAGGGTGGCACGGTACACCTGCGCGATGGAGGCCGCCGCCAGCGGTACCGGATCGAATTCGGCAAAGATTTCGTTGGGATTGCCCTTGAGGGCCTCTACCAGGCTGGGGTGCAGTAATTCATAGGACACCGCCGGCACCTGGCTGTGCAATTTTTCGAATTCGGCAATCCAGTGCGGCGGAAACATGTCTACCCGCGTCGATAGAAGCTGGCCCAGCTTGACGAAGGTCGGACCCAGTTCTTCCAGTGCGCGACGGATGCGAACCGGTGCCTCGAGCTGACTGATTTCGCTGGTGCTCTGCCAGTGCAGCACCCGCCCTGTGCGCTCCAGCACGCCGCTGATACCCAGGACGCGCACCAGATCGCCCCAGCCATAGCGAATCATTACCGAAGCGATTTCATGCAGTCGCGGCAGGTCGCGCACGACCGAAATGGTTTCCCAGAGCATCGTTACTTATTGGAATGAGTCATGCCGAGAGTGTACCCGCAAGGGGCACGCCGGATTCGTAAGCCACTAAAGCGGCAACGACTCCGCTGTACCCGCAAGGGGCACGCCGGATTCGTAAGCCACTAAAGCGGCAACGACTCCGCTGTAGCCACAAGCGGCGCGCCCGCAACGATTTCTCTGCCGGCGGAATGTCAGGAACGCAAACGGTCGCTCTGCCGTTTGAGCGATTCGGCCAGCGCCCCCAGGATGCCGCTTGCCACCTGTGACAGGCGATCGGTGGCCGCGCTGGCCGACTCGCTCAATCCGGCGCGCCCCGCCTCGCTGCTGGTTTTGACGCCGCTGGCCAGTTGCTGCAGGGCTTCGCGCACCTGCTCGCCGGTGCGGGTGCCGCTGTTTTTCAGGTGCTCGCTCAAGGAATCGAGTTCTTCCTTCAGCTTGCCGCCGGACTGGCTGGCCGTCTGCTTCAGGGTGTCGACAATCTGCGCCTCGAGGTCACGCAGCTGTTCCAGGCTGGCTTTCAATTCGTTGTCCTTGAATGCCTTTCCCTGTGCAGCCGCTTCCTGCAGGGTGTAGGAAGCGGCCTGCGCGGCATTGCCGACGGCATCATCCAGGCCGGCCACAGCCTGCTTGAGTCCGTCCTTGATCTCGCCTCCGCGCGAGGTCAGCCCGCTGCCCACTCCGGAGGTGATTGCGCCGACAATCTCACGGATGTCGTTCAAGTCCATGCGGCGCTCGTGCAGCGCGCGTGCGGTCAGTTCGCGCACCCGCTCACGCAGGTCCGGGGCAGATGCGGTTGCCGCTGCCTCTTCCTGCAATTGCACAAGCTGCTGATTTTCAGGGATACTGTTTTCGCTTGAAGCGGGTGTTTGTGCGTCATTCATGGTGCTGTCCTCAGGGTCAAGTTCCGCCACGTTTGGCCGTTTTCCATTCTCACTATAGATACAGATCGCTATCCGATGAAGACCGCCCTGCTGCTGACCCTGCTGAGCTTGCTGTCCCTGCAGCCCGCGCATGCCACCCCATCTGCCGACGACGTTTCCATGTATGCCGTCAGCCTGGTGGGGAGCCCGTATCGGCTGGGCGGCATCTCGCCCCAAACCGGGCTCGATTGCAGCGGTTTCGTCGGCCACGTATTCAGGCAGACCACCGGGATCCTGCTGCCGCGCGACAGCCGCGCCATCAGCGAAACGGCACAGCCGCTGGCCCGGTCAGAACTTCAACCCGGCGACCTGGTCTTCTTCAACACCCTTAACCGCGCCTATTCCCATGTCGGCATCTATCTCGGCGATGACCGTTTCGTGCACGCCGCAAGCAGCCGCACCGGCGGTGTCATGGTCTCCAATCTCGGCGACCGCTACTGGCAACAGCGTTTCGATGGCGCACGTCGCGTCATTTCACCCGGCCCGGCCCTGCCGCTGGATGTCGCTTCCGAATAAATTGTTCACCGTCTCCCTCTGGCGCAGCTTGCTGCTTCCGGTCGTCCTGAGCACCGGTCTCGCCCAGGCGGCAACCGACCTCACCTTCGAAAGCGCCACGGACGTCAACGAAGGCATCCTGAATTTTCTCGAGACGCCGCCCACCAAACGCATTCACCACCACCAGAACAGCTTCCGCATCGATGCGGACAGCCTCAAATCCGGCTGGGTTCACCTGACGCAGTGCCATGACAATCTCGACGCAGTGCCACGTTCACAGATCACCTTCCGCGAGGGATTCGTTCGCGACCTCAGGCTGGATTCCTTCAGCCTCATCGAAAGCGCGTGGATAGAAGGCGCCAGCGTTCAACTGGTCAATGTCCAACCCGGTGCCAGGCTGTGCCTGTCGGTGCTCACCCGCGCCCTGCGCCACACCGGTAACGGTTATTTCAACCTGTACAGCGGCCCCTACCTGCGCAAGTTTCTCGACGGCTACTACCCGATGCGGGTGACGCTGGACATCGAATACCCAGCCGATTTGCTGACGCTGCTCGACATTTCCCCGCCCGAACAGCCCGGGTTCCGACACATCGAAGCCCCCGGATCGATCCGGCTGGATGCCGTATTCGAGGGCGAATTGATGACCCTGATTCAATTCGAAAAGCGGTGAATCCGTCCACGGCCGGGTACTTCAGCTTACGCTATTGATAACCGTTATCATTTCCAGTACGATTACAAACATCGTATCCGTACAGGAAGCCCTCAACATGAAACCGACCCTGACCCGACTGCTTGCCGCCCTTGCACTCGCTGCCACCGCCCTGCCCGCACTGGCCGAGGAAGTGGTGGTGTATTCCGCGCGCAACGAACAGCTGATCAAGCCGCTGTTCGACGCCTATACCCGCGACACCGGCGTGCAGATCAAATTCATCACCGACAAGGAAGGCCCGCTGATGGCGCGCCTGAAGGCCGAAGGCCGCAACACCCCGGCCGACGTGCTGCTGACGGTGGACGCCGGCAACCTGTGGCAGGCGTCGGAAGAAGGCCTGCTGCGCCCGATCCAGTCGAAAACCCTGCAGGCCAACGTGCCGGCCCACCTGCGCGACCCCGACAACGAATGGTTCGGCCTGTCGGTGCGCGCCCGCACCATCGTGTACAACACCGGCAAGCTGAAGCCCGCCGAACTGTCGACCTACGAAGACCTGGCCAACCCGAAATGGAAGGGCCGGCTGTGCCTGCGCACCTCGAAGAAGGTTTACAACCAGAGCCTGGTGGCGATGATGATCACCGAATACGGCGAAGGCAAAACCGAGGACATCGTCAGCGGCTGGGTCGCCAACCTCGCGACCTCGCCCTTCCCCGACGACACCAAGGCGATGGAAGCCGTGGCCGCCGGCCAGTGCGACGTCACCCTGGTCAACACCTATTACTTCGGCCGTTTGATGGAGAAAACCCCCAATCTGCCGCTGGCGATCTTCTGGCCCAACCAGAATCTGAAAAACAAGGCGGCCGGCGTGCACGTCAACATCTCCGGCGCCGGCGTCACCCGCCACGCCAAGAACCCGGCCGGCGCGCAGAAGCTGATCGAATGGCTGTCCTCCGACAAGGCGCAGAACCTGTTCGCCGACGTCAACCTGGAATACCCGGTCAACCCCAAGGTTGCGCCGGACAAGACCGTGGCGGCGTGGGGCAGCTTCAAGCAAAACCTCGTCAACGTGAAAGAGGCTGGCAGCCTGCAGACCCAGGCCGTAAAATTGATGGACCGTGCCAGCTACAAATAAAACAGTGATTCATCTTGGATAACGCTGCTGTTCTAGCAAAAACGCCCGCTGCGGGCGTTTTTGTTTGGCCCCGCTTCAGCGGCTGGATGCTGCTCGCCCTGGCGATCGCGGCGCTGGTGCTGGTGCCGGTGGTGGTCACCTTCTCGTCGTTCGCCCGGGTCGAGGGCGACATCCTTGCGCACCTGATCGAATTCGCCCTGCCCGAACTGGTGGGCAACACCCTGTGGCTGATGCTCGGCGTGGGCCTCGGCGTTTCCGTGCTGGGCGTCTCGCTGGCCTGGCTCACGGCGATGTGCGAATTCCCCGGCCGCCGCCTGTTCGACTGGGCGCTCTTGCTGCCGCTGGCGCTGCCCGCCTACGTCACGGCCTTCGTCGCGATCGGCCTGCTGGATTTCACCGGCCCGCTGCAAACCTGGCTGCGCGAAGGCTGGGGCATTACCGGGCTGCCCGAAATCCGCTCGCGCGGCGGCGTCATCCTGGTGATGTCGCTGGCCCTCTATCCCTACGTGTATCTCATCGCGAAAAACGCCTTCGCGACGCAGGGCGCGATTGCACTGGAAGCAGCGCAGTCGCTCGGCCTCTCGCGCATCCAGGGCTTCTTCCGGGTGGCGCTGCCGATGGCGCGGCCGTGGATCGCCGCCGGGTTGATGCTGGCGCTGATGGAAACGCTGGCCGACTTCGGCACCATGGCGATCTTCAACTACGACACCTTCACCACCGCCATCTACAAGGCGTGGTACAGCCTGTTCTCGCTCGCGGCGGCGGCGCAACTGGCCTCGATCCTGATCCTGTTCGTACTGGTCGCGGTGGTGTTCGAGCAGCGCTCGCGCACGAAGATGCGCTACAGCGCGGTGGGCCGCAGCGCCGCGCAGCGCCGCATCAAGCTGTCGCCCGCGCTGGCCGCGCTCGCCTTCGTGTACGCCGGAACCGTGCTGGCGATTGCCTTCATCATCCCCGTCACCCAATTGGCCCTGTGGACGCGCGAGGTCATCGACGCCGACCTCGACAGCCGCTACTGGGCGTTCGCCTGGCATTCGGTGCTGCTGGCCGGCATCGGCGCGCTGATGGTGGTGGCGGTGGCCCTGCTGCTGGCCTACGCCGGACGCCAGCGCCCCGGCGCCACGATGATGTGGACGCAGCGGCTGGCCACCCTCGGCTACGCCTTTCCCGGCGCCGTGCTGGCGGTGGGCCTGTTCATCCCGGTGGCGGCGCTGGACAACTGGCTGATCGACACCGGCCGCGCCTGGTTCGGCTTCGACGGCACCGATATCCTCAAGGGCACGCTCGCGGTGATGCTGCTGGCCTACCTGGTGCGCTTTCTCGCGGTCGGCTTCGGCCCCATCGACAGCGGCCTGCACCGCATCACCCGCAATGTCGACGAAGCCGCGCGCAATCTCGGCACCAGCGCCGCCGGCCTGTTGACCCGGGTGCACCTGCCGATGCTGCGCGCCAGCCTCCTGACCGCCGCCACCTTCGCCTTCGTCGACATCATGAAGGAAATGCCGATCACCCTGATGACCCGCCCCTTCGGCTGGGACACGCTGGCGGTGCGGGTGTTCGAAATGACCTCGGAAGGCGAGTGGGAGCGCGCTGCGCTGCCTTCTCTGGCGATTGTCATTGCCGGTATCATTCCCATCATTCTCCTGACCTGGCGCGGAACACACTCCCATGGCTGAACTGGTCCTCGATTCGGTTTCGCAGGCGTACGCCAACCGACAGATCATCGCCGACCTTTCCTTCACCCTGCCGGAAGGCGCGATCGGCTGCCTGCTGGGTCCTTCGGGCTGCGGCAAGACCACGGCGCTACGCTGCATTTCCGGCTTCGAGCCGATCCAGAGCGGCGAAATCCGCATCGGCGGCGAAGTCGTCAGCCGCCCGGGCTGGATGCTGGCCGCCGAAAAACGCCGCGTCGGCATGGTGTTCCAGGACTACGCGCTGTTTCCGCACCTGACGGTGGCGAAGAACGTCGGCTTCGGCCTGCGCGACGGTTCCGGCGAGGCCCGCCAGGCACGCATCGACGAACTGCTGGAACTGGTCGGCCTCGCCGGTCACGCCGACCAGTTTCCGCACCAGCTCTCCGGCGGCCAGCAGCAGCGGGTGGCGCTGGCGCGCGCGCTGGCGCCTCGGCCGCGCCTGATCCTGATGGACGAGCCCTTCTCCAACCTCGACGTCGAACTGCGCGAGCGCCTGTCGATCGAGGTGCGCGACATCTTGAAGCGCGAAGCCACCACCGCGCTGATCGTCACCCACGACCAGCACGAAGCCTTCTCGCTGGCCGACTGGGTCGGCGTCATGCACGAAGGCCGCATCCAGCAGTGGGATACGCCCTACAACCTGTATCACGAACCGGTCAACCGCTTCGTCGCCGACTTCGTCGGCCAGGGCGCGCTGGTCACCGGCGAGGTCATCAACGACCATCAGGTGGAAATCGAGCTCGGCGTGCTGAGCGGCCACATCCCGGTCGAGTGCGACGCCGGCGGCTGCGACGAATGCGTGCGCAGCTGCCGTGTCGACGTCCTGCTGCGGCCTGACGACATCATCCACGACGACGACAGCCTGCTGATGGCCGAAGTCGAGAACAAGGCCTTCCGCGGCGCCGAATTCCTCTACACGCTCAAATTGCCGAGCGGCCAGCGCGCCCTGTCGCTGGTGCCCTCGCACCACAACCACGCCATTGGCGAACGGATCGGCATCAAGCTGGCGGTCGATCACGTCGTGGCGTTCCGGCGCGAATAAAGCCATGTCGCCCAGGGTGCCCCCCCCGCTACGCGGCCTGCTGTTCAATGTGGGCTTCGGTTTCGCCGCCGCCCTGTTGATGATGCTGGCGGTGCTGGGACTGGGCGTCACCCAGATGGCGCATCTCAATGCCGAACTGGAGCACGTGGTCTCGGTCAACAACGTCAAGACCCGGCTGGCCTCGCAGATGCGCGACACGCTGCGCGACCGGGCGATGCTGATGCACGCCATCGTGGTCTCGATCGACCCCTGGGAAAAGGACGCGCTTTTCCTGCAGTTTCTTGCGTATGGCGAACGCTATTCCAAGTATCGCGGCCAACTGGTGGCCATGCTCAAGGCGCCAGAAGAACTCAAGCTGATGAATGAACTCGACACCATCATCAGCACCAACCAGCCGGTCATGTACAGCGTGGTCGAGGCCGCGCTCGACGAGAACAACTACGGTGCACTGACACTGCTGCAGGAAGAAGCGATCCCGCTGCAAAACCGCCTGGTCGCGGCACTCGACAACATGACCAACCTGCAGCGCGAGGCCAACGAAGCAGCGCTCGGCAAGACCTTCACCGCCTATCAGGCCAGCCGCAACCTGATGCTGGTGCTGGGCATTTTCGCCACGACGCTCGCCGCCCTGGTTGCCCTGCTGGTGGGACGCCGCATGCTGACCCAGACGCGCCAGCTGGAAACCGAAAGAAAGAAATACCAGACCCTGTTCGAAACCAACCCGGACGCCGTCGTCATCCTCGACGACAAGGGGTTCACCGATTGCAACCCGGCCACGCTATCGATGTTCGGGGTGGACTCGGTTGCTTCATTCCTGAAGGTGCCCATTGCGCAACTCGGCACGCCGCTGCAGGCGAACGGCACGACGGCCTACGACCACGCCATGCACGCCATCGACCAGGCCAAAAAGCAGGGTCATGCCATGATGGAGTGGCGGGGGCGTCGCATGGACGGTTCGGTTTTCGCGGCCGAAATCGCCATGCATGCGATGCAGCTCGAAGACCAGCCGGTCATCCAGGCGATCATGCGCGATGTGACTGAACAGCGCGCGGCCGAAGCGGCCAAGGAGTCGGCTCGCGAAGCCGCCCTGCAAATGGCGCATGCCAAATCGGAATTCATCGCCAACGTCAGCCACGAAATCCGCACCCCCATGCACGGCATCCTGGGGATGAGCGGGCTGCTGCTGAAAACGCCGCTCGACGGCCGCCAGCGCGAGTACGCCGCCACCCTGAAAAGCTCGACGGAAAGCCTGCTCACCATCATCAACGACATCCTCGACTTCTCCAAGATCGAGGCCGGCAAACTGGCTATCGAACAGGTCGCCTTTTCGCCGGTTGCGTTGGCGCAAGACGCGGTCGCCCTGTTCCAGGCACGTGCAATGGAGAAGAATCTGCAGTTGACGCTTGCGCTGCCCCCCGACCCGCCCAGCGCCCTGCTGGGCGATCCCACCCGGATCCGCCAGATCCTGCTCAACCTGATCGACAATGCCATCAAGTTCACCGACCGGGGCAAGGTCGAACTGCGCGCCGAATTCGAGGTATCGAATGGCACGGTGCATTGCCGTTTCAACGTGCAGGACAGCGGCATCGGCATCAGCGAATCGACGCAGGAACGCCTGTTCCAGGCCTTTTCACAGGCCGACTCTTCCACCACGCGCCGTTACGGCGGCACCGGGCTGGGGCTCGCGGTCAGCAGCCAGCTGGCCGGACTGATGGGCGGCACGCTCACGGTCGAGAGCGCCCCCGGCCAGGGCAGTCGTTTCACCCTGACGCTGGATCTGCCGGCCACCGCCCTGCCGCTGGTCGAACTGCCAGCCCAGTCCAGCATTCAGTTGCGCGGCCGCATCCTGGTGGTGGAAGACCATCCGGTGAACCAGAAGGTGCTGGCGCATCAACTGCGCGAACTCGGCCTGCAATACGACCTGGCCATCAACGGCATGCAGGCGCTGGACCTTCTGGTAGCGGACGACTTCGACCTGGTGCTGATGGACTGGCAAATGCCGGAAATGGATGGGCTGGCGGCCACCCGGCTGATTCGCAAGCTGCCGACCGATATCCGCCACATCCCCATCATCGCTCTGACCGCCAATGCCAACGCCGGTTTCCGCGAAGCCTGTCTTGCCGCCGGCGCCAACGATTACCTCAGCAAACCTTATTCCGAGGCGGCGCTGGCGGCCCTGCTGGTGCAATGGCTGCCGCACGCCGGGGCGACGGCCCCCTGCGCGCCGCTGCTCGACCTGCCGGCCCTGCATGCGCGTTATCCCGGCAATCCGAAGCTGGTGGCCGAACTGGAAGCGGTTTTCCTCAGCACCACCGAAGCCAGCCTGGCTGCGCTGAAACGTGCGATCGAGCAAGGCGAGGTCGAAGCCTGCCGCAAGGAAGCCCATGCCCTGAAGGGTGCCGCCGCCAGCGTCATGGCCACAGCCATCCAGGACGGCGCCGCGCGCATCGAGGCGGGCGTGCAGCAGGGCGACTTTGCCGCCGCCGCGGCCGAACTCGCGGCGCTGGAAAACCTGTTCGGCGTCAGCGCCTGAGCCTGCATTGACGGCCGCCTCGCGGCGCGTAGGATGGGAGTCTCTCTGCCCAGGAGGCACACCATGATGCGCATCCTATCGTTCGTTCTCGCCTGGTCTTGCTGCCTGCCGGCAGTCGCCGCCGATGCCCCCGTTCCCCCGCCCCCGCAGGTCCCCGCCGAAAGCTGGCTCGATGTCGAACCCACGCCCTATGGACCGGTGCTGATCCAGCAGGGCCCACCGCCACCCTACCGCGACTACCAGATGAGCCGCGTGCTGACGCCGGAAGAACGGAAACGCTGGCGGGAAATGACCACACCGGTGATGGCCAACCTGGTGCAGATGGACGGGCGCGAGGTGATGAACCATTTCGCCGTCAAGCTGCAGGCGAAACCCGGCATCCGTTTTGACGAGGTGGTCGAATCGATGATGCTGCGCGCCAACCAGCTCAACCTGAAGCTCGTCGGCAGCAACCTGATGTCGAAGGATTTCCAGGCCGTGCTCGGCGACACCGGCGCACCGCGGGTCGAGGTGTACAGCTTCTGCGACATCGCGCTTGGCCGCGACCTGCTCAAGGTCATACCGGAAATGGTGGTCTTCATGCCCTGCCGCATCGCGGTCATGGAAGACGCCGACAGGAACATCTGGGTGCTGATGCTGGACTGGGACGTCACCGGGCTCGAACTCGCCGGCCGGCAGGCCGGCATGACGCCGGAGCTGCGCCGCGCTTTCCTGGAAATCCGCCAAAAAATGGAAGACGTGATGCGCAGCGGCGCCGGCGGCGCGCTATAGCTGCACGGTCATGCCGAACTTGAAGTCCCTCTCAAGCCTAAAACGATTGCCATAGGCGTTCCGCCACAATTCCCTTTTCGGGGGCGCTCAGACGGGCAATCACGATCTCGCGTATGACGCCCTTTATGTATTTCCCCGCGATGGAAATGAGCTTGCCGCAATTCACTTCTTCCTCAACCAGGAATAGAGGCATGTGGCCCCACCCCATCCCTTGCAAAATGACTTCCTTCTTCGTGTATTGATCCCCAACCGTCAGGTGCGGCACGTTGTCCAGCACGAAACGGTTGAGCTTCTCGCTGTGCGTCGACGTATCGCGGATGATGCATTGCGTATAGCCCTCCAGGTCGGCGTACCGGAGCTCCCGGCTGATCGGCATATCCAGAAACCCGGGTGCCACGACAGGCAGCACCTGGACTTTGCAGAAATCGCGGTACTCGTACCGTGAATCCGATTTGTCGACATGATGAATAATCAGGTCGGCATCCCCATCCAGCAAGCGCTCGTTCGGGCCAAACAAGTTCCCGAAGAACAGATTGAGCCGGGTATAGGGATGTTCCCTGGAAAACCTGCGGAGGACCGCCAGTGCGCCTGGCAGGGGCGTGATATCACCCACAACGATATTGAGTTCGCCTTCCTCGCCTCCCCTCAGGTGAGCGACCTGGTTTTTCAACTCCTCCATGTCGCGCAAAATCTGCTGGACGCTTTTGTGGAACTTCTTGCCTTCCTCGGTCAGCACCGACCGATACCCGGACCGATCAAACAGCGCAAACCCAAGCGCGTCTTCCAGCTTCTTCAAAACGGTAATCACGCTCGGGTGGGTCTTGTTGAGATACCTGGCCCCCGCTTGAATACTTCCCTGGCTCACCACCGCGTCCAGGGTCTGCATCTGTTGCATGGTGATATTCATAATATGTCCACGATATCTACAGTCAGTGTCGCAACATAGTACTTTTACCTTACATTCGAAACCCTAGAATAGGAAATTGCAGAAAGACAAGGAGACGGGAAGCATGCGAATGTTGGTCATCGGTCCGTTCACGCTTCGCTACCCGAAGCCTCCTTCCATCCCGAGTCCGAAAGCCTGCATTGTCGGCTTCATCCTGGGCATATCGGTGGTTGCCAGTTCGACCCGTGCCCATGAGGTTTCTTTGCCCTACAAGGGCTTGGAACTCAACGCCAATCTCGAACTTGCCGTGGACAAGCAACTTGCGGATGGCGTGATACTCATCACGCACGGCGGACTTGCGCATCGCGACATGGAATTGATCACCTATCTTCAGAAGCAGTTCAAAGAGCGGGCATACAACACCCTTGCCATCAACCTCAGTCTTGGCCTAAGCGACCGCCACGGCATGTACGACTGCAAGGTCACCCATCGCCATCGCAATGATGATGCGAAAGAAGAAATCGGTGCGTGGATAGACTGGCTGCAAAAACACGGTGCCACGCGCGTGGCGCTGCTCGGCCATTCACGTGGCGGTGCCCAAACAGCGCTCTATGCGGCAGAGCGAGACAACGATCTGGTAAAAGCCCTGGTGCTACTGGCGCCCGCCACATCCGACAATACCAGTTCAGCCACGTATCTAAGGCGCTACAAGAAACCGCTGGCGCCGGTGTTGGAGAAGGCCCAGAAGCTCGTCGATTCCGGGAAGGGAAGCACCGTTCTCAAACACGTTGGCCTGCTGAATTGCAGCGAAACCATGGCGACCGCCACGACCTTCGTTTCGTACTACGGACAGGATCCCCGCCTGGACTCTCCCTACCTGATCCCCAAGCTCAAAAAGCCGACCTTGGTAGTCGTTGCAGGCAGCGATGAAGAAGTCATCGGCCTGGACAATAAATTGGCACCGCTTGCCGATGAAACGCGCGTACGTATGAAAGTGATCGAAGGAGCCGACCACACCTTCCGCGACCTCTTCGCCGACGATGCGGCCGATGCGGTCGACACGTTTCTAAAAAGCATTGCCTATGTCACCCCTGCGACTTAGAGCAATGCTGCCCCCAGGAACGATACATCAAGGCCGAGCCGACTCGGATGCAGCGCAAGGCCCACGACCACATCCTGTTAGTGAAGGAGAGGATTCATGAACACGATTCGTACCCTCATTGCTTTAGGTACCGGAATGATTCTGTCCATGGCGGCTCATGCCGAGACCAACCAGGTGAACGTCAAAAAAGTTGAGCAGGACCTATATCAGACCAGTGATGGGCTATATATCGAAACCAGTTTTTGTAGCGTGGACACGGATGGAGACAACGCAGTGCTCAATTATGTGAAATACGCATGCACCAACACTCTCCGATTCAGCTCGAATACAATATGTGAGGTACAGTTTGTCTTTAGGTAAGCTGGTATGCGGCGGCGTGACCAACCAAACGCCAGAACTTTGGGGTAAGGGGTTGCGTTAACCCACAGGCGCCAACAGCGATCTTTCCGTTTATCAGGACGCCCTTGGCGAGCTATAAACGCAGCGCACCCCCGGTTAAAAAACCTGAATGCCCGCCATGACGGCGGGGTGGCACCATACGGGATTCCCAACCGTCGTGCCGAACCGCATGTC
>Ga0299912_10001240_pt1 | contig 20646 bp, 17 predicted proteins | sample RVTome_2_FD_207667 | JGI IMG/M metagenome (GOLD analysis project Ga0299912, IMG submission 207667) | Soil microbial communities from uranium-contaminated site in the Upper Colorado River Basin, Wyoming, United States - RVT95D214 (version 2) ... | reverse complement strand
CAAAAAAATTGGCCCCTTTCTATTTTCTCTCAATCTACTTTTTTACAGTTTTTGTTGTTTTCCTTGATGAATAAATCAAGAGCCATAGTCATTGAAGGCGCGTTAGGCATTGGAGCCTGAAGGTCTAAGCGTAGACCAGCTTCTTTAACAGCTCTTGCGGTAGAATTTCCAAACGATGCTATTTTTGTATCGTTTTGTTTGAACTCCGGAAAATTTTTTAATAATGATTTTATCCCGGAAGGACTAAAGAAGACTAGTACATCATAGTTCAGCATAGATAGATCTGACAGATCACTACTTACTGCTAAGTAAAGTATTGCAATGGTGTACTTTAGTTTGTGTTCCCCAAGCAATTCTGGAATTTCAATCTTGTGTTGATCTGAAACAGGTACAAGAAATTTTTCAGTTTTATGCTTGTCTAACACTTCCATCAAATCGACAAGTTTCCCTTTTCCGAAAAAGATCTTTCTTTTCCGGTATACGATATACTTTTGCAAGTAATGAGCAATTGATTCAGAAGTACAAAAATACTTCATTAAATCAGGTACAATAATTCTCATTTCATTGCTAATCCGGAAAAAATGATCAATCGCAGTTTTGCTCGTAAATATCACAGCCGTATGATCCAGTATGCTAATACGCTGCTTCCGAAACTCTTTTGTTTCGACAGGTTCAACATGAATGAACGGTCTGAATTCGATTTTTACGTTGTTTTTTACTGCGATTTCGAAATAGGGATCTTTATCGCTTTGTGGCTCAGGTTGAGATACGAGAATTTTTTTAATCTTCATGTTTGCGAATCTCCTAATATAACTTCTTCTATCTCAAGTATATAAATAACTTCGAACCTAATACCCAGGGTAGTAGTTCGAGCGTACAAAGGTACAAAATTGCATAATATAACAAAATTCCATTTCGTATAATTATCTGAAATCCCCTTATCAGCTTAAAAACAGATGCTACTACTATTAATCCCATCCCTGTATAAATGATGACTCTTGATACAACCGGCGATGTATAAATCGCTGTAAATACAAGGGGGAATAATATTAATCCAATATTTTTATTAATTAAATAAATGCTGTGAACTTGCTGACTAATAGCAGGAATCCATTCAAAGATATAAGCAACAGTATAATACAATATGAGTCGAATTAATAATATTGAGGCAACAATGCTGAGAATCAGGAGGAAATTAAAAATGTACCGGTCAGTAAAACTTACCTTGTACAAGTCCATTAATAACATAATAAACAAACTGAAAATTAACAGGAAATTGAGGTTCATCATAAAAAATGCTCTCCGGGTAATTATATTTTTCTCTCTTAAAAGTCTGTCGGCCAGTTGAAAATTCACCAGTGTTGTTAAAACCTGATTAATAAATTTCCGATAATAGGAATTGACTCCAAGAATTAACAATACACTGAAAAATACTACCAGCAAAGTCCAATTTAGCTGAGAATGCTGGGAAACATAAGGAACAAAATTCAATTTCTGTTCTGCTATGGAATAGGTTTTACTATCGTGCCAGATACGGGATGGTGCATATTGAAATTTATTGCCCTGCGCTTCAAAGAATGAAAATATAGTTGCATTATCCTTATGTTGCGTTGAAACTAAAGTATCGCTCTGACCATCACCAGTGTTCAAATAGGATTTATATTCCTCTATCACAGGCGATGATATGTTTACATTCTTTATTGCAAACTCTCCTGAAACGTTTGTATTACCTGATTTGACTTTTACTACCAAAGAATCGGCAATACCATCGTCGCCTGTTTTTTTAATTATGACTTGTTTACCAATAGAATCTGAAGATGTTGATCTATGGTTCAGGGAATCAATAGGGGTGTCAGAGTATTCTAAAGTATCCTGTAATGGTGTAATATAGGGGATAATGTTCATAAAATATCCTGAAATACCAATACAATCGCAAAAGTAACTATTTGCAAATCTATCTTCACTTTTTAATTTAGAAAAGATTTAACAACAGATACAGTTATTCAGTGCAATTTAGGATTTGATTTATGCCTTCCTGCATCACGTTTCGTTTTCTTTTGCAGGTTTTTAAGCATTGCTTCTCCCAGATCAACTCCTGTTTGATTTGCAAGACATACCAATACGAAAAGAACATCGGCCATTTCATCGTCAAGCTTCATTTTCATTTCTAGTGGTTTGACCGATTGCTCACCATATTTTCTTGCCATAATTCTTGCCAGTTCTCCAACTTCCTCCATTAAAAGAGCCATATTGGTCAGCTCATCAAAATAGCGTACTCCGTATTTTTTAATCCAATGATCGACTTCTTCCTGAATCTTTCCTAGTGTCATTTATTCTTTGTTTTTGGTATCAATAATAATAGTTACCGGGCCGTCGTTGATCAGGGATACTTTCATCAATGCACCAAATTTCCCTGTCTTCACTTTGGCGCCGTTCTCTTCTATTAATTGCCTGATAAACTCCTCATAAACAGGAACAGCTATTTCAGGCTTTGCTGCACGAATATATGATGGCCTGTTGCCTTTTTTTGTGTTTGCATGAAGTGTAAACTGACTCACAACCAATATTTCTCCTTCGATTTCATTTACAGAAAGGTTCATAACTCCCTGCTCGTCGTTAAATATTCTTAATTTCGAAACTTTGCCGCATAACCAGGCTGCATCCTCGAACGTATCGGAATTTTCAATCCCTAGCAAAATAAGCATCCCGCATTCTATTTTTGAGTAGGTTTTCCCATCAATCTTAACGGAAGCATTTGTAACTCTCTGTACTATACAGCGCATACAAGTATGATAATTCTATGTAACCTTTTATCTACAGTTAAATAACAAGAACATATACGAATATATAAAAACGTGTAAATAAAGTTTCCTCAGGTAGTACTATAAAATGTTGTTGATAGAACATTTTGAGATTATTTCTCCAATCGAGGTTATTCAGAATTCTTTTTGTGTATCGGTATGTTTTTCGAAAGCGTTAAAAAGAATTAACGAAGTAGGAACACGTCCGATTTTAGTCTAATTTTGTGGACTTGATTTATATAACCATGAAAAATATTCTTCATTTTATTCGATCGAAACGGAAAGCAGGATGGTATCTTCTGGTAATCTGCATTGTCTCTTTTAGCTTTTTTGCTTTTAATGATAAAGACTTCGAGATCAGTAAAAACCTTGATATTTTCGTTACTCTATTCCGTGAAGTAAATCTTTACTATGTTGATGAAAAAAATCCTGAGGATTTAATTAACTCAAGTATTGAAGGTATGCTCGAATCGCTCGATCCTTACACTACATTCATCCCCGAATCTGATATGGATGAATTCAGGTTTATGACTACCGGACAGTATGGAGGTATAGGCGCACTCATACGAAAGGGAGGTGATTATACTATTATTACCGAACCTTACGAAGGTTTCCCCGCACAAAAAGCAGGATTAAAAGCGGGCGATACACTGCTGGCAGTTAATGGAATATCAACCAAAGATGTGTCTGTGAGCAATGTTAGCGAGATGTTGAAGGGTGATCCAAATACTGAGTTGAAAGTCATGCTAAAACGAGGTAATTTTCCTGCATTTGAACTAAGTTTTTTACGTGAAAAAATTACTATTAAAAATGTCCCCTACTATGGATTTGTTGATGATGCTATTGGGTATATCAGGTTGGGTAATTTCACAAAAGATGCTGGCAAAGAAGTACGTCAGGCATTTGTCGATCTGAAATCACAGGGAGCAAAATCGATAATACTTGATATGCGTGGTAATCCGGGGGGGTTATTGAATGAATCTGTAGAAATTGCCAATATTTGGATTAATAAAAATCATGAAATTGTAAGTACAAGAGGTAAAGCCAAACAATGGGATAATGTTTATATGACTGAAAAACCAGCTCTCGATACACTAGTACCTTTGGTAATATTAGTTAATCGGGGCTCAGCATCAGCTTCAGAAATAGTTGCTGGTTCTTTGCAAGACCTCGACAGGGCTGTTATTGTTGGCGAACGTACATTTGGTAAAGGATTAGTGCAGACCACCAGACCGCTCAGCTACGATACATATCTCAAAATTACAACTGCTAAGTATTATATCCCCAGCGGCCGTTGTATTCAGGCTCTCGATTATACTCACCGTAATGAGGATGGAAGTGTTGGATACATTCCCGATTCGCTCATTTCTGAATTCAAGACCCGAAACGGGAGAATTGTTTATGATGGAGGCGGTATCAGGCCCGATATAAATATCGAGACCCATCAACCGGCGAATATTACCTTTAATTTGTATGCAAATAATCTATTTTTCGATTATGCCACAAAATTCGCATTTGAACACGATTCAATTGCTCATCCAAGTGAATTTGAAATCACCGATGAGATTTATAATGATTTTATTACTTTCTTGCAGAATAAAGAATTTGAATACACAACACTCAGCAATGAAAAACTTGATGAACTTATAAATACAACAAAACGTGAAGGATATTATACGATTGCTGAAAATGAAATTGCATCGCTTCGTGAAAAATTAAGTGCTGATAAATTAAAAGATTTGATTACGTTTCGTAGTGAAATAATTGAATTATTGCGTGATGAAATTGTGGGTCGATTTTATTATCAATCGGGACGCATCGTTACAAGTCTGAAGAATGATGAACAGTTAGGAAAGGCAATTGAACTGATTAATGAGAATGGTGCTATTGGTTCAATCTTACAGGGTGTATATGATAATAGTGATATTAAACTGGCACTTGGGAAAAAGAAAAAATAAAGTTTGCTATTCATATTTTAGATTTTTTATATAACTCTGAATATCATTATCATATTCTCTCAGTATTAAATCAGTAATTTTATTATTCACTACTAAATAATTGCTATCAATACTTTTAACTGGCATAACCTTAGGTGATGTACCACAAATAAAGGCCGAGTCGTATTGATTGACATCCAAGAGTTTTATTTGTATAAAATTGACTCCAATCTTGTTTTTCCTGGCAATTTGTAAAACATGCTTGCGAGTAATTCCTTTCAGAATTTTATCTTCAGGAGGTGAATACAATTTTTTATCTCTAACGAAAAATATATTCGATTTGCTCCCCTCGGTAATACAACCATTGTGATCGACAAGTAGTATTTCATAAGCAGACGTCTGTATTTTGGTATTATCAATTGTTTTACGTATTCTTTCACTGATAACTACTTGTTTTATATTTGGATCGGGCCGTTCAATAATGTATGTTGTAAGTTTAATACCTTTCCGGTACATCTGTTCTGATGGATACTCGTGTGCAATATAATAAGCAGCATAAAACAATTCCTTTTTAAAGATTTTACATAACAGTTTGATATTCCCTATCCGGTTTCTGTTTGCCAGCAATAATTGTAATAGTATGTTTCTTATATCAGACTCACAATAATTTTTTTTCAGATCAAATCCCGACAACCCGGTTTTCATTCTGTTAAGATGATCTTCGAGGAAGAGCAAGACACCATTTGTGGTACGGATTACTTCATAAATGAAATAATTTTTTGTATCAAATTGGAAATTAATTCCTGATGAAGCTTTTATCTGAAGGTTTTCCTGATAAAATTCTGATACAATACGATCCATGACTATTGTGCAACAAACTCGTATGAAATTGTTCCTGACTGTCTGGAAGGAGCACTCATATCAATATTGAATAATGATATGCTGGCCGATTCAAGGGCGGTATTCATAACACATTCCTCATCCGTATCGGACGATGCAACTGCAGTTGATATAACTTGTCCCTCCGGGTTAACGATAATGTCGATAACTATCTTACCACTCCCCTGACATTTATAAACAGGGATGTGAATATACCGGTCTGTTCTACCTTCCAGCGAAAAATTGATCCGTGTTGGTCCTTTATAATATTTGTATTTTTTTTCTTCAGGTTTAGTCTTTTCAGGTTTTTCATTTTGAAGAATAGGATCATCTCCTAACGATCTTTCATGTTGCTGATTGAGTTCTTTTATATTAAGTTCTTCTTTCAATTTATCAATATATTTATCGGTACTAATTTTTTCATCCAGCTGATTGGCAGTGTTTACCGCAATATTTTTAATCACCTCCTGTGACAAGGATTGTACATTGGATTCCTTTAACGTACTTTCTTTCATCAGTTGTTCCAGTGTTTTGTATGTTTGTTCATCAAATTCAATAACAATTGGTTCACGATGTATATCGTGAACTTTGTCCAAACGGGCAAGTAAAAAAATGATTACAACAAGTAAATGCACCAAAACAGTACCTAGGATACCTGTGATAATATTCTTCTCCTCTTCTTTAAGTAACATAATTATTCACCTTATCACGAAAGTAAAAAATGTTGAACAATTTTCATGTGTCTTCATATATTTAAATAGAATTATTACGTCATGTAAAATTTGTTCACAATATTTTCTTTAAGATCATATTGTTTCATTGGATTTATTTAATTATTTCATCATTTATTCTTTAAATCTCTTTATTTGTCACTACTCCCTTATAATCCCTATTATAACGAAAAAAGATGGTATTAGTATTGCATAATTGCGGTCAAACGCCTATTTTTGCTGCCTTAAAAATTCCTCAGTAGCTCAGTTGGTTAGAGCGGCGGACTGTTAATCCGTAGGTCGTAGGTTCAAGTCCTACCTGGGGAGCAAAAAGGCCGGTTAGAACTACCGGTTTTTTTATGTTTTCAACTATGTACTACGTTTATATTCTTTATTCAGAAAAGCACGATCCCGATTTAGAAAATCTAATATTTCGAATGAAATTGTAAGATTTTCTTGATCGGGACAAGCCATACTGATAATCCCTTGCATCGGTTCATGGAACATAATGAATTGTCGGAAGATAGTTATACCGCGAAGTATCGTCCTTGGGTTCTCGCTGCCTGTTCTAGGTCTATTCAGCATCGAAGCACCGCTATGAAAATCGAAAAGTATATTAAACATCAGAATAGTAAGAAGTTTATCAGGAAACTTATCTCAGAAAATAAACTCGATAGCCTGGTTTCCCGATTTTCTGATACTATGGATCAGTGCAATCCGTAAGTCGTATCCCGATAAAGAGATTTTTATAATTTTGTTAAAATTTTAGAATCTCTAAATCGGGAAAGTCCTACCTGGGGAGCTGGAAAGACCGCTTAGGATGACCGGATTTTTTAATGAGACTCAATCTCGTTATAGTTTATTACGGGATTGTTAGTCGAATTAATCCCGATAGCTTTGACTGCCGGACAGGCAGTGAAGCATATCGGGATTTGATTATACTTAGATCAGAAGCGTGTATTATAACTCCAATTAGGATAATCCACAAGTCTATATCCTCTATTCAGAAAAGCACGATCCCGATCAATTCAGAAATACCCATAAAAGTGGATATTGCCAGTGAGGAGTATATATTCTGGACCGATACGTTTTTCATACTTGTCAAGGAACCGGTTGGTATAGAAGACTTTACTGAGCCCATTGCCAGGATTTATCCCAATCCGGTCGGAAATCAGGTTAATATCGATTTTCAGTCTGGAATTTATAGCAAAACATGTATCGAACTACTGGATATTAGTGGTAAGGCAGTGTACGTTGAGAAACTGGAAGCAGGTGCTTCTTCAACACATACCATCAACCTCTCCGCTTTTGCGGAAGGGATCTATCTCATAAAGATAAGTAGTGCTCACTATTGCATAACTAAAAAGTTACTAAAGATAGAGTAGTTTTTGCATGTCATTGCAATCACGTCAAAGGGGTGAGTGGAAATTAAATTTTGATTAGCCAGTTACACACCTCTAAATCCCCTCTCAAGAGGGGACTTATGCTCCCCCTCTTGGGAGGGGGACTGGGGGGTGGGTATAAAGAATACATTATATTTAATAAGTAATCGAATTGACTAGTAAATCGTAGGGTCACGATTTAGAACCTGTAAGGTTTTTGTCTCCAAAACCAACAAGGTTCTTTATTGGGATTGCGAGAAACAAAAAAAGTTTTAATCCTCATTGTTTACATTATTATTCACAACTACAAAATCACATTCAGGAAAATTTCCTTTCTTCGTAAAAAATGGAATATGAAAGTCTTAGGCTTAGGTAATGCCCTGGTCGATATACTAGTAAAGCTTGAAAGTGACCGGATAATAAATGAACTTGGTTTTCCAAAAGGCAGTATGCAACTGATTAATGTTAATGAAATACCGTTAATTACAGATCTTATAAACAATCTTCCGGTTTCTATGGCATCAGGAGGTTCGGCTGCCAATACAATTCATGGACTTGCCAGTTTGGGAGGATCGTGCGGATACATTGGAAAAGTTGGTAAAGATGATCTTGGTCGCTTCTATGCAAACGATTTAAAGTCTATACGTGTAGAGAGTATGCTATTTCAATCTGATACTGATACAGGCAGGGCTTATACTTTGATCACACCTGATTCCGAACGGACTTTTGCTACCTATCTGGGAGCAGCTGTCGAGTTGATGGCTGCTGATATTGATCTGTCATTTCTTAAGAAATTTGATCTCCTGCATGTTGAAGGCTACATGGTTCAGAATGCCAGTCTGATTGAGAAAGTTTTAAAACTTGCCAGGAATAATGGAATGAAAGTATCGATCGATCTTTCCAGCTTTAATGTGGTAGAAGAGAATCGTGAGTTTCTTTTAAAAATAATTCCTCACTATGTGGATATTGTTTTTGCGAACGAAGAAGAAGCTAAAGTATACACAAAGAAAGAACCCGAAGAAGCATTAAAAATTATAGCTTCACGTGTTGAAATTGCGATTGTAAAAATAGGCCAGAAGGGATCTTTAATCCAATCTGGGAATAACATTACGCGGATTACTATTGATCCTGTAAAATCGGTTGATACTACAGGGGCAGGTGATCAGTATGCTGCAGGATTTTTATATGGCTATACCAAAAAGCTGAGCGCGGAGCAATGCGGAAGACTGGGTTCGCTGTTAGCGGGAACGGTCGTTCAAAATATTGGAGCAAGAATCCCAAGGAACTTATGGCCTCAAATCCTTAAAGAGGCTGCACATATTGTAGCAAACTGAGTATGCTGATCCGTAAAAATATTCAGATGAAAATTTGATTGTCAGAACAGACCGTGAAGTTCTGCATTTACTTTATCGATCACCTGGCTGAGATCTTCTGATTTATCGATGAAATTGTTATGATCTACATCAATCACCATTAGTTTACTTAAATTGTAAGCATCGACCCAGCTTTCATAACGTTCGTTCAGACGGCGGAGGTAATCGAGACGTATGTTGTCCTCATATTTCCGCCCACGTTTTTCGATTTGTCTGACAAGCGCAGGAACCGATGCCCTCAGATAAATAACCAGATCCGGTGGTTCGATGAGTGAAGAGATCAGGTTAAAAAGCGTAAAATAATTTTCAAAGTCACGGGTCGACATAAGGCCCATTGAATGAAGATTGGGAGCAAAAATATAGGCATCCTCATAAATAGTACGATCCTGGATAATGGTTTGCTGAGACTTTTTTATCTGTAAAATATGATTGAAACGACTATTCAAAAAATAGATCTGCAGGTTAAAGGACCATCGTTGCATATCGTTGTAAAAATCATCGAGGTAGGGATTGTCGTCAACATCTTCATAATGGGGTTGCCATCCGAAGTGACGGGCTAACAGACCTGTTAATGTCGTTTTTCCTGAGCCAATATTTCCGGCTACAGCAATATGCATGGTATTTACAATTAATAGATTAATTTACGTTTTTCTGAAACTAAAAACAATTTAACGTTTTATATTCTCAAATTATTTGATCAATTCTAGCAAATCATCGAGATATTTCCGGTTATTGTATAACCGTGGGACTTTATTTTGCCCACCCAATTTACCTCTTTTTTCCATCCAATGGTAAAAGGTACCTGCAGGAAGCATCCGGACAATTGGTTTATCGAGTGTGATATTCTTGTATCGTTTGGCTTCATAATCGGAATTTCGGTTCATCAGAGCGGTATCAAGTAAATAGACGAATTCATCCATATTTTTAGGAGGAACTTCAAATTCAATAGCCCACTCATGTCCACCCTTTGAAGTTTCACTCATAAAAACAGGTCCTACTGTATAATCCGTTATCTGAGACCCGGTTTTTTCGCATGCTTCCTGTAATGCTCTATCTGCATTATCAACAATTACTTCCTCTCCAAATACATTTATGAAATGTTTTGTACGACCCGAAATTTTGAGTTTATGTGGCTTTGTTGATGTAAACATAACAGTATCGCCAATTATGTAACGCCATAGCCCTGAATTTGTAGAAATTACCAAAGCATAGTTCTTACCTGTTTCTACCTGATCGATGGTTAATGCTATAGGATTTTGCATTTCCAACTCTTCTACCGGAATAAATTCATAAAATATGCCGTAATCGAGCATCAGAAGCATATTGTCGCTAGTTTTGTCATCCTGAATGGCAAAAAAACCTTCCGATGCATTGTAGGTGTCGAGATAATGCATATTCTCGGAGGGTATTAATTTCTTGAATTGTTCGCGATAAGGTGTAAAGCTCACTCCTCCGTGAATAAAAAGTTCAAGATTTGGCCATATTTCCAATACATTTGATTTTCCCGTATATTCGAGAATGTATTTGATCATTACCAGATTCCAAGAAGGAACACCGGCTAAACTTGTAACATTTTCACTGATGGTCTCCTTTGTAATTCTCTCAAGTTTTTCTTCCCATTTATCAAGTAATGCAACTTCCTGACTGGGAGTTCGAATGAACTCGGCCCAGAAGGGAAGATTTTCAATCAGAATAGCAGATAAATCGCCATAATATGATTGGTTGTTATAATTATCAACTTTATGACTACCCCCAAGAGTAAGTCCTTTGCCACTAAATAGCTTTGAATCGGGATAATTATTTGTATACAATGCCAGAACATCTTTCCCTCCACGGAAATGACATTTTTCTAAAGCTTCGCGACTTACAGGAATAAATTTACTCTTATCGCTTGTAGTGCCTGATGATTTAGCAAACCATCTGATTTCTCCCGGCCATAGTAAATTTGTTTCTCCGTCCCGGATCCTATCAACATAGGGTTTCAGATCTTCGTAAGTTTGTAATGGAACAGATTCCTGGAAATCAGTGATCGATCGTATTTCATCAAACCTATGCTCCTTACCCCATTTCGTTTTAACAGATTTATCAATCAGTTGTGTAAAACACTCCTTCTGCACTTGTTCCGGATACTTGCGTATCAACTCGATCTGTGTAACTCGTTTGAAATTGAGCCAATTTACAATAGAAGTTATCAGTGGCATAGAACATTCACATTATGGTAACAGCAAAGATATGTATTCGGAAAAATTCTGCAAATACACTGATACAACAGTTTCATGAATCTTATATAATTAAAATGAATAGGAATTACGTTAATCACCAATTATTCACCTCCTTTCCAGCTAACTTTATTTTATCGTAATACGAATAAATACAGAATTTGGAAATATAGAATCCATTCGTGAAACCTTTTTAAAGAAAGGATGCCCGTAATTATTGAGAAAAGGATCTAATAGTCAAAAATAATTTACATGATTTTGAAATACAGTAGTAATCAGGGTTTCATAATAATCAATTGAAATTCAAATAACTAATTTAGAATTATTTTTTATTACGAATAGATACTAAATAAATTTAGTCAAGATATATTCGTAATTGTTAAAAATCATTGTGTTGCTTTAGTATCAAAACATTCAATGTTATAACTCCTTTGACTTTTAAACCGTTTTGATTTGTTTTACTACTTCATAATAAAATGAATGCTTTTATGCTGGAGGTAATTATAACGCTATATACTGTTCATGTTCGAAACCTTTGGAGCCTTGGTTTAGAAATAACATGACAGATCGGTGAGAATTTATGTCCCTTCCGATTCCTGGGTATTTAGTACATATTTGAAGAACCGAATGATCAATCTTTTATATCAAATCAATATTTTAGTCTTTTTTTGCTCTGGTATTAAATGTTTTACCTTGAGATGGATTGATCTGATCTGGTTAATATAGTTAATCTGAAAATTAGTAAACTTCAATTGCAAAGAATTCAGCCGGAGAAATCTTTGAATTTCTAACATACCTATAAAATAGTAAAGGACGTTTACCCTTGGACAAGACCCTATTTGGAATCTTATCCCGATTCGCTTTGCGATCGGCATTCCCGCCTGCCCAAGTTGTGGCGGGCAGGAATTCGACTTACAATCCCGATAATGAAACATATCCGGATTGAGTCTCATTAATAAAAATATCGTTTAATGTGCTTCAAGCCAGTTTTTCCCGGTTCCTATTTCAACTTCAAGCGGAACTTTTAGTTTTACAACATTTTCCATTTCATATTTAACCAATTTTTTCACCTGTTCAAGTTCCGGTTTGTACACATCAAAAACCAGTTCGTCGTGTACCTGAAGTATCATCATGGTTTTATATTTGTTTTTCAATTGTCTGTGGATACTGATCATGGCTATTTTAATGATATCGGCAGCAGTACCCTGGATGGGAGTATTAATAGCGTTTCTTTCTGCCACACCACGAACAACAGAATTTGCCGAATGGATATCCGGAAGATAACGTCGCCTTCCAAAAAGTGTAGTTACATAACCTGCTGACTTTGCGTTCTCGATACTCCTATCCATATATTCCTTTACTTTTGGGAAACTATTAAAATAATTGTCTATCAATGCTTTTGCATCGGTTCGTGAAATGTTCAGTCGTTGTGAAAGGCCAAAAGCCGATATCCCGTATATGATTCCGAAATTCGCAGTCTTTGCACTGGAACGCATTTCACGGGTCACCTCAAACGGATCGACCTTGAATATTTTTGCGGCAGTGGAACGATGGATATCGGTTCCTGATGTAAAGGCTTCAATCATGTTTTGGTCACCGCTCATGTGGGCCATAAGCCGAAGTTCAATTTGGGAATAATCAGCTGAAAGTAAAATATATTCATCACTTGCAGGAATAAAAGCTTTCCGTATTTCGCGACCTCTCTCTTCGCGTATGGGAATATTTTGCAAATTGGGATTTACCGAGCTCAGACGTCCGGTTACTGTTATGGTCTGATTAAATGATGTATGTATTCGGTGTGTGTCTTTATCGATCAGTTTTGGTAATGTTTTAACATAAGTCGAATATAACTTCGTTAGTGACCTGTAATCCAGTATCACATTAATTATAGGATGACTGTTTTTAATTTGCTGAAGGGTTTCCTCGCTCGTTGAATATTGTTTAGTTTTTGTCATCCGTGCATTCGAGCTGATTTTAAGTTTTTCAAACAGTACAATTCCTAACTGTTTTGGTGATGCTATATTGAATTCTTCACCTGCCTTATCGTAGATTTCCTTTTCAACTTTTCCTATCTCTTTCTCAAGTTGTTTTTCATAGTCATTCATATTTCCAACATCGAGATTAAATCCTGCCAGTTCCATGTCTGTTAATACTTCAATAAGCGGTAATTCAATGTTTTCGGCCAATTCCAACAGATTATTACTTTTTAGCTCAGGGACTAGTTTCTTATAAAGCCTAAATGTGAGATCAGCATCTTCACATGCATAATCTTTAACCCGATTAACTTCTATATCTTTCATATTCAGTTGATTGGGTCCTTTCTTTCCAATAAGCTCCTCAATAGGTATCATTTTATAATTGAGAAGACTTTCGGTTACACTATCGAGTTTATGTTTTCCCTCCGGGTACAATAGATAATGGGCAATCATTGTATCGAAATAGGGTTGTTCGACTGAAATACCATATTTTCTAAGAATTTGTATATCAAATTTCAGATTATGACCAACTTTTAGAATATATTTATTATCAAATAATTGTTTGAATTTATATAAAGTATTTATTGCATTTAATTCAGTAGAAAAAGCAATGTACCAGGCTTGTGAATCTCTAATTGCAATCGCCAGTCCAACTATTTCTGATTGAAGTACATCAAGTCCTGTGGTTTCGGTGTCAAAGCAAATGGTTTTAATTTTATGCAATTCCGAAAGCAGTTTATCTACCTGGTTTGTTTTAGTAATTAATTGATATTCAACTTTCTCAGTATTTATTTGAAGATGCGTTTCCAGCACAGGTTCACCCGTTGCAGTTGGCAAATCGAACAATGTTCCCTGTGCATCCATTTCGATAGCATAAGAATTACCAAGAATACGTTGCGATAATGTTCTGAATTCCAGTTCATTAAAAATATATTTTAAATCATCTTTTCTTAATTCCCTGATTTTAAATTCTTCCGATTCAAAATTTATTGGAACATTTATATCAATAGTTGCCAATTTTTTAGATAATAATATTTGATCTGAAAAATTAAGTATGTTATCTTTCAGTTTGCCTTTCAGACTGTCAGTATGACTCAACAGATTCTCAATAGTACCATATTCGGCAATGAGCTTTTTTGCAGTTTTTTCACCAATGCCCGGGGCTCCAGGTATATTGTCCGATGCGTCGCCCCAAAGTGCTAATACATCAACGACCTGTAGAGGATCTTTAACTTCAAAATTCTGCCTGACCTGTTCAATTCCCCATATTTCATGATCATTACCTGAACGGCGAGGCTTGTACATAAAAATACCCTCTTCTATCAGCTGAGCATAATCTTTATCCGGGGTCATCATATATACTTTAAATCCCTCCTTATTTGCTAATTTCGAAACGGTACCAATTACATCGTCAGCTTCATAGCCTTCAAATTCAAGAATAGGAATTTGATATGCTTCCAATATTTCTTTAATTACAGGTACTGAAAGCTTAATGTCGGGAGGTGTTGTTTCTCTATTTGCTTTATATTCTTTGAACAGCTGATGCCGAAAGGTAGGTGAAGGCGGATCAAAAGCTACAGCAATATGAGTTGGTTGTTCTTTTCTCAATACCTCGTCGAGAGTACTAACAAATCCAAAGATCGCCGAGGTATTGAATCCCTTTGAATTACGGATGGGTCGATTAATGAATGCATAATATGCCCTAAAAATCAGTGCATATGCATCGAGCAGGAATAGCTTTTTGGTGGTGTTCATACCACAAATTTATTTTTTAATCTATATCTGAAATGTAACTTTATGATCGTGCGCAGAAAAGGAAACTACATCAATCACATGCACAATTATTTATGCAATCAACTAAAGTATTGAGTTTTTTGTGCCGTATCGAATAGTAAGCGTTTTTCCCTTCTCGTGTTACTTTTAGAACACCTCTATCACGCAGTATTCCTAAATGATGAGATGTTGTAGATTGTTCAATACCAACGGCTTTTTGTATTTCAGTAACGCTTTTTTTTGATCCGTTTTCCAGTTGGTTCAGAATTGCTATACGCATAGGATGAGCAATTGCTTTAAGCATTCCGGCAGCTTTTTCAAGTTGTTCAACCGTCAATTCATTTATTATCATTATGGAATATATCTATTAATACAAATATATAAATATTCTCAACAGGAATGTTTCATATGATTTCTTACGACCCTGACTGAGAATTATTTTCATAAGGTTGGAGCAAAGATTTCTTTTTTCGTTACCTAAGAAGTGATGAAAATAGGTAATACAATACTATTTTTTTGCTGAGAATGGCGATATCCATAAAAATATAAAAGTTCGTTCAGGATTTTTCATTGAAAGTCAAACCAGTTATTATCATTTTATATTAAATGAAATGATGAACAAAAATGGATATCTTTAATCAGAATAAAATTTATGACTCCTTTAAGTAAAATAAGTCTTCCGGTTCTGGAGGAACTGAAACAATTCGATAAAACTTTTGCGGATACTATGAGATCCAATATTCCCTTATTAAATATCATTATTAATTATGTTATTCGCCAGAAAGGGAAAAAAATTCGTCCGCTATTAATATTTCTCTCTGCTAAACTTAACGGTAACATTAATGATTCGACCTATACTGCAGCTTCTCTTGCCGAATTATTGCATACTGCCACGCTCATTCATGATGATGTAGTTGATGAATCTTACGAAAGAAGAGGATTTTTGTCCATTAATGCTTTATGGAAATCGAAAATTGCAGTATTATTTGGTGATTATCTTTTAGCAAAAGGATTGATGTTATCTGTAAAAAAACAAGAATATGAAATGCTCGGAATATTTACAAATGCTGTGAGTGAAATGATTGAAGGTGAATTACTTCAAATCCAAAAATCACGAAAACTTGATCTATGTGAAGAAGAGTATTTCGATATAATAAGAAAAAAAACTGCTGCGTTAATTGCAGCCTGTACGGCCAGCGGAGCACATTCAGTTACGAATAATCCAGGTAAAATTGAACTGATGAAAGAATTCGGGCTTAAAATAGGTCAAGCTTTTCAGATTAAAGATGATTTGTTCGATTATGAAAAACATTCATTGATCGGGAAACCAAAGGGTAATGATATTCAGGAGAAAAAGCTGACTCTTCCACTCATTGCATCACTTGAAAAAGCAAGTAAGGAGGAAAAACAGAAGATAAAAAATTTAATTAATAAAAAGTCCTCAAAAAGAACAACTTACAAGTACGTATTTGAATTTGTACATCAATATAAAGGCGTCGAATATGCAAGGAATAAAATGTATTCCTTACATGATCAGGCCATAGAAATGCTAATGAGTTATCCTGAATCTGAAGTAAGATCATCCATGGTAGATCTGGTGAATTTTATTGTTGAGCGAAATAAATAAAATCCCGTTTATATATTTTTCAGTCCTTCAACTATTTTCTTCGCAATCTTTTTTCCTACAACCTGTTCAATTTCTGATAAGGATTTTAATTTGATATTTTCAAATGAGCCAAATTTTTTTAATAGCTTTTCGGCTGAGCTTTTCCCTACTCCCTTTATTTGTTCAAGTTTATTTCTGAGCATACTTCCCGATCGTTTGTTTCGATGCAAATTGATACCAAATCTGTGTGCCTCATTCCTGAGATTTTGAATCAATTTTAATGTAGATGAATTTTTATCGAGATAGAGAGGAATGGAATCGTGAGGAAAATAAATTTCTTCGAGTCGCTTCGCAATTCCAATAACAGGAACGATTTCAAACAAATTTAATTTCCGTAAACTTTTTATGGCTGAATTCAACTGCCCTTTCCCTCCATCGATGATTATTAACTGTGGTATTTCAGCATTTTCATCAAGTTGACGTTTATAACGTCTAAAAATTACTTCTTCCATTGAAGCAAAATCATTGGTTCCTGTTACAGTTTTAATGTTATAATGTCTGTATTCTTTTTTCGCAGGTTTACCATTAATAAAGACCACACAGGAAGATACAGGGTTTGTACCCTGAATGTTCGAATTATCGAAACATTCAATTCTTTTTGGAAGTTCTTTTAGTTGTAAATCGTTTTTAACCTGTTCTAATAAAGATTGCAGTCGTGTACGATATGATTTCTGTTCAAGTATTGCTTCTTTTTGTAGTAAATATTGTTTTGCATTTCGTTCCGACAAATCCATCAGTTTTTTCTTATCTCCAGCCTTTGGTATTAAAAATTTTATTCCTGGAATTTCTTTAACAGGATCGAAGGGTACCAGAATTTCTCTGGCTGAAGAATTTACTTTTTCTCTTATATCAAGAATAGCATACAGAAATATTTCTTCACATGGCTCTTCCAGACGATTTTTAAGTTCGACTGTATGAGATTGAACAATTGCTCCATTAATTATTTTCAAAAAATTTACAGCTATAATTGCATTTCTTTCAATATAACTGAAAACATCAATATTGTTTAATTTTGGATTTACGATTGTTGATTTGCTTTTATACTTCTCAAGAAGTTTAATTTTTTGTTTTATCCCCTCTGCATGTTCAAATTGATAATTTTTTGAAAAGTCATGCATTATTTTATCCAAATATCCGATTACTTCCTGGATATTTCCCTTCAATATATTTTTAATTTGAATGATCGATTCTCTATAATCATCCTCTGATTGTAGTTTTTCACATGGTGCCTTACATTTTCCCATATGAAATTCAAGGCATTTTTTGAATTTTCCTTTTTTGATATTATCTGCTGACAGATTAAATGAACAAGTTCTCAGGGGATATAACTCACGAATCAGATTTATTAAAGTTTTAACCATGAAAGCTGAAGTGTAGGGACCAAAATATTCTGATCCGTCACGCAGTAATTTCCTTGTAGGAAAAATTCTTGGGAAAGGTTCCCTTTTGATACATATCCAGGGAAAAGATTTATCGTCCTTTAATAAAACATTATATTTAGGCTGTAACTTTTTGATTAAATTATTTTCTAATAATAACGCATCCGATTCATTTTCTACAATAATATGCCTGATTTCAGTTATCTGATTTACCAGCAATTTAATTTTGTATGATTCATAACTCTTTTTATTGAAATACGACGCCACTCTGTTATGTAAATCTTTTGCTTTACCAACATAAATTACTTTTCCTCCACTATCAAGGAATTGATATACTCCGGGAGATTTGGGTAAAGAATTGATTATCTTTTTCAGAGTTTCCATTAATTAAAGCAAATATTGTGTTCCACGTGGAACATTTACAATCTATCTTCCTATATGTACAAGCAGTACATTTATATCAGATGGTGAAACTCCTGAAATTCTTGATGCCTGTCCTATTGTCTTTGGTTTAATTTTATGCAGCTTTTGTCTACCCTCAGTGCTTATTGAAGTTAATTTTAAATAATCTATACTTTTATTTAGTTCTAATTTTTCAAGTCTTTTAACTTTTTCTGCAATTAATTTTTCTCTTTCAATATATCCATTGTACTTAATTTCTGTTTCAAGATTTTCTAATAAGTCTTCTATGAATATTTTTTCATCTACAATCAATTCTTTTAAATCGGTGATATTGGAAAGTATTTTCATTAGATTAACTTCCGATCGTTTTACTAACTCAATGAGTTTTACCTTCTGTTTTATCTTTGTAGATCTTATTCTTTCTAAATACGTATTTATTATTTTTGGTTCTATACTGTAATTTTCTAATAAATTTTTAATTTTTTTCTTTATTGCTATTTTCCTTTCAAGTAATTTCTTTCTTTCTGTACTTGCAATACCAATTTTATATGCTTTTTCAGTTAGTCTTTCGTCGCAATTATCCTGACGCAAGAGTATTCTATATTCAGCTCTTGAAGTGAACATTCGATAAGGTTCATCTATTCCTTTTGTAACCAAATCGTCAATCAGAACTCCGATATAGGATTCGTCTCTTCCCAAAATATATTCATCTCCTCCCTGGCAGTTTATATGAGCATTTATTCCTGCAATTATTCCCTGTCCCGCAGCCTCTTCATATCCCGTAGTTCCATTTATCTGTCCTGCAAAAAACAGATTTCTCACTAACTTTGTTTCAAGATTCGGTTTTAATTGGGTTGGAGGATAATAATCATATTCTATGGCATATCCAGGTCTGAAAATCTTTGCCTCTTCTAATCCCTTTATTTTTTTTAATGCTTCATATTGTATATTCCAAGGCAAACTTGATGAAAATCCATTAATATAATATTCGTACGTATATTCACCTTCTGGTTCTAAAAATAACTGGTGTTGTTTTTTGTCAGCAAATGTTACTATTTTACTTTCAATACTAGGGCAATAGCGCGGTCCGATACTTTTAATAGTACCATTAAATAATGGAGATTCTCTTAAACCTTCATTCAAAATTTTATGTACCTTTTCATTAGTAAACGTAATATAACAACTTAAATTTGTTTTTATCTTTTTCTCTGTCAGAAATGAAAATCTTCCTCCTTCCATATCACCTTTTTGTTCTGTCAGTATACTAAAATTTATTGTTCTTCCATCAATTCTGGCAGGCGTACCAGTTTTTAATCTTCCAACATTAAAACCTAGTTTATTCAGCTGGCTTGAAATACCCGTTGAATTTGGTTCTGAAATTCTCCCTCCAAGTAATTTTGATTTTCCTACGTGAATCAATCCATTTTCAAATGTTCCTAATGTTAAAACAACAACTCTTGAATAAAATTCCACTCCCAATTTTGTCTTAACACCAACAACTATCCCCCTTTTTATTAAAATTTCATTTACACTATCCTGCCAAAAATCTATGCTTTTATTTTCTTCAAGAATTTTTCTCCATTCGATGGAAAATTTTATTCTATCACATTGTGCTCTTGGACTCCACATTGCAGGGCCTTTGCTTCTATTTAACATTCTGAACTGAATCATGCTTCGGTCTGTTACAATTCCACTATATCCACCTATAGCATCAATTTCTCTTATTATTTGACCTTTAGCTATACCTCCCATAGCAGGATTGCATGACATTTGAGCTACTTTTGTTAAATCAATTGTAATAAGTAAAACTTTACTCCCTAATGTTGCTGCAGCTGAAGCTGCTTCACTACCAGCATGCCCGGCACCTACAACAATTATATCGTATAAAAATTTTTTCAATTATAACCTTTTATTTAAAATGTTTCTAAATTATATAAATACAAATCTTCCTTACTTCTCATTATTTCAATATCTTTCATTTTTATATCATTATAACCTAATAAATGTAAGATCCCATGAATAATAACACGATAAAGTTCATTTTTAAAAGATTTCTCTGAAAATTCTGATGTATTTTTCTTAACGACTCCAGCACAAATATAGATATCTCCCGATATTATATTTAAGAAGGATTTATTGAATGTAATGA
>Ga0299912_10001239_pt1 | contig 20647 bp, 20 predicted proteins | sample RVTome_2_FD_207667 | JGI IMG/M metagenome (GOLD analysis project Ga0299912, IMG submission 207667) | Soil microbial communities from uranium-contaminated site in the Upper Colorado River Basin, Wyoming, United States - RVT95D214 (version 2) ... | reverse complement strand
ATGGAATATCTCATCTGGTATAATACCGACAGACCACACCGGGGAATTGGCAAGATTCCCCCAATGCGCTATTATCTGAATAAATTTATTCCTCCCGTTCAGTCCAATATGTTATGGACGCTTACATTGACTTGACACAGCCAAGTTTTTGCTTTATTATACCTAGAACTTCTATGTATATCGTTCATCTAGGTATCATGAGAAACATATAAGGAGGAACATCGAATGAGAACTTGGATTGCTCTGATAATTATAGCCATGGGAGCCGTCAGCCTCGTCTTTGGTATTATATTTATCGTGCAGGCCGGCTCTGCCAGACAACAAGTTGCTGATGACATTGCACCGCTGACACTCGACCAGCTTGATGCTAAATACGATGAAGTGGTCACAAAGTACAATGCGATGAGGACTGTTGAAGAACCGAAGATACAGGCAGGACAAGCCGCTCCAAGCACTACTTACAATTACCTAACGATTCAGAAGACTGGGCTCGGATTGGCAAGAACCAACGTCGGATTGACTGATTTCACAAGGACGACTGGAATTATCGATATTATTCTGGGCATGGGCTTACTGTTTGGCGGTGCGCTTCACGTGCAGAGAAAAGCGACATAAACAAATCTTCTAAGATAATTCTCGTTTTAATAACGGAACCCTTCTTTCAGAATTCCTGCCATTTCATTTATCACTCTCCACTCCGTATAATGGATGATGGGAATTCAAAATGTTACAAGCTACAAATATCACCAAATCTTATGCTGATAGAGTGCTCTTCACTAATCTTAGTTTTGATGTTGGTGATAGAGACCGTATTGCACTGATTGGTCCGAACGGCTCTGGCAAGACCACGCTGTTCGATATTATCTACGGTGAGACCGGTCCCGACTCCGGTCAAATTATCAAGCGTAAAGACGGCACTATCGGCTATTTACAACAAGACATTAATCCGACCTCCGAAAAGCAATTGCTTGACGAGGTAGAAAATGCTTCTAAAGCAATTACCGATATCGCTGATAAGATGAATGATGTGCAGGAAACACTGGAAAATGATACTGGCCCAGCTAACCATGATAAGCTCCTGCGTCAGCTTGGCGAACTCCAACATAACTTTGAATTAGCTGGCGGTTACACGGTACGGCACGAAGCACAGACCATCCTTTCCGGACTGGGCTTCAAACAATCTGACTTTACGCGCCCGTTAAGTGAATTCAGCGGCGGTTGGTTGATGCGCGCGGAACTAGCTAAACTTCTGCTCATCAAACCCGATTTACTATTGCTCGACGAACCAACCAACCACCTCGACCTGGAAGCACAAATCTGGTTCGAGAAATATCTGGCATTATATCGGGGTGCTGTGATGGTGACATCCCATGACCGAGCCTTCCTTAACCGTGTGGTGAGTAAAGTACTGGCAATCGAGACGGGCGAAGTTATTTATCACCATGGCAACTACGATAGCTATGTCATCGCGCGACAGAAAGACCTGGAAGTAAAAGAAGCGGCGGCGAAGCGACAGGAAAAGCTTATTGAGAAAGAGACGCGCTTCATCGAGCGTTTTCGCTATAAGAAAACCAAAGCAAGCCAGGTGCAGAGCCGAATTAAACGACTAGATAAATTACAGAGAGTAGTCGTCCCGCGTACCACTAAAAAGATCCACTTCTCTTTCCCCGAACCACCGAGAAGCGGTAGAGAAGTCATTAACCTTCGTCATATCCACAAGGCATACGATGAGAATGTCGTTTATCGCGACCTCAATTTTACACTTGAACGTGGCGACCGTGTGGCGCTAGTAGGTCCGAACGGCGCCGGCAAGACAACCCTGCTCAAAATCCTGGCAGGTATACTACCCTTCGAGCAAGGCGAACGTGTGCCGGGACACAACGTCGTTACCGCTTACTACGCGCAGTATGTGCTTGATCTGCTCCAACCAGAGAACACTGTCCTCGAGGAACTGGGGAGATCAGCACCCAACCAGACGGAGCAGAACCTGCGACGCATACTGGGCGGATTTTTATTCAGTGGTGATGATGTCCAGAAGACAGTATCAGTTTTATCCGGCGGCGAAAAGGCGCGGGTTGCCCTCGCTAAAATCCTGATGCAGCCGAGCAACTTCCTGCTGATGGACGAACCCACCAATCACCTCGATATTGCCTCACGGGAAATCCTCGCCGATGCACTGGAAGCCTATCAGGGGACAATTTGTCTTATCACTCACGACCGCACCCTCATCCGGCAGATTGCCAACAAAATTATCGAAATTCAAGCGGGTGTGCCAGATATCTTCCCAGGCGATTACGATAGCTTCTTGTACCGTAAAGAACACGGGACTCTACTGGTTGCAGAAAAAGAGGAAAAAGTCACAGAACCCGAAGCGGAAATAGACGAAACCGATGCGGAGATTGATGACGGACTGGACTGGATTGCCGTCAAGCCTCGCTCCCGCCGAAAACCCAAGCCACCTAAAGACCCCAAACTGGTACGGCAGGAACGACTCCAGAAAGAGAGCACAGAAATTACGCGACGAATTGCAGAAAACGAAACACGATTGGTACAGCTTGAAACGCAGTTAATGGAAATCGAAAGCTCTTTTTCCAAACAGGAGTTCTATGGTAATAGCGCCCAAGTGCAGGCGAACATGCAGAAGCACCATCAGCTTAAAGCAGATATCCAGCAACTCACGGAGGAATGGGAGAAGCTATCACTGGAAGCGGAACGAGTGGAGAGGGAGATGGAGGGGTAAGGAAATTTGCTGACCTCCCATCATGGTCAGTTATCTTACTATCATAGCGTCCCTGTGAGGACCTACCGAAACATATTTGATAGGTCTTTCCACCATCTGCTCTATTCTTTCGACGTAGTCGCGAGCAGCACCGGGAAGCTTAGAGAACTGACGGATTCCTGTAATATCTTCCTTCCAACCCGGTACTTCCCTGTAAATGGGTTCTGCCTTGACTAGTTCCGGAGTAATGGGGAAATTGTCTGTGGTACGAGAACCGATACGGTACGCCGTGCATATCTTTAAAGTGTCTAATCCAGATAATGAGTCCAACTTAGTTAAGGCCAGTTCAATGGCACCACTCACGTCCGCGCCATAACGCGATGCCACGACATCAAACCAACCGATCCGCCTCGGTCGTCCCGTCTTTGCCCCGAACTCGAATGATGTCTCACGTATTTGATTTGCCAAATCACCGTGAATTTCGGTTGTAAATGGACCCTCTCCCACGCAGGTGGAGAAAGCCTTCATCACGCCGGTAACAACAGGTACTTCATGGCTGAAGTAGCCAGCGCCTACTGCCCCAAAACTGGCGATGGTCGATGAAGACGTCGGGTAAGGATAGATACCGTAGAAGATGTCTCTTAATGCTCCGAGTTGCCCTTCGAGTAAGACCCGTTTGCCGGATTTCTGTGCGTCTTTCAGGAGTGTTACGCTGTCACAGATATGAGGCTTGAGGATTTCTCCGTACTTTATTGCCCATAGATATGTCTCCTCAGGGTTGGTAGCAGGTTTGTTATATACCTTTTCGAACACTTTGTTTTTCAGATTGAGACATCTGTTGATCTCCTGCTTCAGATAGTCGGGATAAAATAATGAGCCCACCTGAATACCGTACTTCATGTACCGGTCGCCGTAGACTGGCGCTATCCCTTGTTTGGTAGAACCGAACATCCCTTGACCCAATCGCGCTTCTTCATACTCATCTTGAAGTTGGTGAAATGGGAAGCAAATCGTGGCGCGGTCCGATATCTTGTAGTTGTTCTGATTGATTTGGATACCCCGTTTCTGCAAGTCTCCCATCTCATCGACAACCGCCTCAAGGTTGACGACCGTGCCGGGACCGAGTATATTCACCACGTTCTTGTAGAAAATCCCGGATGGTATCAGATGAAGTTTGAAATTGCCGAATTCGTTCTCGATGGTGTGCCCGGCATTGTTACCGCCCTGAAATCGGACGACAAAATCAGCATTCCGGGCTAAATAGTCGACCATTCGACCCTTGCCTTCATCTCCCCAGTTGACACCAACCACAATTCTTAACGACATATGTTCAGTTCTCCTATGATTAGTCTTCGGGGATAAAACCCTAATATATATAGTCCAAATACTACGGAAAGTCAATACGATTAGTAATAGTACAAAAAGCTATCAGAAGAAAGCTGAATTTGTTCAAACAAAATATTTAATAAAGCTATCCTTGTTTTAGACCTAACTTTCCCTTTGATTCCTTCTTCAAGACATGTTTCTTGACCAGGGAGCCTACCATTACTCCTGCGATACCACCAACAACCAAGCCGATAACAATATTTAAAAACAGCGAACCAATGAAGCGACTCAGGATACCACCCAAAATTCCACCAACTACCAAGCCAATAAATGCCCCGATAAACAAATATTTATCACCACGTTCTTTCTTTGGTGGTTTCTCAGGGTCATGTTCAGGTTCAGGTTCAATTAACCTCATAAGCTCCCACTCATGGAGTCTTTTCATCATTTCTCCAGCATCTAAGATCAAATACATCGAATTACGAATAGCCTGATTACCTTCACCGGAGTTGTAAATGCTCATATCCATTACTCACATATGGTAATTTTATCAAAGATATAATACAACTATGAACTGTCTCATCTCAAGTATTACCCATTCACCTCTTCACTCCTACCACTAGCGAACTCCTAGCGCCCGCCGGTAAAGGGATGACCTTTGTCTGAGTGAAACCTACCGATTGCATCAGTTCCATGATTTCTTTTCCGGAATAGGACTGACCTTCGCCGGTATTAACAAGCATATTGAGTGAGAAAAGCACCGCGCCTACAGGAGATGTACCGTCATCATCAAGCAAGCCTTCACGGACAACCACAATTCCACCCAGCACCAGTGAATCATAAGCCTTCTTTAGCAGTATTTTACTTCGCTCCGGACTCATCGAGTGCAGAATGGCAGAAAGCAAGACCACATCATTCCCATATCCAAAGTCATCCTTGAAATAGTTGCCGGTTTGTGTCGTGATGCGGTCGGTAACACCATATTTCGCTATTACTTCTTTGGCGATTTCAATCGTATTCGGCAGGTCGAAGACAATAGCTTTCAGCCCGGGATTTTTCTTCACCAGGAAAATAGAATATGTACCCGGTCCTCCACCAGCATCGAAAAGCTGCTTTCTACCTTTGAGATCTAGCGTCTCTGCCACCAATGGGGCGCCTGCTATCGCACCGTCGTGCATTGCCATAATGAAGTTGCGGTGCACCTTCGGTTCTTCAATCAGACTCCACCGCTCGGAAGCAGCACGGTTGGTTTTCACAGCTTCCGCCAGTTTCCCCCACGAAGCCCATAGGTCATCCTGGTGGGCGATGCCGTCCGCAATCGACGTAGACTTGCCGCGTACCAGCAATGCTTTAGCTTCTGCTGTATTTGAATAAAACTCACCTTTCTTCTCCATAAAACCGAGGGCGACACAGGCATTGAGGAGGGTACGGGTGGGGCGGGGCTGGGTATTACACTTCGATGCAACCTCATCAGCGGTTAGTGCACCATCACCAATAGCTGTAAAAAAGTCGAGCCGGTTTGCGGCCATTAACACTCTGGCGGGCTGCCAACCGGACATCGCCCGGCCGATGGAACTGGGTCTCTGAGTTTCGCGATTTGAGCCTGTTGTCATAGATACACTCTCCAATAATCATTCCACATGGGATTTGGCAGGATTCTAGCCTGTAGGGGGAAAGATGTCAAGTGACAGATAAATATCATGCGTCAAGAGACAATCATTGTCATTCTGAGGAATGAAATGACAAATGAATATCAGGGAGGAGTGTATTGTCATACAAATATCCCCCCTTACTGAGACTCTTCACTGCGTTCAGAGCAACATTAAAGTAGCAACAGCTTAATCAACGAACTTATTTTGGAAAACCCGCCTCAGGCAATGACCCCTTTTTCTTTGAACTGAATGATGTCATCCCAGGTATAGCCGTATTCCAGCAGGACTTCCTCGGTGTGTTGCCCGAACTCAGGCGCAGCCATCCTGACAGTAGCCGGATTCTTGCTCATATTAACTGGGTTCGCAAGCATTTTGATCTTACCCCTAGAAGGATGCTCATATTCAACATAGAAGTTGTTCGCCTCCGCCTGCGGGTCATTTATCGCTTCTTTAAGAGTCGTCGCTGGAGCGTGCGGGATATCTGCCAGGATTGGTTTCCACTCATCCCAGGTCTTGGTCCGGAAGATCTTGTCGAAAATAGCCATGAGTTCATCCCGGTTTTGCGCTCGACCATCAAAAGTATTGAATTTGGGATTGTCGATCAGTTCCGGTACTCCAATCGTTCGACAGAACTTTGGCCAATAACGGTCAGGCGTAAGCATCATCAGGAGAATACGCACTCCATCTTTAGCCAGATAACCAACGGCAAGGGGATTCATCATATCTTTTCGATAGAACGCCATCACTGGTACCATTGCATCCAGCACCTTATCTACCAGTTCCTGAGGGGCTTGCTCTCTCTCATCTTTATAATCATGGCCTGTAGTCAAGAAACCGGCAACGTCAAAGCCTAATTGATACAGTCCAGTATGCAGAAGGGATACATCTATCTCCTGCCCGGTTCTGGTCTTTTCGCGCTGGTATAACGCCATCATAACTCCGTAGGCAAGTGCTAGCGCGGCAACGTTATCGCCCATAGCTGCCCGGAATCCCGGCGCCGGTAGTCCTCTTTGCGATAGCATGTACGAAAAGCCTGACCTCGTCCAGTACGCGGTGACGTCATAAGCCGGAACATCTCTATCAGGACCCTTCTTCCCGTACCCTGTAACAGACGCATAAACGATGCGGGGGTTAATTTTACTCAGAACATCATATCCGATTTTAAAGTTCTCGATTTCAAATGGCCTCATGTTGGTCAAGAATATATCTGCCTGCTTGACCATGCTGTGCATGATTTTTTGACCTTCTTCACTTGCCAAGTTCAGAGTCATGCTTCTCTTATTACGGTTAAAGTTTTCAAAGTTGTAGTTGAATTCGCTGTGAACGCCGTTATTACCCGGTCCCTGTCCTGCCTGGTAAAAACGCCAGGAATCGCCGGCTGCCGGATTTTCAACATGGACTACATCTGCCCCGAAGTCAGCAAGATGCCGCGCTGTCATGGGCATTGCCGCTACCTGTGAAACATCAATTACCTTGATACCATCAAGAATGCCAGCCATTAGTTTTCTCCCCTCTAGTCTTTCCTACAACTATCTATATTGTTCGCAGATAATTTGTTGAGGATTCTAACTTGTGGTGTAGAATCTGTCAAGTTTACCGAAAAAAGATGGTTAACGAAAACATTATACCTGCATAACCCACATTTTTACCAATCAAGAGGGAAAATCACGATTCCCGGCAAATGCATCCGAAGAGTCACATTAGGCTATGGATTCAAAATCTCCAGATTTATCCAATTATCTTCACGTTCATCGGAGATTATGCTATATGAAATTAATATAAACACTGATGGAAGTATTGTCATACAGAAAGTATTGGGTATAGAATAATGCCACTCTATTAAGTTTCCTACAAGTAACACCCTTTCCATACATAAGGATTGCTTTCTGCTCATGAGAGAAATAAGAAAAAACAGACAAACAACCGTACCCCGTGATTGGACCCAAGGTAGCGTGATGAGAAACCTATTTACTCTGTCATGGCCTATTATGGTACATAATGCCCTCTATATGGTTGGACAAACAGTAGATATGATCTGGATTGGTCGGTTGGGTTCGAATGCGGTAGCAGGTGTCGGTGCGGTATTCATTGTTTTTATGCTGGTACTCACCGGGAAAATGGGGCTGGCAACCGGTGCGCGAGCCATGATTACCCGCTCTATCGGAAGTGGTGATATTGAAAGAGCCAGCCACTTGAGCACGCAAGCTTTTATATTGAGCATTGTCTATGGAGTTTTTTTTACCATCCTTGGTGTTTTATTGGCACATCCGATACTGACTCTATTCAGACTGAAACCTGAGGTCGTCGCATTAGGTACCGATTATATGCGTGTATTATTTGGAGGGTGGATTTTCTATTCGCTCTGGATAATGGCTTTTAGTATCATGCAAGCGTCCGGTGATGCCAAAACCCCGATGTTTATCCACATGTTTACCCGCTGCGTCCAGCTAATTTTAAGTCCATTCCTGATTTTCGGCTGGTGGGTGTTCCCTGACCTTGGCATATCGGGTGCAGCTCTTTCCCAGGCTATCGGTCAAGTACTGGGAATGTTCATTGCTCTATGGATTCTTTTCAGGGGAGGCCAATCACGGCTTAAACTCACTTTTAAAGAATTCCACATCGATTTCGCGAGCATCTGGCGTATGGTGAAAATCGGTTTACCAGCCCTCTTCATGGGGGTTCAGAGTAATTTAGGCCAAACGGTGTTGATGTGGATTATCGCTCCCTACGAGACAATCGCAGTGGCTGGTCACTCACTCAACCAGCGGGTAGAGATGTTTGTTCAAATGCCGGCGGTAGGATTAGGCACTGGCGCTGGTATCCTGGTAGGTCAAAATCTGGGAGCAAAAAAACTGCAGCAAGCTGAAAGTATCGGTTGGACAGCGACTACCCTGATGGAAGGCTTCTTCGCTGTCTTCGCTATCGGCGTCTTACTGGGAGCACCTTATATCATTAGTATCTTTACAGTGGAATCGGAGTTGATAGCAATGGGAAGTGCTTTCCTGAGAATTGCTTGTGCTGGCTACCTCATGGCAGGTTTCACTATAAGTTTACAGAATTCGATATCAGGTGGTGGTGATACGTTACCCCCAATGATAATAAGTATGGTTAGCATCTGGCTTGTACTACTGCCGGTTGCTTACATATTGCCACGCGTCACCGACCTTGATGTGTACGGCATACGCTGGGCGATGGTCATCAGCCACGCATTTAGCACTGTAGTTTACATACTGTATTTCCGCTGGGGAAAATGGAAACGCAAGCAGATCTAGAGATCGGTGACTAGCTACATCGAGCTTCGATAGCACGTCCTGCTTCAGATAGAAAATCGTATGATTAAGACGAGACCACAATTAGAATTTTAGCAGTTCATCTTCTTTAGCTGTGTGGGTTTCAATCAATTTGCGAGTTTTCTCAACCACTGTTCTAATCTCAGAGGTACGTTGATGTAATTCTTCGATACTCATCGCAGTGTTCATTGTGTCTTCTACCAGCTGTACTGCATGATCGATTTGTCGTTTAATATTCTTGTGCTCTGCAGAGAGATTTGTATTTTTAATGCCTGGTGATAGAGCTTTGAAAATGCGCTCGTCCAGTTCAATATGGTCGTGAACACCATCACGTAAGTCGCGCAATGCATAGCAATAACTCTGCAACCACTCTTGCACCTGAACTGGTTTCTCTACAATTGAATTTGGTTGAATAGATAACTTCTGTAAAGAGTTGAAGAGAAATCTCATCTGCGCCCTGATAGCGTCATGTTGTCCGAGCAAGTTGGTTATCTCTTTTTCCTTATCCGTCATGGAAACAACTCCTTCGGACCGAGTGCCCTGCCCAGATTCTTTATCCAGGCAGTGGAAGGTCGTTACTCTTTCCCCAGATACGCAGAAATAACCTGCGGATTGTTTTTAATCGCTTCCGGTGCACCTTCTGCAATCTTCTTGCCGAAATCCAGCACAACAATTCTATCCGCTAGATCCATTACCACACCCATATCGTGCTCAATAAGAACAATGCAGTTCACACCATCGCGGAGTACCGGCGATTCAGGATAGGTATCACCCTGTCCTTCAAAAATATCAATAATGAACCGGGCGATGTCTTCTTTTTCTTCGAGATTCATACCCGCCATCGGCTCGTCGAGGAGAAGAACTTTCGGTTCCATTGCCAGTGCCCTACCAAGTTCAACCCGTTTTCTCATACCATAGGGAAGGGCTCCGACTACTTTCTTGCGGATAGGCTCCATCTCTAGGAAGTCGATAATATCCTCGACAACGCGGCGGTGCTTAATTTCTTCTGCGTTCGCAGGTCCGAAGTACACAGCACCGGTAATGAAATTTTGCTTCATCATAACATGCCGCGCCGCCATCAGGTTATCGAGCGTGCTTAATCCAGAGTATAGTTCGATATTTTGAAAAGTACGCGCCAGTCCTAATTGAGCGGCTTTGTCCGGTCGGATGCGGGTAATTTCTTGCCCTTCGTAGAAGATTTTCCCTCCCTGGGGTTTGTAGAAACCATTGATGCAGTTTAAAAGACAAGTTTTACCCGCACCATTAGGTCCAATAATGGCAAGAATTTCGTTCTCCTTGACATCGACATTGACATTACTGAGCGCCTTGACGCCACCAAAGGATAGCGACAAGTTTTCAATCTTGATTTTTACTTTACGCCCGGTGGTCGTAGTCATTTCACCTCTCCGGTACGATTTGCCCGTCGCGCTTCCTCATCCTGAAGTTTCAACTTATATTCTATAATGGAAGGACAATCAAGACCTTTACATTCTAAAGTCTTCCGCAATTTCAGACTCCGTTTGAGCAGCTCTAGTTCTGCGTCACGATTCTTCTTGTACTTTTCCAATCCGGTGCATCTAACTTTCCAATCCGGATAAACCAGGATGGTCACTTCTTCAGCGATAGCATTGCACACAAATGTTGTTGCAGTTATTTGCCAGTCAACCATAATTTTCACCAGATAACGCAATCAATATTATCATCGGGCGTGTATGAATTCAATGTTACCGTTCGATCTTTTTAATGCGGTACTGCAATTCTCCTGCCGGCACTACCACCAGCACTAGTTCTCCTTCTACCTTGCCGATCACCGCTTTGCCAATAGGTGAAATGGTAGAAATCATACCCTTTGACGGAGCAACTTCTTTAGGATTAACAAGTTTATATCGTAGCTCCTGCTGAGATAGTACTGCTTCCAGAACAATCGTATCACCGATGCAAACAGCTTGTGCCTTCTCTTTTAAATCTTCTGTAATTACGGCACAGGCAAGCATTTCGTCAATCTCCATTATCTTGCCTTCGATGTGTCCCTTTTGCTCACGGGCAGCGTGGAAAGGAGCATTTTCCCTGAAATCTTTATCAGCCGCGGCACGCTGAATATCCACGATAACTTCGAGCCGCTTAGCTTGCAGTGTTTTCAATTCAACATTAAGTTCATCATACTTTACCTTTGTCATGGGTATGGGTTCGCGGTTCACTTTCTGTGACGGACCAGTATTCTTCGATTTCGCTTTCTTAACCTTAATGCCGATGGACAGATTATCGGGATTCCATTTCTCTTTCCTGACATAAGCTAGAAATGCTTTTATCGGATCAAGTTTGATGGCAGCATCGGTGTCCATCTGGGCTAGCCGTTCTGCATAGTTTGACACCTCACTCGCCGCAAGTCTGATAACGAGACGCTCATTTCCGAACCAGCGCACAAACTTAAATATCTCCTGCTGATGTACTGTCTGTTGGCCTTTTGGTACAGTTGCTAGGTAACGGCTTGCTGCTTCTCCAAGATTGATATTCGTCTTTTCACTATCTATTGTCATGACACCCTTTCTGACTGACGCATTACGTATTCAACCCCTTCCGAAGGCGTTCCTCCAAGTGAAAGGGCAATTTTAATGACTGGAATACTTTTATTAGCAACCGGTGGTTGAATATCCGCGAGATAACATCTGCATGCCAATCGAAGGACAATTCCTCTGTCTCACGCAGTTCATCAATAAGCCCACTTGTATCAATTATACGAAATATTCTATCAAGTTGACGGTCATCAAGTTTTTCAAAAATGCGACGCGCCCGGTACCCATTACGCAATTCCCTTCCCAACCTGCGTTTCCAGCTCCGCTGATACCCCGCCAGCTTATCGGCGGATAGGTCGCCTGTAGAAAGACAACGGTTCAGAGTGTTTGCGGCGATATCAGCACAGAGTAATCCAAAGTAGATACCGCCACCGGTGAGTGGTTTTACCTGACCGGCAGCTGTACCTACTACAAGCATCCGCTCGCTATAAGTTCTTGATAGGGGTTTGAGTGGCACACCGCCATAGGTAAAAAGCACATCAGTTGAGACTATTTTACCCTCCATTACAAGCTTTGAAAGGAGACTGCGTAAATAAGCAGGGGGATTTCTCCGCGACAGAACTCCCACGAGTGCCTTGCCTGGTACAGTCGGTACGAGCCAGGCGAAGAAAGATGGAGCAATTTTATTACCGAAATAGACCTCTACCTCATCAACATCTTTGGTCTCAACCTCTGCTTGTGCTCCCATAACGAAATCACCCGCACCTTTCAACCCCAACCTATCTATCAGCCATGAACCGAAGCCAGTGGCAACCACCACTACCCGTGCTGTTATTGTTCGAATTTCTCCAACATCAAGTACATCAATCGACACCAATTTCTTACCTGGTTGAATTCTTCTGACCTCGCTACTTGTACTATATTCTACGCCAGCAGACTGAGCACGGTCAGTCCACAGCATATTAAAGGCAGAGCGGTTTAGAATAGCCGCCTGCGGTGTATCGCGCCAGACACGTAGTTGCTTCATTGCGGGAGAGAATAATTGGGCACTTTTCACCCAACGGTAAATGACAGAATCAGGAATGGAATAGGTCTCCACACACTCACGGCTGACAATGCCGGTACAGCAAACCGGACCAGTCAGGTTCTCTTTCTTTTCTAAGACAATGGTATGATAACCCATACCTGCCAATTTGAAAGCAACCTGGCTACCAACCGGTCCCCCGCCAATTACCGCAGCATCATAAATGTTTTTCGTACTCGCCATAGGTAAATATTTCTGATATTAGCTTAACACATCGCCCACTGGCACGGGAAATCCGAATCTTGTCCTGAACTTGATTCAGGAACCGAAACCCTAAATCCGAAACAAGCACCAAATTTAAAAGTCATAAGTTAAAACTCAAAACCATAGCTAATAGTTTTAAACCACATCACTTTGTCATTACTTGTGAGTTGTATTTTTGCTCTCCGCGCTTTGCGTTTTGAGATGAATGCATTACTTAACCGCTTCAACGTTAAAATACTTCCTGATGTAATTCTCTCCGCTCTCATTAAAATATGTGTTTGAAGAAGAGCGAATTTTCAGTTCTCGAAATTCAACGAAGAGTCGCATAAGTTCCTCTCTCGTAGTGTAATGGTGCGGTACATCTTCTTCAGTGTCTTTTGCCCCAAGAAATGTGTTTCTTTCGATTTCTTTGCCAATTCCGTATGTTGAATCTGATATGGAGAGGAAATCAGTAATTACCATACCGTTTGGTTTTAATACCCTCCAGATCTCGTTCATTGTTTTTCGGATCTCATCTAGTGTTCCATGATATATGGTCCATATACAAATCACAGCATCGAAGAAGTTATTTGGGAATGGAATACTCCTCATATCGTGTTGCTTGAACTGGATGTTATCAATGTGTAGTAATCCAGCTTTTTTCATGGTTATATCAATACCAGTTAAGGATAAATCCGTGGCATATACTAAGAATCCTTTTTGAGCGAGGAAGATACTATGTTTTCCTGTCCCGCACCCAAGGTCCAGTATTTTCTTGTAATCCCTTTCCTTGAAAACTTGGGATGCTTTCTTTATCCTGGGTAAAACCTCTAGTTGAAGGTCACCCACCTCTCTGTATATTCGCTCCCAGTCTCTTTTCGAAGTACCCATGATATATCCCAAATAGCATCATTACCTTATCTCGCGCATGATCACGGCACGGAGGCGGGGATTCATATCGAGTTCGGTGAGTTCAGCAGGTGTTACCCAGCGGCATTCATCGGCGTCTGACTTTGCCTCTGGCTCGCCACTCAGGTAATTCGCCAGCATGTCTATCAGGACAAAATGGTAACTGATTCTGCCATCGTCATCACGCATAATGTTATCCATCACTTCAAGAACACGCACAATATCAATCTGAACGCCGCACTCTTCGAATACCTCCCGCTTAACCGCCTCTTCAATCGTTTCACCGAGTTCGAGTCTGCCCCCGGGAATGCTCCACTTTCCCTTGTTTGGTTCTTTAGACCGCTTTACAAGCAGCATCCGCCCTTCCCTTAATATCAGAGCGCCGACGCCCACCATCGGATATGTAGGATACCAGCGGCTATCGTTTGCGGGAGATTGAGTCATTATATGTATCCTTTTCCTGAAGTAAATTGCTGAAAAGATATAGTTATCAGTCTCCCCCCTTTCGTAAAGAGCCTGTCCCGTGCTAGACACGGGAGGGACAAAGGGGGATTTTTTCTTCAAATCCTCCCGACTTCATCAGAATCCCGTATGATAATCGGGACTCGCAATCTCTCCTTCGACAAGCTCAAGGTAAGGATTATTTCCACCCATAGACTACGGATGAGCCACCAGCGATTGCTTCTTGTGCTTCATATTTTCTGATGATGCTCGTAACATCCCCTGATGCGATATCTTTCCGTAATATGTCACACCCGCGCTCAACAAGATGCTCTTGTAAAAGGTGAAATGTCGACATCCCATCGCGGTAATCTTTTTTTAAATAGTTCTCTGGTTTCAGGTGCTCAGAGGCAATATCGCTGTACGAAATCTCGACATGGATATTCTCAAATCCCGCCTGTTTTAATAAATGTACAATTTCAAAGCAATCGGGAATCCGTGCCAGATCCATTTCAAGCCCTTCTGGGAAATAATGGTAAAACCAGAAAGTTTTCATCTGCTCGTGAGAACACGTATCTATCGCTAAACCCCCACCTTTCTTTAAAACACGACGTGCTTCTTTCACAAATTGTTCTTTTTCTCTAATATGATGCAACACCTGTACCGCAAAAGTACAATCAAACATACCGCTTTCAAAAGGAAGCTGTTCAACGTTTCCACGCACTAAAGGCAGTTCTGGGTATTTTACCAGTGCTTTCTCAAGCATTCCCTTGGATAGGTCAACACCAATAACAGTCTTTACGCGAGGACTTAATGCTTCCGCGAAGTTACCCGTTCCACATCCGAGGTCAAGAACAATAGAGTCAATTGACATGCCAAGGCAATGCACAAGTTTCTCCACTTTTTCGGGAATGGCATACCTGCTGTTGTCGTATATCTTACTGGTCTTCTCATAGTTAATAGTGTTATTTATGCTCACTGCTGATTCCCTTACCCTTGCCACGTACCAAACGCGGTTGTACCTTATTTAATAGAGAGTGAAGATGGGGATGTGTATCAAACTCACCAATTTTTTCGAATGGCACCCATTTCGCTTCTTCAGCGTCTGATTGGGCTTTAACAATCCCACTTTTATATTGCGCCAACAAATATATTAAAACGAAGTGGTATTTCGTGCGCCCTTGCTCATCCTGCAAGATGTAGTCCATCACGTCCAGTATACGAACGACCTCAATCATAATGGCACATTCTTCGAGCAATTCACGATGAACAGCCTCAGAATAGGTTTCGCCTAATTCTACTCTGCCACCGGGGATAATCCACATTCCTTTGTTGGGCTCTTTGTCACGTTTGACGAGCAACACGCATCCATCTTTTATTATGAGGGCATGAACACCTATCATTGGATATTGCGGATACCACCGGCTGTCGTTTGCGGGAGACTGATCCATTTATTTGCCCCTTAAGGATTATAACTTTTATGTGAAGGGCGACCTTTTTTCTGTCACAACGCCCCATCCCCTTACCCCTTCCTCCCCAATTTGTCATTCCAGCGAAAGCTAGAATCCAGGATTTTATATGGGATTCCGTATCAAGTCTTGTCCTGAGTTTGTCGAAGGAATGGAATGACAATTATTGTTATCTGACCATCTTCACGGCAAGCTCTGCCGCTTTTCTCCCGGAGAGGAGCATACCTCCAAAAATCGGTCCCATGCGATGCGTGCCCATCACGGCATTGGCGGACATTCCCGCCACAATCAGACCGGGGTAGATTTCTTTCGTATTCGCCAGAATCTTGCTTTCCGCTACGTCTGCCCACATCGACTTCTCGCCCATAATACCACCGTTATCAGTACGTAATTTACCGGCAAGCTTTTTAACGACAATTTGACAGATTTCGGCGGCATGTCCGGTGGCATCGATTACTACCTTCGACCTGATAGAAAGTGGGTCGACATGCAGGTTCGCCATCTGCACCGCGCTCCAGTTAAGCACCAACCCTGTGATTCTATCGTTCTCCCGGATCATGACATCCTCGATGCTCACCAGGTTGAAGATTTTAGCGCCCGCCTGTATTGCATGTAAACACAACGCCGAGGATGCTTCCAGAGCGTCCGCTACAAAGTAACCTGTCTGATACTCGCTGGTACGCACCCCGAATTCATCCAGAATTGCCTTTGCTTCTTTCTGGACGACAATAGTATTGAACATCATGCCGCCGCCAGGCATCCCACCACCGGGACGGAGACTTTTTTCGAAGATAACCGTCTTTATACCCTGTTTTGCGAGGTAATAAGCCGCAGTCATGCCGGAAGGTCCCGCGCCACCAATGGCAACATCGATATCCATGGCTTCCTGGAACTCACGGGAAAAGGTCTCAACAATCGCGCGGGATATGGTTACATCATCGAGGACTGTCTTTTTAGAAGGCATGGCTCTTCTCACTCCTGTGATTTTCTAGTATTGACTTGCACAATCAACTGTACACATTTCCTCGCCCCTTGTGGGAGAGGACTAAGGTGAGGGGTAGAATTGAAAGAGGGATTACGTATCATTCTCATCCCATTCGCTTTGTGTTCGACTGAACTCTTGCCTAAGTCTCAGGGCAGGCTCTGACCTTCTCCTTCAGAAAGAATCTCTCAGGATGAATCCCCTCGAGGGAGAAGGGACTACTAATCTAACACTGAGTCGTGGAAACATTGAGGAATTCGCCCACGAGTTTCATAGCACAGAAGTTGCCACACATACTGCAAGCCTCGCTACCCGCCGTATGCTTATTATGGACGCGTTCCGAGTAATCAGGACGGAGAGAGAGTTTGATTTGTTCTTTCCAGTCGAGCCGTTTCCGTGCCATCGCCATCTTTCTGTCCCATTCCGCCGCGCCTTTGACACCTTTAGCAATATCGGCAGCGTGGGCAGCAATGCGCGAAGCAATAACACCTTCCCGCACATCCTCGACATCTGGGAGAGATAAATGCTCCGATGGCGTTACATAGCAGAGAAAATCAGCGCCTGCGGCAGCCGCAACTGCGCCGCCAATCGCAGCAGTGATATGGTCGTAGCCTGCACCGATATCCGTCACTAGCGGTCCGAGCACATAGAAAGGCGCACCTTTGCAGATGGCTTTTTGGAGTTTCACATTGGCTTCAATTTGATTTAACGGTACATGACCGGGACCCTCCACCATCACCTGTACGCCGGCTTTCCAGGCACGCTCCACCAGCCCACCGAGGACAAGCAATTCTTCAACCTGGGCGCGGTCGGTGGCGTCAGCCAGACAACCTGGTCGCATACCATCACCTAGACTCAGTGTGACATCATATTCACGGGCAATTTCCAGAAGCCGGTCGTAATTTTCAAACAGGGGATTTTCACATTCGTTATGCAACATCCAACCAATCATAAAGGCACCACCGCGGGAAACCACATCCGTAACCCTGCCCTGCTCCTTGAGCGCGGCGATTGCCGAACGGGTTACACCGCAATGCACCGTAATGAAATCCACGCCGTCACGGGCATGTTCTTCAATTACAGAAAAGATATCATCGACGGTCATCTTAACGATGGCGCCGTGTTGTTCGATTGCCTGGATGCCTGCCTGATAGATAGGCACTGTCCCCACCGGCACAGAACTGGCGGCAAGTATTGCCTTACGTACATCCGCCAGATTACCACCCGTCGAAAGGTCCATCACCGTATCGGCGCCGGAGTCAATGGCCGCATGCAGTTTCTCAAGCTCGGTCTCGATGGTGCCGTAGTCGGAAGAGGTACCGAAGTTAGCATTGACCTTGGTGCGCAGTCCTTTACCGATGCCGAAGGGTTTGAGATTCTTGTGGTTGATATTAGCGGGAATGACGATGTTACCTTCGGCGATACCCTTGCGGATGAATTCAGGTTCCAACTGTTCCTGCCGGGCGACTGCCTGCATCTGAGATGAAATGATACCTTTTTGCGCCATTTCCAATTGTGTCATAATAGTCTCCGAAAACAATGAGACCAGGGTTGCGGTTGTTAATAATTCCCTGGTCTTACTTTCGCCGCATCCCTACGCTCGCATTACCGAGTTCAGGTTCTAAGGGTCTCCCAACTTGTCCCGTACTTGATACGGGATCCATCGGAATCTCAGCCCCATGAGCACCCCTAGCGGTATAAATCTATTTAATTGTTAATAATTAATTATAACAGAGATTGAAGGTGGAATGCAAATTCTAGGCTCAGGACATTACACGACACTACAATTTCTAATTTTTGTTCCGCTGTATGAGCGAATCTAATACCTACTTACCTTTCTCCATAGACTAGTTCAGGATTGATTTTACACCATAAAAGATGTATATTATGGTAACTTACTAATATCTCTTTTAATTAGACTTATGAGTAATGACTATAGCGGTTTTGCCCATGTATTAGATTCTTTAGATATTTCTGGTAGACTACCAATCGAAATAATACCAGGTCATGAATTCAGAAGGGCAACAGATCAAGAAATAGACCTTATCAAGCGTGAGTTAAAAAACCACAGACTTGTGATCTTGCCATACGAACACAGAATTATTTCATTAGAAAAAGGCCATACAATTGAACGACTACCGCCCGAAAAATGGAAGTATTATGTCATCTCATTTAAAAATACTAATGATAAGATCAGAACGATTGAATACGCAGCAAATCTTCTAAAAAATGACATTAGCCTGGGGTATACATTTTTCACTAAAGTCGGAGGAGTCGGATTCTCGCAAGCCGAGATTTCTACCTTTTTTATTGACCATTACACCTTCTGGAATACATTCAAATCAATAAAACGTAGTGAATTTCTTGAAATTAGTTATAATTATAATCTGATAACTGGTTTGGACTCAATCCGCTATCCAAGCATTGTCAAGGCTTTGTCTGATTTCCATCAAACCAAAATGATAACCGACAGATCTACACTTAAGGTGCTGTCGTACTTCTCTATTTTTGAATGCCTTTTAACTCATCTCCCTAACCCAAATGACACCATTGATTCAATTACCCGTCAATTACGTACCAAGATGTCATTACTGGGCAAACGTTTTCAGAGGGAGTTGGAATACAATTTTTATTTCCCGTCTCTGACAGACCCAGAGAAAATCTGGACAAAACTATACAGCTATAGAAGCAGGTTAGCTCATGGTGAAAGTATAGATTTTACCCAACAATTGCATGACCTTCAAAACCATGATAAAATACGCCTTTTCTTATTCGAAAGCCTTAAACTCTTGTTGCTTTATGCATTAAAAGAACCTGAGTTTTTATCTGACCTCCAGAAGTGCTGATAACCCCTAAATCGCCCCACTCACCCTCTCCCCCATATTCGTGCTAACATAATAGAACTATGGAGAAACTGAGAGTTGGCACGGAGAAGTTGGGCATTCAACTGGGTGAGAAAGAACTTACTCAGTTCCAGACCTACTACGAAGAACTCCTCGACTGGAACCAGCGGATGAACCTGACCTCAATAACCGACTACGAACAGGTACAGTTAAATCATTTTCTGGATGCACTGACGGTTACGCTCGTCTGGAAGCCGGAATCACCACAACCCAGAATAATTGACATAGGCACCGGCGCGGGTATTCCCGGCATCCCACTGAAAATAGCTTTTCCGCAGATTCACCTCGTCCTGCTGGATGCCACCGCTAAGAAAGCCAGTTTTCTGAGTCACATCGTGAAAAAACTAAGCCTGAGTGATGTGGAGATTGAGGTCGGGCGTGCCGAAGACATAGCACACCAGAACCAGTACCGAGAACAATTTAGCATCGTGCTCTCAAGGGCAGTGGCAGAACTGGCAACACTCGTGGAACTCACCTTGCCTTTTTGCACAATCGGTGGACTGGTGATTGCCCATAAGAAAGGTGATATTCAGCAGGAAATACAGCGGGCAGAGACCGCTATCGGCACATTAGGTGGTAAACTCAAAGAGCTGAGACCGGTGACTTTGCCCGAATTCCCTGATAACCGCTCGCTGGTAGTTATTGAGAAAGTCTCACCAACCCCTGAGAAATACCCCCGCCGCCCGGGTATGCCAGGGAAAAAACCGATGTAGATACTCTGAATACTAGTACTAAGTTGCGTAGGTTCCTATTCTTATTAAAATTACTTCTCCCTTGATGGGAGAAGGTCAGGATGAGGGTGAAATTGAGACTACCCCTCACCTTAATCCTCTCCCCCAAGTGGCGAGGAAATTTGTGCAGTAAATTATACAAGTCATTACTAGATTCTTCGTCACGACTATGTCGGACTCAGAATGACAAAAGGTTCTGCTTGCTTTTAGTTGTAGGTGCTTCTAAGCAACTAATCTGGATATGTCAGAGTAGGAGCTCCAGAAGCTTGTCCTGAGCGTAGCCGAAGGAACTAGGGCGAATACCCTTCCTCTTACGATTTGTGCAACTGGCACATAGGTAACACTTTAGTACAGGGACATAGGTTACACTTTTAGTATGATGTTATCTTAAGTCTCCTCTCGTCTATGAGACCCAATGGATAATAACCAAAGCCCACTTCCCATA
>Ga0299912_10001238_pt1 | contig 20651 bp, 17 predicted proteins | sample RVTome_2_FD_207667 | JGI IMG/M metagenome (GOLD analysis project Ga0299912, IMG submission 207667) | Soil microbial communities from uranium-contaminated site in the Upper Colorado River Basin, Wyoming, United States - RVT95D214 (version 2) ... | reverse complement strand
CGGCTTATCCGGGCGCAGGCGGAGCGCTATCCGTTGCGGCCGGCCGCCCGGCCGGAAGGGAACGCGGTACCGGGTTACTGGACCTGGAATTCCAGGGCGCGGTCAAGCTTGTCGTTCAGGAAGAGCTCGACCTTGTATTGTCCCGTCGGCCAGGGTTGGGTGTTCGACAGGTCGAAGATGATGACGCCGTCGCCGCTCGTTTTTTCTGCCTCGTCGATCTTAAAATTCGGAGCGGTCCCCTCGACGGACACCGCGGTCCAGACCGACTTGACCTTCGTGTCGTCGGGGGCGTTGGCCAGCCGGACGATGCAGTAGATGACCTGGTCCTTGGCGAAGACGGTCGTCTCTTGAGTCCCCTCGCGGTTCGCAGCCAGCTTGGCGCTCTTGATGTTGGCCGTGCTGAAGCTGACGTTGCATCCGGCGGCCGCGACCGCCGCGCTCAAGGCCAGAACGGCCAGAACGGAATGAAGCTTTCGCGTCTTGTTCATCTCATCCTCCTGGCGAGCTGAGTCGGGGAATCCTCGGTCCTGGGGACCAGATAATTCCTATAGATTTACTATAATTAAGTTCAGCCCCCGTGTCAAGAAGAAACTGGAGAAGGCTCATGGCGCTTCGCCCGCCGGACTGACCGCCTTGACAGGACTTCCGCGTCCGTAGTATAAGCGGGCTATCATTCCAGGAGGAAAGGGGAGGAGCCCATGAAAAAGCTCTGTCTTTCGGCTGCGTTGTTCTTTGTGTTCTCAGCCATGACCCTGGCATCCCCTTCCGGCTTGTCCGTGAAGGTCGGAGGAGGCCCATCCTACTTCTCGGTGGGCGAGCTGAATTCCGTCCTGACGGATGCGGACCTATACTACCGCGCGATCAGCGAGACTGTCAGTGGAGAGTTGGGGGCTTTCCATGTCGGCGCTGACCTTTTCGCGGAAGCCCTGTATCAGATCAGCCCCCGGATCGCCGTCGGACTCGGCGCCGGCTTCAGCTGCGCTCAAAAGCAAGGCTCCATCCATCGCGAGTATCCCGGGTTTGACGGAACCGTTCAAGTGGATGAAATCTGGACGCCCAAGATCAGCGTCCTGCCCGTCACCTTGTCCGGGTACTACGCGCTGCCCCTCAATGCGAAGTGGAGCATCGTCCTGGGAGCGGGCCTGGGCTATTATCATATCCGCTTTGAAATGGATAAGGACCTCCAAGAAACCCGTCCGTCCGGGGACAGCACCTACGACTGGGTTTACCGCGCCAGTCGCGGGACGTTCGGTTTCCAGGGCAGCGCCGCGCTGGAGATGGACATCTCTTCCCTCATCTCGATCTTCGCTTCCTTGCGGTTCCGGATGGCTTCCGCCTCCGATTTCGTCGGAACGAAAGAGACGGCTTGGACTGATTGGACGGGGTCTGGAGAGGAAACGGATGAGAACCAGGCATTCTGGATTCGCACCTACACCTACGACGGCATCGGCTATATCAACCTGACTTTTTGCGATGCGGATTCAGAGCCAACCATCGGAGGGCCTTATTCCAATGCCCGCCGGGGCAAGATCGACATCAGCGGAGCCACGCTGGGCTTCGGCGCCCGTATTAAATTTTAACGCAGGGCCGGGCCAAACCCAAGCCTATCGAATTCAATAGATTGGGCCCGGCAAGCAACGAAAAACTGCGCGCTAGAGCGCGTCGATGATCGCGTTCAGGGCGGCGCAGGGCCGCATGGCCGCCGTGAGCTTCTTCCTATCGGGGTGGTAGTAGCCGCTCCCGTCGACTCGAGGCGATAAAGTCGAGTTGGGACAACTATTTCCTGTGTTCCTCCCGCCGAAGGAAGCCGGCGATGGCTTCGGCCATCATCCGGCACCATTCTGGGACGCAAGCTTGGGCTTCCTCGACATCGTACTTGGCCGGGTCGCCGACATACCCCAAGGTGTCACTGATGTATCTGAACGAGATCATTAAGGAGCATAAACCCAAGGTCTCACTAATGTAGTGGACGAGTTCAGAGGATTGACAGGGATTCGAAGCCGGTGGTATAGTGCGTCCAACGTAGCAGCCAGACCAAATTGAGATCGAGGTCTGATGATATACGACAGGGGAAAATACAGAGCGGTGGATAGGTCTATCACGATCGGCTTCGCTTCAACCGTCTTCCGGATCCAGGATTTTCCTAGAGAGGTGCGGTCCCCATGAACGAGCCCGTCTGCCGTCACAAGTGGGCGATGGCCGATATCCGCGACGGATACCTGGTCACGGAAGGGTGCTTTCACTGCCTGAACCGGATCTCCTTTTTCTCGGACGAGCCGGTCCCGCCCATCGAGTCCTACCACGAGGGGGACCATTTCTGGAACTACCTCGGCAGCGCCCAGGCCACCAAGTTCGACCTCCGGTGCGAGACGTGCGGCCAGGTCGTTGCGCTGAAAGAACTGATGGCCCTGATGCTCTGCGTCCGCTGCGATCCGGAGTGCGGCGTTTTTAAGGCCGCCGAGCTCGAAGGGGGGGAGAGGGTGTGGGTCTACGTCGCCCTGTGCGCCGATACCTCGCACGCCTCGAGGAACTGTGTCCCGGAGGCGGGCATCCGGGCCCTCAACGAATACTATCAGGGAGGGCAGGGGGAGCCGCGGCGGATCAAGGTCGTTCCTTGCCGACTCCGGCGGTCGGTGGACTCGTGCCAGGGCATCGTCCTCGCGGACGTCGGTCTGACGGAGCTCTATTAATAAACAATGACGGGATAGGATCAACATGAACACTTCCGAACTCATCCAGCGGCTGGGCCTCAAGACGTTCAACGAGCAGGGCGACAAGGAGATCCGGGGCGTCTATATCTCCGACATGGTCAGCGACATCATCGGGATCAAGGAAGGGAACCTCCTCGTCACCCTGCAGACCCACAAGAACCTGATCGCCGCGGCCAATCTGGTCGACGTCGCCGCGGTCGTCTACGCCCGGGGCAAGGTCCCTCCCGATGACGTCGTCGCCCTGGCCAACCGGGCCAAGATCCGGCTTCTCGGATACGACAAGGACACTTGGACGTTGGCCAAAAGCCTCTTCGAGCTCGGGGTCCGATAGGATCGTGCCCGTGACCCCGCATCCCAACCGACGAGGGTGAACCATGGCTCTCCGCGAACCTCGCACTTTCACCATGGAGATCAACGGGCGGACCGTCTCCTTCCCCGAAGGCGTGACCGTCCTCCGCGCGGCCGAGATCAACGGCGTCTCCATCCCCTCCCTGTGCTCTCACAAAGACCTGTCGCCGTTCGGCGGCTGCCGGCTGTGCATGGTGGAGATCGAGGGCCTGCGCGGCTATCCTCTGTCCTGCACCACGGCCGCCGAGGAGGGGATGAAGGTCCGGACAGAGACGGACGCGCTCAGGGAGTTCCGGCAGGAGATGCTCAAGCTCATATTGAGCGAGCACCCCTCGAGCTGCCTCATCTGCGACGAAAGCGAGGCCTGCCAGGGCTACCAGGGGACCATCCGGAAGACGGGAGTGACGACGGGTTGCCGCTTCTGCCCGAACGACGGCCAGTGCGAGCTCCAGGACGTCATCGACCGCGTCGGCCTCAAGGACTTCGACTATCCCATCCTGTATCACGGCTTCGAGCCGGAGCACGACGATCCCTTCTACGACCGGGATTACAACATCTGCATCCTCTGCGGCCGGTGCGTCCGGATGTGCCGGGAGGTCCGCGGCACTTCGGTCCTGGCCTTCACCCAGCGCGGCTCCAAGACGAAGATCGGTCCGGCCTTCGGCCGGAGCCACATCGAGGCGGGCTGCGAGTTCTGCGGAGCCTGCGTCGACGTCTGCCCGACGGGCGCCCTCTCGGACAAGGCCTCGAAGTGGGAGGGGACGCCCGACGGGGTCCACGTCTCGACCTGCCCCATCTGCCCCATCGGCTGCCAGATCGAGGTCCACCACAAGAACGGCCGCCTGACTCGGGTCAAGGCCCACCTGGACCCGGAGGTCAACGACGGGCAGCTCTGCGTCAAGGGCCGCTTCGGCCTTCCCGAGACGACGCACCATTTCAGCCGGGCGCGGAAGCCCATGATCAAGAAAGGCGAGTTCTTCCGGGAGGTGGCCTGGGAGGAGGCCCTGGCCAAAGTAGCCGGCGAGCTCCAGGCGGGCGGGCCCGGCGGCGTGACCATGCTCGTTTCGCCCGACCTCACCAACGAGAGCCTGTTCGCCGCCCGGAAGTTCGTCCGCGATTGCCTGGGCTCGGAGAACGTCGACTCCACGGTCCGGCTGGAGCTTCCCGGGGGCCCGGGCCTCTGGACGTGGCTGTTCTCCCTGCCTGTCTCCATCAAGGACATCCTCCGGGCCGATACGATACTGGCCGTCGGGCTCGATAGCCGCTTCGACTTCTCCGTGGTCGGGACGAAGGTCAGGCAGGCCATCAACGCCGGCGCGCGGCTGGTCACCATCGACCCGAGGGACAGCAACCTGGCCCGCTACACCGACGACTGGCTGCGCCCCATTCCCGGCCGAGAAGGGTCGCTCCTGAGAGCGCTGGCGTCGGCCGGGAAGGACGGGAAGACCTCTCTCGCGGCCGCGGCCAAGGACGTCCGCGTCGAAGCGTCCGCCCTCGAAAGGGCCGCGAATATCGTTGCTTCCAGCGAACGCCTGGCCGTCATCGTCGGGCCTCAGGCGTTCCATTACGGGGCGACCGAGGCGCTTATCGAAGGCCTGAGGACGCTCGCGGATCGCAAGAGCGCGAATGTCATCCCCCTCTATTTCGGGGCCAATGCCCGAGGGGCCCTCGAGCTGGGCCTTTATCAGGCCAAGCTCCCGGCCGGGCTCGACGGCCTCCTCGCCGCCTCGCGGCGACCCAAGGTCCTCTATCTCGTCGGGGACGTCCCGTTCATGGACAGGCCCGACTGCGATCTCCTGATCGTCCAGGACACCTACCTTCCGCCGTTCCCGGTCGATGTCTTCCTCCCGGCCGCGTCCTTCGCGGAGGCCGGCGGCACCCTCGTCAATCTCGAGGGCCGCGTCCAGGAGGTCGTCCGGATCGAGGACCGGCCGGAGAGCCCCCAGAACGGGTTCATGCGGCCGGATTGGAGGATCCTTTCCGACCTCGCCAACGCCATGGGCTGTCACCTGATGAACTACAAGTCGCCCCAGGACGTCTTCAAGGACATCCGCCGGTCGGTCCCCGGATTCCCGGCCGGGATCAACCGGAGGCCGCGCCGGCTTTCGGCGGACGGTGCCGCCACGGGATCGAGATCGGAGCCCGTGTCGGCCGATGAGGGGGGATTCCTGCTGGTCGCGGCCCCCTCCGGCTACCGTCATCGGGGCGTCGACCTTTCGTCCAAGGTCGGGGGGCTCAAGGAGCTGGCCCTCGAAGAAGGACTGAGGATGCACCCTCAGGACCTCGAAGCCCTGGGCCTCCGCGCCGGCGACCTGGCGTCCCTGTCGCTCGACGGCGGCCGGCCGGGCGGCGTCGGCGCCGTCAGGGCTGACGAGGAGTGCCCCCGGGGAGTCGTGTACCTCGCGCGGCCGGTCGTCTGGGGAGGGCTCGAAGGCCGGAGCGGGCTGCGGCCGCTCGTCCGGCTCGGGGAGAACCCGGCCCGCGTCAAGGTGGCGCGTCATGGAGCTTGAGCGCGGGTCCCGGGGAGGCGGGCCTCTCCGGGAGCTGGAGGGAGGATCGAATGTATGAAGTGATCGAGCGGCGCATGATCGTCCCGAACCTCCATGAGTTCACCGTTCGGGCGCCGGCCGTGGCCCGGTCCGTCAAGCCGGGTCAGTTCGTCATCGTCCGCCCCGAAGAACAAGGGGAACGGATCCCCCTTTCGGTCGCGGATTGGGACGCGGAGGCCGGGACGGTGACGTCGGTATTCATGCAGGTCGGCGCCTCGACCGCCAAGCTGGCCCGCTTGAAGCCCGGCCAGACCATTCCGACCTACGCCGGGCCGCTCGGTAAGAGGACGCCGATCGAGAACTACGGGACGGTCCTCTGCGTCGGGGGGTGCTACGGCATCGGCTCGATCTACCCCGTCGCCCGGGCCCTCAAGGAGGCCGGGAACAAGGTCTATACCTTCCTCGAGGCCCGCGGGGCCTTTCTGCTCTATTGGGAGGACAAGCTGGCCGCGACGTCCAACGGCCTATTCGTCGCCACGCGGGACGGGACGAAGGGCCGGAAAGGGCACATCGGCGACATGCCGTCCATGCTGGCGGCGGCCGGGATCACCCCCGACCTGGTCATCGTCAACGGCTGCACGTTCCTCCTCATGCGGACGTCGGAGCTGACCCGGCCCCTGGGCTGGAGGACCATCGTCAACATGAATCCCATCATGATCGACGGGACGGGGATGTGCGGGGTCTGCCGGCTTTCGGTCGGCGGGAAGGTGAAGTTCGCCTGCGTCGACGGACCCGACTTCGACGGGCACGAGATCGACTGGGCCGAGTTCCTAGCCCGGCGCAAGAGCTACAATCCCGAAGAGGTCGATCCGCTCCGCCGGAGCAGCTGCGCCTCTCACTTCTAGGCCGGGGCGCGCACCTCGCGGGAGAAGGGAGCGAAAAGTGGCTGACGAACAGACGACCAAGAAGAAGCTGGATCTGAAGCGGCGACCCATGCCGAAGCAAGATCACCACGAGCGGGTCAAGAACTTCGATGAGGTCGCTCTTGGTTACCCCGTCGCGACGGCCCAGGAGGAGGCCTCGCGCTGCCTGAACTGCAAGACCGCGCTGTGCAACAAGGGCTGTCCGGTCGGCATCGACATCCCCGGCTTCATCACGTGCATCATCGAGGGCGATTTCTCCTCGGGGATCCGGAAGATCAAGGAGACCAACGCCCTGCCGGCGATCTGCGGCCGGGTCTGTCCCCAGGAGGAGCAGTGCGAGAAGATGTGCGTCCTGGGTAAGAAGGGCGAGCCCGTCTCGATCGGCCGGCTGGAGCGCTTCCTGGCCGACTGGGAGGCCGAACAGGGCAAGATCGAGATCCCGAAGACGGCCCCGAAGACGGGCAAGAAGGTGGCCATCGTCGGCGCCGGGCCGGCCGGCGTCACCGTCGCCAACGATCTCCTCATCCTCGGCCACGACGTGACGATCTTCGAGGCCCTTCATGAATGCGGAGGCGTCCTGATCTACGGCATCCCCGAGTTCCGGCTGCCGAAGAGCATCGTCAGCCGCGAGGTGGAATACGTCAGGCGGCTGGGGGCCAGGATCGAGATGGATTACATCGTCGGCACGACCCGGACGGTCGAGGAGCTCCTCGAGGAGTTCGACGCGCTGTTCGTCGGGGCCGGCGCCGGGCTGCCCTGGTTCATGGAGATCCCGGGCGAGAACCTCAACGGTGTGTACTCGGCCAACGAATACCTCACCCGGGTGAACCTGATGAAGGGCTACCGGTTCCCGGAATACGACACGCCGGTCATGCAGCCCGCCCGCGTGGCCGTCGTCGGCGGCGGGAACGTGGCCATGGACGCCGCCCGCACGGCTGTCCGCCTCGGCGCCGACGAGGTCCATCTCGTCTACCGCCGCAGCCGGACGGAGCTCCCCGCCCGCCTCGAGGAGGTCGAGAACGCCGAGGAGGAGGGAGTCATCTTCGATCTCCTCACGCTGCCCGTCCGGCTCATCGGCGACGAGCACGGCTGGCTCAAGGAGATGGAGTGCCTGGAGATGGAGCTCGGCGAGCCGGACGATTCGGGCCGCCGCCGGCCCGTCCCCGTCAAGGGCTCGAATTTCCTCATGCCCGCCGATGCCGTGGTCATCGCCATCGGCAACAGCCCCAATCCCCTCATCCCGATGACGACGCAGGGGCTGGAGCTCAACAAGAAGGGCGGGCTCGCCACCGATCCCGCCACCGCCCTGACATCCAAGGCCCGGGTCTGGGCCGGTGGGGACGTCGTCCGAGGGGCGGCCACGGTCATCAGCGCGATGGGGGACGGCCGGATCGCCGCCGCCTCCATCCACAAGTATCTGACGTGCCAGGAGTGACATGACGCTGAACGAGATCCGGGACATCCTTCAGTGCGAGGTCCTCACGGAGGGCGACGACTTCACCCTGGACGTCCAGTTCGTCGTGGCCTCCGACGGCATGAGCGAGATCCTGGCGTTCGCCAAGTCCCGGGAGCTGATGATCACCGGCCTGACGAACATCCAGGCCGTCCGGACGGCCGACATCGCTGGCGTCAGCGCGATCGTCTTCTGCCGGGGCAAGCGTCCCGACGCGCGGGTCATCGAGTTCGCCAAGAAGAAGAGGATCCCCGTCCTGGCGACCCGCATGGTCATGTTCGACATCTGCGCAGTCCTCTATAACAAGGGATTGAAGGGCGTGTCCTGATGGCGGCCGAGCTGATGCGGGAGAGCTACGCGATCCAGGGCGGGAATTTCGACACCGCCGGCGAGGTCTCGGGGGAGATCAAGACCATCCTCCGAGACCTCAGCATCGAGGCGTCCTCGCTGAGACGGATCGTGGTCGTCGCCTTCGAGGCCGAAATGAACGTGGTCATGTACGCCCGGCAGGGGACGCTGACCTTCATCCTGTCGGACGACGAGGTCAACCTGGAGGTCCGGGACGAGGGGCCGGGGATCCCGGACCTCGAGCTCGCGTTCCAGGAGGGCTACTCGACGGCCTCGGACGAGATGCGCGAGCTCGGTTTCGGCTTCGGCATGGGCCTGCCGAACATGCGGAAGAACTCCGACGACCTCAGGGTCGAGACCGAGGTCGGAAAGGGGACCGCGGTCTTCGCCAAGATCAGGCTGGACGCCCATGACTGAGCTGACACACGGCTTCCGGATCGTCCCGGAGAAGTGCACCGGGTGCATGGCCTGCATGCGGGCCTGCCCGACGCACGCCGTCCGCGTCAAGAAGGGCAGGGCGACGGTCATACCGGAGCTCTGCATCGACTGCGGCTCCTGCCTCGGCGTGTGCGCCCCGGGGGCCATTACGGCGACGACCATCACCTTCGACGAGCTCGACCTCTTCAAGTTCAAGGTGGCGGTGGCCTCGCCCGCCCTCTTCACCCAGTTCGGCCTGAAGGACACCCCCGCCCAGGTCGGCCAGGCTCTCCTGGCGCTCGGCTTCGATGCGGTCTGGGAATACGCCGTCGACATCGAGCTGATCGACCGGGCCATCCGCGACTACGTGCAAAAATGGCCCGGGCCCTTCCCCCTGATCTCCAACTCCTGTCCCGTCATCGTCCGGCTGGTGCAGGTCCTCTACCCCACGATGGTCGACCAGCTCATCCGGATCGAGGCCCCCCGGGAGATCGCCGGCCGGGAGCTCAAGCGCCACTATTCCCAGGCGATGGGCGTCAAGCTGGAGGAGGTCGCGGCCATCTACATCGCGCCCTGTCAGGCCAAGACGATCTCCATCCTCCACCCCGCGGAGGGCGCGGGCAGCCACCTTGACGGCGCCGTCGGCATCTCGCAGATCTACAACGATCTGCTGGCCATCATGCGCAAGAAACCGCCGAATGCCGACGGCGCGAGGCCCGAGCGCGGATCGGCCGAGCGGTACTTCTCCGGCTCGCCCGAGGGGGAGTTCCCCAACCTTTCGCGCGAACACTACCTGCCGCTCCAAGGCCTCTCGGACATCATCAAGGTCCTCAACGACGTCGAGAAGGGCAAGATCCGGAACGTCGAGTTCCTGGAGTGCCACGCCTGTCAGGGCGCCTGCATCGGCGGCAACCTGACCGTCGAGAACCTCTATGTGGCCCGCAGCAAGTACCTCCGCCTGGTCGCCGCCCTGTCGGAGCCCAAGCCCGCGTTCCTGAGCGAGGTCGACCGGCGGTTCGCGCAGGAGGATTTCGCGCTGCGGGCCCCGCTCCGGCCCAGGAACACCGAGGGCAAGAGCGTCGGCTTGCGGGACAAAGTCGAGCAGAAGAAGCGGGCGGCAGAGCTCCTGCGGGTCCTGCCGCTCCTGAACTGCGGCCTGTGCGGGGCCCCGACCTGCAAAAGCCACGCGGAGGACGCCGCCGCCGGCCGGGACCAGATCGGGGAGTGCGTGTTCCTCTCCAAGGACCGGATCGACGGCCTGAGGGATATCTATATCAGAAGGAGGCCGGAGCACGATCGGCGCGCGCGCTGAGGCCGGCCCCTGAGAGGAGACGACATGGCGGTGAGCATGCCTGAGACCGTTCGGCAGAGGTCCCGGGAGCGGCGGAAAAGCCTCCTCCCCCTGTTGAAAAGGACCCAGGAGACCGAAGGATATCTCTCGCGGGAGACCGTCCGGCGCATCTCCCGCGAGCTCCGTGTCTCGGAGAACGAGATCTACGGAGTGGCCTCGTTCTACCCCCAGTTCCGCTTCGCGCCGCCCGGGCGGCACCATATCCAGGTCTGCCTGGGCAACGCCTGCCACGTCGGCGGCGCGCCGAACTTCATGGAGGCCATGAAGATCGAGAGGAACCTTGTCCACGGCCAGACGACGCCGGACCATGAGCTCAGCCTTGAAGGCGTCGGTTGCCTGGGTTGCTGTGCCATGTCGCCCGTCGTCGTTGTCGACAACGAGGTCCACGGCAGGATGAACAGGGTCACCTTCATGCGCCTGGTCGAGTCCCTCGACGATCCGGAGAAGCCCTCATGAGCGCCGCCTCCCCCACGACCAGGATCCTCGTCTGCGAGAGCACGGCTTGCGCCTCCTCCAAGGCGGCCGAGATCCGTGCCGGACTCGAGGCCGCCGTCGGCCGCCTGAACCTCGCAGACAGGGTGGAGGTCGGCTTCACGGGTTGCCACGGCTTCTGTCAGAAGGGCCCGATCGTCGTCGTGGAGCCGGAGGGGATCTTCTACTGCCAGGTGAAGCCCGGCGACGCGGAAGACATCGCCGCGTCCCTCAGGCCCGGCGGGGAGCCGGTCAAGCGCCTGTTCTACCGCCACCCGGTGACCAAGGAGGCCGTCCCTCGTTACGAGGATATCGTCTTCTACAAGAACCAGCATCGGTTGATCCTGCGCAACTGCGGCGTCGTCAATCCCGAACGGATCGAGGATGCCGAGGAGCGGGGAGGTTATGGCGGCCTGAAGAAGGCGGTGACGTCCATGACGCCGGAACAGGTCGTCAACGAGGTCAAGCGCTCGGGACTGCGGGGCCGCGGCGGGGCGGGGTTCCCGACCTGGATCAAGTGGGACCTCTGCCGCCGACAGCCCGGCGACGAGAAGTACGTCATCTGCAACGCCAACGAGAGCTCGCCGGGCGCGTTCATGGACCGGAGCCTGCTCGAGGCGGACCCGCATTCGGTCATCGAGGGGCTGGCCCTTCTCGGCTACGCGGTCGGCGCGTCCCGGGGATTCATCTATTGTCGCGCGGAGTACTCCCTGGCCGCCAAGCGGGCCCAGGCGGCCCTCGATCAGGCCTATGGGAAGGGCCATCTCGGGGCCCGGGTCATGGGCACGGGCTTCGCCTTCGATGTCGAGATCTTCCAGGGCGGAGGGACGTTCGTGTCCGGCGAGGAAACGGCCCTCCTGAGCTCCCTCGAAGGCGCGCGGAGCATGCCCCGGAGCCGGCCGCCCTTTCCCGCGACGAGCGGCCTCTGGGGGAAGCCGACCATCGTCGACAACATCAAGACCCTGGCCTCTGTCCCACCGATCGTCTCGCGGGGAGGGGCCTGGTTCGCCTCCGTCGGGACGGAGAAGAGCCCGGGGACCGTGGTCGTCTCGCTCACCGGCAAGGTCGCCAACTCTGGCGTCGCCGAGGTCCCCATGGGGACCGCCCTCTCCAAGCTGATCTACGAGGTCGGCGGGGGGATCCCCAACAAGAAGGGCCTCAAGGCCGTCCAGATCGGCGGTCCGTCGGGAGGGTTCCTGCCGGGTGGCAAGATCGAAACGCCGCTCGACTTCGACTCGCTCGCCGAAGCGGGGGGCATCATGGGCTCGAGCGGTATCATGGTCATGGACGAGGAGACCTGCATGGTGGACGCCGCCCGGACCTTCCTGACTTTCGTCCAGGGCGAATCGTGCGGCAAGTGCGTGGCCTGCCGAGTCGGCACGCGCCATATGGTGGGCCTGCTTGACAAGATCGCCACGGGCCAGGGCACGGAGGAGGACCTCGGCAAGCTGGAGCGGCTCGGCGAGATCGTCAGAAACAGCTCGCTCTGCGGCCTCGGCCAGACCGCCCCCATCCCGGCCCTCACGGCGCTCAGGTATTTCCGGTCGGAATTCATCGCCCACGTCATCGACAAGAGGTGTCCGGCCACCGTCTGCCGCGAGCTGGTCACGTTCCGCATCATCCCCGACCGCTGTACGGGCTGCCAGATGTGCGTAAAAGTCTGCCCGACCAAGGCCATCTCCGGCCCCCGCTCCCAGCCGCACAACCTCGACCAGAGCAAGTGCATCAAGTGCCGCTCCTGCTACGAGGTGTGCAAGTTCGACGCGGTCGCCGGCGAGGCCATCATCATCGTCTCGTAAGCCGGCCCGGCGTGTCGGGGCTCGAGTCCTTGACGATCGGTAGTCCGCTCGCCGCCTGGCTCAAGCCATGCTGCTTTGCTGACTGGCCGGTACCCGCCAGGAAAAAGCCGACCGATGTTCCTAGGAAGGAGGAGCTCGTTCTGGCCCACATCGACCGCATCGCCGAGACTGTCATCGGCAAGCTCCGGGAGCTGGCCGCCTCGCCCGATCCCGTCGATCGACGGCTCCGCCGCATGCTCGTCCTTCGCGTCCTTCATCGATTCGACAGTGTCGCCCATTATTCCCAGAGCCTCGGCGACCTCCTGTCGTCGGTCCGGGCGCCCCTGCTCCTCCGGCGACAATCCCGTGGTCGCGCCCTTGCCGGCCCCGGCTGTCGGAGCGCGGACTTCCTCGATGGTCGTCCCGTGACCGGGGCGCGGCGCCTCCGCGGCGCCCTACAGCGCGTCGATGATCGCGTTCAGCGTCGCGCACGGCCGCATGGCCGCCGTGAGCTTCTTCCTATCGGGGTGGTAGTAGCCTCCCATGTCCACGGGCTTTCCTTGGACCGAGATTAGGCTCGCGTCGATCTCCGCCGCCTTCTCGCCGAGGGCTTTGGCCACCGGCGCGAACCGCGCCTGGAGATCCTTGTCCTTGTCCTGGGCGGCCAGCGCCTCGGCCCAGTAGAGGGCCAGGTAGAAGTGGCTGCCCCGGTTGTCGATCTGGCCGACCTTGCGGGCCGGCGACTTGCTGTTGTCCAGGAACTTGGCGATGGCCGCGTCGAGGGTCTCGGCCAGGACCTGGGCCTTGGCGTTCTGGAACGCGCCGCCCAGATGCTCGAGCGAGGCGGCGAAGGCCGAGAACTCGCCCAGCGAATCCCAGCGCAGGTAGTTCTCCTTCTCGAACTGCTGGACATGCTTGGGGGCTGAGCCGCCGGCACCCGTCTCGAACAGGCCGCCGCCGGCGAGCAAAGGAACGATGGACAGCACGTAGGCGCTCGCGCCGATCTCGAGGATCGGGAAGAGGTCGGTCAGGTAGTCGCGCAGGACGTTTCCCGTCACCGAGATGGTGTCCAAGCCCTTGCGGATCCTCTCCAGCGAGTACCTCATCGCTTCGACCGGGGCCAGGATCTTGATGTCCAGGCCTTTCGTGTCGTGGTCCTTGAGGTATGTCTCGACTTTGGCGATGACCTGGGCGTCGTGGGCCCGGCCGCGGTCGAGCCAGAAAACGGCGTGGGCGCCCGTGGCCCGGGTCCTTTTGACGGCCAGCTTGACCCAGTCCCGGATGGGGATGTCCTTGACCCGGGACAGGCGCCAGACGTCGCCCGCCTCGACGGCGTGCTCCATGAGGACGCCGCCGTCCGCCTTGACCACCCGGACCGCCCCGTCGAAGGGCACCTCGAACGTCGTCGGATGGGACCCGTATTCCTCGGCCTGCTGGGCCATCAGCCCGACGTTGGGGACGCTGCCCATGGTCGCTCGGTCGAACGCGCCGTTCTTCCGGCAGTCCTCGATGATCATCTTATAGATCCGCGAGTAGCAGCGGTCGGGGATCATAGCCTTGGTCTCGTGGAGCTTCCCGTCCGGGCCCCACATCTGCCCGGATTCGCGGACGACGACGGGCATGGAGGCGTCGACGATGATATCGCTCGGGACGTGGAGGTTGGTGATGCCCTTGTCGGAGTCGACCATGGCCAAGGGGGGCCGCTTGGCGTAGACGGCTTGGATGTCAGCCTCGATCTCGGTCCGCTTGGCCTCGGGCAGGGTCTTGATCTTGGCGTAGAGGTCGCCCAGGCCGTTGTTGGGGTTGAAGCCGATCTCCTTGAGGACCGACGCGTGCTTTTTCAAGGCCTCCTCGAAGAAGACCGAGACGGCGTGCCCGAAGAGGATGGGATCGGAGACCTTCATCATGGTCGCCTTGAGGTGAAGCGAGAGCAGCAGGCCTTTGGCCTTGGCGTCCTCGATCTCGTCGGCGTAGAAGGCCCGCAGGGCTTTCTTGCTCATGAAGGTCCCGCTCAGAATCTCGCCCGGCAGGGCGCTCAGCTTATCCTTGAGGACCTTGACCGCGCCGTCCTTGCCCTGGAGCTCGATCCTGTAGTCGAAGGCGCCGTCCGCGGTCACGGACTTCTCGTTGCCGTAGAAGTCGCCGCCCGTCATGTGGGAGACGTGGGCCTTATTGTCCGGCTTCCAGGGGCCGAGAGGCAGCATCTTGTTGGGGTTCTTCTGGGCGTATTTCTTGACAGAGACGGGAGCCCTCCGGTCGGAGTTGCCCTGACGGAGGATCGGGTTTACGGCGCTGCCCAGGACTTTGGCGTAACGGGCCTGGATCTCCTTCTCGGCGTCGGTCTTGGGATTCTCAGGGTAGTCGGGGACTTTGTAGCCCTGCGACTGGAGCTCTGCGATGGCCTCTTGGAGCTGGGGGAGCGAGGCGCTGATGTTCGGGAGTTTGATGATATTGGCTTCGGGTTTCAGGGCCAGCTCGCCCAGCATGGCCAGGTTGTCGGGGAGGCGCTGGGTTTCGGTCAAAGTGTCGGGAAAATTGGCGATGATGCGGCCGGCGAGCGAGATGTCGCACAGCTCGACTTCGACGCCCGTGCCCTTGGTGAAGCCCCGGACGATCGGGAGAAGCGAGTAGGTGGCCAGGTAAGGGGCCTCGTCGGTTTCGGTCCAAAAGATCTTGTGGCCGGACATGAATCCTCCTCGGAATGCCTCTAATATCAGGGTCCCCGGCACGCGGGAATCCGCCGGCGTCCCCGAACGGGGAGCCGTCCGGATGGTGAAAAGCCCGGCGTCCGGAGTGAGGGTAAATTAGCCGAAACGGCCCGAAGTGTCAAGAAATCTCTAAATCGGGGTCGGGCCTAGCCAAATCGTTTAAAAAAAATAAGATACGTCATTATAAGCCTGGTTTATCGGCATTAAGCTGCTGTTTTCAAAGGCGAAAATGGCCTCTGAGGCAAATGGCTTGAAATTCTTCAAGGCGAGCCCTATACTCACGACAGAATAGAGGGAGAGGGAGAAAAAAGGCTCGTGAAAAAACGTGCAATTCTTATTGTCCTTTTCTGCGTGCTTGGCCTCTTGGCCAAAACCGGGGGAAGCTCGATATCGTCGGCCGGGGCCGGGGTCGCCCCTTATTCCGATGTCCGCAACCTGGACGTGAGCGCATATAGCCTCGGCCTCGACCTGATACGCACCCTCTGGTTCAACGAAAACACCAAGTGGAGTCCCGGGGACGCGGCCTTTGCGAGCCAGGTGATGGACCAGGGCAAGAATCCCGGCCTGCTCGTGAGATCGCTCCTGCATGCCGTGGGAATACAAGGGACGGGTGTCAACGTAGCCATCATCGATCAGAACATGTTCCTCGACCATCCGGAATTCGCGGGAAAGATCGTCGAATATGCCGATTTCGGCTGCAACATGACCGACGGCAGCATGCACGGCCCGGCCGTCACGAGCCTCCTCATCGGCAGCACGATCGGCACGGCGCCCGGGGCGCGGGTCTACTATGCGGCGGTCCCCTCCTGGAAGCTGGATGCCGCTTATTATGCCGATGCCCTGAACTGGATCATAAGCCGAAACGCCCAACTCGCCGAGGGCAACAAGATCCGGGTCGTCTCGGTTTCAGCCGCGCCTTCCGATTCACTGTATGCGAACGGGACTTTGTGGGACCAGGCCCGCAGTCTCGCCGAGGCGGCTGGCATTCTCGTATTGGACTGCACGACGACTCAGGGGATCATCAAGCGCTGCTACTATGATGCCGCCCTGCCGGATGTCGTTTCGCAGTGCACGCCCGGGACTCCCCAAAGCCCTTATAGCCAATGCGCCGCGGAAAGCGAACCGAAGATTCATGCTCCCAGCTCGCTCCGGACTCAGGCCGAGCACTATAAAGCCGGCGTCTTCTCCTATCAATACACCGGAGTCGGCGGATTGAGCTGGGCCATCCCCTACGTCGCCGGCGTTTTGGCCATGGGCTGGCAGCTCAGGCCGGATTTGACGGGCGATGAAATGGTAAGCGGGCTGCGGTACTCCGCCCACAAAAAAGGCGGGTGCGGCATCATCAACCCCCTCTTTTTTATCTTTTGGATCATCATGAGATAGAATTCGGGGTATGGAGATGTCTGTCACCGATCTTGGTGTCACCGGCCTTGGCCACCAATCTTGACTTGTCATCAAACTTGACTTAGCCTGACCAACGATAGAGAGTCCATCGGGTCGGAGGAGGAAACATGTTCCGGAAAGGCTTGCGAGTTCCAGGTGCCATGATCCTCGTTCTCGGGCTGGCCGTTTTCGTTCAAACGGCCGCGGGAATAGACACGAAAGATACGCGTTTGCTCGCCCAGCCGGCGATCAGCGTATCCCGGATCGCTTTCGTTTACGCCAACAACCTCTGGACGGCCGACCTCGACGGACGCAATCCCCGGCAGCTCACGACCGATATCGGCGTCGAGTACAACCCCGCTTTTTCGCCCGACGGGAAATGGATCGCCTTCAGCGCCCAGTACGAGGGAAACACGGATGTCTATATCGTCTCGTCCGAGGGCGGCATCCCGAAGCGCCTGACCTGGCATCCCGGCCCCGACGTCTCCCAGGGATTCGCTCCCGACGGGGCCTCCGTCTTTTTTGTATCGAACCGTGTCTCGGCTACCCGCAACACGCTCAGACTGTTCCGAGTGTCCGTCGAGGGAGGGTATCCCGAAGAATTCAAGATCCCGACCATCTATCGGGCGGCCTTCTCTCCGGATGGACAATTCATCGCTTATAATCCGCTCGCCGACGCGTTCGGTCAGTGGAAGCACTACCGGGGAGGCCGAGTCTCTGAGATCTGGATCCTCAAAACGGCCGATCTTTCGGTCGAGAAGATCCCCCAGCCCCAGGGACGCTCGAACGACGTCAAGGCGATGTGGCTCGGGGACAAGGTCTATTTCCTCTCCGACAGGAACGGCGAATTCAACCTGTTCTCCTTCGACCGCAACTCGAAGGAGATCAAGCAGCTGACGGCTTTCACCGACTTCCCCGTCCTCAACGCCTCAGCCGGCGCCGGGAAGATCGTGTTCGAGCAGGCGGGTTCTCTCCATCTCTTCGATCCGCAGACGACCCGGTCGACAAGGCTCACCATCGGCCTGGCCGCCGACCTCCTCGAGCTCCGGCCGCGCTATGCCCGGGGACCGCAGTGGGTCCGGAACGGCTCGGTCTCGCCCTCAGGGGCGCGGGCCGTCTTCGAGTTCCGGGGGGAGATTGTCACCGTTCCGGCCGAAAAGGGCGACTTCCGGAACATCACCAACACTCAGGGCGCCTACGAGCGGACGCCGGTCTGGTCCCCTGACGGCAAGTCCATCGCCTATGTCTCCGATGAATCGGGCGAATACGAGCTCTGCGTGCGGGACCAGGACGGGAAGGGAGAGCCCAGGCGGTACAAGCTCAAAGGGGCCGGATTCTATGAATATCTCGCCTGGTCGCCCGACAGCAAGAAGATCTCCTTTGCCGACAACTCCCAGAGCCTCTTCTGGATCGACCTCAAGACGGGCGCCGTCAAGAAGATCGGCCAGGAATACTACTACAGTCCGTTGCCCTCGCGCACGATGACCACGGTCTGGTCGCCCGATTCCCAGTGGATCGCCTACGTCCTCAACACCACGGCGTCCATCCAGAGGATCCAGGTCTATTCCCTGGAGCAGGACAAGTCGTTCCCCGTGACCGACGGCCTGAGCGAAGCCGCGGAACCGGTCTTCGACAAGAGCGGCAAATATCTTTACTTTTTCGGGAGCACCGATGCCGGGCCGGTCAAGAACTGGTTCGACCAGTCCGCTGCCGACATGCGGATGACGAGCTCGATCTACCTCGCGGTCCTGAGAAAGGACCTGCCGTCCCCGCTGGCCAAGGAGAGCGACGAGGAGAAGCCGGCGGACAAGGAGCAGGGGAAGGAGAAAGCGGCCGGCGCGGACACGAAATCCCCGGACAAGAAAAATGACAAGCCGGAGGAGAAGTTCCGGATCGACTTCGACGGCCTGGACCACCGCATCCTGGCTTTGCCCGTCCCCGGCGGCTATTTCTGGAAGCTCCAGGCCGGCGAGGAAGGCCAGGTCTTCTATCTTGAGACAAAGACCGTCGTCGGCGGCGTTCCAGTCGAGGACCAAGGGTTGGCCGGCGCTCTCCATTTCTATGATCTGAAAACCCGCAAGGACGAGGTCCTTGTCCCGGAAGCCGAGTTTTATTACGTGACGGCGGACAAGAAAAAGTTGGGCTATTGGATCAACCGTTCCTTCTGGATCGTGCCGGCCTCGGGCAAGCCCGAGCCGGGGAAGGGCAAGCTCAACCTCGAGGCGATCGAGGTCCGGATCGATCCCGTCGCCGAGTGGGGGCAGATCTTCAACGAAGTGTGGCGGATCAACCGCGACTATTTCTATGATCCCAACATGCACGGGGCGGACTGGCCGGCCATGAAGGCCAAGTATGCCGCCTTCCTGCCCCACTTGAGCTGCCGCAACGACCTCGGCCGGCTCGTCGTGTGGCTGTGCAGCGAGCTCGTCGTCGGTCACAGCTACAGCGGCGGCGGCGACCAACTTTTCGAGCCCAAGCGGGTGCCCGGCGGGCTCCTGGGCGCCGACTACGCCGTCGAGAACGGACGGTACAGGTTCAAGAAGGTCTTCGGCGGCCTGAACTGGAACCCGGAGCTCCGCTCCCCGCTCACCGAGCCGGGGGTGGACGTCAAACAGGGGGAATACCTGCTGGCCGTCGGCGGCACGGACCTCCGGCCCCCGACGGATGTCCACAGCCTGTTCGAGAACACGGCCGGCAGGATCGTCGAGATCACGGTCGGGCCGAATCCGGACGGGACGGGATCCCGGAAGGTTCAGGTCGTTCCGGTGGCCGATGAATACCAGCTCCGGAACCGCGACTGGGTCGATGGCAACCTGAGGAAAGTCGAGCAGGCGACGGGCGGCCGGGTGGCCTACGTCTATGTCCCCGACACGGCGGAGCTGGGCCACATGTATTTCAAGCGCTATTTCTTCCCCCAGGCCGACAAGGAGGCGATCATCATCGACGAGCGGTACAACGGAGGCGGGAACCTGGCCGATTACTACATCGATTTCATGCGAAGGCAGTACTATTCCATGTGGGCCATGCGCTACGGCCATGATTACCGCACCCCGAACGCCATGACCCCCGGTCCCAAGGTCATGCTGGTCAACGAGTCCGCGGGGAGCGGCGGAGATTTCCTGCCCTGGCTGTTCCGGAAGTTCGGCCTGGGCCGGATCATCGGCAAGCGCACTTGGGGCGGCCTGGTCGGGATCCTTGGTTTCCCCATCCTTATGGACGGAGCCTACGTTACCGCGCCCAACGTGGGGATCTGGACCGAAGACGGGTTCATCGTCGAGAACGAGGGCATCCCTCCGGATATCGAGGTGGAGCAGTGGCCGGCCGCGGTCGCAGACGGGCACGACCCCCAGCTGGAGAAGGCCATCGAAGTGGTCATGGACGAGCTCAAGGCCAATCCGCCCAAGAAGCCGGTGCGTCCGCCATTCCCAGTCAAAGTGAAATGAAGGGGCGCCGTCTTGCATCACCGATGAAGGGAGGGCTTGGATCATGAAGTCTGGCCGCGATTTTTTGAAGGGCAGAGTGTGGGGAGGAGCTATTGTCGTCTGGGTGTTGAGCCTCGTCCTGGCTGGGCCGCCGCCGGCCAGGGGCGTCGAGAGGATCATCTTGAAGTATGAGGGCGGCGTCGGCGGGATCAATTTCGGGCCCTATGGCATGGCCTCCGTCGCCGTCAAGGTCAAGGGAGAAGCCTGGCTGCTGGCCGAAGGCGGCGGCCAGTGGAAAGGGATCGGGAAGATGACGGCCCGCACGGACGTTCAAGCCGCTCCCTCCCGGGGGGTGACAATCAGTCCGGCCACGGCGCCCGAAGCGAATTTCAACGTTACGGCCAAGGTCAAGGGCGGTAAGCTGGAATTCTGGTTCCAATCCAAGCCGATCGAGCTCAAGGGGGTGATCTCGGCCCAGGCTCCGGCCCCGATGGGCATCGTCACCCAGCCCTACACTCTGAAGTTCGACCCGGCGACCGTCGCTCCCGGCCCTCCGGCCGTGCTGGATATCGAAATGCGGGACGGCGCGATCAAGACCGTCGACTACAACCAGATCCCGAGCATCCATCCGGTCATTTCGGGGGTGATGGTCTTCAGCCTGAACAATATAGAGGAATGGCGAGTCCAGGTCACCGGCCTGGAGAAGGATATTTTCCAGCCGTCCATCACCAACTCGGCCCTCAAGCCGCCGAACACGGAGCTGCCCCTCATGACGTCCTTCGCCTGGTATCTTTCAGGGGTATTCTATACCGTCGGGGGGAAGACTTCGCCCGTCTACTATGAGGGATC
>Ga0299912_10001237_pt1 | contig 20656 bp, 21 predicted proteins | sample RVTome_2_FD_207667 | JGI IMG/M metagenome (GOLD analysis project Ga0299912, IMG submission 207667) | Soil microbial communities from uranium-contaminated site in the Upper Colorado River Basin, Wyoming, United States - RVT95D214 (version 2) ... | reverse complement strand
GGAGGCGGAGGCGGCCATCATCAGAACTTCATCGACGCCGTTCGCAGCCGAAAGGTCAGCGATCTCAACGCGGACATCGAGAAGGGACACCTCTCCAGTGCACTGTGTCACATGGGCAATATATCCTACCGGCTGGGCAAGAAAATGTCGGTCAGCGAGGCCAGGAGCGCCATCGACAATGAGTACCTTCTGGACTCGTTCGACCGGATGATCGAGCATCTGAAGGTTAATGAGGTCGACCTGGAGAAAGAGCTGATCACTATGGGCCCGATGCTGACGATGGACCCGGAGCAGGAGAAATTCGTTGGCGAGGGCAGCGACTGGGCGAACATGTATCTAAAGCGCAACTACCGCGAACCCTTTGTTGTCCCGGACAAAGTATAATGAAGTTTGCTCTGTGCAATGAGATGTTTGGGGATCGGCCGGCTCGTGCTTCGCAGCGGAGCGCCGCTTCGCAGAGTAGCATGGCTGAGGTTTGCTCGGTCGCCGGCCGGTTGGGTTATCACGGCATCGAAATAGCGCCGTTTACTCTATCGGCCTCGGCGAAAGATGTCACTGCCCGGCAGCGGAAAGAAGTCCGACAAATCGTCGCTGACCACGGCCTGGAGATTGTTGGCCTGCACTGGCTTTTTGTCGGGCCGACAGGCCTGCATATCACTACGCCCGATGACGCGGTCTGGCGAAAAACCAGGGATTATTTATCCTGCTTGGTAGATTTATGCAGCGATCTGGGCGGTAAAATTATGGTAATCGGCTCGCCAAAGCAGCGAAGCATCCCGCAGGGACAAACCTTCGAGGGTGCCTGGAAAAGGGCCGTCGAATTATTTTCCGCCGTTCTGGAGAAGGCAGCCAGGCGGGGCGTGACTTTATGTATTGAGCCGTTGTCGCCCACGGAGACCGATTTTGTTAACACGGTCGCAGAGGGCATCCAGATGGTCCGGCAAATCAATCACCCTAACTTTAAGCTCCATCTCGATGTCAAGGCTATGTGCTCGCAGTCCAGGCCCGTGCCCGAAATCATCCGTTCGGTGCGGGCCGAAGATATCGGCCATTTCCATGTAAACGACCCAAATCTTTACGGCCCTGGAATGGGCGAGGTGGACTACGGTCCCATCGCCGAGGCGATAAGGGACATAGGTTATGACAGGTGGCTTTCGGTAGAGGTCTTCAAATACGACCCGGACCCGGAAACCATCGCCCGCAAGAGCATCGAGTGTTTGCGGTCGTATTTTTAGAGAACCCCGCAATAAATTGCAGGGCTAACTATTTGCATTACGTATCGGTGATTCGCCAGGTTGGCGGCATAAGTTCCGGAATGTGCCATCTGCTGCCGCAGTGGTGACACCTGTCCATATCGGGGCGTCGCAGCTTTCCACAACGTGGCACCAAGACATACTACTTTCAGTCCTATAAGAAATCGGCGTCTGCACACACTATACCAGACGCATTTTAAATCGGCGGCTAAAAGGAACCCTAACTTTACCCACTTTGACTACCAGCCGATATGCAAATAGGGGTCTTGTCGCCCTGCATTCCAGATCTTTACAAGTTGCAGTAACGACAGACCGCTGAACAAGGCTTACCGAGATAAAGGAAGACCCTCCATGAATCTGAGACGTGGATTTCGTAGAATTACGTTTCTGTTGGCCATTATTGCCGGCACTTGCGGCGCAGTTGTCGCTGTGTCCTTTACAATCGGTGCGTATCGTAATGAACTTGGTTATCTCCGCTGGAAGCAGGAGAATTTCAGCCAAGAACATGGGCAAAGCTGGAGGAAGCTCACGGCGGTGCAGTGGGAGAGGCCTCAAAAGCCGAAAGAACATTGGGACATATTCGATAAGGTAGCTGAAGAAACACGGAAGGATATAGGAGAACTGAAAAAATTAGAAAGTGGTTTCTGCGTAAATCTGTCCAGACCGCAACTTGCAGGGTTGTGTATTGCAGCCGCGTTTATTGGTGGAACAGTCAGTTTTGGAGGCACTTGGTTCATCGTCTGGTTTGGCGGATTAGGCGTTCATAAACTACTGAGATGGGTCGTTCTCGGCTTTATGGATAATCCAGATAAAGAAGTAGCGTCAGAAGGACCACTCGAGAGAATGGATACTGCCGAGATATGAAGAGAGGCACTTTATGAATTTGAGCCGCGGATTTCAGAGGATAACGCTCATCTTGGCTATTCTGGCCGGACTTATTTGCGGGACTTTTGCCGGTTCAATCCCCGTGAAGAAATATTGTAAGGCGCAAGTAGATTCGAGATTGGTGCTGCTCCTGGACGAACCAAGTGACCAAGAACTCAGAGAATTTATCAAATGGCAGGAGGAGGAAGGAATTACAATAAGTCATGACTTATACCAATTCTGCAAAGAGCCCGTAGGACAATCTCTGGGTATGTGGTCGATGCGCGAAGGCTTGGTGGAAATGCAAAAGGAAAAATTCTGGAGAGACTTATCCAAACCACAGTTAGTCGCGTACTGTATTCTGACAGGTGCAGGATGTGGAGCAGCGGTCTTTTTGAGCACTTGGCTTATTATCTGGTTTGGCGGATTATCCGTTTACAAACTCGCCGCATGGCTGGCTTGTGGTTTCAAGGATGCAGAGTGCCCAAAAGCATGACAAGTTTGGTTACGGGATAGTACAGATGAGCAGAATACGAGACGACAGCAGGATCGATATCAGGGAAAGCTCCATGCGGCACTTGCAGAATCTCTATTCGACCACTGTAGGGATTGGTCTATCAGTAGGCCTGTTGCGCCTCCTTCAGATATGGACAGAAGATACTATTAGTGTTCAATCAAGATTGACCAATTCGCTCCTGTTTGGAGCAATGCTAATCACGCTTGTGCCGTTCTATCACGGGGGTCTTGTACATCTTGATGTAACATATATCAAAAAAGATTCCGCGGGACATGGAAAGAACGGAGCACATCTATTCGCTTTCGTCATACTCTTCCTTGAAAGCTGTTTGCTTGTAACCTCCGCATTCCTGTCATGCTATCAGAAAATCACACCCTTTGCGGTGATGCTTGCGATATTGCTGGTAGTAGATGTGCTCTGGGCGTTGGCCACGCACCTTTGGTTAGGTACCGCAAATGACAAGCAAAAAATCGGGCTACGATGGGCCCTCATAAACTTCGTGAGCCTCATGGTTGTTACACCGATGTTGTTTGTCACTAACCACTATGCTGTACCTGATCTATGGTTTGCAAGCGGGCTGCTGGCCGGTAGTCTGATAAGAACTTGCTGCGATTACAAATTTTGCTGGGAATTCTATTACCCGCCTGACAAAGAGACTGACAAGCAAAGAGAGTCCGCCAGGCAGCCAAGAATTGAAAAACCAGGAGTTGCGGCCTGACCAGCAACAATGTAAGGCTGCACTGCCCTGCATGGACATCCATTCCTAGCAACTCGGCGAAGTGCGGCTATTCTCGAGGATTGGCAGCATTAGGACCCACGGCACTTTCAGATTGATGCCGTCCAGGACGCACCGGCCATCGAAGTACTTGACCAGATTTTCCACTTCGATAACGTTTTCATCCATTTTACTTTTCCTTCTTCGGCGGCAGATTGAATTTCTCAACAGCGATATCGAACAACTCCAGCAGTGTTTGCCTGTCGATTTGCATGTGAAAAGCCTCTATTGCGATTCGCTCAAGCTCCTCAGAGACGATTTTCCTTCTGACGGACCTGCTCAAATTGCTGTCGAGGGTAGTGACAAAGGCGCCGGCGCCGGGCTTGGTGACAATTATGCCTTCCTGCTCGAGCTGCCGATAGGCCTTGGCTATCGTGTTAGGATTTATTGCCAGTTGCTTGGCTAATTGCCTGACCGTAGGCAGCTTTTCATCGATGGTGAGCCTGCCCAGCGCAATATCACGTTTAACCTGGTGCATTATCTGCTGATAAACGGGTCTGTTCGAAGCGTTGTCTATTCGAAATTGCATAAATCCATCCAATTACTTGTACTATTTCAACTATTACAAGTATAACGCCATGTGCCCTTCTGTCAAGGGGCATAAAGAGATTTTTGAAGAAATTTTATGCGATGCTGGTCGCGCATTTTTTATGCCGCAAATTCGTGGCGCAATGAGGTTTTCCATTGCCCAAGCCCACTTTATCAGTTGACCGATGTGCAGGTTTTGACTATGCTGTTGGCTGCGTGCAGTTTGCCCGAAGTAAAGATGTGATATAAGAAGGTGCAAAGATGAGCGAGAGATTCAAATCACGCAAGAGCTGGCAAGAAAAGTTAGAAAACCCGCCGGCGGGGCTGCCAAAAGTAGTTAAAGTGCCGGTCAAATGGCAAAAGACAATGGGCGGCGAAAATATCCTGGTGCCGACACCGCTCCTTGTTGACGAGCTAATAAGGAAGGTGACTAAAAAAAAGCTCACTACTGTTGGGCAGATTAGAGAGGAGCTGGCCCAAGAATATGGGGCAGATTCAACATGCCCGCTGACTGTCGGCATCTTTCTACGGATCATCTCCGAGGCGGCTGAGGAAGACCGGCAGAGTGGCAAGAACTTGTCCCGAGCGCAGTCGAGGGAACAGGTAACGCCCTACTGGCGGGTAGTCAAAGACGATGGCAGCCTTAACCCAAAATACCCCGGCGGCGTCGAAGCTCAGGCGGCAAACCTGGCGGCAGAAGGGCATAAAATCGTCCCCGGCAAGGGCAAAAAACCTCCTAAGGTGCAAGATTTCGAAAAGGCTCTGGTCTAAGGAGTCGCCGCAGAATTTCATGTCTGCGCTTTTATAGCCCGGATTAAAGAACTCATGTTTTCATCGTGATGGATGAGGGTTATTTCTGAAAAGCCCGCATCTGAGAGGTCTTCGTGGAATTCATCAAACGTGTATGTGCCGCCGGATTTGGTTCCAACCAGCATATTAACCGCAAATAGTGCTCCAGCTACAGGCTCAGTGCGGGATTCATCCATCACTACATCGCGCATAATTAGAACGCCGTTTCTCGGCAGGGCGGCATAAATCTTGGCAAAAAGGGCGCGATTCTGCTGCCGGGAGTTCTGATGAGCAATACCGCTCAGCCAGGCGAATTCCGCCCCGGCGGGTAAGTCATCATTATAGAAGTCGCCTGCGATCAGGTTCACCCGGTCACTTAGTCCGGCATTGGCGATGCGCTGCCCAGCCAGTGGTATTACATCCGGCAGGTCGAAAAGGGTCGCTCTGGCGCCGGGTGCGGCACGCAAAAAAGCGATTGTCCATGTAGCGGGTCCCCCTCCGATATCGAGCAATCGCCTGAAAGTCAGCGGCCCCAGACAGTCAATGACCTGGCCAACGAGGGGGGCGGAGAAGTTGTCCATAGCGCCGATAAAGGCGGCAAGGTCGGCGGCTTCGCCACGGATACTCGGCTGGCGCTCGGCGGGCTTGCCTGTCTGTATCACCCGCGATAGTTGTGACCAGCGACGAAAATAATTGCTCATGTGACGCACGGCAGGCAAGATATTGCCAGGCCCGGTTTCAGTCAATATTTCCGCTACTTCGGCGGGAACGCTGAATTTATCGCCTTTTTTAGCCAGAAGCCCTAAAGCAGCCAGCGCATCAAGCAGGATGGTTGTGGCTCGGATGTCACTATTGAGTTTGCCGGCCAAAGATTTCGCCGTCATCGGCCTTTTGCAGAGCACGCTGAATACATCCAGCTCGGCGGCGGCGGTCAGGACGCAGGCCGGCTGAAATGCCCTTACAACGTTCAAGATTTCTTCTGCTGTCCAGTGTGCAGACATGTCTTCACGCTCGCTCTGGCAATAAGTCGCTGAATGGGTGGCTTGGAAATGGTATGCCCAGCATACCCTACACTTTTATGGCTACCGGCACCACAGGGGTGCCGGCTAAACTTGCTGCCGGCGCAGTTGCTCAAGCTCTTTCTCGATCGGCCAACGCCCAAAGGCAAGAACGAAAGGCATAATTATGCAGGCTACGGGAACCAGCATCAGCAGGCCCAGTGCCCAGCAGTAGCCGGCCTTGTGGAATATCTTGCAATAGACTACCGCTTGTATCGCCAGCAGGGCCAAACACGTTGCCAGAAGAAAGATCGCGACAATTATTACCACGACAGGACCTACTGCGGCAGAGAGTTGCTCCGAGTCGGCGAAAACACATTCCATTTTGTTTTCCTTTCATTATTCGCCCGTTCCAGGTATAAAGCAGAAACAAAAGAAAACCCTCGGCACAACCGAGGGTCAATGCGCCCGCGATTATCGGCGGCGAAGAACATCAAAAAGAAAGTCCCCCCGTCCATCCTTTACTTGGAGGCGCAGCACGGCTTTTGCTGCCCAGTCGAGCAGGATGTCGTGTTATGTGGATTTGCCGCGCATGAATTCGCGCAGCAGCACCCCGGACACGGAACCGGACAGGTTTGTGCCGGGCAACACGATTCGGCGTTGCCGAGTAAGCAGTCTTTGACATTTGCGGCTTTGCAACAAGTGCCGGCCTGCATAGCCTTGGTATCTGCACGGCCGCCAACCAGCGCGTTTCCTGCCAGAAGCACCGTTGCCAGCACAAGCATCACGATTAGGGTCTTACCTACTTTGGCTGTCATCTTACTTTTCTCCTCAAAATATGACAAGCTGGCATTTAATGTTCAGTCCCGAGGCGAATTAAGCCCCACGATTATCAAAAATAATTTTACTGTTCCAGGCCGATACTGTCAATTGAAATCTACAATTTTCAGCCTCGGCAATTTTTTGGCTGTTTCCTCTTGACGGGCCGGCTTTTTGATTCATAATTGACTATTGATAAGGGATTATTCGGCACACCAGCGCAGGTGTGTGCGCATCCACGAGTCGCTGATTGCCGGCGCGATTCGACGGTTATTTGTAGGCCACAGGATATGGTTTGAGGCTGAAAGGAGGCCGTTATGGCAAGGACAATTTGTACCGTAGCACTTATAGTCTCATTGAGCATCTTGGTCGGCTGCCAGAGCAATACCGGCCGGAGCCAGCTCGTGACAGCTCCGAGCGATACATCGCCAGGCTCTATCGGCGAGGTTAATATTGCCGAGGCCACCGAGGCGGACCTGGTCGAGCAGATGGCTACCCACCGGCAAGCGTATCGCCAGAGCCTGGGGCTGCTGGTAAAGTACTACACCAGAGCCGGCAGCTACGAGAAACTGAATTGGGCAAAAAAAGAATTGGCGGCGCTGAACTCTATGCCGCAGTATAAGTACGTCATTGAGGCGGAAGTGCTGCCGGCAGATTTGAAAGCCACCACCCTGATTCCGGAAGCGGATGCATTCTACCAGGAGGCCGTGCAACTGGAAAAAGAAGCTGGTCTGCTGCCCTTCGGCAAGAATGAGCAGAAATTGCGCCTGGCTTTGGACAAATACAATCAGGTTATAAGCACGCATCCTGCCAGTGACAAGATTGATGACGCGGCATTTAAGGCCGGCGGAATCTACGAGTACTTCAAGGACCACAACATAGCACTTCTGTACTATCAAAGGGCCTATCAATGGGACCCGCAGACGACTTATCCTGCCAAGTTTAAGGCGGCATTTATTCTGGATAGATACTTGTACCGCAGAGCAGAGGCATTGGAGCTCTATCGGCAGGCCGTCAAGGAGCAGCGCGAGTACGCCGAATGGATTGAGTTTGCAGAGAGGCGGATTAAGGAGCTGACCAAAACCGAAGGAGAAGGCACCAAGTAACGTCAAGCAATCGGGGCGAATTTTTGCCGGATCGTTTGGGCCTGCACCGTGTCAGGCCCATTTTTTATGGGTGAATGTTGTTAGACTTTGAAAAAAGAGTGGCTGAGTTCGTACAGGTCAATAGGCTGTTCGACTCGCTGGACAGGATTTTGTTGGCTGTATCCGGCGGCGCCGATTCAATGGCGCTGATGTACGCCATGTGTGCGCTCAAACGCCAGGGCGTTTTCAGCAGCGAGCTGCTCTGTACTCACATAAACCATCAGCTAAGGCGGGGCGAATCTGACCTGGATGAGGATTTTGTCGCTGCGCAAGCAACAAAACTTAACTTGCCCACAACTACCAGGCGGGTGGATGTACGCGGTTTTGCCCGTGCTAATAGACTGTCAATTGAAACTGCCGCCCGACAGTTGCGAATTGAAAGTTTGCTGGATATTGCCAGGCACAATAACTGCGGCTGCATAGCAACGGGGCATCAAAAGAACGACAACGCAGAGACGGTTCTGCAACGCCTTGCTCGCGGCACAGGCTTTCGTGGTCTTGCCGGCATCTGGCCGAAGCGAATCTTTGAGGATAAAATCAAGCCCGTCTCGAGCAGGGTCGAGAGATTTGTAAGGCCGCTGCTATGTGTCACGCGGGACGAGGTCGTGCAGTATTTAGAGCAGCAAAATCTGAAGTGGCGCACAGACCACACTAATGTGGATTGCACGTACAGGCGAAACTATATTCGGCATCGGCTGCTCCCGGTGCTGCAACAGGATTGTGCCGGCTCGATTGTCGAGCAACTGGCGGAACTGTCTCAATCAGCCCGCCGGTTCCATAATATGGTCTGTCGGCGAGCAGATAAGGTATGGCCGGGACTGGCCGATTCCACCGGTGACAGGGTGGTTCTGAGATTGGAGGGTTTTCTGCCGGAGCATCCGGCTGTAAAAGTTCAGCTGATTCGGCGAAGTCTTGCTGTTCTGGGCAGCGGCGAGAGGGATTTAGTGCGACCGCACTACGAAAGAATACTGCGCCTTGCCGATCAGAACGGCAGCGACAAAAGAATTGAACTGCCGAGCAGGTTTCTGGTTCGCCGCGAATACGGAAAACTAATTTTTTCGCGCGCTGAAAGACCCCGGTCGGAACCCGGGGCTAAATATTTAGCACTGGAAATTGCCGGGCGCACAAGATTTGGGGACTATTTAATAGAAGCAAATATTTTTGAGGTTGAAAAGGAGAAATTTGAAGGATTCAAAGCTAAAAAAAGTGATTTTGTCGAGTGTTTTGACCTGAATAAGCTAAAATTGCCGTTAGTTGTTCGCCTTCGACAGGATGGCGACAGATTTTGGCCATTAGGCTTGCCGTGCCAAAAAAAGGTGGGCAAATTCCTGACCGATGCGAAAGTGCCGCAGGAAATCCGGCGAAAAGTGCTTATTGTCGCCGACTGTGAAAAGATAATCTGGGTCTGCCCTATCCGAATAAGCGAGCAAGCTAAAGTCACCGATAAGACGGGCAAAATCCTTCAATTGCAGATTGTTGTTTAGCCGTCGCCGGTACGGCGACGCCCGAACCGCCGGAAGAAAGGAAGGCGGCAGATGATAGATAGAAAGCAGTTATTGGAACACGCCAAGGCCAACGCTGCCACCGACATACATATTTCCGCCGGCGCCCCAATCCTGTTCAGGGTCGGCGGCGAATTGGTTCCGGTCAGCAAAGAAACCTTGACCCCGGAGCAAAGCCGGGATATATCGCTACAATTGCTGACCGAGCAGCAGAAAAGAGAGTTCCAGCAAAACCTGGACTATGACTTGATGCTGGCGGATGATAGCGGCAGATACCGGGTAAACGTTGGGTATTTCAATGGCGCCGTGGGAGCTACCATTCGGATCCTTCCTACCAGACCACGAACAGTTGAGGAACTGTTGCTGCCTGATACCATCAAGGACCTTGCTCACAGAAGAAAAGGGCTGGTGCTAATAACCGGAAGTACCAGCCAGGGCAAAACCACCAGCATGGCGGCGATGATTGACAACGTCAATGCCACCTACAAAAAGCACATAATCACCATCGAGGACCCTATCGAGTACGTGCACACAAACAAAATGGGCATCGTAAGGCAAAGAGAGGTAGGAAGGGACACGCAGTCATTCTACACCGGACTGCGAGCCGCTCTACGGCAGGACCCAGACGTTATCGCCATAGGCGAGATGAGAGACTACGAGACAATCAAAATTGCTTTAACCGCCGCAGAGACGGGCGTGCTGGTCTTTTCCACGCTTCACGTTATATCTATCGACAAGATTCTCGAAAGGCTTCTAAGCTACACGCCTGCCACTGACGAGGGCCAGTTACGGTTCCTTCTGGCTGAATCTCTGCAGGGCATTATTCACCAGGAATTATTGCCCACAGTGAACGGCGAGCGACGAGTCGCCTGCGAGATTTTGGTAGTAACGGGGGCCGCCAAGAATATTATAAGAAGAAAGGGCGGATTCTTTCTGCGAAGTGTAATCGAGACCGGCAAAAAGCACGGGATGGTCACGATGGTCGAGTCCGTGAACACGCTTCTTGAGAAGAAGATAATAACCGAAGGCGTTGCAAAAAGCGTCCTGGCGAACTATGAATGATAGTGGAGAATAGATAAATGAGCGACTTTCACAAAACACGTCGTGCGTTTCTTAAAGGCGCAAGCGCCGGCGCCGCTTCGTTGGTTTTATCGGGGTATCCGAACATCGCCGGGTTATTTGCAGCCCAGAGCCCCAAAGGTCGTCCGAACATCCTTTTCTGCCTGGCGGATGACTGGTCCTGGCCGTACGCAAGTATCGCCGGTGATAAGGTCGTCAAAACGCCCACGTTCGACCGGATGGCTCGCCAGGGCGTGCTATTTACCAACGCTTATGTGACGGCCCCTTCCTGTACGCCCTCGCGCGGCGCCATCCTGACCGGGCAATGGCACTGGCGGCTTGAAGAGGGCGGCAACCTCTGGGGTACGCTGCCGGGGAAATTCCAGGTCTATCCGGACCTGCTCGAACAGGCGGGTTATCATGTAGGTTATACCCGCAAAGGATGGGGACCTGGCCAGTTCGAGCCGGGTGGGCGAACACGCAACCCGGCGGGGCCTCTGTACAAAACCTTCGAGCAGTTCCAGAAGGATCGGCCTAATGGCAAGCCATTTTGCTTCTGGTTCGGCAGCACCGACCCGCACCGGCCTTATAAATGGCGCTCCGGCGTGGACAGCGGCATGAATCTTCAGGATGTCCAGGTGCCGGCGTGTATGCCGGACTGCGAAACCGTCAGGATAGATATGTGTGACTACTACTGGGAAATTCAGCGTTTCGATAGTGAAGTCGGGCAGTTGCTGAAGATTCTGGAAGAGAACGGCGAGCTGGATAATACGCTGGTGGTGATGTCGGGCGACAACGGCATGCCGTTTCCTCGCGGCAAGAGCAATCTATACGATTCGGGCACGAATGTCCCGCTGGCAGTTCGCTGGCCTGCCAGAGTGAAGGGCGGGCGAACTGTTGAGGACTTTATTAGCCTTTCTGATTTGGCGCCGACTTTTCTGGAGGCGGCAGGGTTAAAGCCCACAACCGATATGACCGCCAGGAGCTTTCTGGATATTTTGACTTCCGATAAGTCCGGGCCAGTAGACCCGAAGCGCGACAAGGTTTTTGCCGGCAAAGAGCGCCACGCCTGGGTTCGTAACGATGGTCTTGGCTATCCGATGCGGGCGATACGCACGTATGATTTTCTTTATATTTGCAACTTTAAGCCCGACCGCTGGCCGGCCGGCGACCCCGATACCGCCGGTTTTCGTGACCCGCCAGGCCAATATGGTGACACCGACGGCTCGCCATCCAAAGACTATATGATTGAAAATCGCGAGGACCCGAAGGTAAAGACGCTGTTTGAACTGGCCTTCCAGAAACGCCCGGCGGAGGAATTGTACGACCTTCGTAAAGACCCTGCCCAGTTGCAGAATGTTGCAGACCGTGCGGAGTATGCTCAGGCCAAAGAGAAACTTGCCGCCGCTCTTATGGCTGAACTTAAGGCGACGAACGATCCTCGTGTCCTGGGTACGGGCGACGTTTTCGACAGCTATCCATATTATGGCGGCGGCGGTGCTAAGAAAGCCGCCAAAAAGGCGGATAAACCGAAGCGTCTTTAGGCGGCTGGTTCCCAAGCATTGCCCTATAGTCCTGGGAATTTAGACACGGATTTACACGGATTCACACTGTTAGAAAGCAAGTCTGATTAATCTGTGAAATCTCTGGTTTTTTTCCCTTCCTGTGCGAGGGAGCGGATAATGGATGTACTGGTCCGAGAGGCACGACCGGATGACGCCGAGGCGATAGTCGGCATTCTTAACCCGATTATCCAAGCGGGCGTCTATACCGTTCTTGATACGCCGCTTACAGTGGAGGCCGAGCGAGAGTATATTCTGAAGTTTCCCAGGCGCGGGATTTTTCATGTCGCGGCACGCCAGCAAGATCACATCATCCTTGGTTTTCAAAGCCTGGAACCATTTGCAGCCTACAGCCGTGCGTTTGACCACGTGGGAGTAGTCGCGACATACATTGATCTTGCATACAGACGGCAGGGAATTGGCAAGTCTCTGTTCCAGGCGACTTTTGAGGCGGCTCGATGCAAGGGCTACGAGAAGCTATTCACGTATGTTAGAGCCGATAACCTGGCGGCTTTAGTTTGCTATCTCAAGCAGGATTTTCGCATCGTTGGGACATTGCAGCGACAAGCCAAACTCAACGGAAAGTACGTGGACGAAATCATCATTGAAAGGTTCTTGTAAAAGATGGGGCTGAGTTGGCCAGTGGCTTCGAAGACAATTACGGTTTTCTTGGCCGGTATAAATGTATGCACTGACCCAGGTAGACCTCGGCTGCCTCCATCAGCGTCTCCGACAGCGTAGGATGTGCGTGAATGGTCGAGGCTAAGACCTGTGCTGTCGTTGCTTGTTCAACCGCCAAGACACCCTCGGCGATTAGTTCCCCCGCCGAGGTTCCGACTATTGCCGCCCCGAGAATTCTGTCGTTAGCTGGGTCTATAATCAGCTTGGTAAGTCCGCTGCTTTTTCCCATTGTTGCGGCCCGGCCGGAAGCCTGCCAGGGAAATTTTGCCAGCTTGATTGCTCGGTTTTGTTTTTTCGCCTGGCTTTCACTCAGGCCACATTCGGCAACTTCAGGCTCGGTATATATTACAAAGGGAATCGCCTGCGGCTCAAAGGCCGCATCGAGTCCCGCTATTGCTTTGGCGGCAACCATTCCCTCGTGCGACGCCTTGTGCGCCAATAATGGCTGGCCTGCGACGTCGCCGACTGCATAAATTGACTCATCGTCTGTTTGTCGCTTCCTATCGACTATTATGAATCCTTTTTCATCAACCTGGGCTTTAGTATTCTCAAGGCCAATGCCGGCAGAGTTGGGTTTGCGGCCGACCGCCACCAGAACTTTTTCATACACAGCCTCTTTTTTGCCCGGATTGTCGCCCTGGAATGTCACTTTGAGCTTGCCGTCTTGCTCGCTGATTTTGGCAACTGTAGTATTGAGCATAACGTCAGCCAAGAGCACCTGCAGGCGCTTGCTTAAAACCGAGACAAGCTCGGGGTCCGAGCCGGGCATTAGATTGGATGTCAATTCTACTACCGACACTTTTGTCCCCAGCGCAGCGTAGAAACTTCCCAGTTCCAGGCCGATATAGCCGCCTCCTATCACCAGAAGTGATTCAGGGATATGGGTGATCTGAAGAGCTTTTGAGGAGTCCATCACCGCGGGTATACTGCAAGGTATACTTGGAATAGTAACAGGGCATGAACCGGTTGCCAGGATAGCGTGAGCGAACGAAATTCTTTGCGTGCCGTTTCTTCTTGTTTTGACCTCAAGTGCGTTGCCGCCCGTGAAACTTGCCAGGCCCTGTATAAATTCGACCTTTCTCTGCCGGCAGAGCTGCCCCAACCCCTGGGACAGTTTTTTGATAATGCTGGTTTTCCAGGCGCGTATTTTCTCCACATCGATTGTGGGTCTTGCGAACTCGACGCCGGAATCTTTTAATTCGCCCGCCTCCGTAATGACTTTAGCTATGTGCAGCAGAATTTTCGTCGGAATGCAACCTCGGTAAAGGCACACTCCGCCCGGATTTATCTGTGGGTCGATCAATGTCACCTGCACGCCCAGGTCTGCTGCGTGAAAAGCGGCTGCGTAGCCGCCGGGCCCAGCCCCAATTACTACCAGTTGTTTCAAGGTGTTCTTCTCGGCCATCGAATGCCTCCGTGGTCAGCACGTAAGATGGAATGCGCCGACAACATTTTTGCCCTTTTTGGTCTGCTCATTGAAGATACTGCACGCCTGGGCGGTATTTTGCGCAATGACTCCTATACCCGCATCCTGCAGCGCCTTTTCGGTCGCAGCCGGTATCGCCATCATTCCCGAATCGCCCCTACCTACAACCAGAAGCTCCGGCTTAAACTCTATCACATCGCGCACGTCTTCAACAGCCAGGCTGTGCCCCTGCCTGCGCCACCAGTCGGACCTAACTTTGTCGGGAAAGATAATCAAGTCCTGTCTGTACTCTCTGCCGTCAACTTTCATAACTCCAAAGCTATATGACTCGATCTGCATACCTTGTCTTTTGAAGGCTCCTTAATTTTGCTGCGACCTTCGTCTTTTGCTTTCTTCCTGCAGGATTTCCAGCAGCTCTTCATCTTCTACTTGGTTGAAGTACGAGTAGAACTGACTGATTGCCGAGAAAAATGGCGGCGCCTGCAGACATATTGTTTCGTCCGCATCCTGGCTCAGCCTTTCCAGCGAATCTTGTGGGGCGACTGGCAGGGCCGCCACGATTTTTTCCGGGTTTTCCTGTCTGACCGCCCACAATGCCGCCTGCATGGTTGCGCCGGTAGCCACACCATCGTCGGTGACGACTACCACCCTGCCGGCCAGAGGAAGCTTCGGCAGAAGGTTACGATAGCGATTGACCCTGCGGGCGATCTCCTGCATTTGGCGGTTTTTCTCGCGCTTTATGTAGTCGTCATCGACGCCCATATATGAGCTGATTTCCTCGTCCAGGAAGAGCTTTCCATCCTCGCAAACGGCGCCGATAGCTAGCTCCGGATTTCCAGGCGCCCCCAATTTATGTGCCAGCACCATATCCAGGTCACCATCCAGGGCGTGTGCAATTTCCCGCGCGACTACTACGCCGCCTCGCGGAATGCCCAGAACCGCCAAGGGAATTTCGAATGTCGAATGTCGAATTTCGAATTCTTTCAACTTGCGGGCCAGCAGTTCGCCCGCCTCCATACGGCTGCTGAAGGCTTCACTACTATTCGATATAATTCTAAGTGTGCCCATCTTGGTGCTCTGCAATACATTCGGGACAAAACCCCGCAATAAATTGCGGGGCTAAATACTTTGTTTAGCCGTCGCCGGCACGCCTGCCCTGAGCTTGCCGAACGGGGCGACGGGTATGACTTGAACCCTAAAACGCGCACATACCCGCTATGCACCCACCTGAATATTCTGCTGCCGCAGTAATAAGCTGCCCGACGGGGGGGAACTGAGATTCCTCGCCATAGCTAAATGACAGTACCTGGTCGGGTTTGGAGCCATATCTATAAATCGTAATGCCTTTGCATCTGAGTTTATGCGCCAGCAGATATATCTTCCGCACGTTATCTATGGTCGCATCGCCGGGCAGATTTATGGTTTTGGAAACCGCGTTATCCGTATATTTTTGAAACGCCGACTGCATTTGGACGTGCTCCTGCGGACTTACGTCAAACGCTGTAACGAATATTCTCTTTATGTCCTCAGGAACACCCTTGATGTTTTGCAGAGAGCCGCGCAGGGCAATCTCAGCAAGAAGCTCTCTGCTATAGAACTTTCTTTTTTTGGCAACGGCTTCAAATAAGGGGCTGATCTCGAAAAGTCTTGTGCCCGACAGCACGTTTCGCACAAAGCTTATGGCAAAAAGAGGCTCAATGCCGCTGGAACATCCGGCGATGATGCTGATAGTGCCGGTCGGTGCTATCGCGTTTAGCGTTGCGTTGCGAAGCATGAGGTTGCCTTCGGCGTAAATCGACCGATCAAAGTTGGGGAAAACTCCTCGTTCCCTGGCAAGGGCTGCTGATGCTTCGAGCGATTCTTTGTGGATAAAACGCATGAGCTTTTTGGCGAAATCGACTGCTTTGCCGGAATTGTACGGCAGCCCCAGCATTATGAGCATATCCGCAAATCCCATTACGCCCAGGCCAATTTTTCTATTTGCCAATGTAGCTTGTTCGATCTGCGGCAGCGGAAAATTGTTCACTTCGATAACGTCATCGAGAAATCTGACTGCCCATCGAACTGATTCTTCGAGTTTTTGCCAGTCCACTTCACAGTTGTCTTGGGTTTGTTTTACAAATTTTGCGAGATTTATGGAAGCTAAGTTACAGCTTTCATACGCCAGCAGCGGCAGCTCTTCGCACGGATTTGTCGCCTCGATTCGGCCTATCGCGGGCGTAGGATTATGCCTGTTTATTTCATCCAGAAATACCATGCCAGGGTCGCCCGTCCGCCAGGCGGCGTAAGCAATCAGGTCGAGCAGTGCTCTGGCTTTGATTTTCTTGACAGCTCTGCCTGTCCGCGGATTTATTAGATTGAATTCTCCGTTTTCTTTTACCGCCCGGATGAATTTGTCGGTCACGCCGACGGAGAGATTGAAATTGACAAAAACGCCCGCCTCTATCTTAGCTTCAATAAACTCGACTATGTCCGGGTGGTCGCACCGCAGGATACCCATATTTGCGCCTCGTCTTCTTCCGCCCTGGACGATGACGCCGGTAGCCTTATCAAATATGCTCATAAACGATACCGGGCCTGATGCCTGTCCCTTGGTCGAACGGACGATATCGGCTTTGGGCCTTAGGTTCGAAAAGCTAAAGCCCGTGCCGCCGCCGGTCTGATGTATCTGAGCCATGTTACCCAGAGCCGTAAATATTCCCTCTATGGAGTCCTCCACAGGAATTACAAAGCAGGCGGAGAGCTGCCCAAGCGAAGTGCCCGCGTTCATCAGGGTCGGCGAGTTCGGCATAAACTCCAGATTCCGCATCATCAGATAAAACTTCTCTTCAACGTCCTCTTTGCTATAGCGGGACTTGAATTGGTCTTCCGCTTTGGCCATATGGCTGGCGACCCTTCTGAATAGCTCGCTGGGCGTTTCAACGATATTCTGGTTTTCGTCTTTGAGCAGATACCTTCTCTTGAGAACCTCGACGGTATTGATGGGCAGTTTCAGGTCGTCTTTCAGGCCCAGCGCAGACTTGGTGAAACGTAACTGGCTTCGATTTTCCCGATACAGAATGTAGCTTTTGGCGATATGGTTGTAACCTTCGCTCATCAAGACCGATTCGACGGTGTCCTGGATATTTTCAACATCGGGGATTCTGCCTTTATACTGCTGACAAAGCCGCTCTACGACACCTTCGGTTACGCAACGAGCGACACTCTGGGCTTTTCGCTTTTCGCCCAGGACTTCCAGGGCGGCCTTTTCCACTGCGTTTTGAATCTTTGACTGGTCAAATCTGACAATTGAGCCGTTTCTTTTCTTGACCTTCGCAGGCACAGTTATCTTGGGCATAACTTTTCTCCCGGCCCCCGCGGACCAAAGCTCCGGCAGGCGGGGTTGACCGTCGCCGTACCGGCGACTGCTAAACAAACGCACAATTTTTCATAATTATATTACTATTGGCTGCAAGTTTCTCGTTAAAATTTCGCGGTGTGTGATCAGCGGGGTCAGGTTATTTCGCTGGATTCTTGCACACGTAGATAAAAGCGGGCGGAAGATTTTGAGGCACAAACTTGAGCTTCACTTCCGGGAAGCAGTTTCTCATCTTTTTTCCCAACAGGGGAGTGTACTGCAATTGGATGTATCTTTTCGATTTACTGGTAATAGCAAGAATTTCTTGTTGTTTTGACTCTGTAAACCACGCAAGAGGCAGACCCGAGACAATACAATCCAGACTGTCAACGTATCGTTCGCAGTTTGTGGCATCATCATTAATAACTCTTAGGCGGGGGTCGTTAATTCTTCCCAGGTCTCTACAAAACCTTGCGTTGATCTCAAAGCAGGTCAGCCGACCATTTTCAGGGAGACGCTTCAGGATTTCCGTCGTTACCGAGCCGGTTCCTGCACCAAGCTCGACAACTTCGAGGCTTCCGTCAATCTGCTCAGCCATTCTTTTTGCCAGAGTTTTGGAACTCTGTGTGAAAGTTCCTACCTGTGTTGGGTGTCTGAAGAATTGCCAGATAAAATGCAAATTCATCATTTCGGCGGCTCCGATACCATAGCCTGGACAACAAGTTTAATACCATAGTAATCCCGAACACGGCAGTGTCAACAAAGATTCTGGAGTATCCGGATTACTTCCTCATCGCAGACGTCGTACCAGTTAGCGTAGACTTGTGCGACAGCCTGGAAAAATGTGGGTTTTTCCAGAACGACCACGTCATCGACAATCCTGGCAAGCTCGGCCACGGTGTCTGGCCCGGCCACCGGCGAGGCCACCACGATCTTTTTTGCCTTTTTATTCCTGCATAGAGAGATGCCCGCCCGCATTGTCGAGCCCATCGCAATACCGTCATCGATCAAGATGACGGTTCTGTCGGCAATTTGCGGCAGCGGTCGGCCTTTTCTAAGGGCGGCGATTCGTCTTTTTATCTCACTGCGTTGCTGCTTGAGTATTCGGTCGATAGTGTGCTGTGACAGGCCGCGGGCTGCGTAGTCATTTATGAAGGTGCTCCCGTCTTCGGCGACAGCGCCGAATCCAGCCTCCGGACTATCAGGGAAGGGCAATTTTCTGGCTATCAATATGGAGAATTCGCAGCCGAGGTGTTTGGCGACTTCATATCCTACCTCGACGCCGCCTTTCGGAATAGCTAAAACCAACGGCCTGTCGGCTCTATATTTTTCCAGGGCCCTCGCCAGCTTTTGGCCGGCATCTTTTCTATCTGCAAACATAGGCCTGATCCATCCAGAATAGATTCTGCTGTTGACAGGGTACGTACGCCGTATAATGAACCAATTATGACGACCTGCAAAAAATGTGGCAAGGCATCCGAGGAAATAGCAGAGGTGCTGTCGTTTTGCGCGGAGTGTATTCGCCAGGCCGACGAAGATACGCTTGCGGAGTTTGAAGAAATTCACGCCCGAAGCCGCGAGAGCTTTGGTCTGCCCGCTGGGCCCCCATCTGCAGCGGACGGCCTGCAATGCGGGCTGTGTCAAAACCAATGCAAGATTGCTCTTGGCGGGCGTGGTTATTGTGGCGTGCGCGGCAATGAAAACGGGCGTCTTGTGGGCGGCACTGCTCAGGGTGCTGCGGTCTCGTGGTACTACGACCCGCTGCCTACCAACTGCGTCGCGGACTGGGTGTGCCCGGCGGGCAGCGGCGCCGGCTATCCGCAGTGTGCACATCGGAACGGCCCGGAACACGGCTTCCTCAACCTGGCAGTTTTTTACGAAGCGTGTACTTTCGATTGCCTGTTCTGCCAGAACTGGCACTATCGTGAGCGCTCGATGACCGATGACGCCCATACTGCCGAGGAGCTTGCAGCGAGCGTGACGCCGAGCACCTCATGCATCTGTTTTTTTGGCGGCGACCCAACCTGCCAATTGCCTCATGCCTTAGCAGCCGCAAAACTGGCACGTAAACAGACCGATCAACAGATACTGCGCATCTGCTGGGAAACAAATGGCTCCATGAGTCCGTCATTACTGGATGAGATGATAGAACTGTCACTGGGAAGTGGTGGGTGCGTAAAGTTCGACGTGAAGGCTATGGATGAAAAGCTGCATCTTGCACTTTGTGGCGTCAGCAATCACCGAACTCTAGAGAACTTTGCTCGCGCAGCCGAGCGAATTTCACAAAGGCCGCAGCCGCCGCTGCTTATAGCCAGCACACTGCTTGTGCCCGGCTACATTGATGCTCGCGAGGTTGCGGCGATAGCGTCTTTTATCGCTGATGTGGACCTGAATATACCATACGCGCTTCTGGGCTTTCACGGCAATTTTCTTATGAGGGATTTGCCGGCAACCTCCTGGCAGCAGGCGGAAAGCTGTCTTGAAGCCGCAAAGGCCGTAGGTCTTAGGAACGTGCGATTGGGCAACGTCCACATACTTCGCTAATTCCATCTGCTTGTAATTGACTTGATAATCCGTATGTGGTATAAATATCGCAGAAGGAGGACTGGAAATGAAAACGCTACAAGATTCCCAAATCATGCGGACAATTTCTATACTGATTGCACTTTGCCTTATCAGCATACCGGCTCAGGCTAAATACGGCGGGGGCAGCGGAACAGCAGAAGACCCGTACCAGATCGCCACGGCCGCCGATCTGATCGCACTCGGCGAGGATCCCAATGATTATGACAAGCACTTCATCATGACAGACAACATTGACCTGGACCCTAATCTGCCCGGCGGCAAGGTCTTCGACAAGGCCGTCATCGCCTGGGATACCGTCCAGACAACGCCGTGGTTCGAGGGAACCTCTTTCACCGGCATCTTCGACGGCAATGGGCACACTATCTCGCATATGACGATCAAAGGTGTAGGATGTCTCGGATTGTTTGGGCACCTGGAATCCGCAGCGACGGTCAAAGATTTAGGGTTGGTAGTTGTTAAGATAACCGGTTCCGATTGGTACGTGGCCGCTTTGGTGGGCCTCAGCCAGGGTAGTGTGAGTCGCTGTTATGCAACCGGTGCCGTCAGTGGCAGGGATGGTGCCGGCGGCCTCATTGGGGACAGCCGAGGCAGCGTTACCCAATGCTACAGCACCTGCATAGTCACCGGCAATTCGTATGTCGGTGGCCTGGTCGGATACAACTATGGTCCTCTGACTCAGTGCTACAGCGCCGGTGCGGTTGTGTCAACTGGTACATGGGTAACACTTTAAACCGGGAACATAGGTAACAGGTTATAAGGACTTAGGATTCTTGCTTGCTGGGGCTAGCCCCAGCAAGCAACGCACGGCACTTGGC
>Ga0299912_10001236_pt1 | contig 20659 bp, 31 predicted proteins | sample RVTome_2_FD_207667 | JGI IMG/M metagenome (GOLD analysis project Ga0299912, IMG submission 207667) | Soil microbial communities from uranium-contaminated site in the Upper Colorado River Basin, Wyoming, United States - RVT95D214 (version 2) ... | reverse complement strand
CCCACTGTATTACGAACCTGGTGAGGCAGAAAAGAATCGCCCGTCATATGATAAGTGACCAGGTCGTCCTCTTTTGCCACCCCGGCTTCATAGACAGTACGCACCGTGCTTCTTAGTTTACCTAAAGCGGTAGCAAATGAAGCAAAGTCATGTTTACCTTCGAGAAATTTACATGCCTTATTCATAGCTCTAATATTCAACTTCTTGGGCACAAAATAGGCAAAACCCTCGAATAAAGGCGACCGCGTTGAACTATTCAAAATATAATATTCATATTCTCGGCTCATAGCATCACTTCTAACATTAAAATCCATATCCACTTTACAAGCGCCTTTAACCGCAATGTCTCTCGGCAGATAATAGTTTAATGCCTTGACAAATGTCTGTGGAGACAGGGCAGACTTAGTCCGGAAGCTAACTACCTGACCCAGGGCATGTACGCCGGTGTCAGTCCGGCTGGCAGCAAGCACACGGCTGCTTTCGCCGGTGAGCTTTCGTATGGCTCGCTCCAGTTCACTTTGAATTGTCGGCAGCTTAGGCTGCCACTGGAAGCCATAATAATTTCTGCCATCATACTCCACAATCAGAACTATCTTGTTAAAACTGTTAAAGAGCTTCACCGATATGGTTTCTTGTTATTCCACCAACTCAACCTGGGCTTGCCGCGCCCCATCACCTAACCGCTGCCCCAGCTTGATTACCCGGGTATAACCTCCAGGACGTTCCATATACCGGGGTGCGAGCTCACTAAATACCTTGTCAATAAGCTTTTCGTCAGTAACAAAAGCCAGAGCTCGACGTCGAGAAGCCAGGCTGCCCTCCTTCCCCAGAGTAATCAGCTTCTCAGCCAGACCCCGCATCTCCTTTGCTTTAGCCTCAGTGGTAACGATTTTATTATATTTAATCAAATCAGCCACCAGGTTGCGGTATAAAGCCCAACGGTGCGCCGTAGGTCTGCTCAGTTTTCGTCCGGCTACACGATGTCTCAATCCTTAACCTTCCCTTCAATATCTTCAGCGCTTTCGTCTTTTTTAGAAGCCGAGGCTTTTGTTGCCTTCTTCTTTTCCTTTTTCTCTTTAACCTCGGGGAGGAAAGGTAAGTCAAGACGTTTAAGAGCTACCTCTACCTCTTCCTTAGATTTAGCTCCAAAGCCGGCTAAGCCAACGAGACCGTCCAGACCTCTCTCCAGAATCTGACCTAAAGTAGTAACACCACCTCTCCTCAAGCTGTTATAGGTATGCGTAGATAAATTCAACTGATCCAGAGGCATCAGGTATTGCTCCGGTGGAATCAACCGTTGCCACGCCACCTCAGCTCCCTCCTGTGCGATGGCTCTGGCGAGTTCACGGAAGCAACCAAACTGCTCAATAAGGATAGCTGCGCTCTGACTGACAGCTTCTATCGGTGATATGGAGCCATCCGTCCAAACTTCAAAGACAAGCTTCTCCTCGTTACTACCTTCTCTAAGACCACTGGGCTCAACCATGAAATTGACCTTACGAACCGGGGTGAAAATAGCATCTATGGGAATCGTACCAATGGGTAGGCTATCGCTAGCACTGGCTGGCACATAGCCTCTACCTATCTCTACGTTAAGCTCGACACTGAGTTTAGCTTTTGGAGAGTCCAGGGTAGCCAAATAATGCTCGGGGTTAACGATTTCGAAATCCGCTGATGGTTTAATACCACTGGCAACGACCTGCCCTTCTCCCTCGGCCTCCAATCTCAACCTCCCGGAGCGCTGTGCCAGATGACGAAGGCGTATCTCCTTGACGTTAAGCAGAAAATCTATTATATCCTCTTTAACGTGGGGGACTGTTGAGAATTCATGCTGAATACCCTCAATAATGACCCAGGTTATTGCAGCACCGGGCAGAGAGCTAAGAAGCACCCTGCGCATGGCATTACCCAATGTAATTCCAAAACCCTTCTCTACAGGTTCGGCAACGAAACGGCCATAAGTTTCGGTGGTTTCAACACATTCTACCTTTGGTAATGCTAATGCAGCCAAGTAGCCTCCTTAACGAGAATAGAACTCGACAATAACTTTTTCATTAAACTTAACTTCAATATCCTCACCAGTTGGCAGGTTAACGACTTGAGCGGTCAGTTTTTCTTTATCCAGAGCCAGCCAGCCGGGAATAGTCCTGCCCTCGATCTCTTGAACAAGCGCTTTGTAATATTCGGTTTTGGTGCTGCCTTCTCGCCAACTAATAGCGTCACCGGACTTCACCAGACAGGAGGGGATGTCAGTCTTGCGACCGTTTAAGAAAATGTGACCATGACGTACAAGCTGTCTGGCCTGAGAGCGAGAACTGGCAAAGCCTAAACGGTAAACCACATTGTCTAACCGTCTCTCTAGCAAAACTAATAGGTTCTCGCCGGTTATGCCGGGAAGTCTTTCCGCCTCGGCAAAGAATTTGCGGAACTGTCGTTCCATAAGTCCGTAACTATAGCGAGCCTTCTGTTTCTCCTGCAGTTGAAGTCCACGGTCAGACTTCTTCGGGCGCCGCTTTTTAATACCCATATACCCAGGGGGAACATCCCGGCGCTCCACAGCACATTTGGAGGTAAAACACCTATCCCCCTTAAGCATTAATTTGTCGCCAACACGACGACATAAACGACATTTAGCGTCTATGTACCTTGCCATTCTACACTCGCCTTCTTTTACGAGGTCGGCAACCATTATGCGGAACAGGAGTCACATCCTTAATCCCGGTAACCAAAATCCCCGAAGCCTGTATGGCTCTAATCGCTGCCTCGCGACCGCTGCCAGGTCCTCTAACATATACCTCTACCTGACGCAGACCATGTTCCTTAGCTTTCTGAGCAGCGCCCTGTGCCGCCAATTGAGCCGCATAAGGCGTACCTTTTCGAGACCCTTTGAACCCGGCTGTGCCCGGACTTCCCCAGGCGATAACATTGCCCTTCTGGTCAGTAAGAGTAATGATTGTATTATTAAAGGTAGATTGGATATAAACCTTACCTTCAGCAATATTCTTGCGCTCTCGCTTTCTTACCCCGGTTTTCCTCTTCTTAGGCATATACTTCCATCACTCCTTTATTTCTTAGTCGCTCCACGCTTTTGTCCGCGACCAGCCACTGTCTTACGAAGACCTCGCTTGGTCCGAGCATTGGTCCGTGTCCGCTGCCCTCTAACCGGCAAACCGCGGCGATGTCTCAGACCTCGATAACTGCCGATTTCAATAAGCCGCTTGACATTAAGATTAACTTCCTTCCGAAGCCCGCCTTCTACTTTATATTCTTTATCTATAATCTCGCGAATACGGCTGACCTCTTGCTCGCTAAGTTCCTTTACCTTGGTATCAGGGCTTATACCGCTGGAAGATAAAATCCGGCGGCTCGAAGCAGGGCCGATGCCGTAGATATACTGTAAAGAGATCTCAACCCTTTTATCTTTTGGAATGTCCACACCAGCGATACGTGCCATATCTTAATACTCCTGCGTTATCCTTGGCGCTGTTTATGCTTTGGGTTCTGGCAAATAACCCGAACCACTCCGCGGCGCCTGATGATCTTGCATTTATCGCACCGACGCTTGACAGAAGAACGTACTTTCATAATTTAACTACCTTAAATTTCAAAAAACTTTATAATAATAAACCTTGTCGACATTTATGTCAAACGTAAATTGCCTATTACTACTTAAATCGATAGGTGATTCTCCCCCGTTTTAAATCATAAGGCGAAAGCTCTACCAGCACCTTATCCGCTGGCAAAATCCTGATATAATGCTTCCTCATTTTCCCCGAGATATGGGCTAAAACCTCATGCCCGTTAGGCAATTCCACGCGAAATGTAGCATTGGGTAATGATTCAATCACCGTACCTTCAACCTCTATTGCTTCTTTCTTAGTCATACTACACTTCTATTATAGTAGAGTCAGTACCTCCGCTTCACCACCGCTGATAGCAATAGTATGCTCAAAATGTGCGGCAAGGCTACCATCTGCGGTGAGCACTGTCCATCTGTTATCAGCAACCCGGGTGCGCCAGTCTCCGGCAGTCACCATCGGTTCAATTGCCAAAGTCATACCCTTTTGCAAAATAGAGCCTTCACCAGGAGAGCCAAAGTTCGGCACTAAGGGGTCCTCATGCAGGCCTCTACCTACTCCATGCCCGGAATACTCCCGAACCACAGAAAATCCTCTTGTTTCAACGTAATTCTGAATAGACGATGAGATTTCTCCCAGGTGGACGCCTTTTCGTGCTGCACTTATTCCAACCATCAAGGCAGCTTCGGTGACCGCTAAGAGTTCTTGAGCTTTAGGGCTAATCTCACCTATCCCGACTGTTATCGCACCATCACCATGAAAGCCATCGACGATCGCCCCAAAGTCCAAAGAGACTAAATCGCCATCGTTCAATCGCCGCTCCCCGGGAATGCCATGGACAACCTCATCGTTAACCGAAACACATAAACTTGCCGGGAAGCCGCGATAACCTTTAAACGAAGCCTTAGCTCCATATTTCTTCAGTTCACTTTCAGCCACCGAGTCCAGCTGACTGGTCTTAATACCCGGCTTTGTTTCTTCTCTTAATCTTTGTAAAACAGCCGCTACGATTTTTCCAGCTCGACGCATAATAGCCACTTCCTCTGGTGACTTTATCACAGTCATTTTGCTTTCACCAGCTTAGGACCGAGAGCCTTAATTACTTTCTCGGATACCTCTTCTATGCTCAGATTACCATCAACTGTAAAGAGCTTCCCCTCTGCCTGATAGTAATCCAAAACAGGAGTAGTCTGAGCAAAATAGACTTTCAATCGTTTTTTTATCGTCTCCTCGGTATCATCAGGACGCTGATACAACTCACCACCACACTTATCGCATATTTTGTGAACTTTAGGTGGTGCAGTCACCTCATGGTAAGGTGCCTGGCACTTGCGGCATACCCAGCGTCCGCTGAGACGTTTTAACAGCTCCTTCTCTGGTACCTCGATATATATTGCTTCATCTATAGATTCCCCACGACCAGCTAACATTTTATCCAACGCCCTGGCTTGCTCAGTAGTCCTGGGAAAGCCATCGAAAACACACCCCGATTTACAATCAGGCTTATTGAGCCTCTCTGAGATTAGCTGAGTTGTTACTTCATCAGGAACCAGGGCACCCTCAGCCATATAGGACTTCACCAATTTTCCCAGCTCGGTGCCTTCATCCACCGCCTGCCTGAAAAGGTCACCCGAAGCTATATGGGCTAATCCCAACTTTCGTGAAATTATAGCTGCCTGAGTCCCTTTACCTGCCCCCGGAGCACCGAGAAAAACCAAAAACATCTGTAAATCTACCTACTTCAGGAAACCCTCATAGCGGCGCATTGTTAACTGCGCTTCTATTTGTTTCATGGTATCTAAAGCCACACCTACAACGATAAGTATACCGGTGCTGGATAAGGTAAGCACACCGACATCTGTCACTTCTCGAACCAAAACCGGCAACACCGCCACAAAAGCCAAAAAGAGCGCCCCACCCCAGGTTATGCGGTTAATGACATTATTGAGGTAATCGACCGTGGGTTTTCCGGGGCGAACCCCGGGAATGAATCCTCCCTGTCGCTGTAAAGTCTGCGCCAGGTTCATCTGTTCAAATATCACCATAGTATAGAAAAAGGTGAAAGCCATCACCATCAAGAAATAAACCACCCAGTAAAACAAACCGATCGGCAGAGCTGTCTCGGGGTTGAACCATGTCGCAATCGTGTTGGCAAAATTAGGAGCCTGCCCCGCAGGGCTGGCAAAATAACTGGCTACTGTGCCCGGGAAAATCATCAGCGACATGGCGAAGATAAGAGGTATCATACCGGCGGTATTCACCCGGAGCGGAACAAATGTTGAACCTGTTTGGCGATACATGCGAGCCCCACGGAAGGCAGTTCGTGCATATTGCACCGGAATACGACGATGACCCTCTGTAAATATGACGATCAGCGCCACCGTGGCCAGGGCAACAATGAGAAAGACAACCAGACCGATAATGTTCTCCCTGGCTATCACGCCACGACCAATCATCTCTGGCAAACTAGCCACAATGCCACCGAAGATTATAATGGACACACCATTTCCTATACCTCGCTCAGTGATAAGTTCACCAAGCCAGACAAGAAATATCGTACCCGCTGTCATGGATACTATGATAGCTACGGTGGACAACGCCCCGGTGTCACCAATTGCACCCTGACTGCGCATCAGAGCCAGCTGAGCATAACCCTGAAGAGCCGCCAAAGGTACAGTCAGCCAATGGGTAAACTGATTAATCCTACGCCTGCCGGATTCCCCTTCTTGAGACAAATTTCTAAGTTGTGGAATAACCGGAACCAGTAATTGCATAACGATGGAAGCGGTTATATAGGGATAAACTCCCATAGCCGCTATGCTGAAGTTTCTCATAGCTCCGCCAGTAAACAGGTCGAGCATACCCAGAAGCTGGTTTTGCTGAAATACCTCATTTAACGCAGCAAAATCCACCCCGGGCAGAGGAACATGAGCTATGAAGCGGAAAACTACCAGCATTCCTATAGTGAAAAGGAGACGCCGTCTCAGGTCTGGGAGAGAAAAGGCATCAAACAATGCTTGAACAAGACGTGGTCTTCCGCTCACCTGCTGCATTTTTAAATCCCCTCCACTTTTCCACCAGCGGCGACGATCTTCTTTTCAGCAACGGCAGAGAATTTGTTAGCCTTTACCACGAGCGGACGATCGATGTCACCTTCGCCGAGAATCTTAACCGGATATTTAGCAGACTTAATCAGCCCAACCACGAGCAACTCTTTTATAGTAATCTCAGCATTAGGAGAAAACACTTTCAGATCGCCGACATTAACGATACTATACTCAGTTTTAAAAATATTAACGAAACCGCGTTTCCGAGGCAAACGCTTAATTAAAGCTAGCTGCCCTCCCTCAAAACCAAGGCGAACCCCACCCCCGGCGCGAGACTTTTGCCCTTTGCAGCCTCGTCCTGAATAACTGCCATGCCCGCTGCCGTCACCACGCCCCACGCGCTTTCTTTTATGCTTGGCACCCTCTGGGGGTCTTAGATTATGCTGCTGCATCGGTGATCACTTCCACTTTAACTAAATGATTGACTTTAGTTATCATACCTCTAATCGGAGGAGAATCTTCCTGCTCCACCGTTTCATTAAGTCTATGAAAGCCTAAAGCTTTCAAGGTCAGCTTTTGCTCTTTGGCATAGCCAATATCGCTTTTTACCCACTTGATACGCAGCTTACTCACCCGGCTCAGCCTCCTCCTTAATCTCAAGCTCAGCTTTGCGCCTTGCTACAGCCTCCTCGGGCTTCTTAAGACTGGCTAAAGCCAAGACAGTAGCCCTGACTACATTTACAGGATTAGAGCTACCCATAGATTTGCTAAGTACATCCCTTATACCGGCAGCTTCAAGCACTGCGCGAACACTGCTACCAGCAATAACTCCGGTTCCAGGCGACGCCGGTTTAAGCAAGACCTTCGCCGCTCCCAACTTAACCAGAACCTCGTGTGGTATAGTAGTCCCTGACATAGTTATCTGGTAAAGCCCCTTCCGTGCAGTGACGCCAGCCTTACGAATCGCTTCCGGAACCTCCTTGGCCTTACCCAAGCCGACACCCACATGTCCGTTACCGTCACCGACAACTACCAGAGCCCTAAAGCGAAGACGCTTACCACCTTTGACAACCTTAGTTACCCGGTTAAGTGATACCAGCTTCTCGCTAAGGTCTAACTCGCTGGCGTCAACTTTAGTTCTCTCTTCAATTAGCTTCTTTACAGCTTTCATCTTTAAACCTCAAAAGTCTAGTCCGGCTTTCCTGGCAGCTTCCGCTAAAGCTTTGACCCGTCCATGGTACTTATAGCCGCCCCTGTCAAAAGCTATCTGTTTAACCCCTTTACTTAAGGCACGCTGAGCCACAAGGGAGCCAACCAGCTCAGCACTCTCCGTTTTTTTCTTCCCTGTGACCTTGTCCCTTATCTCTGCGTCCAAACTGCTCGCCGAAACCAGAGTATGCCCTGCAGAATCATCTACAATCTGAGCATAAATTTGGTTCAAGCTGCGAAAAACACAGAGCCTTGGCTTCGTTGCCGTACCTTTTACCCTGGCTCTAACCCGAATGTGCCGTCGCTTTCGCGCTAACCTTGTATCTATTCTAACCGCCAATTCTTATCCTTTCACTGCCGCCTTGCCTGCTTTGCCAGGTTTGAGGCGTAGCCTCTCACCCGCATACTTGACACCCTTGCCCTTGTAAGAGTCTACAGGCCGTATAGCTCTAATTTGAGCTGCTGTCTCACCCACGCTCTCCTTATCAACACCGGTAATCCGGATGCGGTTTGTCCCTTCCACTATAATTTCTATGCCGTCCGGCGGGGAAAAATCTACCGGATGGCTGAACCCAATTTGCAGCGAGAGCTTATTACCGACTTTCTGCGCCCGGTAACCCACGCCACTAAGCTCTACAACTTTTTCAAAACCTTTGGTAACACCCTCAACCATGTTAGCCAAAAGGCTACGAGTCAACCCGTGTAAAGCACGATGATTTCTATTATCAGTAGGTCGCGCCACTATAATGTTTCCATCTTTCAACGTAATCGCGATATCAGGATGAAATAAGCGCGATAACTTACCCTTACTACCCTCCACAATCACTTCGTTGCCCTTAATATTTACTTTGACACCTTGAGGCACAGGTACAGGCGATAATCCTACTCTAGACATATACCCGCCTCCGGAAGTCTATTTACCAAACATAACATAAAATTTCACCGCCGAGTTTCCGACGCCATGCCTCTGGTCCGACCATGAGACCTTTGGGTGTGGACAAAATAGCCACACCGAGTCCCCCATAGACGCGAGGAATTTCTTTACTGCCAGTATATAGTCTAAGACCCGGCTTGCTAACTCTCTCCAAACCAGTAATGGCAGGATGTCCATTTATATATTTTAGTGATACCTTAATCACGCGTTGTGGCTTACCTTTGAGAACAGTATAATCAGCTATAAACCCCTCGTCTTTAAATATTTTGGCAATGGAAAGTTTAATCCGGGAAGCCGGCATAAGCACGCTATCATGGTGCGCCATGAGCGCATTCCGAATTCGGGTTAACATATCAGCTATCGGATCATTAACCATTGAAATTATGCCTCCAGCACTTTCAATCACCAGCTTGATTTTCTAACCCCGGGAACCTCACCTTTTAGGGCCAGCTGTCGAAAACAAATACGACACAAACCAAATTTACGTATATAAGCACGTGGTCTGCCGCATAACTTGCATCTGTTTCGCTGCTGTACCCTATATTTCGGGGTACGTTTCGATTGTAGAACCTTAGATAACTTTGCCATCTTATCTAGAACTTAACTCCTTCTAAAAGGCATGCCTAGAGACTCGAGCAAACTCCTGCCTTCCTCATTGCTTGCTGCAGTAGTGACGATAATTATTTCAAACCCCCGCAGCTTATCTACCTTATCATAATCAATCTCAGGAAAAACCACCTGCTCCTTGACTCCTAAGGTATAGTTGCCTTTACCATCAAACGCATCGCGGGATACTCCTTGAAAATCCCTCATCCGTGCCAGAACAACACTTATAAGCTTATCAAAGAAGTCGTACATTCGCTTGCCCCGCAGCGTCACCATCATACCGATAGGCATGCCGGCTCTGAGTTTGAAAGCAGCGATAGACTTCTTAGCCCGTGTCATTACCGGATGCTGACCCGAAATAGCCACCAAATCCTTCTCGGCTCCTTCTAAAGCCTTGGGGTTTTGTGTAGCTTCGCCCAGACCGATATTCAACACGATTTTATTGAGCCTGGGCACTTGCATCACATTCTTATACCCGAACTTACGCATTAGTTCAGGCACTACTTCTTTTTCGTACCTTTCCTTCAACCGGGACATCCTTAAAATGCACCTCTCATTTAATCAATCACTTCATGACATGAGCGGCAAATCCGCGCTTTTTTACCATCCTCAAGAAAACGGGAGCCAACTCGAGCCGGCTTGTTACACTTATTGCAAATTAACATAACATTTGATACGTCGAGCGGTGCTTCCAGCTCAATTATGCCAGCCTGCCTGGCTGCGCCACGAGCTTTGGAATGGCGCTTAATCATATTCACACCTTCGACTATCAACTTATCGTTCTCAGGTAAAGCCTTCCGTACCTTACCCTTCTTACCTCTGTCTTTGCCGGCGATAACGAGAACCGTATCATTCTTTCTGATATGCATTTTTTACAGAACCTCAGGAGCCAACGATATTATCTTCATAAAATTCTTATCCCGGAGTTCCCTGGCCACCGGACCAAAAATGCGGGTGCCTCTAGGGTTGTTCTTATCATCCAGGATAACCGCAGCATTATCATCAAATCTAACATAAGAGCCGTCGGGGCGATGATGTTGTTTGGCAATGCGTACAACCACCGCCCGAACCACATCACTCTTTTTCACTATACCGCCAGGTATGGCTCGTTTTACTGTCCCGACAATAACATCGCCAACAGTGGCATATCTTCTATGCGTGCCGCCAGGCACGTTGATGCACATAATCTGCCGGGCTCCGGTGTTATCTGCCACTTTAAGTCTAGTATAGGGCTGGATCATTATTCCTTATCTCTTCTAAATTATCTCAGTAGGCTCAACCTCAACCACTTCTTTTCTGCTTATTACCTCCGCTACCCGCCAGCACTTTTCCTTAGACAAAGGTCGAGTCTCAATAATCTTCACCACGTCACCGACCTTACAGGCATTAGCCTCATCATGCGCCTTGAATTTAGAAGTATGCCTGACCACCTTCTTGTAAAGAGGATGGCGCCTTAAACTCTCCACCAACACCACCACCGTTTTATCCATCTTATCGCTTATTACCGTGCCGGTTCTGGCTTTTTGTTTTGTTTTCATAAGCTATCCTATGCCAAGCTCCCTCTGTCTTATTATGGTCTCGATTCTGGCGATTCTCCTCCTGACTTTAGGCAACTCACGGTGATTAGCCAGCTGTCGAGTAGCTATGCGAAGCCGCAAGTTAAAAAGCTCCTGGCGAGCCTCCGCTAACTTCTTCGACAATTCTCCGTCGCCCAGAGAACGAATTTCATCGATTTTCAACTTTTAGCCTCTTCTTTAACCGTTTCTTTTGCTACAAACCTGGTACCAATAGGCAGCTTGTAAGCAGCCAAATGCAATGCCTCGCGAGCCATATTTTCTTTTATGCCACCTACCTCAAATAGCATCCTTCCTGGTCTGACTACAGCTACCCAGTGGTCTGGAGGACCTTTGCCGCTGCCCATCCTCGTCTCTGCCGGCTTTTTGGTTACCGGCTTGTCCGGGAAAATACGAATCCACATCTGACCACCACGGCGCAGATAACGAACTATAACACGGCGAGCAGCTTCAATCTGCCTGGATGTTAACCATGCCGCTTCCTGAGCCTGCAGTCCGAACTCACCGAAGACGATAGTGCTTCCGGCTTGCGCCTTGCCTCTCATCTGCCCTCGATGAGCTTTACGATACTTCACTCGCTTCGGCTGTAACACTTTCTTTCCTCACTTCAGGGTAAACACGACCTTTGTAAATCCAGACTTTGACACCGATGTTCCCCAGCGTAGTGCGGGCTTCGGCAAAACCGTAATCAATATCGGCACAAAGTGTATGTAATGGTAACTGGCCCTGGAGGGTGGTTTCACGACGAGCAATCTCGACGCCGCCCAGCCTCCCGGCACAGCTTATCTTCACCCCTTTAGCGCCGGCCTGCATTGTTCGAAAAGCTGCTTGCTTCATTGCTCGCCTGAATGCCATCCGGCGCTCCAGCTGGTCAGCCACATTCCTGGCTACCAAACGAGCCTCAAGCTCAGGCTGTTCCACCTCTTTAATAGACAGCCGTACTCTCTTACCGCAAATCCCTTCTAAATGTGCCCTCAACTCTTCAGCACGTTGTCCTCCCCTGCCAATAACAATACCGGGGCGCGAAGAATACACAGTTATAGGAATTTCGTTACCCTGGTGGTCGATTTCCACCCTGGCAATGCCGCCTTCAGCGCACTTTTCTTGAACTGCCTGGCGCAGCTTCAAATCCTCGTGCAGAAACTCAGCATAATGCTTCTCATCATACCACTTAGACTGCCAGCCACGGATGATGCCGATTCTAAAACCGTAAGGATGAACTTTATGTCCCACTTTGCTCTCCCTCCTCGGCGACAAAAACACTGATATGAGTAGAACGCTTCAAAATAGGGGTCACTCGTCCTCTAGCCTGCGGCCGGAATCTTTTGAAAGTGTGCCCCTCATTGGCGAAAATTTCAGCTATCTTAAGCTCGGCAGGTACCATCTGAAAATTGTTTTCCGCATTTGCCGCTGCCGATTTTATAGCCTTAGCCACAGCCCTGGCTGCCGGCGTGGGCACAAATTTAAGCACAGCCAAAGCATCTTCAACTTTTCTGCCACGCACCATATCTACAACCAGCTTGGCTTTCCGAGCCGAAACACGAACATCTTTAAATACTGCTGCTACTTTCATTGCTTACACACTAGCACTAGCACTGGGCGCTTTTGGCTGAACAGTTACCTGCGCCTTACTAACATGCCCGCGAAACGTCCGGGTCACAGCGAATTCTCCCAGCTTATGCCCTACCATATTCTCAGTAACAAAAATGGGCACATGACGTCTGCCATCGTGCACCCCAAGCGTATGACCTATCATTTGAGGCAGGACAGTAGAGGCACGAGACCATGTCTTTATCACTACCTTTTCCCCGGAGCGATTAAGAGCCTCTATCTTTTTAAGTAACTTAGCATCGCAATAAGGACCTTTTTTAGATGAGCGTGACATTCTATTCCTGCCTTTTCAATACCTTTCTATTTCCGACGCTTGACGATTAATCTGTCTGAAGCTTTGGTAGTAATTCGTGTTTTCTTACCCAAAGCCGTCTTCCCCCAAGGTGTGCTGGGTTCCATGCCCCGAGGAGCTCTACCTTCACCTCCACCATGAGGATGGTCACGTGGCGTCATGGCTGAACCACGAACTTGAGGACGCCGTCCCAGCAACCTTATGCGTCCAGCCTTGCCCATCCTTATACCCTGATGTTCAACATTGCTTATCTGCCCTATGGTAGCCAGGCAGTCGCTCAAAAAGCGCCGTAATTCTCCGGAAGGCAAACGAACGAGTGAATACCTGCCCTCTTTACCTAATAGCTGTGCCGCTGTACCAGCGCTGCGTACTATCTGACCGCCTTTTCCAGGCTCAAATTCAAGATTATGAATTAAAGTACCGTCCGGAATCGAACTTAACGGCAAAGCATTACCCGGCTTTATCTCCGCAGCCTCTCCCGCCATTACGACATCACCCACCTTAAGTCCCAGTGGAGCCAGAATATAACGCTTATCTCCATCTACATAATGAATAAGAGCAATACGAGCTGAGCGATTGGGGTCATATTCTATAGCCGCCACATTGCCCTGAATACCAGGTTTATTCCGTTTAAAATCAATTATGCGTAATCTGCGTTTAGCACCACCACCCCGATGCCGCACACTTATCACACCTCTATTGTTACGACCCGCCCTCTTCCTCAGCGGCAGCAGCAGCGACTTCTCGGGAACCGTCTTGGTTATCTCCTCAAAAGAGGCGCTAACCATGCCCCGCCTGCCAGGTGATGTTGGACGATAGGTTTTTAATGCCAAAGCTTATCTCCCCCTAATACTAGGGATGCCTCCTTTGCCATCGTGTCTTTCTAAGAAGTTTGCGATGCTTATGCTTCGCCATTTTTTTCTTACGTTTCTTTATTACTGAGCCCAATTCTATTCCCCTATCCTTTAAACTCCCTCGAAAAACTCTATTTTCTGGTCCGGTTGCAAGGTAACAACTGCTTTCTTCCAGGACGGAGTTAATACATATCGTCTGCCTATTCTTCTCATCTTCCCCGGAACACGCATTACATTAACCTTAACCACATTGACCTTAAACGCTGCTTCCACAGCGTCCTTAATCTGATGTTTGTTGGCTTCCTTCGCCACTTCAAAGGCATACCTGTTGCTCTGTTCTTTCATCAGTGTAGCCTTTTCAGTGATTAAAGGCCGTTTTACTATCTCATAAAGATGCATAATCAATAAACCCTAAACTTTTGATTTACTTACGCTACCTGCTGCCTCTGGAGCCGGCTTTTCGCCCCACAACTCTTCCGCTTTCCGCACTGCATCTACAGTCATTACTAACGCTTTAAAGGAAAGTAAATCAGCCACGTTAAGCAGAGGCGCCGGCATTGTCTTAACACCCAGTAAATTGCGTGCCGATTTAACCAAATTAGTCTCAGCTTCAGCAGTAGCGACGATGACAGAATCGCCGATACCCAAGGCTACCAACATATCCAGTACCGCCCTAGTCTTCGGGCCGTCAAGCTCAAAATTTTTAACAACTTTCAATTCTCCGCCACTCGCCTTACCGGAAAGAACGCACCTTAAAGCCAAACGCCGCATCTTCCTGGGCATATCCTGCCGATAGCTTCGAGGATGCGGTCCGAATACCACTCCGCCTCCCCGGAGAAGAGGTGACCTGACATCGCCGCGGCGTGCCCGACCGGTATGCTTTTGAGCAAAAAGCTTTCTGGTGCTGCCTCCAACCTCGCCTCTTCGCTTGGTATCGGCAGTCCCCAGGCGTCGATTAGCTAAGTGCCTGAGTAACGCCTGATGCACCACGGCTTCATTAAAGGGCACGGCAAAAACATCGTCCCTTATCTCGAGCTGTCCGGTTACTTTGCCTTTCAGATTATGAACCTGAACTTGCACTCTGTTTAACCTCACCAACTTTCTTAATCAGCAACAGGCCTTTTTTAGAACCAGGCACCGCCCCCTTCACCAGCAACAAGTGACGAGCCAAATCGACATCGAGCACTGTAAGATTACGCGCAGTTACTCGCCTGTCCCCCATGTGCCCCGCCATACGCGTTCCTTTGAATACCCGTCCCGGAGATGTAGTGGCGCCGATAGAGCCGGGAGCCCGATGGCGGTCGGACTGCCCGTGGGTCTTAGGACCACCGGCAAAATGATGGCGTTTGACTACCCCGGCAAATCCTTTGCCCTTTGATACACCGGTGACATCAAGCAAATCGCCCGGCTTAAACATATCCACATCAAGTTTCTGTCCCACTTGAACAGAGCTGACATCCTCTATACTAAACTCACGGAGGTGTTTGAACTGACCTATCTCTTTAAGATGGCCTTTTTGCGGAGAGTTGAGCTGCTTGGCTTCCCCGAAGCCAAGCTGAACAGCATTATAACCGTCCTTATCCTGGCTCTTTACTTGAGTAACAAAGCAAGGACCTGCTTCAATAGCAGTCGCTACCACTTCTCCATCATCACGGAAAAGTTGCGTCATGCCCATTTTTCTACCAATCATGCCTTGAATCATTTCTCTATCTACAATCTAATATCTATCTCTACCCCGGAGGGCAACTGAAGTTGAGTCAACGCATCTACAGTTTTAGAGGTCGGGCCCAAGATATCAATAAGGCGCTTGTGCGTACGCATTTCGAACTGTTCACGCGAATCTTTATCGATAAAGGGAGAGCGAATAACACAAAACTTCTCGATTTTAGTAGGCAGGGGTACGGGGCCAACTACGACAGCACCAGTACGCTCCGCAGTCTCCACAATCTGTTCCACGGACTGGTCAACCAGCCTGTGGTCATACCCTCTAATTTTGATTCGAATCTTCTGTTTAGGCATTTATCTACCTCTAACCTTAACCTCTATTTGCCCCGCCAGGCTGGCTGGTAATTCTCTATAGCGATAAAACTCCAGGGAATAAGTTGCTCTGCCCTGAGTTAATGACCTGAGTATAGTAGCATAACCGAAAATATCTGCCAGAGGGACAAGAGCCCGAACAACACAGGTTTCACCGTGCGTCTCGATGCCCTCAATGTGTCCCCTCCTTGAATTCAAATCGCCGATAACGTCGCCCAGGAACTGGGCTGGCATCACCACTTCCAATTTCATAATCGGCTCGAGGAGTATGGGATTGGCCTTTCTCGCGCCCTCCTTCAAGGCTATCGAACCTGCCATCTTGAAAGCCAGGTCGGAAGAATCCACCTCGTGGTAACTACCATCGAACAGAGTTGCTTTAATATCTACTATCGGATAGCCTGCCACCACACCGCTGTCCAGAGCCTCCCTGACGCCAGCTTCGACCGCCGGAATATATTCCTTTGGTATGTCTCCACCCCGAACCTGGTCAACAAATCTAAAGCCGCTGCCTCGTTCTCCGGGTTCAAGCTTGAGCCAGACATGACCGTATTGTCCTCTGCCGCCGAACTGACGGATAAATCTACCTTCTATTTCTACCGGTATAGTAATGGTCTCTTTATAGGCTACTTGCGGCTTACCGACACTGACCTTCACATTAAACTCGCGAAGCATACGGTCTATCAAAATCTCCAGATGCAATTCGCCCATCCCGGAAATAAGTGTTTGTCCGGTTTCCTGGTCGGTGCGTACTTTAAAAGTGGGGTCCTCCTCCGAGAGCTTGTTCATGGCTTCACCCAGCTTATCCTGGTCCGCCTTGCTCTTAGGTTCTATAACCATAGACAGCACCGGCTCAGGGAAGCGTATAGCCTCGAGAAGCACCGGTTTAGCCGGGTCACACAACGTGTCCCCGGTGAAAGTATCTTTGAGACCTAAAGTAGCCACGATGCTACCGGTATCCGCTTCTTCAATTTCTTCGCGGCGATTGGCATGCATAAGAATCAACCTGCCCAGACGCTCCTTGCGTCCTTTGCTGGAGTTGAGCACCCGCACCCCCGCTTTAACTTTGCCTGAATAAACTCGAAAATAAACCAGCCTGCCCATAAACGGGTCGGCCACCACTTTGAAAGCCAGAGCCGAAAATGGAGCCTCATCGCTGGCTTCCCGAACATCCTCCTCACCGGTTTGCAAGTCAACAACATGGACCGGAGGCACGTCCATCGGAGAAGGGAGATAATCTACAACGGCATCAAGCAATGACTGTACTCCCTTATTCCGCAAAGCAGTACCGCAAAGTACAGGTACTATCCGGTTAGCCACGGTTAATCGTCTTATGGCAGCCTTAATCTGCTCGCTTTGAATTTCTCCGCCTTCGACATAAAGCAGCATCAAATGGTCGTCATTCTCGGCTAATCTCTCAATCATAGCCTGTCTCTGCCTGGCTACCTCTTCTTTCTTCTCTTCCGGAACAGGCGATTCCGCAGGCGGAACGTTCACGTCGTCAGAGAACAACCAGGCTTTATTATCAACTAAATCTATGGCACCCTTAAATTGACTTTCTTCACCCCAGGGCAACTGCACCGGTATAGCTTTGGCTTGCAGCCGCTCCTCAATCATAGTCACAGTGTGATTAAAGTCGGCACCGACCCTGTCCATCTTATTGATAAAGCAGACTCTCGGCACGCCATATCTATCCGCCTGCCGCCACACTGTCTCGGATTGTGCCTCCACACCGGCCACGGCATCCAGCACCACCACTCCACCATCCAGTACCCGGAGACTCCGCTCGACTTCAGCAGTAAAATCGACGTGCCCCGGCGTGTCGATGATATTTATGCGATGCTCATCCCAGTGACAGGTTGTAGCTGCCGCAGTGATGGTAATCCCCCGCTCCCGCTCCTGTGCCATCCAATCCATCACCGCCGTGCCTTCATCCACTTCACCGACCTTATAGGTACGTCCTGTATGAAACAAAATTCTTTCAGTGACAGTCGTCTTGCCGGCATCGATATGTGCAATGATGCCTATATTCCGCACCTTGTCTAAAGGAAAAGTCCGGGTCATAATTTTGTTTCCTGTGCCAACCGCCTTTTCAGGCCGTTGGGACTTGATTTCTGCTGTAATTACCATCGATAATGCGCAAAAGCTTTATTTGCCTCGGCCATCTTATGAGTATCCTGACGCTTCTTAATAGTTGCCCCCTGTCCTTGAGAGGCATCTACAACCTCCGCCGCTAATTTCTCCGCCATTGACCTGCCGCCGCGGGCTTTAGCAAAACCGATCAACCAGCGCATAGCCAGAGACAGCCCGCGTTCAGCTTCAACCTCAATCGGCACCTGGTAAGTAGCGCCACCGACACGCCGAGATTTTACTTGAAGTAAAGGAGTAGCATTCTTAAGTGCCTGTTCAAGAACCGGCAGAGGTTCCGTACTTAACTGCTTATTAACTAAATCCATGGCATCGTAAACAATCCGCTCAGCCGTAGCTTTCTGTCCATCCGACATTATTTTTTTGATAAATATGGCCACAGTAACGTTTCCGTATTTCGGGTCGGGGGGTGTTTGCCTTTTAACTATTTTAGCTCGTCTTGACATTTATTCCTCCGCCGCTTCCGCAGCCGCAGGCGCAGGCCTAGCTTCCTCCCCCGCAATCCTAACTGCTCTGCCCCGCTTAGCCCCGTATTTACTGCGCCCCTGCTGGCGATTCTCCACGCCGGCGGTATCCAGAGCGCCCCGGACAATATGGTATCGGACCCCGGGCAAATCCTTCACCCTGCCGCCGCGGATAAGCACCACAGAGTGCTCCTGCAAATTATGTCCTTCGCCGGGTATATAAGCGGTAACTTCAATACCGTTAGTCAACCGTACGCGGGCGATCTTACGCAAGGCGGAATTCGGCTTCTTAGGGGTCATAGTTTTGACCTGAACGCAAACCCCGCGCTTCTGCGGCGAGTGTGTATCTCGCCGAGTTATATTTTTCAGGGTATTGTGAGTAATACCCAGCGCCGGAGCTTTGGTTCGCTTTCCGGCCTTACGTCGCCCTTTTCGAACTAATTGATTGACTGTCGGCATTACACTATTCCTTCTATTTACAACAATTAAAAAGCCACCTAGTTGTCTACCGGTCTGCTTCCTCAGCAGATTTGCCTTCCGGTTCAACCAGCCGGCTTAATCGAGTTTTTCCAAACCCAGACTAGTGGCTAGTAGACACAAAGCAGCAATATAGCACAAGTATACAACAAAGTCAACACGTTGACAATGCAAGGGATTTGCGAAACTCCTTGACTCGCTGTCCCGGACTTTCAATTCCGGAGAAAATATGCTAAAATTACTCCAATGCAATTTCTGGTACAGCTTGATTTTGCAGTTACCAAATGCAGTATTAACAGGTTATTGTCATATCCCCGATATCCCTAAACCATTTATGAATATTTCCGTTCTAGTTAGGATTAAGTAACCATGCCAAAGCAATCAAAGAAAGCTAATAATACCAATACAAACAATAATACAGTCGAAGACTACACTGCAGAGGATATCCGTATTCTGGACGGCCTGGAGGCGGTCCGCCGCCGCCCGGGCATGTATATCGGCAGTACCGACGAACACGGCCTGCACCATCTGGTCTATGAGATAGTCTACAACAGCATAGACGAGGCAATGGCCGGCTATTGTGACAAAACCGAGATAATAATTCATAAAGACAACTCGGTAACTGTTATCGACAACGGCCGGGGCATACCGGTGGACATTCACCCGGCAACCAATACCTCAGCTCTCGAAGCAGTTATGACCCGGCTACACGCCGGAGCTAAATTCGGCGGCCGCACCTACATAGTGTCCAGCGGCTTGCACGGCGTCGGCGCTTCAGTGGTAAATGCCCTATCTACCTGGCTCAATGCCGAGGTTAGACGGGAAGGAAAGGTCTACTGCCAGAAATATGAACGGGGTAATCCTATCTGCGATTTGAAAGCTATCGGCGATACCGATGAAACGGGAACTACCATCACTTTCCTGGCGGACACTGAAATCTTCAGTGTGATTAACTACGATTTCAATACCATACGCGAGCGCCTCAAGGAGCTGGCTTTCTTAAACAAGAACCTGGAAATATACCTTAAGGATGAGAGGACCGACCAGGAGGCAACGTTCCTCTTCGAAGGCGGCATAGCCAGCCTTGTCAGCCGTTTCAATAAGAACCGGCCAGTCCTCCACGGCCTGCCCATTTACATATCCGGCACCACGAACAGCACCGTTGTAGAAGTAGCCCTGCAATACAACGATGGCTTTTCCGAATCCACTCTTAGCTTTGCCAACTGCGTCAATACCATAGACGGAGGCAGCCATCTCACCGGTTTCCGCTCGGCGCTGACCCGCGTGCTGAACGACTATGCCCGGAAAAACAAGCTGCTGAAGGAATCCGACCCCAATTTGATAGGTGATGACGTTCGTGACGGGCTGACATCGGTCATCAGCGTCAAGCTTGTCGAACCCCAGTTCGAGGGGCAAACTAAAGCCAAGTTAGGCAATCCTGAGATAAAAACACAGGTCGAAGCCATAGTGGCTGACGGGCTTTCCCTGCATCTGGAGCAGCACCCCGATGACGCCAAGGCAATCATAGATAAATGCCTGGTCTCGGCTAAAGCCAGAGAGGCAGCCCGAAAGGCTCGCGACCTTATCTTCAAGAGAAGCGGCTTGGAAGCCGGCACGCTGCCCGGAAAGCTAGCCGGCTGTTCAGATAATGACCCGCGCGAGTGTGAGCTTTATCTGGTCGAGGGTGACTCAGCCGGAGGTTCAGCCAAGCAGGGGCGGGACCGCCGTTTCCAAGCCATTCTACCGCTGCGAGGTAAAATCCTTAATGTGGAAAAAGCCCCTAAAGACAAGATCCTGGAACATGAAGAGATCCGGGCCATTATCACCGCGG
>Ga0299912_10001234_pt1 | contig 20675 bp, 21 predicted proteins | sample RVTome_2_FD_207667 | JGI IMG/M metagenome (GOLD analysis project Ga0299912, IMG submission 207667) | Soil microbial communities from uranium-contaminated site in the Upper Colorado River Basin, Wyoming, United States - RVT95D214 (version 2) ... | reverse complement strand
GCGGCGGCGTCATCGGCGTGGAGATGGCGCAGATCTTCCACGACTTCGGCACCGAGGTGCTGATGCTGGAACGCAACGAGCGCATCCTCGCCGAAATCGAGGACGAGATCGCCAAGACCCTGATCGCCTCGCTGGAGAAGGAGATCACCGTCGTCACCGGCGCCGACATCAAGGAAGCGAGCGGCAAGCCCGGCAAGATGAAGCTGCGCTATGCAGATAAGGAAGGCGTCGAGTCGGTGTTCGACTGCGACGTCGTCCTGATGGCGACCGGCAAGCGCCCCGACACCAGCAAGCTGAATCTGGACAAGGTCGGCGTCGCGCTCGACGGCGCGGCGATCAAGGTCGACGCGCGCTGCCAGACCAGCACAGCGAACATCTACGCGGTGGGCGACGTGGTCGGCGGCTACATGCTCGCGCACACCGCCGCGACGCAAGGCCGCGTCGCCGCCAGCAACCTGCTGGGTCACGCATCCGAGTACGACCAGGACAAGGACTGCGGCGTGACGTTTTCGCGTCCGCAGGCCGGCTTCGTCGGTCTCTCGGTGGCGCAGGCCAAGGCCAAGGGCATCGACGCGGTGGAAGCCAAGATGCCGATGAGCATCGACGCCAAGGCCATGATCACCGGCGAGACCGAGGGCATGATCAAGCTGGTCGCAGACAAGGCCACCGGCCGCATCATCGGCGTGCACTACCTCGCCGACCACACCGACACCCTGATCGGCATCGGCGTGATGATGGTGGCGGGCGAGATGACGCTGACCCAGGTCGCCAAGGCCATCTTCCCGCACCCGACGCAGACCGAGCTGTTCGGCGAACTGGCGCGGCGGTTGTTGAACCGCCTGCGGCGGACAGCAAAGAAGTAAGCCTCAGGAGCACCAATGACAAGGGCCGCGATTGCGGCCCTCTTCGCTTCTGGTCTGTTGCTACGGCAAGACATCGGCAGGCCGCAAAACCGTCTGGCATGCGCGATTCCTGGCATCGACCACGACGCCAGTGTTAGCATAAGTCGCGATCGCATCCTAACCTGAGAATCCACCATGAAAAAATCGCCGCTCGCCCTTGCCCTCCTTTCCGCGCTTACGGCCTCTGCCGTCTTCGCAGGAAACACCGGCTACAACCTGATTCCCGGCACGGGTGCCACCAGCGAAACCAAGACCCGGGCGTATGCCGGGCTGAATTGGAACTTGGGCGGTGGCACCACGCCGGCGCTGGTGCTTGGCGTGTTCAGGACCAAAGTCAAATCCGACGGCGACACCTCGGGCGGCAACCTGGCCTTCCACGTCAATCTCGCAGGCGGCATCAAGCCCGGCAAGCTCAAGCTGGGTTATCTCAACGGCAAGGAAGACTTCCAGGGCGAAGTCGGCGTCGGCTACGACTTCCTGAAGAATGCCCCGCTGCTCGGCGTCAGCGTCAACGCCCCCCACGTCAGCGCGGGTGTGGATGCCTATGCCAACCCGGGTTTCGTCCCTCACTTCACGCTGCACAGCAAGGGCGAATTCGACATGCCGAGCGGTACGTCCTCTCAATGTGTCTACACGTCGAACTCCACGACTACCACCTACAGCGACGCGAATTGCACCACCCTGAAAACACTCTAACAATAGCCGACACGTGACGCAGAATGCTTTCAAGCAGCGCCGACGACTCCTCCAGGTCGTCGGCGCTTTCTTTTTGGGGCAGGCATTCAACGTGTCGCCCACCTTCGCAGCCACCGCGCCATCGCCGACCGAAAAGACAACGTTCGCCGAATTTCTCGATGTGCTGCTGCCGCGCGATGCGGTCTCTGGCTCGGCGACCGATCTGCGTGTGGATGCGCAACTCTGGGATCTTGCGGGAGAGGACGCGCGCTTTCGCCGCCTGATCGCGCTCGGTTGCCAGTGGTTGAACGCGACGGGTGGCCCGCCGTTCGCCCAACTGAGCGCCGAGCAGCAGATCGCTGTCGTCGAGTGGATGTCGAATTCGGACTGGAACCAGATCCCACGCCGTTTCTATGAACTGGTGCGCCAGACCGCCGTCGAGGTGTACTACAGCAATACGGCTGCGTGGCGAGGCTTGCCGATCGACCGTCCCCCCCAACCCCTGGGCTACCTGCCGCCATGGCAGTAAGCAAGCGCTTTGACGCGGTGGTGGTCGGTTCCGGCGCGGGCGGCGCGGCTGCCGCGTGGCGCCTGTGCGAGAAGGGCCTGCGGGTTCTCTTGCTGGAGGCTGGCCCGCGTTTCGACCCGGCGCGCGATTACTCGCTAAGCCAGCCCGACTGGGAGCGACATCCATTTCCCTCGCCACCCGGTAGCCGGGGCAGGATCAGCATTGCCCCGCTTGACCGCCTTGATCCGGCCGACGCGGAACTTCGCTCCTGGAGCCGCGCGTCCGGACCGCTGGTGCGCGGCGAGACACGGCAGCCGATGGGACCCGGCTACTGGCATGTCCAGGGCGTGGGGGGCAGCACCCTGCATTTCGTCGGCGAGTCCCACCGCATGCACCCGCAGGCCATGAAGCTGCGCAGCCTGCATGGGGTAGGCTGCGACTGGCCCATCGACTATGCCGACCTCGAACCGTATTACGCACTCTGCGAACACCTCGTCGGCGTGGCCGGCCCGCCAGACCAGGGGGCGCGTTGGCGCAGCACCCCGTTTCCGCTGCCGCCGCACCCGCTGAGCCCGCCGGCACAGCGTCTTGTGGCGGCGGGTGGCCGCCTCGGCATGCACTGGCAGCCCAATTCGCGTGCCGCGCTCTCCGTTGCCTATGACGGCCGCCCCCCCTGCAATTACTGCGGCAACTGCAATCGGGGCTGCCCGCTCGGCGACAAGGGCTCAGCCGATGTCACCTTCATCCGCAAGGGCCTGGCCAGCGGCCGCCTGACGCTCAAACCGGCCAGTCCCGTCGTGCGTATCCGGGCCATCGCCAACGGACGAATCGACACGGTCGAATACCTGGAGGGAAAGACACTACGGCGAATCGAAGCGCCCATCCTCGTCCTCGCAGCCGGGGCGGTGCAGACCCCGCGATTGCTGCTGGCCAATCGCAGCCGGCGCCACCCCAGAGGGCTGGCCAACGGCTCCGGGCAGGTGGGGCGCAATTTCATGGAAACGCTTTCCTGGAACAGCACCGGGCTTGTCCCGGGGCTCACCCAAAGCCATGTGGGACTGCAGGCCGACGCCATCTGCTGGGACTTCAACGCGCCGGACGCCATTCCAGGCCTGGCCGGCGGCTGCCGCTTCAATTCCAGTGTTCAGGAGATCGGCTTCACCGGGCCGATCGCCTACGCTACGCGGGTTGTCGGCGGGTTTGGAAAACAGCTCAAGGAGGGTGTCAGGGCCCACTTTGGCAGCGCCCTGTCGGTTGGCGCCATCGGCGAATTTCTGCCCAACGAGCACACCTTCGTCGATCTCGATCCGCAGCAGAAAGACCGGCTCGGCATTCCGCTGCCGCGCCTGCATTCGCACCTGGGCCGCCCGGAAATCGAACGGCTGAAGTTCATGGCAAGTCAGTGCCGGCGCTTGCTGAAAGAAGCGGGGGCGATTGAACTGGTCGAGGAATTCGGCGCCTGGGACCACCTCTCGGCGACCCATGTCTTCGGGACCTGCCGCATGGGGAGCGCCTCGCTTGCGTCGGTCGTCGATGCGACCTGCCGCAGCCATGATCACCCCAACCTGTACATCACGGATGCCAGTGTTTTTCCGTCGAGCGGTGGAGGCGAGTCGCCCTCGCTGACCATTCATGCGCTCGCCGCACGGGCGGCTGATGCCATCGCGGGTGAGGTCCTGCCTCCCTCTCGCCGCGCTGTCTGAACCCCGGCTTGCCGACCACACCGACACCCTGATCGGCACCGGCGTGATGATGGTGGCCGGCGAGATGACGCTGACCCAGGTGGCCCGCGCGATCTTCCCGCACCCGACGCAGACCGAGCTGTTCGGCGAACTGGCGCGGCGGCTGCTGAACCGCCTTCGCCGCACGGCGAAGAAATAAGGGTTGGCGGCGGACGGCGAAGAAGTAACTTACCGAAAGCACCAACAACAAGGGCCGCATTTGCGGCCCTTGTTGTTTCTGTCCTGCGTTGTCAGTTTCATTCGAAACTCTCGTACTGAACACGCCCGGCCGGGATCGCAAGCTCGCGTGCTGCCGTGCTGGCGGCCTCGATCAAGCGGCTGGGGCCGCAGACGTAGAACAGGGCGTCATCGGGGGCAGAGCGCATGATCGAATGAAGATCAATGCGGGTTCCACCCGAGGCGCGCGTGAAATACAGGTGCAGATGCCCGGGAAACTCGATGGCCAGCCGGTCCCGATAGGCCATGTCGGCGGCGGTCCTGCCGCTGTAGTGCAGTTCAAAGGGGTTGCCACGGGCCTTGAGTTCCTGGGCCATGGCCTTGATCGGCGTGATGCCTATGCCGCCGGCTATCAGCACGGCAGGGCGGTCGTCATCATGGAGGGGAAACGGGTTGGCCGGATGATCGAGGGCGAGCCGGGTGCCGATCCGCCACGTGGCATGGATGGCAGCCGACCCGCCGCGTCCCGCTTCCTCGCGCAGTACGGCAATCTCGTACAGGTCGCGCCGGTGCGGATGCATGGCCAGCGAATACTGTCGGGTGACGACGGAGCCATCCGGCAGCCGCACCGGCACGGCGAGATGCGTGCCTGCCGTGACGGGAGGCAAGTCGCTCCAGTCGGGGGCCCGCAGTTCATAGGCTCGCACGCGTGGTGTCATCTGGCGCATGCCGGTCACGACTAGCTTCAGCACGCCGCTGCCGATTTCACTCATGCCGGTGGCGGTGGATTCGCGTGTTGCGGTCTCCTGCTGGCCGCTGACAAGTTCCCTGACCTCGCGCGCGGTGAACCGCGGCGTGATGTATTTCGGGCAATTCCAGTCGAAGGCCTCCACCGTGATGATCACCCCACGCTCGATGCGTGCCCGATAGTCGGGCGACTCAAGGCGGGCGACGAGGGCCGGTTCCGTGTCCTCGTCAATCAGCCGTGCCCGCCCCCAGATCTTGAGCCGGCGCTGCCCCGGATAGTCCATCAGGAACAGGCTGACCCGGTCATCTCCGGCAAGATTGCCCACCGATATGTACTGGCGGTTGCCGGAGAAGTCGGCATAGCCGATCGTCTGCGGCCCCAGGACCTTCAGGAAACCGGCCGGACCGCCGCGATGCTGGACATAGGGCCAGCCGTTCTCGCCCACGGTGCCCTGGTAGAAGCTGTCCCGCGCCCCGATGAACTCGATTTCATCGGGGCCGAGTTCAACCGATTCGGTCTCGCCCAGTTCGGCCATGCGGTAGGCATCGCGACTGCCCATTCGCGCTTGGGCGGCTTGAACGTTCGGGGTGAAGGCAATCTTGGCGAAGGCACGGGCCATGGGGCGTCTCCTTGCTGCCGGGAGCATGGCCCCCGGGATCGGTGGGCGGGATCAGGCGGCGTGCTTCAGTTCGACTTTCGGGAAGTCGATGTCGACGCGTCCGGCCTTGCCCAGCAGGTTGGTCAGGATGTTCATGCCAACGTGTGTGATCACCTCGACGATGTCGGATTCGCTGTAGCCGGCATTGCGCATTCCTACGAGTTCGTCGGTGGTGACTTCTCCCATGTGGGCGACCAGTGAACGGGCAAACCGGACGGCGACGGCGGCCTTTTCATCCTGGCTGCTGCCAGCGCGGTTGGCCTCGATCTCGGCGCCGTCCAGGCCCGCCTTGCGGCCGATCGCCGTGTGAGCCGACAGGCAATACTCGCAACTGTTCTGCTGGGCCAGGGCAAGGGCGATGCGTTCGCGCGTCTGCGGGTCGAGCGAACCGTCGCCGGCGATACCGTGCAGTCCCAGGAAGGCCTTGAGGGCGGCCGGAGAGTTGGCGAAGACCTTGAGGAAGTTGGGCACCATGCCAAGCTGGGCATGGATGGCGTCGTAAAGGGCCTTCTGTTCCGGATTGGCCGATTCGGCGGTAACGATGTTGATGCGTGCCATGATGTTTCTCCTGTTTGGGGTTGGGTGCGTCCTCGTGCTGGCGACGGTTGCCACTTTGCCTAATTCCCCTTTAAAGAAGAATAGCCATAGAATGGAATCTACTGTTCCATTAATAGGAATAAACCATGGATCGATTCCATCTCATGACGGTGTTTGTTGCCGTGGCCGAAGAGGAAGGCTTTGCGGCGGCTGCGCGGCGGCTGCGCATGTCTCCACCGGCCGTGACCCGGGCCGTTGCCTTCCTTGAGGAACGGCTGGGCGTGCGGCTGCTCACACGCACCACGCGTCTGGTGCGGACCACCGATGCCGGCGCCCGCTATCTCGAGGACGCGCGGCGCATCCTGCTTGAAGCCGACGAGGCCGACGAAGCGGCGGCCGGCATCAATGCCACGCCGCGCGGACATCTTGCGCTCACGGCACCGGTGCTGTTCGGGAAGATTTACGTGATGCCCATCATCACCGCCTACCAGATGACATTCAAGGAAACCACGGTGTCGGCGCTGTTCATCGATCGCGTGGTCAACCTGGTGGAGGAAGGTCTTGATGTCGGCATCCGCATCGGCCCATTGCCCGATTCTTCGCTGCGGGCCATTCGCGTCGGCCAGGTGCGCCGCGTCGTCTGTGCATCGCCGGCCTACCTGAGGACGTACGGCAGCCCCAAGTCCCCTGCGGATCTTGCGCAGCATCCGATCATTGCCGCCACCTCGGTGTCTGCGGGTTCGGAATGGACGTTCGCCAGGGGGAAAGAAAAGATCGGCGTCCGGATCAGTCCGCGCATCCTGGTGAATACCAATGACGGGGCGCTCGAAGCGGCCAAGAGCGGGTTTGGCCTGACGCGGCTGCTTTCCTATCAGGTGGCGAACGAACTGGCGGCCGGCACGCTCGAGACGGTGCTGACGGACTTTGAAGAGGCTTCGCTGCCGGTCCACGTGATTCATCGCGAAGGTCGCCACGGATCCGCCAAGGTCCGGAGCTTCGTGGATCTGGCCGTAGAAAGGCTGAGGGCCGATACGGCATTGCAGTGATTTGTGTACCTTGTAGCGGCTAGTGGTCCCAGGAGGCCTTATCTGTAGAAGTTCAAAGGATTCGAGAACCCTCGTCTTCTCTCCGCTCGGGTGAACAACCTATTGAGAAACGACAGCTAGGCCGCCATACAATTGGGTTCGCAACGCTGTCTGAACGGCGACTTTGTTGGAGCTTCTGTAAGGTCATTCCCGGCAACAAGCGGTTACGTGCAAACTGTCTTGTCGTTAACGTCGTGATTTCGGAAGGATTCAAGGGGACCCACACCGCATCATTTTCCCTGCACTCCAAGCAAGAATTTCGTCACGCCAGCCTGCTTCCGTTGCCCCCTATTTCGGCGGCGCGACCGAACCCGCGTAGAACACCTCGCACTCCCCACCCGGGAAAAGCCTTCCCACCTGCTTGAGCAGCCTGACGACGGGCCCAGTGAGCGCCTTGAGGGTGCTCGGGTTTTCAACCACCGGGTTGTTGAAGGCGCCATGGATGGTTTGCTGCGCACGGATGCAGCCCTTGTCGTCGATCAAGGCCACGGTCACGTCGTCGAAGCGCTCGTTGACGAAATCGAGCCGGCCCTGGAGGGCAACCCGGTTCTTGGTCGTCGCGATGGCCACGTCCTGCGACTGCGCAACGCCGCGCTCGACTTTCCAGTCGGAGACGAGGGTCCGGATCACGCTGCGGCCCTCCGATCCTTGCAGGATGTTCGCAAAGTTGTAGCCCTTGGTGACCACCAGGCCGACGGGGCCGGCAAAGAAGAAGGCGCCCACGTCGATGAGATTGAAGGTCTGGCTGGACTCGAAGCGATCGAACTCCTGATCGAGGTCGCGGCCCTTGAGAATCAGGTTCTTGCCGCGCAGCGAGACCCGGCCTTGCAGGGTCTGCTTCAGCTTGTGCACGGTTTTCCCCTGCATCGACAGGTTTGCGGTGATGTCCGCCGACCCTTCCGGGGCATTTTTCGGCGACATGGGCTTGAGGAACGCATCGACGTGGAACTGCGAAAGGGTATAGCTGAGGTGGTAGCGGGGAACGGCGCCGGTAAAATCCGCCCGCAGGTTCCCCGAACCCTGTCCAGAGTAGGCCCGCATCGTGAGCGGCGTGATGTCGAAGACCCCGCGCTTCCCGGCGACCGTCATTTTCAGGTCGGATGCGGCGTGCTCCTTGGTCCGGACCGTAGCGCAGACGATTTCCGCCGAGAGGGAAAGGTACTTCATGATGCCCGGTCGATCCCTCTCTGCAAGCTGCAGGCGGTTCGCGTCCAGGCTGCATCCGGCGGCTTCGAAGCCTTTTCCGGATTGCCTGTCGAGGTAGCGAAACGTGCCGTCCGAGAAAGACATTTTTGCCAGGTTCAGTCCGGGCAAGGGGCCCCGAACCGCGTCCGTTCTCTCGTAGTTGAACCGGCCATCACGGCCCCGCTCGATGGTGATGCTCGGTTGTTCGAGCTCGAATTTCCTGATCCGGACACTTTTATTGAGCAGGGCGAGGAAATCGACACCGATCCGGGCCTTGCTTGCGGTGACGAGTTCGGTCCCCCGGTTGCGGATATGCACGTCTTCGAGCGTGACCAGCACGCCGGGGAAGAAGCCGACTCCCAGACGCCCGTTGACGCTGACTTCCATCCCGGTAACAGCCGCGGCGGCCGCTTCCAGCCGCGGCTTGTAGGCGTTGATATCCAGGAAAAACGACAGGGCGATCACGATGAGGACAAGCAAGCCGATGATCGCGCCGGCTGCATAGGTAATGGCTTTGAGTTTTTTTGACATGGGCCTGATCCAACGTGCAAGGTCTACGGAATCATTCGCAGGTTGCCGACAATTTAATCCAAAGCGTGGCGGCACGGTGGGTTTTAACGGCGCGTGCGACCGGCCATAAAAAACGGCCCGCTTCCAGGGGCCGCTTTCGACTGCACGTGCGGGGCTTGGCGTCAGCCGAACAGCCCCTTGAAGAACAGGCGGATGCTGTCCCAGATGCGACGGAAGAAGCCGCCTTTCTCGACGGTTTCCATCGCGACCACGTCGGCCCGGTTCAGCACCGTGTCGCCCTGGATAATCTCGATCTTGCCGATGACCTGGCCCTGCTTCACCGGCGCGATCAGTGCCGGCTCCAGCACGAGCCGCGTGCTCAGGGTGTCGACGGTGCCGCGTGCCACGCTGACGGCCAGATCGGTCTTCACGCCCGCCTTGACCGCGCGCGCGGCGCCTTTCCACAGCGGCACTTCGGTGACCACTTCGCCATGCTCGTGGAAGGTCTTGTTCTCGAAGAAGCGGAAGCCGTAGCCCAGCAAGGTGGCGGTTTCGGTTGCGCGCGCGGCTTCGCTGCCGGTGCCGAACACGGCGGCGATCAGGCGCATGCCGTCGCGCTTGGCCGAGGCCACCAGGCAGTAGCCGGCCTCTTCGGTGTGGCCGGTTTTCAGTCCGTCGACGGTCGGGTCGCGCCACAGCAGCAGATTGCGGTTCGGCTGTTTGATGCCGCTCCAGACGAATTCCTTTTCGGCATACATCGCGTAGTGCTCGGGATCCTCGATCACGATGGCCCGCGCAAGCTTGGCCATGTCGAGCGCGCTCGAATGATGGCCTTCGGCCGGCCAGCCGGTGGCATTGACGAAACGCGTGTCGGCAAGGCCCAGGCGCTTCGCCTCCTGGTTCATCATGGCGGCGAAGGTGTCCTCGCCGCCGGCGAGATGTTCGGCCAGCGCGATGCTGGCGTCGTTGCCCGATTGCACGATGATGCCGCGCAGCAGGTCTTTCACCGCGACCTGGTCGCCGACGTGGACGAACATTTTCGAGCCGCCCATGCGCCAGGCTTTTTCGCTGATGGTGACGAGATCGCTCTCTTTGACCTTACCGCGCTGGAGTTCCAGCGCGGCGACATGCGAGGTCATCAGCTTGGTCAGGCTGGCGGGAGGCAGTCGCATCGCGCCCTGGTGATCGACCAGGATGCTGCCGCTGGCGGCATCCATCAGCACCCAGGATTTGGCGGCCAGTTGCGGCGGCGGGGGGATGGCGCTCCAGGCGGCCGGCGCCATCAATACACTGAAAATCAATACGAGTCGCTGCAGGAAATACGGGGAAGTCATGGGTTTTTCGACAAGTTGAGAAAACAGAAGATAGGCTATGAGTCAGACAGACACGCAGATGCACGCGCAAGTTCAGCATAACACCGCCGCCCCCCATCCGGCAGCCCGCCGATGCCGTCCTGTTAAACTCGCGGCATCCTGATGACCGCACCGCACCCGCATGGCCGCACCTGAAACCCACCGCCTGACCCGCCAGATCGTGATCGCGATGCTGTCGGGGATCGTGCTGGGCGTTGCCATCAACCAACTGGGCGCGGCGCCCTGGGTGCAGACGTTCCTGGTGGACGGGCTGCTGCACGTGGTCGGCTCGGTCTTCGTGGCCGCGCTGAAGATGATGGTGGTGCCGCTGGTGCTGGTCTCGCTGGTGGTGGGCGTCACCGCCCTGTCGGACCTGAAGGCGCTGGGCCGCATTGGCGCCAAGGCGCTGGCGTTGTACCTGTCGACGACCGCGATCGCGGTGACGATCGCGCTGACCCTGGCCGGCGTCGTCGGGCCCGGGCAGGGATTCGACGCCGGCGAGACCGCTGCCAGCTTTTCCGGCAAGGAAGCGCCTCCGCTGACCCAGGTGCTGATCGACCTGGTACCGACCAACCCGGTGGCGGCAATGGCCGAAGGCAACATGCTGCAGGTCATCGTGTTCGCGCTGCTGCTGGGCATGGCGGTGACGATGTCGGGCGCGCGCGGCAAGCATGTGCTGAACCTGTTCACCGACCTCAACGTGGTCATCATGCACATGGTCGAGTGGATCATGCGGCTGGCGCCCTACGGCGTGTTCGCGCTGATCTCCCGCACCTTCGCCACCCAGGGACTGGACCTGCTGCTGCCGCTGGCCGCCTATTTCCTGACGCTGACCGCCGCGCTGGCGATCCAGCTGTTTGTCACCTATCCGCTGCTGCTGCGCACGCTCGCCTCGCTCAACCCGCTCACCTTCTTGAAGAAGATGCGCGACCCGGCGGCGTTCGCGTTTTCCACCGCCAGTTCCGGCGCCACCATCCCGGTCACTCTGCACACCGTTGAATACAAGATGGGCGTGAAGAACAGCGTCGCCTCTTTCAGCGTGCCGCTGGGCGCCACCATCAACATGGACGGCACCGCCATGATGCAGGGCGTGGCCACGGTGTTCATCGCCAACGTGTACGGCATCGATCTCTCGCTCACCGATTACCTGCTGGTGGTGCTGACCGCCACGCTGGCCTCGGTCGGCACCGCCGCGATTCCCGCGGTCGGCCTCGTCACGCTGACCATGGTGCTGGGCCAGGTCGGGCTGCCGGTCGAGGGCATCGCGCTCATCATCGGCGTCGACCGCCTGCTCGACATGATGCGCACCACGGTCAACGTCACCGGCGACTGCGTCGTGAGCTGCATCGTCGCCAAGAGCGAAAATGCGTTCGACCAGGCCGTGTTCGACGACCCCGCCGCCGGCTCGGTCGAGGCCGCCACGCGTCGCCCCCTTCCCTCCTTCCCCGCTGCCTGAACCATGCTCTATCCGCTGCTCCGCCCCGCCCTGTTCTCGCTCGACCCCGAGGACGCGCACCGCTTCACCCTCGCCAGCCTCGACATCGCGCACCGCCTCGGCCTGCTGGCCCTGCTGCCGCGCGCGACCGGCAAGCCCGTGCGCGTGATGGGCATCGACTTTCCGAATCCAGTCGGCCTGGCGGCCGGACTCGACAAGGACGGCGCGCACATCAATGCGCTGGCGGCGCTGGGCTTCGGCTTCATCGAGATCGGCACGGTGACGCCGCGCCCGCAGCCCGGCAACCCGCAGCCGCGCATGTTCCGCCTGCCTGCTGCCGAGGCCATCATCAACCGCATGGGCTTCAACAACCTCGGCGTCGACAACCTGGTGAGGAACGTCGAGGCGAGCGGCTTCACCGGCGTGCTCGGCATCAACATCGGCAAGAACAAGGACACGCCGAACGAGCAGGCGGTCGACGATTACCTGGCCTGCCTCGACAAGGTCTACGCGCACGCGCGCTACGTGACGGTGAACATCTCCTCGCCCAACACGCAGAACCTGCGCGAACTGCAGAAGGATGACGCGCTCGACGCGCTGCTCTCCGCGATCAAGCTCAGGCAGTCCGAGCTCGCGCAGCAGCACGGCAAGTACGTGCCGATCGCCCTGAAGATCGCACCCGATCTCGATGACGCGCAGATCGCCGCGATTGCCGCGCTGCTGATGATGCATCGCATCGACGCGGTGATCGCCACCAACACCACCATTGCGCGCGACGCCGTCGCCGGCCTGCCGAATGCCGACGAGGCCGGCGGCCTGTCCGGCGCACCGGTGCGCGCGGCGTCGACCCGCGTGATCCGCACGCTGGCGCATCACCTGAAGAACGAAGTGCCGATCATCGGCGTCGGCGGCATCCTCTCGGGAGCCGATGCGCAAGAGAAAATCGATGCGGGCGCCTCGCTGGTGCAGCTGTATTCCGGGCTGATCTATCGCGGCCCGGCGCTGGTGCGCGAATGCGTGCAGCAGTTCGCCTGACCCGAAGCCGTCGTTTGCCGCACCCTTCATGCGCGTGACCGCTTTGGTTATGCTGCAGGCTCTCCATCCCGCACGAGGCCCTTCATGCACATCGGCATCCCCAAGGAAATCAAGAACCACGAATACCGGGTGGCGCTCACGCCCGAGGGCGCACGCGTCCTGACCGAGGCCGGCCACCGCGTCAGCGTCGAGGCCAATGCCGGCGCCGCTGCGGGATTTTCAGATGAAGCCTACCGCACCGCCGGTGCAACCATCGTGGCCACCGCCGCCGAAGTCTGGGCCGCCGAAATGGTGATGAAGGTGAAGGAGCCGCAGGCGGACGAAGTAAAGCGGCTGCGCCAGGGCCAGCTGCTGTTCTGCTACCTGCACCTGGCCGCCGCGCCGGAACTCGCGCGCGAGCTGATGGCGCGTGGGGTGTCGGCGATCGCCTACGAAACCGTGAGCAAACCGGAGGGCGGCCTGCCGCTGTTGCAGCCGATGTCCGACATTGCCGGGCGGCTGGCGCCGCAGATGGGCGCACTGGGACTGCACAAGTCGCACGGCGGCAGCGGCAAGCTGATCACCGGCATGCCCGGGGTGCCGCCCGCGCATGTGCTCGTCATCGGTGCCGGCGTGGTGGGGATGAGCGCCACGCGCACGGCGGTCGGACTCGGTGCGCGCGTAACGCTCATCGATCGCCAGGCCGACAAGCTCGCGCACGCCGAAGCGCTGTTCGGCGCACTCGTGGAAACGCGGTTTTCCTCGCCCGAGTCCATCGCCGACAGCCTGCCCGCCGCCGACATCGTGATCGGCGCCGCGCAGATTCCCGGCCGCCACGCGCCGCGCCTGATCAGCCTGGAATCATTGCGCCGGATGTCGCCTGGTTCGGTGTTGGTGGACGTGGCGATCGACCAGGGCGGCATCGCCGAAACCTCGCGCCCCACCACCCACAGCCATCCCTTCTTCGTCGCCGAGGGCATCGTCCACTACTGCGTGACCAACATGCCCGGCGCCGTCGCCCGCACCGCCACCGAGGCGCTCACCCACGCCACCCTGCCCTACGTGCAGGCGCTGGCGGCGCAGGGCCTGGCGGCGCTCGATAGCGACGCCGGACTGAAGGCGGGATTGCACGTGCATGCCGGCGCCATCACCCACGCCGGGCTGGCGCAAGATATGGGGATGGGCATGTAGGAGGGGCGCCCTCGCCCCGATTTTCGCACCGTCGCAACCACCACGGCTTCGGCCCGAGGGCGGGCCTTCTACATTCCGGCCCTGCGGAGTGCCGGGATCTCCAGCCACTCCCGCCCCAGCACACTCAGATCGGGCGCAAAGCGGTAAACCAGCGGCATCCCGGCGGGGATTTCCACCCGTTCCATCGCCTCGGCGGAGAGGCCGTCCAGGTGCATCACCAGCCCGCGCAGGGTGTTGCCGTGGCTGATCACCAGGAGGCGGCACCCCGCCCGCAGCCGCGGCACCAGCACGTCATTCCAGTAAGGCAGGGTGCGCCGCTGGCAGTCGCGCAGGCTTTCGCTGGCAGGCAGGTCCTCGGGCGCCAGTTCCGCATACAGCGGATCGAAGCGCGGGTGGCGCGAGTCGTTAAAATCCAGCGGCGGCGGCGGTTCGTAATATCCGCGCCACCAGCGACGCGAAGCCTGCTCACCCCAGGTCGCAAAGATCTCCTGCTTGTTCAGGCCCTGCAACGCGCCGTAATGGCGCTCGTTCAGGCGCCAGCTGGAAAAGAACGGCACCTCGGGCGTGCCCATTGCGGCCAGCATCGCCACCGCGGTCTGGCGCGAGCGCTGCAGCGCCGAGCCATGCACCTCGTCGAAGGCAAACCCCGACTGCGCCAGCCGCCGCCCCGCCGCGGCCGCCTCGGCGAGGCCGACTTCGGTCAGCGGAATGTCGGTCCAGCCGGTGAAGCGGTCGGTCAGGTTCCATTCGCTGTGGCCGTGTCGGAACAACACCACCCAGGGTGCCGGCGCGCTCATTCGGGCGGCTCCGCCAGCACTTCGTGCAGGTGGTGTCGATCCGCCCAGGCGTCCAGATGCCAGCCGTGGCCGTCGAAGTGAAACCAGTTGAGCCCGCAGTTGGGAATATTGAAATCGCGCGGCGTGTGCAAGGGCCGCCCCGTCGCGCGGCGATAGATCACATCGAGTACGCCGCTGTGGCTCACGGCCGCGATGGTTTGCCCGCCGTGATGCCGCACCAGCCAGTCGATGCCGTCCGCCACCCGTTCGGCAAACCGGCGCAGCGACTCGCCGGTCTCGAAGTCGTAGTCGAGGTCGCGCGCCGCATAGTGCGCATACGCTGCCGGATACAACGCGGCGCCCTCGGCGGCGGTGATGCCCTGGAAGATGCCGAAATGGCGTTCGCGCAACTGCGGCAGCAGCATCACTTCCTGGTCCTCGCGCTGAGCCAGCGTCCGCGCCGTTTCCACCGTCCGCACCATATCGCTGCTGCAGATCGCATGGAACCGGTGGTGTGCCGCATTGAATGCCATCGCCAGCGCCTGCGCCCGCCCGGTATCGTTGAGCGGAACATCGGTATGGCCCTGGATGCGCTTCTCCACATTCCATTCCGTCTCGCCGTGGCGGATGATGCAGATGCGGGTTGAGACAGGTTTTGGAATGTGGTGCATATGCATTGCGTAAAACTGATCTATATAGAATCCAAATCCGACATAAAACAGGGATGGTGCCGTTTTCGCAAGCAAACAACACTTTGGTCGGTCATCGCCATCGCGAAGGGTGCGACAGCTTGACGCCTCATCTTATAAATGGATATATTTATCCGCAATTGCGGAATTAATCATTAAATCCGCATGTACTGATTTAGCAATCAATCACGGGAGACGTGTATGGAAGCGACAACCTACAACTATAAGGTCGTCCGCCAGTTCGCCATCATGACGGTGGTCTGGGGGATCGTGGGGATGCTGGTCGGGGTGATCCTGGCCGCGCAACTGATCTGGCCGGACCTGACCTTCGGCATCGAATGGCTTTCCTACGGACGTCTCCGGCCGCTGCATACCAATGCGGTGATCTTCGCCTTTGGCGGATCGGGCCTGTTCGCGGTGTCGTACTACATCGTGCAACGCACCTGTCAGGTGCGGCTGTGGGCCGAGAAGCTGGCGGCCTTCACCTTCTGGGGATGGACGGCCGTCATCGTGCTGGCCGCCGTCACCCTGCCGCTGGGCTACACCAGCTCGAAGGAATACGCCGAACTGGAATGGCCGATCGACATCCTGATCACGCTGGTGTGGGTGGCCTACGCACTGGTGTTCTTCGGCACCATCATCAAGCGCAAGACCAAGCACATCTACGTGTCGAACTGGTTCTTCGGCGCCTACATCCTGACGATCGCGATCCTGCATATCGTCAACAGCGCCGAGCTTCCGGTGACGATGACCAAGTCCTACTCGGCCTACGCCGGCGTGCAGGACGCGATGGTGCAGTGGTGGTACGGCCATAACGCGGTGGGCTTCTTCCTCACCACCGCCTTCCTCGGCATGATGTACTACTTCATTCCGAAGCAGGCCGGCCGCCCGATCTACTCCTACCGCCTGTCGGTCGTCCACTTCTGGTCGCTCAACTTCATCTACATGTGGGCCGGCCCCCACCACCTTCAGTACACCGCGCTGCCTGACTGGGCGCAGTCGCTCGGCATGGTGTTCTCGCTGATGCTGCTGGCGCCTTCCTGGGGCGGCATGATGAACGGCATCATGACCCTGTCCGGCGCCTGGCATAAGCTGCGCACCGACCCGATCCTGAAGTTTCTGGTCACCGCATTGTCGTTCTACGGCATGTCGACCTTCGAAGGCCCGATGATGTCGATCAAGACGGTCAACGCATTGAGCCATTACACCGAGTGGACCATCGGCCACGTGCACTCCGGCGCGCTGGGCTGGGTGGCGATGATCACCATGGGTTCGATGTATTACCTGATTCCGCGCCTGTTCGGCCGCGAGTCGATGTACAGCACCAAGCTGATCGAATGGCATTTCTGGCTCTCCACCATCGGCGTCGTGCTGTATATCGCCTCGATGTGGATCGCCGGGGTGGCGCAGGGCCTGATGTGGCGCGCGGCGAACGCCGACGGCACGCTGACCTACAGCTTTGCCCAGGTGCTCAACACCATGTATCCGTTCTACGGCATCCGCCTGCTGGGAGGCACGGTGTTCTTTGCCGGCATGCTGATGATGGCCTGGAACGTCTGGCAAACCGTGCGGCAGGGCCGCGCAGTGAATGACGCCGCCATCCCGCAAGCCGTTCACGCCTAAGGAGACCGAACATGATTTCGCATGAAACCGTAGAAAAGAACATCGGTCTGCTGATCGTGCTGACCATCCTCGTTGTCAGCGTTGGCGGACTGGTACAGATTGTGCCGCTGTTCTTCCAGACCTCGATGACCCAGCCGGTGGCGGGCCTCACGCCCTACACGCCGCTGCAACTTTCGGGACGCGACGTCTACATCCGCGAAGGCTGCGTCGGCTGCCACTCGCAGATGGTGCGTCCGTTCCGCGCCGAGACCGAGCGTTACGGCCATTATTCGGTAGCGGGTGAATATGTGTACGACCGCCCCTTCCTGTGGGGTTCCAAGCGCACCGGTCCCGATTTGCAGCGTGTCGGCGGGCGTTATTCCGACGCCTGGCACTACGCCCACATGATGAACCCGCGCGACGTGGTACCGGAATCCAACATGCCGGCCTACCCCTGGCTCGACCGACCGCTCAAGGACCCTGCAATCCAGAAAAAAATGCGCACGCTGAATCTGGTCGGCCACGGCTACAGCGAGGAAGGAATCGCCAACGCGCCACAGGAACTGGAAGGCAAGACCGAGATGGACGCAGTCATCGCCTACCTTCAGGTGCTGGGCACGCACGCCCCCAGGAACTGAACGCGGCATGGACAGCGGAACCCTCAGCGGCATCGTCACGGTCGTCTTCATCGTTGTGTTCATCGGCATCGTCTGGTGGGCCTACAGCAAGGGCAACAAGCAGCGCTTTGAAGACGCCGGCAAGCTGCCCTTTGACGAAGACGACACGTCAGGCAAACAAGGAGACAAGCAATGAGTGATTTCACACACGGCTTCTGGCCGATCTACATCAGCGTCATCACCGTGGTGAGCATCATCGGCACCTGGATTTTCCTGCGCTCGCAAACCACCCGCAAGCTCGCCCCCGGCGAAAAGCCCGACCTGATCGAGCACACCTGGGATGAGGATCTGCAGGACCTGAACAACCCGTTGCCGCGCTGGTGGCTGGGGCTGTTCTACGGCACGCTGATTTTCGCCGTTGTGTACCTTGCGCTTTGGCCGGGTCTGGGCAACTACCCCGGCCTGCTCAAATGGACGCAACTCGGCGAGTACGAAGCTGAGGTGCAAAAAGCCGAAGCCCAATTCCAGCCCGTGTATGCCGGCTTCATGCAGCAGGACATCGCCACGGTGGCTGCCAACCCCGATGCACAGGCGATCGGCAGGAACCTGTTCCTGACCTATTGTTCGCAGTGCCACGGCTCGAATGCAGCGGGCTCCACCGGCTATCCCAACCTCACCGATGGCGACTGGCTCTACGGCGGCGACCCGGACACCATCAGGGCAACCCTTGTCGAGGGTCGCACCGGAATCATGCCGGCGATGGGCGATGCCCTGGGTGCCGACGGCACCAAGGAAGTGGCGAACTATGTGCTGTCGCTGTCCGGACGCCAGCATGACGCCGGGCTGGCCGCAGCAGGCAAGCCGAAGTTCGAGGAAAACTGCGCCGCCTGCCATATGCCCGATGGAACCGGCATGCAGGCGATGGGCGCGCCCAACCTCACCGACAAGGTATGGTTGTATGGCGGCTCCGAGGGCGCCATCATCGAAGCCATTGCCAAGGGCCGCAACGGCGTGATGCCCAGCATCGAGCAGACGCTCGGCACCACGTCCAACAAGGAGGCCAAGCTTCATCTGCTGGCGGCTTACGTGTACGGCCTGTCGCAGAAAAAGTAACAAGAAGCGGCTCGCCGGAACCCTTCCGGCGAGCCGCTTGAGCGCATTGTGCTGTTGCTTCAGGCAGTGCGTTCAAGCGGCTCAGACCTTCCACGGACCCATGCAGTGACAGACGACAAGCAGCCCGCTTCATCCTCCGCCGACGCCCCGATCGAGCAGCAACTCTACGCGATCCGGCAAACGATCCAGACGCGCGCAGTGCATGGCGTGTTCGCCAACTGGCGCATCGCGCTGGTGCTGTTGACGCAGGTCTTGTATTACGGGCTGCCCTGGCTGCAGTGGGACAACCGCCAGGCGGTGCTGTTCGATCTGGCCGCGCGTAAGTTCTACATTTTCGGCCTCGTGTTCTGGCCACAGGATTTCGTTTATCTCACCGGCCTGCTGATCCTGTCGGCGCTGGCGCTGTTCCTGTTCACCGCCGTGGCCGGACGGCTGTGGTGCGGCTATGCCTGCCCGCAAACCGTGTACACCGAAATCTTCATGTGGGTGGAAGGCTGGCTGGAAGGCGACCACGTCTCCCGCAAGAAACTCGACAAATCGCCATGGAATGCCAACAAGCTGCGCCGCCGCGGCCTCAAGCATGCCGTCTGGCTGCTGATCGCGCTGTGGACCGGCTTTACCTTCGTCGGCTATTTCACTCCAATCCAGACACTGGCTGCCGAAGTGGCGAGCATGAGGCTCGGCCCGTGGGAAAGCTTCTGGATCGTGTTCTACGGCTTCGCCACCTGGGGCAATGCCGGCTTCATGCGCGAGCAGGTGTGCAAGTACATGTGTCCCTACGCGCGTTTCCAGAGCGTGATGTTCGACTCCGACACGCTGACCGTAACCTACGACACCTCGCGCGGCGAACCGCGTGGGCCCCGCAGCAAGAAAACCGACTACAAGGCCGAGGGCCTCGGCGACTGCGTCGACTGCGGGGTCTGCGTGCAAGTCTGTCCGACCGGCATCGACATCCGCAACGGCCTGCAGTATGAATGCATCGGCTGCGCCGCCTGCATCGACGGCTGCGACCAGGTCATGGACAAGATGGGCTACCCGCACGGCCTGATCCGCTACACCACCGAAAACGTGGTGAAAGGCAAATATCCGGACAGCGGCATCGTCAGGCACATCCTGCGCCCGCGCACCATCATCTATACCGTCCTGCTGACGCTGATCGCTACTGCGTTCGTTTACAGCCTGGCCACCCGGGTGCCGCTGCGCGTCGACGTGGTGCGCGACCGCGTCTCGCTGTCGAAGGAAACAAACGAGGGCATGATCGAAAACGTCTATCGCCTGCAGATCATCAACAAGGACGGCCAACCGCATCGCTACACGATCGATGCGCATGGGATCGAAGGGCTTCAGGTGGTCACCACTGCGCGTGAAATTACAGCTGGCCCCTTGCAGACCATCGACATCCCTGTGAGCCTGATTGCCGATCCGGTCGAACTGAAAGACCGCTCGATCGAAGTAATTTTCACGATTCAGGCCGACGACAATCCGCGCATCAAGGATGAAGTCGCCACCAAATTCTTCAACCGCTAGTAGTGATGAGGCATAGCGCCATGAACACACCCGGTTCTCTCGCAAGCAAGCCCTGGTATCGCGAACCCTGGCCGTGGTTTCTCATCAGCCTGCCCGCAACCGCGGTGATCGCCGGCTTGACCACGGTCTGGATCGCGGCCCGAAGCGCGGACGGCCTGGTGGTCGGCGACTATTACAAGGCAGGTCTGGCCATCAACCAGACGCTGGCGCGTGACGATGCTGCGCGGGCCATGGCACTGACCGCCACCCTGCAGCGCGATGACGACACCCTGGGGCTGACACTGGCAGGACGCCTGCAAGCCTACCCGGATCAACTCAGCCTCACCCTGGCCCACCCGACCCGCCAGGGCCAGGACCAGACGCTTGTCCTCAACCATGCTGGCGGCGGAAATTACCGCACCGCCCTGCCCGCCATGGCGGACGGCAAGTGGCATGCCCAGCTAGCCGATTCCGCTTCCACCTGGCGGCTTTCCGGCGTGCTGCACACCCCGTTCAGCCAGCCCGCCACGCTGATGACGGACGCTGAATCCACCGTTCAATAGTTGAATAAAAGGGAGACTGAAATGGACGTCGTAATGAACTTGCTGTTCACCCACCCGATTGGCCTGCTGAGCCTGTTCACCATCCTGTTCATCATCGGCATGGCGGTTTAT
>Ga0299912_10001233_pt1 | contig 20693 bp, 19 predicted proteins | sample RVTome_2_FD_207667 | JGI IMG/M metagenome (GOLD analysis project Ga0299912, IMG submission 207667) | Soil microbial communities from uranium-contaminated site in the Upper Colorado River Basin, Wyoming, United States - RVT95D214 (version 2) ... | reverse complement strand
CAATCCACAGTAACAGCAATAGATTCTCAGGCCTTGCTTTTTGCTTAATGAACGCCCCCACCATCCAAAAGATGCCGCCGACAGCGAGTGGGAAGGTTACTTTGTAGAGATAGCCGTACCGCACCATCATATTCCATGGCAAACCATCCGTCTGTAAAAGCAGGATCTTCCCCAGCACTTTGAAATTGTGCCAAAGTCGTTGCCATTGGTTTTGTCTGAAGAAGATGCTTAACGACTCGTAGCGCGGCACTGCAGGCAGGCGCGGGATGGATACCACCCCTAGGGTAATCGTCGCTAGCTGCAGCGAGTTGACCGCGACATACAGGGCGATTGGGATGGAAAGCAGAATAAACAGGGATGCTCCCGCAAAGGCTGTTTTGAGCCCCAGCCGCTTAGCTCGTAGCACAATGAGGGTGGCTAAGAGTATAAACAGCGGCACTGCCACGAATGCGACGTCATAGCAATACAGTGACAGGGCGAAAAAGACGCAGGCGGGGATGAACCACGCCTCCTTCTCCAGCGACTTAAGCAAACAGGCATAGCCCAGCAGGAAAAAGAACGGCAGCAGGTTGGCGTCCAGCGCCCAACGCGAGAGCATCACATGCCACGGGCTGATCGCCAGCAGCAATGTCGCAACGCGCCCTTCCGTTTCTCCGAAGGCCCGTCTGGCAACGATATAGATCAGCGGAATAGATAGCAGCCCGCAGATCAGCATCGGCAACCGGACGTTCAGCGGCGTGAGCCCGGCTGCGACGAACGGCATTGCCAGGTAGGCATAGAGTACGCTTTGCCCGCCGCCCCAGGCAACGAAGTGCACCGGGTAGCTGAAGCCGTTGTGATCTTTACCGAAATGTAGCAGGCTGAACGCCTCATAGCCGATCGAGGCTTCATCCTGGTTCAGGCTCGGGGGAAGCGTTCCAAACTCAAAGGCTCTGGCGAAGAGACCCAGGCAAAATATAGCGCCGATGATCCAAAATCTTTGCAGCATGTTGTTGAGCTTTACACCACCTCCCATGGCGGCGTCCCGCTCCCGCCCGCCCCGCTCAATGAGGCGTGGATCGTTTCGCCCAGCTCCGGCAAGATGTCGGCCGTCGCCGCCAGTAGACCAAAACAACCCGCGATCATCATATCGCCGAAAGGTACCGCGAAGTGCGGCCTCAGGCTGGGAGCTCGCATTATACTGCGCCGCGGCCCGGTCACCGCCACGTCGAAATCCCCTTCACCCAGCCGTAGCGGCTCGGCGTTGTAGATCAGCGCCCCGTGCCCGTGGTCGCCGAACACATCTCCATGTTTCAAGCTGCCGTCCGCCAGCGCCTGGATAAGCTTTTCCAGCTTGCTCAAATCGATCAGCCCCGTGTGATGCTCGAAGACCCCTTCGATGCCCCCCGGCCCCAGCCGAAAGGCCAGCGTGTGGAAGTTGCCCACGTTTGTGATCAGCACCCTTTCCCGCCTGGCTACCTTAGGGTCGAATGTAGCCCCCAGCACTGCCGCCGGAGCGGTATCCATTACCACCAGTGGCGCCTCCACGTCTCCAGCCGAATCCACCACCGCTTTCAAACGGGTCATGATCTCCGGCGTTTCTTCTGCTCGATAGGCGAAAGCGCTCAGCCGGTTCTGGCTGCGGATGCGCTCGTCCAGGTAATCGAAGCGGAACTGCCGGTCCGAGTAATCGGGCGGCGAATTTCCATGGTCGAAAACCGCCACAGCCACTGCATCCAGCCCTTTCAGCGAAACCCCGAACGGCTCCAGAGCGCCGGCGATAGCAGAGAAATCGAAATCTCTCAGTTCAATTCGCGACGTCTCGGCAGGTAAGCCCGCCGCCTCGTCCTGGCTTACCACCAGGACGCCCATTTCCTGCACTGCCTGCAGGTCGTCGTTGAAGGAGCGCGCCGCCTCCGGGGTGGCGTAGAGGTTCAATCCCGCTTGCATGTGCTCTTCGGCTGCCCACTGGCTGGGGCCGCCGCCCATCGTCACGCCTGTGAGCAGCACCGCCTGCCGCAGCCGGGTGGCTTCCCTCAGGCGGCGGTGCACCATCATCGTTGGCGAGGGCACCACCAGTTTTAGCCCGTTTTCCAGGTCGAGGCGTGAATCGTACAGGTAAATGTCTTGTGTTCCGGTGCCGATATCGACGGTCAGAATTTGCATAGGTCTTGATGCGAAACTTGTCGTTTAAAGCCGGTGGTTTGTCAACTTGACCTTAATAGACAACGGCCATTAAGTGTCATTCCGAGCGTAGCGAGGAATCCCTTAAGCTTTAGCCTTTCTGCCCACTGATGGGAAAATAGATCTTTCGTCCCCTTGATTTCTCGTTGTACCATTCCTTGAATTACACAAATGAACATTGTTTGAGAAAGCGAAATCTAGTTGTAGCCAATTGACAGAATACTTGGAATTCGCAAGTTGATTGGAGAGTTTACCATATTTTATTAAAAGTATAATATACTTACGTTGTAAGTACATCTTGGTGGAGGTGTTCATGTTGCGTAAAGTGTTTAAAACTGGAAACAGCGTGGTTGTTTCTTTACCCAAAGAGGCGATAGAGTATTTGGGATTGAGAGAAGGAGCGGATGTTTCTGTCGATCTTGATCGCGATAAGCGCCAGATCGTCATTTCGCCGGTTGAGACCCCTTTGGCTCTGGCGGGCGTAGATGAAGCCTTCGCCAGGCAGGTGACAGAGTTCATCCAGCAATATCGCCCCGCGCTGGAAGCTCTGGAAAGTCAGTGAACTACCTCACACCTGAACAGGTATTGTTCCTTCATGCCCGCTTGATCGACGAGACCGGCGGAAGCCATGGCGTACGAGATCTTGGATTATTGCTCTCGGATCTTGCCAGACTGCAGGCCGTTTTTGAAGGAAAAGATATTTACCCAAATTTGTTCTCCAAAGCGGCGGCTTTAATGCATTCCCTGGTCAAGAACCACCCATTTTTGGATGGCAACAAGCGCACTGGGATTGCTGTGGCTGGTATCTTTTTGCAGTTGAACGGGTATCCTCTTGCAACAAACGCTGGCGAGCTCCAGCGTTTCACGCTTGCCGTGGCTCAGGGACAGACCACATTGGAGGATATGGCGGGTTGGTTTCGTCACCAAAGTAAGCCCCTTGCCATGTAAATTCATCACAAATAATCTGGTATAAAGCTCTTTTATACCTCCGCTTCCACCTGGGGTATACTGGAAAAAATCATCGACCGAGGTTGGTATGACATTAGATTCCGAACGAAAACAATGGGAAGAGCAGACACTCAAACCCGTTCTCGACCGTTTCCCCGAGCGAAAAACCGAGTTTCACACCTTATCGGGCATCCCCGTACCCCGTTTGCTTACCCCCTCCGCTGATGATACGGGCTACATAGACCGCCTGGGCTTCCCCGGCGAGTACCCGTTCACCCGCGGTGTGCAGCCCACCATGTACCGCGGCCGCTTTTGGACCATGCGCCAGTATGCCGGCTACGCCTCCGCCGAGGAGTCCAACCGCCGCTATCGCTACCTGCTCGAGCACGGTCAGACCGGCCTCTCCGTAGCATTCGACCTGCCCACCCAGATCGGCTACGATTCCGACGACCCCCTGGCGCGCGGTGAGGTCGGCAAAGTCGGTGTTGCCATCTCCTCTCTCGATGACATGGCCACCCTATTCCAGGAAATCCCCCTGGGTAAAGTCTCGACCAGCATGACCATCAACGCCCCCGCCTCCATCCTGTTGGGCATGTACATTGCCGTGGCAAAGCGTCAGGGTGTGGAAACCCGCCAGTTGCGCGGCACCATCCAGAATGATATCCTCAAGGAGTACATTGCCCGCGGCACCTACATCTTCCCGCCCCAACCCTCCATGCGCCTGATCACCGACGTATTCAGTTTCTGCCAGTCCGAGGTGCCGCACTGGAACACCATCAGCATCTCCGGCTACCATATCCGTGAAGCCGGTTCCACTGCCGTGCAGGAGGTGGCTTTCACCCTGGCCAACGCTATCGCCTATGTCCAGGCTGCCGTGCAGGCTGGACTGGACGTGGATGGTTTTGCCGGGCAGCTTTCCTTTTTCTTCAACGCCCACAATGATTTTCTCGAAGAGGTCGCCAAGTTTCGCGCTGCCCGCCGCCTGTGGGCAAAGATCATGCGCCAGCGCTTTGGCGCTCAAAAGCCCACTTCCTGGATGCTGCGCTTCCATACCCAGACCGCAGGTTCCACCCTGACTGCCAAGCAGCCCGAAAATAACGTGGTGCGTGTCGCCCTCCAGGCTTTGGCTGCCGTGCTGGGTGGCACCCAGTCGCTGCACACCAACAGCATGGACGAAGCTCTCTGGCTGCCCACCGAGAAATCCGTGCGTCTCGCCCTGCGCACCCAGCAGATCATCGCCCACGAATCCGGCGTGGCCGATAGCATCGATCCCCTGGCGGGTTCCTACCTGGTCGAGCACCTGACCGATGAGATCGAGCGCCGCGCCGAAGAGTACCTGCGCAAGATCGATGACCTGGGAGGCGCCCTGGCTGCCATCCAGCAGGGTTACGTCCAGGCCGAGATCCAAGACGCCGCCTATCAGTACCATAAATCCGTGGAGAAAGGCGAGGAAATCGTCGTAGGGGTCAACGTTTTTCAGGTAGACGAAATCATCGAGCTGGATCAGCTCAAGGTCGATCCCGCTATCGAGCAGGCACAGTGCACCCGCCTGGCCGAACTGCGCTCCCGGCGAGACCCGCACCGTGCCGGCGAATTGCTTTCCCATTTGGAGAGCGCCGCCCGAGGAAATGACAACCTGGTCCCCCTGTTTGTTGAATGCGTCGAAAACGGCCTCACCCTGGGAGAGATTTGCAGCGTGTTACGCCGCCTGTGGGGCGAATACCAGCCGCCGGCGTGGTTATAAGGAGTAAGGATGCCAAAGATCATAAAAATCGACCACATCGCCATCGTCGTTGAAGACATCGACGCCGCCTTGCATTTCTGGCGTGATGCCCTCGGCTTGCAGCTCGATCACGTCGAAGACGTCTTTGAGCAGAAATCTCTGGTCGCCTTTTTGCCCACCGGTGAGAGCGAAGTGGAGCTGGTCAAGCCCACCACCGACGATTCCGGCATTGCCCGCTACTTACAGAAGCGCGGCCCCGGTATGCATCACATCTGTTTCGAGGTGGAAGACATCGAGCAGGTCCTGTCCGAGTTGAAGGAAAAAGGGGTGAGATTGATCAATGAGACGCCCGTGCCTATGGAGGGCGGTAAGAGCATCGCCTTCATTCACCCCGAGAGCACCGGCGGTGTGCTGGTTGAGCTTTACCAGTTACCCTGATAGTTTCATCTTCATCCAGCCGCTCGTGTTATGGAAATCGGCCACCGCGCTTCCGGGTGGCACCACCTGGTCTAGCTCGGTCGCCGTTTCCGCGTCCAGGCTCATCTCCACCACTGTCAAGGCAGCCTCCAGATGGGCTTCGTTGCGTGGGCCGATGATCGGCGCGGTCACGCCTGGCTGGTCTTTGACCCATAACAAGGCCAATTGGGTTGGGTCTACCCCACGCCGTTGGGCGATGGCTTGAATCTCCTGGCTTTTGCTGATCGCCGCCTCCGTGATTCGCTCAACGACGAATGACCCTATGCGCCCGGCTCGCGATTCCTGGGGGAAATCCTGCCAGCTCTGGTATCGCCCGGAAAGCATTCCCATGGCCAGTGGCGACCACGGGAGCAATCCAATTTCGTAGCGTAATGCTAGAGGCACCAGCTCGTTCTCGATACGCCGGTCCAGCAGGTTATAGGGTGGCTGCTCGCTGATGAAACGCGCCAGGTTGTGGCGCTCGCTGATCGCCAGTGCCTCCATCAGCATCCAGGCTGGAAAAGTCGAGCTACCGATGTAGCGCACCTTGCCCTGGTGCACCAGGTCGTCCAGCGCCCGCAGCGTTTCATCCTGGGGGATGTCGAAGGCCGGGCGGTGCATTTGGTACAGGTCGATCCAATCCGTATCGAGCCGGCGCAGCGAATTTTCCACGGCCTGGAAGATATGCCGGCGAGAGTTGCCCCGGTCGTTGGGGTCGTCGGATTGTGGGAAATGGCACTTGGTCGCCAGAATCACCCGCTTGCGCAGCCCGCCTCCCAGCGCCTTGCCCACAATTCGCTCGCTTTCCCCGGCGTTGTACACATTCGCGGTATCGATGAAATTGATACCAGCTTCCAGCGCTTTGTGCAGGATACGGATCGATTCGACCTCCGAGGTGGGATTGCCGAAGTTCATCGTTCCCAGACACATGGGGGATACTTTCAATCCAGTACGCCCTAGCGGTCGGTAATTCATGATTTTCTCCTTACATAAATCGATATTATCTTGATTCTACTTGATTGCCTGAAGTTTTTTGATTTGGTCAGTGTCATTCTGAGCGAACCGAAGAATCCCTGCAACCCTGGTCATCCTGCCCATCTTTAGGCACAAAATTGATTCGGGTTGTTCAGGCAAATGCGGTAAAATTTTAGATATTACAGGTAGGAGTTACGCGGTTCAGGGGAAAATCGGGAGTGATTGGGCGGGCAACGCCCGCCCAATCACTCCCATCCTCCCGCCAACTGCGTAAGTCCTAATAGGTTTACTAAGGATGGATTGGTTATGGACCGGGTGACTACAAGAATGAGGGGGTTTGCCTGGCATGGCTGGCTGGGATTGACGCTGGTTGCTGTCTTCTGGACGCTCAACTGGAACCTGGAAGGCGCCCGCACCCACTGGGGCTTCTTCCCCATGTGGCTGGGCTACTGCCTGACGGTGGACGCCCTGGTCTACCTGCGCCGGGGCACTTCTCTGTTCACTCGTAGCTGGCGTAAATACGTCGGTCTGTTCCTGGTCTCGGCTCCGGTGTGGTGGATTTTTGAGATTGTCAACTGGCGCTTGCAGAACTGGCGCTACGAAGGGGGCGAGCTGTTCACGCCTTTTCAGTTCTGGGCTTGGGCTACCCTCAGCTTCACCACCGTGATCCCTGCCGTTTTCGGTGCTTCCGAGCTGGCTGCCAGCTTTGGCTTCCTCCAGCGTCTGGGACGCGGGCCGCTCATCCGCCCGACGCGCCTCACCGCTTTGGCTTTCTTCGCTGCCGGCTTGCTTATGTTTGCCCTCATGTCTGCCTGGCCGCGCCTCTTCTTTCCCTTTGTGTGGATTTCCATTTACTTTATGATGGAGCCGCTCAACGTCTGGCTCGGCCACCGCAACCTGGCTCGCTGGACCGGGGTGGGCGATTGGCGTCCCGTGCTCACCTTGTGGGTCGGCGTCCTGATCACCGCTTTCTTCTGGGAGATGTGGAACTTCTTCTCTTATCCCAAGTGGGTCTACTCCGTGCCCTGGGGAGGTTGCTGTAAGATCTTCGAGATGCCACTGCTCGGCTACGGCGGCTACCTGCCCTTTGCCCTGGAGCTCTACGCCATTTACCATCTGGTCGCAGGTCTGCTCGAAGAGAAAGACACGGACTACGTGCAGATCATTTCACCGTAATATAACATCCGCTTGGGAGCCAATAGTTATATCTGCAAACCTGTCAAATTTGAAGATTTTGCCGAAGCGGTGCGCCAATTGGGGTTATACTGGTTGTTGTTAAACGAATTACCTAACTTGTAAAGGGGGCCGAAATGGCACGGTCGTTATCTGCGTTGATTGTGGAAGATTCCGAGGACGACTCTCTGTTGCTGCTGAGAGAGCTTCGTCGCGGCGGTTTCGAGGTTGAATTTGAACGCGTCGAGACAGCCGAAGCGATGCGCAAATCCCTGAAGGCACGCCCGTGGGATATCATCCTGGCCGACTATGCCCTGCCACGTTTTAGCGGTTTAAAAGCCTTAGAAGAGCTAAAGAAAACCGAGCTTGACATCCCGTTTATCCTCGTCTCGGGCACTATTGGCGAAGATATCGCCATTAACGCCATGCACACGGGCGCTCATGACTATATCATGAAGGATAGGCTGGGTCGTCTGCCGGCTGCCATCGAACGCGAGCTGACCGAGGCACACGTGCGCCGCGAACGAAAAAACGCCGAGGAGGCGTTGCGCCGCAGCGAGATGCGCCTGGCTCGCATCAACGATTGTCTCGTGAATCTGGGCACCGACTTTGGTGAGAATGTAAACCGCTTAACAGCCATCTGTGGAGAGCTTCTCGGGGCGGATTCTGCCATCTATAACCGTCTCTCTGGGGATCATCTGCTTTACGCCGTGGGGCAATGGCAGATACCCCCCGATTTCATCGTCCAGGATAAACCGGAAGGGCATATTTGTTATGATGTGATAGAACACGGTGAACTGGTTGTGATTCGCGACCTTCCGAACACAGTCTACGCCCAAACCGATCCCAATGTGTCTGCTTATAACCTGCAATCCTACGTTGGGGCAGGGGTGTTCTGCGGAGGCGAATGCATCGGCTCTTTGTGCGTGGTCTTTGCACGCGATTTCGATCCCGGCAACGAGGACAGGCAGGTCATCAGTATTTTGGCTGCTGCTATTGGGACAGAGGAAGAACGACAAAGAGCCGAAAGAGAAGTTTACCAGGCCCACACGGCCCTGCTCCAGGCATATGAAGACACGCTCGAGGGTTGGGCGCGGGCTTTGGAATTGCGTGAGTATGAAGTCGCTGGTCATTCTCAACGGGTGGTAGACCTGACCTTGCGCATGGCTCGTGAGTTCGGTATTGAATCCCCTGAGTTGGATCACATTCGGCGGGGTGCGCTATTGCACGATATCGGCAAAATGGGCATTCCCGACCATATTCTACACAAACCCGGTCCGCTGGATAGTGACGAATGGGTGGTTATGCGCCAGCATCCGGTCTACGCCTTCAAGTTGCTCTCGCCGGTCGCTTACTTGCGCCCCGCGTTAGATATCCCATACTACCACCACGAGCGTTGGGATGGTCTGGGCTATCCTTCTGGTCTGAAAGGCGATATGATTCCCCTGGCGGCGCGCCTCTTCGCGGTCGTGGATGTTTTTGATGCTCTGACCTCCGATCGACCATACCGCCCTGCCTGGCCCGTAGAAGCGGCACAGTTTCACTTGAGGGAGCAGGCAGGAAAATATTTTGACACGCGGGTGGTGGAAGCTTTTCTCAAGTTGGTGGCAGGGGAATAGATCACTTCACTCTTCCAGCCTCAAGCTTTTGTTTCGACAGTCTTAATTGCTCGGCTACCGCTTCTGGCGCGGTGCCGCTAAATACCTGCGCCGGTAAGACTCTGCTCTAGGTTGAAGGCACTAAATACCTCAGGATCGAACGTTGGGCAGACCGCTTGTACCTCCTTTATGGTTAATTCATCCAACCCTTTTCTCTGCCCGGCTGCCATTAGGACGGCTTTCCCCGCTAATGCGTGGCCTTCCCATGCTCTACGCTCTAAGATCCGCCTACTGGCCGCATCGCCATTTGCTATGGCGGGGCGGATACGGGGACAGCCCTGATCTTCGCCAGGCTGGATGAAGTCCTCGATTTCGTCAAAACCACCTCCCTGCCCTGACTCCCCCCATTTCTTCCCCCTATTTTCGAAAGAAAATGGGGGGAAGAAATGGGGGGTGTGCCCTCACCTCAACCCCTCTCCCGCCCGCAGGATTTTAATGGCCTTTTTAATGGTCTTCAGACCATATTTATTGGTCGTAAGACCATAGACCATAGGCCACCTGCTCCATCTGCCTCGTTCGCGTTCACCCTCCGTTCAACCCGCCTTGTGACCTTTGGTAGGGGCGAGTCGCCGACTCGCCCGTTTTCGTTTCCCTCACTGCGCGGGGATATACCGTTGAACACAGTTCCTTCGCTGCCAGACTGTGAAAGTATTTGGTTTCCGGCAGCCAGCACCGCCATATACAGGAGTGATAACGCTCCCAAACCGCAATATGTGGTAGTAGGACATGTCCAGGAAATAATTCTTGCACAGTCTGTGCGCTCAGGAATGGTTTTCTCCATACCTGTGAGGGTGTATTTGCCTTCCATCGTCGTTCGTCCATCGTCAATCGTTTTCCCCACCCGCGTGGGGGTGTACCCTGTAGGGGCAGGGTCTACCTGCCCGTTCACCTTTACTTGACTTTCCAGGTCGGGCAGGCTATAATTATGATGTATTATACGATGTTAATTGTGGAGGTGGTGTGACGATGGCTAGCCGTTATCCTCTAAATTTACCCACAGAATTGAAGCAAGCCGCAGCCAGGCTGGCAAAACAGCAGGGCGTTTCGCTCAACCAGTTCTTTTTATGGTCAATCTCCGAAAAGGTCACCGAGCTTAAGACCAGCATCGACGATCCGCGCTTTCCAACGATCACCTACCGCCGCGGCGCATCTGGCGTTCCCACTCCGGTCATCCGTGGCACCGGCCTGCGGGTTGAAACCCTGGTAGTGGCTCATCAACGTTGGGGCCAATCGTCAACCGAGCTGGCGGGTGAATATGATCTCCCCCTTGAAGCCTTGGAAGCCGCCCTGGCTTACTATCAGGCGCATCAGGAAGAGATCGACACGCTCATCCGCATCGAGCAGGAAATCGAAGCCCGGCATGTCAAAGCCTAAGCTGCACCTGGATGCAGATGCCTCCCAGAAGGCTTTGCTGCAAGCCTTGCTGGAACGCGGCCATGACGTAACCCGCACACCCCATCCAGGATTGCTGCTGGACGCCGATGATGATTTTCAACTGCTCTGGGCGACTGTCCAGGGCAGGATCATTTTTACCCACAATATCCGCGACTTCATCCACAAGACGGATCAATTTTCCAATCATTCTGGCATTCTGCTGGGTCATCGCAGCAGTTTCAATCTCTCTGACCTGGTCCGGCTGCTGGACCGCGCCCTGACGACAACTAGCGCCGAGGAATGGATCGGTCGGGTGCGCTGGCTTTCCGATTTTGACTGAACGCGGATTCTGGCCTAAAGACCATACATTCGCTGCGCTCAGAATTGGTTTTCCCCCCCGCACGCGGGGGTGTACCGCATGGATCGAAACCGGCTAAAGCCTTGAATCCGTTTTCCTGTGTGCATGGGGGTGTACCTGATCCCTGTAGGGGCGAGGCGCTGCCTCGCCCGTTTTCCCCCATTCCTGTGGGGGAGTACCTGTAGTAGGGGCAGATGCTACCCTTAAGGGTACGACATGTCGTGCCCGTTCACGGCAAGTGGTTAGGTGGTTGGTGGGGATTCTCTTTGAAATTGGGGCTTGATAAAACAGAACAATTGTGCTATAATCACCCTCGCAAGTCATCCGTCTCTTGGTCGTCTTTATTTCTCGCCCATGCCCAAATGCCCTCCCCCATGTCCTTCGGCCTTCGTCTTTCGTCCTCTGCCTCTCCCAATGAAATGAATTGTTCCTCTAATTTACACAATTGTTTTTTTAATTAAATATTCCCCTTCACCCCTGCTCCCTGGCTCCAATGTCCTCCTGCTCTCCACTCCCCATTCGTTTCTATTCGAAATCGAATTTTTTTTAATCCAAAAATCCACCCATCCCTAATCCCCGAACCTTAACATCTTAATAAAACCAAACCGCGTCAGGACTCATCCGCTCCTCGCCTCCAAAATCCCGCCGGAATTCGGCCTGTACCCGCCAGGGTACCTGTACTCGTTAGAGTCTCCCTGCCCTGACACGGCGCGGCTCTGACTCTGACTAATCCACCACCCCCTGCAATACAACGCTCAGCAGCAACGCCAGGATCTGGAAAGCGAACAGCACGGCCAGCACGTAAACCGCTATCAACCAGGGGGATGATTGGCGCGGCGCCGGGGGTTCCTCGCCCTCCGCCAGGTGCCGGATAGCCTGGGCGGTCTGGCGCGCCAGCCAGGTTAGCGAGTGCCCGCTACCGGCGATCCAATGCCAGCCGCCGGTCGGGGTAGGCAATACCAGCCGTCTCCCGCCGTAACCTTGCAGCCAGAGGCGCAGCGCTTCGGTAGGGTTTGCCATGAGTTCGGCTGGGAGAATCACCGCTTTAGCTGTGGAAAGCGATTCGTCCGGTGCCCCTTTGCTGTAAGGGTGGACGGCCACGGGAACGCCGGATGCCTCTCGCTCCAGGGCGGAAAGCAGCCTCTCGGCGAATTCGGCCTCTTCGGGCGCCAGCAGCAGCACCGGGTACTGGGCGCGTCGCCGCGCCTGGGTGCGTTCCATCATGTGCCCGTCCTGGCGTAAGGCCAGACCGTGATAGATCAGCAGCAGGCTGAACAGCAGCGCCGTTTTGCCCATTTGCGCCAGATCCAGCGTCAGGTTTTCTTGCGGCTGGCCGAGCAGCAGGCTGATCAGGCGGTAGAACATCATCCCGATGCTGGCCATCACCCCGATCACGCCCGCGAAAAGCGCCAGGTAAAGGTAGCCCTTGCGCACCACCGATCGCCGGGCGCGGTCGCCGTTATCGTCTTCATCGTCGGCCTCTTTCAGCGCATGTCGCCAGGTGAGCAGCCAAGTCGGCAGCCCCACTGCTAGCGCTGCCAGCGCCACCGATAGTGTATTGCTTCGCACCTCCCCCAAAACTGTGCCGGTGTTTAAGATGAATTCTATCAGGAATGTCAGCAGACTGTGCAGGCCCAGAAAAGTTGCACCCAACCCGTAAAGCGAGAGGGCGTAGGTCAACACCCGTTGCAGGCTGGCGCGTCTGGCCAGCTCGAGTCGGGCTTGGATGGCCTGGGATAGCGTCTGGCCGTAGTAGCCCCACACGGCCGCCACCGGTATACCCAGGGAGAGCGGGCTCCGCACCCCCATCAGGAGGTCTGTGAGCGACATCCGCAGCGCCAACGCCAGACGCAGTACCTGGTTCAGCGCCAGTGCGCCGGCTGTCAATACGCACCCGGCGCTTAGCAAAGTCAAAGCATATAAAACCACCAGCCGGATGCCGGAATCCGTCTCGCCGGGCACGCCCATTATCCTCTGAACCAGCCGCCAGGCGAAGACCCACAGTGGCGCGCCTACCAGCAGCAACGTCAGGCCATTGGCCAGCGAGATTTGCGGCTCATTTCCAAGGGATTGTGGAACGCTAAGGATGAATTTCAGCACTTGCTGGCTGCCGAAAACCACCATCGCCAGCCCGTATAGCACCCACAAATAGCGGTACAGGCGGCGGGTTTCCAGGAAATCGTCCTCTGGCGTTGCCGCCTCAGCGCCCTCCCTGGTTGCAAGCCCGCTCCGCCAGTTGTCCCGCAAAACTTTGAAAATGTAAGCTGCGGCAATGGCATTGGTTATTATGGCGATGAAATTATCGCTGCTGGTCTGGTAGCCACCCAGCAAGGCGCGCCAGGTTTCAAGCCCCATCGCGTTCAAAATGGTGCGGCTCACCAGTGCCAGCAGGTTTTGCACGATAGGCGCCAGTGTCGCCAGCATCGTTCCGTACAGGAAAATCGCCCGCAGCCGGGCGTAGCGCTCATCCGGGCGTTGTGCTGCCCCGCGCTGGGCTAACCACCAGTGCAGCAGGAAGACCGGCACGCCTACCAGCACTGCCGAAAGGGCTCCCGCAAGCTGGCTTATGTTGTTGACGAGGGCGTTTCCGTTAATGATCGAGCGCGCCAGGCCGGTGACCCCCCAAATCATGGTCTCCAGGCTGATAAAGGTGACAGCGTATAGGTATAAACGGCGGACGACTTGCATGGCAGCCTCCTGTTAAGGGACCGGTGGCTTGAGGGGCTCGGGTTGGGGTGTGTACCAGCTCCAGCCCCAGTACGTATACGGCATGCTGGCGATCTTCCATTCCCCGGCCTCGTTTTTTACCAGCCGCGCCCAGTTTGGCTCACGGTAGGGCTCCTGGAATGGACCGCTGTCTCCCCTCAGAATCACCGTATCTACCCAGGCTTCGTCGCCATTCAGGTCGACCTGCCCGATTTGCAGGGAAGCGGTGGACGGGTCTATCTGTTGGGAAAAGAACTGCTGGCGGAAGGCCTCGTAGCTGGGTTTGTTCTCGCCTTCCAACAGGTAGCCGTAAGCCCGTTCGTAGTCTTCGTTGAGAAGCGCCAGCGCGTAATTTCGCACCACCCCTTCCGGCGTGTTTTCCGGTCCGTAATTTTGCGTACCCCGGCGGGATAAGAATAGCGCCACCGCCAGGGCTGCCAGCAGCAGGATAAAAATAAGGATGGCAATCAGGAAACGATCTTGTTTCACGAGATGCTCCTTTGGCTGAGTTGAAAGCTGGGGGTGGAAAGTATGCCAGACAGATTGTAACATGATTAAAGACAGGGACTGTGATGGGGGTGAGCCCTGCAAACGCGTCCCCAAAAGGAAGCGCCCGGCACTTTCCCGGTGCCGGGCACATGGATATCTATTGAAGTCGAGACAATGCTGAGTGAGCCGAAGCCCTGAGCGAAGCGAAGGGGAAGCGACGAAATATCTAGATCCAGCCGCGTAGCTCCATGGCCTTGACCACGCGGTCGATCGCCACCATATAGGCCGCGTCCCGCATGTGAACTTTCTGGCTCTCGGCCATCTGCGCCACGCTGTTGAAAGCCTGGGTCATCTTGGTATCCAGGCGCTGCAGCACCTCTTCCTTGGTCCAGTAGAAGTTCATGTCGTTCTGAACGCTCTCGAAGTAGGAGGTGGTGACGCCGCCGGCGTTGCACAGAAAGTCGGGGATCAAGTAAATGTTGTTCTTATTGAAGACTTCGTCGGCCTCGGGGGTGGTGGGGCCGTTGGCGCCCTCCGCCACCAGGCGGACGCGGTTGCTGACCTTCTTGACTGTCTCGGCATTGATCTGCCCTTCCAGGGCAGCCGGGATCAGGACGTCGACCTCTTTGGCGATCCAGGCGTCGCCCTCTTCCAGCTTGTAGCCTTCCTTGGTAGCCTTGTTCTTGTCGATCGTGCCATACACGTCGGTGATAGTCTGCAAGAAGTGGGCGTCGATCCCCTTCGGGTGGGTGACCGTGTAGGAAGTGCGGTCGTCGCGGTCCCAGTAGGAGACGCAGGCAACCTTACCGCCCAGCATTTCGGTGAAGCCGATGGCTGCATATTGCGAGACGTTGCCGAAGCCCTGGATGGCAGCCACGCACTTGCTGGGATCCATCTTGAGCAGCTTCATCGCCTCGCGCACGCAATAGGTGACGCCGTAACCGGTGGCTTCCGTTCGCCCAAGCGAGCCGCCGCCGCCCAATGGCTTGCCGGTGATCACGCCGGGGGTGTATTCGCCCACCAGCTTGGAATATTCGTCCATCATCCAGCACATCATGCGCGGGTTGGTGCCGACGTCGGGGGCGGGCACGTCCTGGCGCGGGCCGATGTTGCGCCAGATCTGGCCGATCCAGCCGCGCACTAGTCGTTCCTGCTCGCTGGTCGAGAGGGTGGCCGGGTCCACCGCCACCCCGCCTTTACCGCCGCCCAGCGGGATGTCGGCCACGGCGCACTTCCAGGTCATCCACATCGCCAGGGCGCGCACGGTGTCAAGCGTCTCGGAAGGGTGAAAGCGGATGCCGCCTTTATGTGGTCCGCGGGCGTCGTTGTGTTGCACGCGGTAACCAAAGAATACACGCAGGCTGCCGTCGTCCATTCGCACCGGGATCATGAACTTGAATTCGCGCATCGGCCAGCGCAGCATTTCGCACACTTGCGGGTCCAGCTTTAACAATTTGGCCACGTGGTCAAACTGGCTCTGGGCCATTTGGAATGCATTGATTGGTTCTGCCATACTCGTTTCTCCTATGTATTTTTTTGCGCCTCATTTCAATAAACCGGGGAGCAAAGGTGTGCGGGTGACGAAGCTGCCCACACACCCCTTCTTCCCCTACTTAGCGAGAAGATGCTTGTTTTGTGTTCTCAGCAAAATAAACGGGCACTCCGGTATGGTGCCCGCTGTTGGACGTTTGAAAGTCGTCAAAACACGCTTGAAGCCTGTTGTTGGCTTTCGTATTGCTGAAATATCATGGTTTAACTCTAGCAAGCGAGTCGCTTTTCGTCAAGTGACATATGCCCGTGCCAAAATAGTGACGTATTTCACATTTACTTGTTGGCTTTTCTCTGCCCCAGTTGCTCTTCTAGCTCCTGTTGCACCACCTGCGGGTTGGCCTGCCTGCCCGCCGCACGCATCACTTGCCCGAAGAGCCACTTGGCGATCGTCTCTTTGCCGTTGATATAAGCCTGCACCTGCTCCGAGTTTTTCTCCAGTGTCTCTCTGACCAGACTGGCGATGAATTCATTATCGGAGATTTGCCGCAGGCCGCCCTCTGCTACGACCACTTCGGCAGTCTTACCGGTCTGAAACATCTCCCCCAGCACGGCTTTCCCCGTGCTCTGGTTGATTTTACCTTTGGAAACCAGTTCCACCAGCCCGGCCAGAGCCTGGGCAGGGATCTTTACCGGATCGAACGCTATGCCAGCCTGATTCATCAAACCAAACAGCTCCCCGCTGATCCAGTTGGCGACGGCCTTGGGGCCTGCGCCGGGCGCAGCGGACGCCGCCTGCTCGAAATATTCTGCCACTCCCGGCTCGGCGGTCAGCACGCTGGCGTCGTTAGCGCTCAAGCCGTATTGTTTCTTGAAGCGTCGCAATTTGGCCGCTGGCAGTTCTGGCAGGCTCGCCCGGATCTGTTCCACCCACTCCGCCTCGACCACCAGGGGTGGCAGGTCCGGTTCGGGGAAATAGCGGTAATCGTGGGCTTCCTCCTTGCTGCGCTGGGGCACAGTCATGCCCTTCGCCTCGTCCCAGCCGCGGGTCTCCTGGATCACCGGCAGGCCTTGCTCCAGCAGCTCGGTTTGCCGCTGGATTTCGTAGTTCACCGAGCGCTCCAGGGCGCGGAAGCTATTCAGGTTCTTGATCTCGGTGCGCGTACCCAATTCCTTGCTACCCGCCGGCCGAACCGAAACGTTTGGCTCGATGCGCAGGATGCCTTTCTGCATGTCCCCCGAGTTTACCCCCAGATAGCACAACAGGCTGCGCAAAGCGCTGGCGTAAGCTCGCACCTCCTCCGCTGAATGCAGGTCGGGCTCCGAGACGATCTCCAGCAGCGGCACGCCTGCCCGGTTCAGGTCGACCAGGGAATAGCTCTGGTCATTTTTAGTGACGTGCGTCAGCTTGCCGGTGTCTTCTTCCAGGTGGACGCGCCGGATGCGTATCGTGCGCTCGCCCTGGGATGTGACGATCGTCAGATGTCCATTGCGCGCCAGGGGCTGCTCGTATTGAGAGATCTGGTAGCCTTTGGGCAGGTCGGGGTAGAAGTAATTCTTGCGGGCGAAGATGCTGGTATGGGCAGCCTCACATTCCATCGCCAAAGCCACACGCAGGCCGAACTCGACCGCCCGCTGGTTAGCCACCGGCAAGACGCCGGGCATCCCCGCGCATACCGGGCATACCGCGATGTTAGGCTGTGCGATGGTCGAGTCGACCACCGGGCAGGCGCAGAACATTTTGGATTTCGTCTCGAGCTCGGCGTGGACCTCCAGCCCGATGACCGGTTCGTATGCTAAACCCATCGATAACCTGTAACTTGCAACCTGTTTACTGCTATTACCCGTATCTCCTCATGAATGCTTCCATCCTCCGCAAGGCTTCCTCGATTTTCTCGTAAGCGGTAGCGTAGGAGCAGCGCACGAAGCCCTCCCCGCCGGGGCCGAAGGCTGTTCCGGGCACCACTGCCACCCGTTCTTCGTCCAGCAGCCTGGTGGCGAAGGTTTCCTCGTCCATGCCGGTGACGGATATGTTCGGGAAGGCGTAGAAAGCGCCGTGCGGCTCGAAGGTGGGCAGGCCCAGCTCGTTCAGTCCGTTTACGATCAGCCTGCGCCTGCGGTCGTATTCCCTGCGCATCTGCTCGACCTCGGAGGCGCCATTTTTTAAGGCTTCCAGTGCGGCGTCCTGGGCGACCGTGGGTGCCGACATGATGGTGTACTGGTGGATGCGCCTCAGCCCCTGGAGCAACTCGGTGGGCGCCGCCGCGTATCCGATCCGCCAACCGGTCATAGCGTAGTTTTTCGAGAACCCTCCCAGCAGGATCGTCCGCTCCCGCATCCCCGGCAGCGAGGCGAAGCACACGTGCTCTACGTCGTATACCAGTTGGTCGTAAAGCTCGTCCGAAATGACCACCAGGTCGTGTTTTTCGGCGATGCGGGCGATTTCTAACAGAGCCTGGCGGGTGGAAGTCGCGCCAGTCGGGTTGTTGGGATAGCCGATCAGGATAGCCTTGGTGCGGGGGGTGATCGCCGCTTCCAGGGCCTCTGGGTTAACCTGGAAGCCGTCTTCCACCCGTGTGGCGAGCTCGACAGCCGTGCCTCCGGCCAGGATTACCTCCGCCTGGTAGGCGACGAAGCATGGTGTGGGCACGATGACCTCCTCGCCAGGGTTCAACAGGGCGGTCATGGACAGGTAGAGCGCTTCGGAGACGCCTACGGTGATGAGCAGTTCGCTCGCCGGGTCGTAGCTTACACCGTACAGGCGCTGCAAGTGCCCGGCCAGGGCTTCGCGCAGCTCATACGTGCCCGAATTGGAGGTGTAGTGCGTCGACCCGGATTGCAGGGAGCGAATCCCCGCCTGGGTGATGCCGGGTGGGGTGGCGAAGTCTGGCTCGCCGATGCCCAGCGAGATCACGTCCTGCATGGTGGCTACGATGTCGAAGAATTTGCGGATGCCGGATGGCTTCAGATTGACCACCCGGCTAGCCAGGTAGCGTTGTTTCACGTTCTCTCCTTTTTGATCACGTCTTTCTTGATGAGTAGGGGGTGCGATCATTGGAAGTACCTCATGGTTGTTGGATTGTCCATTCGTCGTCTCGTTCGCTGTAATATAGATCGAAGATTTGTTCGTTCTCGGTGCGCACCCGAAAGCGCTTTCCCCCAGGGCTGAGCCACCGATCCAGAACCAGGATAATCTCCAGGCGTTGCCCTTCCCATTGTAGAGCGGTCGGGCGTTCGCCATACTCGTATCCTGAGTGGCATTCGACTAGCTCATTCATATTTTCTGTTTTGCCAGAGATGGGCAGCCAACCAGGGTTGGCTCGACCCATCCAGCCTTAAGCCTTCATAGCGAGACGGTGGTGTGATCGCCAGCATTGATCACTCCCGCTCGCCTCCTGATCTGCGCTTTTTGTCCCACCAGCGAGTTTTCCAGGATAACGTCGGTCACTTCGGCTGAATCCGACAGGATCGAGTCCCGGATAATGCTGCTGCGCACCAGGCAGCCGGCTCCCAACGAGGTGTGAGGGCCGATGATCGAGCCTTGCACCTCGGCGCTGGGGTGGATGAAAACCGGCGGGATCACAACGATCCCAGACCGTTGTGCCGATTCGGCGCTGTTGTCCAGGCCATTCTCCAACAGAAAACGGTTGGTTTCCAGCAGGGCTTCCGGAGTTCCGGCGTCGAGCCAGACTTCCACCTGGCGGGTTTCCATCTTCAATCCTCGCTCCAGCATGATGTTGATGGCGTCGGCCAGGAAATATTCCCCATTGATTTGGATGTCGCGCTGCATTTGTTCTTCGATGGCGGAGAGTAGCTTCTCGGCGTCCCTGAAGTAATAAAACCCGACGACGACCTGGTTGTTCTCTGCATCCTCGGGTTTCTCGATCAGGCGCTCCACGTGCCCGTTTTGACCGGCCACTGCTACCCCAAACCGGCGTGGGTCAGGGACAGCCTTAACCCAGATGATGGCTTCGCTTTTTTCCTCGGCCAGGTGGGCGAGGTCGGTGCGGATCACGGTGTCAGCAAAGATCACCAGCATGGGGCCTTGCAGGTACTCGCGTGCCAGGTAGATAGCGTGGGATTGGCCGCGCGGGTCATCCTGGAAGACGTAATGAGATTTCAGGTGGGGGTAATTTTCCCGGATATGAGCTTCGATTTGTTCGCCAAGATAGCCGACGATGTTGACCAGTTCGATGTTTTCGGGGTGGGGCAGACTTTTAAGGGTATCCAGGACGTGATCGAGCACCGTTTTGCTGGCTACGGTAACCAGTTGCTTGGGTTTGCTCCAGGTGAGCGGCCGCAAGCGGGTTCCCAATCCGGCCATAGGGATGACGATCTTCAACGATTTATTCATGTACAGTGTGATTGCCCCTGCGGTGTAAGGTCGGTTTCAAGGCGCATTACCCGAGCAGAAGTTTTCCGATTCACCTTAGTCTTTGGTTCGATAGTAATTATACCTTGCCACTACGTTGAGGGGCATCAAGAAGTTATAAACTTGAGGCGAATGCTTTTGCCCTTTTTGAGCAAAACTCATCCACCAAAGGGGGGAAGCGTGAGTTCCTGCGGCATAGCCCCAAGAACTCACGCTCTATCCTCACGAATTTGGTTTGGTCGCGGCGTAGATCGCTCCGCCAATGGCGCCTAGCGCAGCGGCAATGACCACTCCGGTCAGGCAGCAAACTGACCCGATGATGGTAGCCCCCACGCCACCCAGTAGAAAATCAGCCGGAATGCCAGCATCTTGGAGTTGCTGCAAAGCTTGCGGAGGGATCTGTGAGATGGCCTGCGCCGCGCCTCCACCGGCAGCCCGCACCACGCCGATGACCAGGCTCACGATGCCGCCACCCAGACCAGCGATCAAGGCAGCCAGCGCCCCCTGCCCGGCTCCTTTCCCGGCCGTGCGCGGCGGCGGAGTCCAGGCTGCCGCCATAACGCCGGCACCGACATAAGCAACCAGGCCCAGTATGCCGGTGATACAACCCAGAACCGGCACCAGTCCAATCAAATTGAGCACGATCAAGATCAATGCGCCGATCAGTCCTGCTTTTAGCCAGCTAGTCATTTTTACCTCCTTGTGTCAGAACGATAGAGCTTTTGGGCCTTGTCATCCAATTGCATGGTCGTTTGCACAGGCCATCTTGATTGTAGAGCGAATTCTACGCGTAGTCAAGCACTTCCAGTT
>Ga0299912_10001232_pt1 | contig 20693 bp, 21 predicted proteins | sample RVTome_2_FD_207667 | JGI IMG/M metagenome (GOLD analysis project Ga0299912, IMG submission 207667) | Soil microbial communities from uranium-contaminated site in the Upper Colorado River Basin, Wyoming, United States - RVT95D214 (version 2) ... | reverse complement strand
TAGATATGTTCATTAACATGGCGAGAATGATCGGTTTTATGGCGACCTGGACCACATACGGGTCATGGCTGCAAGGCAATAAAAAAGTTATGTCAAAAATGGAACCATCCTGCCGGCAAATGCTGAATTAGAAAAATCCAATTCATCCTTCGTAGTACTACGGAGAATGGACAAAGCACTACTCGAGCACGACAAAATAAACATCGCAAAAAATCTTCGCGTCATAGTCAAAAACGCAATCCTCAAAGAAGCAGCAGATATCGGCCAAAAAGTTTATGCGATAGCAGTATGCAGTAATCACGTACATATTCTTGTTGAAAGCATCAGTAAAAGATGCGGCTATTCGGTCGGCCGATTCAAAAAAGCAGCGACAAAAGAACTTAGAAAATACGCCTACAATGACAAGGTGTGGACAAAGGGATTCGACAAAAGATATTGTTATAGTGAGCAGGAATTAGAAAAGAAAATCAAATACGTTCAGCGTCACGAAGATTAAGATTTTAGCCCTCCGCATTGCGGAGGGTTCGTTTAGACTGCAAGTTACAACTGTTCACTTTCTCCAACTGGTAGTTTGGAGACTGTTCCCTCGCCCGCGCTGTGTGCAAGTTTAGGATTGACGTAGCGCTGAATCCGATTAAACTAATTGTCTTTTGGCAGCCGACAAGGAAATGACACGTGGGTTACAATTGTGTTGTATTGATTAAACAGGTGCCTGACACCAAAAGGATTACCGGCAAGGTTATGAACGATGACGGCACGGTCAACCGTGCTGCGCTGCCGGCCATTTTCAATCCGGAAGACCTAAACGCCCTGGAAATGGCTCTGCAAATAAAGGATAAATCTAGCGAGCAAGGTCGAGGGGGCGGGCACATAACTGTTATTTCGATGGGGCCGCCGGGTGCAGCTAAGATTCTTCGGGACGCGCTTTTCCGCGGAGCGGATGACGCCATCCTGATAACCGACCAGCGATGTGCCGCCAGTGACACGCTGGCAACCAGTTACATCCTCGCTTGTGCGGTCAAAAAAATTGCTCCCGACATCGTTCTTTGCGGCAGACAGGCAATCGACGGCGACACCGCGCAGGTAGGCCCACAACTGGCAGAAAAACTGGGCATTACCCAGATAACCTACGTGGAGGAGCTTTTAGAGATCAAGGATAAAACCATAACGGCACGCCGAAATATCGGAAACGGTTGGCAGCAGGTAAAAGCCCGCCTGCCCGTACTTTTGACCGTTACCAGCGATGCGAACCAGCCCAGAGCCGCCGCCGCCAAGAAAATGATGAAGCATAAAAACGCCCGCACAGCAGCCGAGCTGGAAAGAGAATACAGAATACAGAAGACAGAAGACAGAAGTCAGAATACAGAAGTCAGCGAGGAAGATATAAGGGAACTTGTCGAAAAGAAATCCGGCGAATTAAAAGAAAAAGGACTATTGATTAAGCGATGGGATTTAGATTTTATCGGTGCGGATTTAACTTGGTGTGGCCGAAGCGGCTCACCAACGAAGGTCCACCGAATACAAAGTGTCGTCCTTGCTGCCAAAGAAAGTAAGAACGTTGCGGCCAGTGACGAGGGGATTTCAAACATGATACATGAGTTAATTGAAGACAAAATAATAGCCTGATTCGTGAATTGTGGGGAAAGGAGAAATGGGCTATGAAAACGGTACAGGTTTTTGGACTCGGCCTGCTGGCGGCGTACTGTTTAATTCTGGCCGGTTGTGAGGCGAACGTACGGATGTACCCGGGGCCGGCCCGGCCAAGTAATCAAGTAGCGGTCTTACAATTAGGCCCTGACGTCGGCATCTTTTCTATAGACGGCGAATCGTTCAATGTCGAGAAGCTAAAGGACATCGAATTGCTGCCGGGAAGCCATGCGGTCAAGGCCGCGTACTTCAAGGCCCCAAGCCAGGCTGTGGCCGTGGGCAAACAACCGTCTATTGTCGGTGGGCTTCAGTCAGAACAAGCACTTCATCTTGTATTCCAAGCATTTGCAGGGCGAGTGTATAGGCTCATCGGCTCGTTGGAGGAGAAGGTATTATCCACCGAGGGCAAAGTTGAAATACGGGACATAACCACCGGCCAGATTGTGGCCTCCGCCGCCGGGCCGGTCCAGAGCATAAGCGCACCAAGAGAATCCACCAGCACAAAATAGCATTTGATCATGATTCTGGATGCAGGCTATGATAGACATGAATCGACAAGGCGAGGTTTGGGTTTTTGCCGAGCAGCATAACGGGCACTTGGAGGATACGCCGTTCGAACTGATGAGCAAAGGCCGCCAACTGGCCAATACGCTGGGCGTAAAATTGGCCGCCGCTCTCTTAGGTGACACGGTCAAAACGCTGGCAACAAAATTAGTACTGTATGGTGCTGACAAAGTGTATGTGGTTGAGCATCCACTTCTGCGAGCATACCAGACAAATAGCTACGCAAAGGTAATGCTCGAGCTGATTCACAAGCACAGACCGCAAATTGTGCTTTATGGAGCAACTACGACCGGCAGAGACCTGGCGCCGCGGATTGCAAGTGCGGCTAAAGCCGGCCTTACCGCCGACTGCACCGACTTGCAAATCGGCGACCACCAGACCGTAAAGGACGGAAAGCTGCACAAAAACCTGCTATTTCAAGTCAGGCCGGCTTTTGGCGGAAATATAATCGCCACCATTATAAATTACGACCGCTGGCCGCAGATGGCTACCGTCCGCGAGGGCGTAATGCCGATGCCGCAGCCGGACCTCAAACGCAAGGGCGAAATTATCGAAGTGAAGACGCAACTTTCGCAGCAGGATTTGCCTCTGGAAATCCTCGCCGAGCAGAAACGGCCAAAAAAGGTTGATCTTAAGGGAGCCAGAATAATTGTAGCCGGCGGTGCAGGCGTGGGCAGCAAGGAAAACTTCCGGCTCATCTGGGATTTGGCAAACTGCTTAGGGGCGGCCCCGGCAGGCTCCAGAGCGGCGGTGGATCTCGGCTTTATCGACAAAGACCACCAGGTCGGCCAGACCGGCACAACGGTCCGGCCCAGCTTATACATAGCAGTTGGAATCAGCGGCGCAATTCAGCACCAGACAGGAATGTCGCAGAGCCAGAAAATTGTCGCCATCAACAACGACCCCGAAGCGCCCATCTTCCAGGTCGCACATTACAAAATAGTCGGCGACCTGAATGATGTTGTGCCCAGAATGATACAAGCAATCAAATCCGTCGCTTGTCGCTCGTGACTCGTTGCTCGTTCAGCATACGAGTCAGGGTACACAAGATACGATATACGAGAGACAAATTATGGCAAATTTCTACAGGGACAACGACGATATACAATTTTTATTTAGGTACATAAACCTGGGCGAGCTGGCGGAAATCTGCGAGGAGAACTTCAAGTTCGCAAGCCAATTCGATTATGCGCCAGCCGACGCCGAGGAAGCCGTACAAAACTACGATATGGTGCTGGATGCGCTGGGCCAACTTGCTGCCGAGTTTATCGCTCCGCGTGCCGAGCAAGTCGACCGCCAGGGCAATATTCTTAACGCGGACGGCTCAGTAACTCGCCCAAAGGCAATACAAGAGTCTCTGGAAAAACTTGCCCAGGCTGAGGTAATGGGTTTTACCCTGCCCTACCGGTTTGGCGGGCTAAATTTTCCAAACCTTGTCTACTCAATGGCAATCGAGATCGTCTCACGAGCAGACGCTGCGCTTATGAACATATTCGGCCTGCAGGGAATCGCTGAGACGATAAACGCATTTGCAGCGGAAGAAATCAAAGAAAAATATCTGTATGATTTTGCAGCCGGCAAAGTAACCGGCGCGATGGTGCTCACCGAGCCGGACGCTGGGTCTGATTTGCAGAAGGTTATGCTGCGGGCGTTTCAGGACGGCAACGGGCAATGGTATCTGCACGGCGTAAAACGATTCATAACCAACGGCTGCGGCGATGTGCTTTTGGTGCTGGCTCGCAGCGAGCCGGAAATAAGTGACGGGCGAGGGCTGAGCCTATTTGTCTGCGACAGAGGGCCTACGGTCCATATTCGCCGGCTGGAAGATAAATTAGGCATCCACGGCTCGCCAACCTGCGAAATATTCTTCGATAACACGCCCTGCCAGATAATCGGGGAACGTCAGCGCGGACTTATAACATACGTTATGAGCCTGATGAATGGTGCGCGTATCGGCATCGCCGCGCAATCGGTGGGCATTGCCGAAGCTGCGTTTCGTGTCGCCCGTGATTATGCCGCCAGCCGGAAGCAGTTCGGCGTCGCTATCGAAAGGCTGCCAGCCGTGCGGGACATGCTGATCGATATGAAGATTGCCATCGAAGCGGGGCGGGCACTTCTGTACGAGACCTCGCGGGTGGTGGATATGGAGCTTGCCTACGCCAGACGACTGGAGACAAATCCACCCGAAGATGCGACGCAGGCCAAAGAGCTCAAAAACGCCGCCCGAAAATATAAAAGATGCGCGGCGATGCTGACGCCGATGAGCAAATACTACTGCTCTGAGATGTGCAACAGAGTCGCCTACGATGCGATTCAGGTGCTGGGCGGCAGCGGCTATATGCGAGACTACGCCTGTGAACGGCACGCCCGCGACGCCAGAATCACCACCATTTACGAAGGGACAAGCCAGCTTCAAGTCGTCGCCGCGGTACGCGGCGTCTGCAGCGGAACAGCGGAGAATATCATCAATGAACTGGCCCAACAGGATTTCGCTCCCGAAGTGAACGACCTGCTCGAAAAGCTTGCTGGAGGAACCGAGCAATTGAAGAAAGCCGTCGCCTTCGTCAAGGAAAACGGCACTGAATATATGGACCTTTACGGCAGAGCGCTGGTCGATATCGCAGTAGACTTGATTAACGGCTATCTACTATGTGGCCAAACCGGCACAAAGGTAGATATGGAAGTTGCCGCCGAAAACGGCCAAAAAATCCCCATGAAGAAACGCAGAGCCATAACCGCCCGTAGATTTATCACCAAGAACGCTCCCCAAATTGTGGCGTTAGCTGAGAGAATTTGCACCGGTGATAAATCAACTTTTACAGATTATGGAGCCCTAATCGGACCGGGCCTTGCTGAGTGAATGAGTAAATGAGTGAATAAGTGGATGGGTGAATGCATAAACCCATGTGCAAAATACAAAATCGTGCTGCGAGCTGCTGAAATTCAAAGGAATTTTTGACATAATATGTAACTGAATCGCGTAGGAGCATCTTCCAGACTCTTATATGGAAAATGTCAGTGGAAATAAGAAATACTACAATTGAGTCGTTTCTTAAGAGCTTTACCTTTAGTTTCCTGTTATTTTTATTTTGGGGATATTTTAGTTTAATTGACATACGGACGCTTCTAAAAGGTTTTGATCTGACTAAATTGTTGTGGCTTATCTACAATGTGACAATTTCGTTGCTTTTTTTGATTCGAGTAAAACCCTCCGTGGTGAGTATGAATCTCATCCATTGGACAGTTTCCCTTGTTACTTCTTTCTCTGGCTTCTTTTTTGTCAGGAGAGGTACGAATAGTAACCCTATTTTATTATTTACGGCCGATTTCCTCATATTATTCGCGCTTTTCTTAGGAATCGTGGCAGCGCTTATACTCGGAAGAAGTTATGATTTTTTACCCGCCTTGAGGCATGTAAGGACGGAATATGTATATCAGATTGTTAGGCATCCCATGTACCTATCGTCGATTATCATCAAATTCGGATATGTCCTAAAAAATCCTTCGATTTACAATACGCTGCTTTTAATGGTTATTACAGCGCTTTATGACAAACGAGCAAAGTACGAAGAGGATATTATGTCGCATAACAATTCATACGTGGACTATTTGCAACAAGTGAAGTATCGGTTTATACCGGGAATATATTGACTCAAAGTGAGCACACACCGGCATTTAGTCGATAGTACCTGACTTGCCTGGACTCAAAAAACTAATTCGCTAATTAACAAATTAAATAATTCACTACAATGCTTCGAGCCGTTATCTTTGATTTCGATGGCGTAATAACTGATTCGGAGATTCTGCACCTGCGGGCTTTCAACAAGGTACTGACACAGCTCGACATCGAGATATCCACAAAGGATTATTACAAAGAATATCTGGGTTTAACCGATGCGGACTGCTTCAAGTCGGTTGCCAAGAAAAACCGGCTGAGCCTCGACTGCCGGAATATGAGAAACTTGATGGCGCAGAAGACCCGGATATTCGAACAACTAGCAAAAACCGAAGGCCGAATCATCGAAGGTGTGGCCGAATTTCTGCGGATGCTCCGGCGCAATAATGTCCCTATGGCGATATGCTCCGGCGCACTGCTGCCGGAGATTGAAATTGTGCTGGAAGAAGCCCGGCTGCGTGAACTGTTTGCGGTGATAGTCTCCGCCGAGCAGGTAAAAAAGGGTAAGCCAAGCCCGCAAGGGTTTTTGCTGACTCTGCAAAAGCTGAACCACAACCGGCAGAAGCCCATCGCCGCAAAAGAATGTATCGTTATTGAAGACTCACACTGGGGTCTGGAGGCCGCTAAGGCCGCGGGGATGCACACCGTTGCCGTGACCACCTCTTACGATGCCGACCAATTGAGCCTGGCGGAAAAGATTGTCGCCCGGCTGGACGAGCTAAGTATAGAAGGTCTGCGGCAGCTTTGCGTCTGACGAGGGATAGTTGCCGCTCCCTTACGGTCGCGGCTCTGTTCTAATGACAACGATTATCGTTTTATCTGCACTGCGCCGGGCGCAGCGAGCGGAGCCTCAACTTTGCCGGTCTTGAGGTCGTACAAAATGCTCTGAACAAGAGCACCATTGAAGTAGCAAGGAGAAGATTCGTCGCCCTGGACCAAAAGCTGCGATTTCTCGCAGTCATAAAATAGCTTACTTCCTGCGAATTGATTATCTTCGTCCGTGTAGGTGACTGCCTCCGTGGCGGTAAGTGTTGAAAGCTCACTTCGACCATCTGCACCTTCCACCAGGCTTATTTCCACATGGCCTGCCGTAGCCACCGCCTGTTGACGATACTGGTCTTGGACCACAGGGAAGTAATCAATCTGCAGCGTTTCCTGCGGCTTTGCATCCGCGACAATTCGGTTGGTTTTCATAAAATACTTTAACGTATCGAAAAACTGCAGAAACGCATAGCACCGTTTTCGTAAGCTAAATCCTGCAGGTCTTGGGCTGGGATCGGCGACTTTTGAATTGTCGAGCATCAACTTGCCCGGACCCAGAGCTACAAATAACTGCCGGCTGGCATCATAATCGATTCTACGACATTGCAGCTCAACGCCGCCGAGCAGCTCTTGCCCCGCTGTTTTGAAAATAGTGAGCCTGACGACCCCGCCGTTAGCCCTCAGGCACTTAATATCGCCTGCTCGTAACCGCGACTGGTAGCTTACATCTTCAAGCAAGTCTATGGTAAACGTTTCAGCCGAGAGCGTATATTTCTGCTGGACGTTTGGGTCCACAAGGAGCATCGTCGCCACGCAGTCGCCGTGCAAGACGACCTGCTTTGATGCCGGCAAAAATTTCGCCTCTTTCTGCGCAGTAACCTTGACCGGCAAGATTTTTGTGCCGGCTTCGGCTCTGACCAGGTCGTTCATATCAGCGTAGAAATCAAGCTCAACGGGACCAGCCAGAATAGTGTCGCCCGTAGAAACGTCATAGTCAATTCTCCGAGCGATAGTGGCAGGCCTATCTGCGGTGGCGTTAGGGTCCCAGGGGAGTTTTCTTCCGGGCTTGACGGGCGAGGAAGGGGGTTCCTCAAAACCAGCCGGGGGTTGCTCAGAACTCATCGGGGCGATGATGATGCCGCCATCGCAAGTAATCACGACCTCGCCGGATTCCACGGGCCGTTTGTTCGGGTCACTATCTGTCTCGACAGGGGCGGCGACCGGCTTGACGTCATTAGCGTCGCTTCGCCGCGCTTCGGCGGCCTTTTTGCCCGCTGCATTGGACCAGAAGATGTTATTAATAGAGAGCTTATCGTGGGCTAAAACTATATACTCCGGACTGTCAATCGCCACATTATCGCAGAAAATACATCTATAGTATTCGCCCTGTTCCTGGTCGGCCTGCTGTGGACTGTCGGTTTTACCCAGACCGTTAGGGTCGGCGTTTTGTGCTACGTGGGGCGTTTTACGCGAGTCCGGCCTGGCCGGCGGCGCGTGGGCAAACAAAGCTGTCTGCGAACCTTTCATACGAAAGCTGTCCAAGTCAACTATCCTGAAAAATTCAACGCGCTTGAGTGCCTCGTTATAGATAAACTCCAGACCGCGGCCTTCCATCTGGCTGTCCTCAGAGACAAATCTTACCGGACCGGGCGTCGAAAACCGCGACTTCTCACTGTCAAATGCGATATCGTCCAGATATATGAAGCTTTCTTTTATGTCACTATGCTCTGCCGGCCGGATATGCATCACCACGTTGCCGGCAAACGTCGCGTCTTTTATGCTAAGCCCACCGGCAGCATCCTCAACCTGGACCCTCCCCTTATCGGCGGTGATGTCGCACTGAACGGGCAAAAAAATTTCCATATAGGGCTTGTCGGTTTCCCACTGGCCTTTTGTCTGGTGCAGGAGCTCCCTGAACCCAAATTTTCTATCCACCTCGCCATTGTTATCACGGTGCAGGTATTCAAATTTTTTAACAGCGCCGACTCCGACATCGCCAATCTTGCCGAGCTTAGCGTCAAAGTCGTCAGCATCGGTCTGGTCAACCGACTCAGTTGATCTGCCTGCTTTACTAATATCCATCTGCGGCGTCTGGCTTATCCCGCTGTAAAGCAGATATACTGCAAGCAGACCGCCCAGCGAAACGAGGCCTATAATAATTGTGCGAAGCTTAAGGTTCATAACGTTTACGGTTTCATCAGTCCGGCAGATACCTCTTCATAAGCTCGTGCCATCTGCCGGCATCTTTCAGAATATACTCTATTACTTCCCTTACCGCACCGGCGCCGCCGGGCCGGGTCGTTACAAAATCGGCATGCCGCTTTACTTCATCGACGGCATTGGCAACGGCTACTCCGAACCCAACATATCTCATTGCCGGCAAATCCGGCAAATCGTCCCCAATGTAGGCCACCTTGTCCGGCGCAATCCCGAGCCGGGCAAGAAGCTCCTTCAGGGCATCAAGTTTTTGGTGGCAATCCTGCAACACATATTCAACCTCAAGCTGTTTGGCTCGGTGCACTGTCGCCTCACACGCCCTGCCGCTGAGAAATGCCACTTTCAGACCTGCCCTTTGCCAAAGCCGGATTCCGTGCCCATCCAGAACATTGAAGGTCTGGCTCTGGCTGCCGTCGCCGCTAATCATCAACGTCCCATCGGTCAGAACGCCGTCAACATCCAGCACGAGCATTTCGATGTCTGCGAGATTTGGCATACCGCTTGCCGCTCCCTTACGGTCGCGGCTCTGATCTGAGCAACACGAAATTCTATCCAACAACTTTTATGGTCACGATATCCTGCACATCGATTAAGCCAACCGGCTTGTTATCCGCATTGACGACCGGAAGCTCATCTATTCTATGTTTATGGAAAATAGCTGTCGCCTCGGAAGCAAGGGCGTCCGCTCTTATTTTCTTACAGTTGGCGGTCATGACATCGCCGGCTTTCATTTCAAAGGCACGCCGTCCTTCCTTAGTCAGCAAACGCCGCAGGTCCCCATCGGTTATGATGCCGACCAATCTGCCGGCTTCGTCGACCACCATCACCGCTCCGTGCCGCTTGACGTCACTGGTCTTGGCAAGCAATTCTTCCATGGTATCGGTGAATTGGGCGATGGGCAATTTTTCGCCCGGCTTGAACATCATCGACTGCTCGACCGTCATTAGCTTTGCGCCGAGTGAGCCTCCGGGATGAAACCTAACGTAGTCCTCAACGCTGAAATTGCGGGCCTTCATTATGGTAAAAGCCAGGGCGTCGCCGACCGCCAGCATGCAAGTAGTGGAAACACTCGGAGCGACGCCAAGCGGACAGGCCTCGGACATCCGGCCCATGCAAAGCACCACATCGGCATGGTTACTCAGGGTGGAATTCTTTTCGCCGGTTATGCCAATCAGCTTAATCTCCAACTGCTTGACCAGATTTATCAGCCGAACGACTTCATCCGTTTCGCCGCCATAACTTAGCACAATCACTATATCGTTTTTACGTAACCTTCCGAGGTCGCCGTGAACAGCCTCAGCCGGATGAAGAAAATGGCTTGGCGTGCCGGTGGAAGCAAGAGTTGCGCTGATTTTTTGCCCGATTATTCCTGCCTTACCGATGCCGCTTACGATGGCCGAGCCGGTGCAGTTAAAGATCATCTCCGCAGCTTTGGCAAAGGACGCATCCACAATCGGCGTGATAGACGCTATCGCATCAGCTTCGGCATTGATCACACTTCGGGCGTAGTCAAGGTCAAATTTTACCTGTCTTTCAACTTCAATAATCATGCGGCTAATGATGCTATATGGAAGTAGCTAATGATATAAACACTGCGCACGCTCGGGTACGTTCATAATGCCACCATCCGGATTACTTAGCTCTCGAGATTGCTTCAAGCTGCAAAACCAGCACGGGCAGTTCCTGTTTGACTATATCCCATACGACCTCAAGATTGACGCCGAAATAATGATGTATGAGTTTGTCTCTCACGCCCGCCAGTTCTTTCCAAGGTACTTGGGGGTATTTCTCCTTTAGTGCATCGGATATATTTTTCGCTGCTTCGCCGATTATTTCAAGATTCCGAACCACGGCATCCTGAGTCTTCTTATCCCGCAGGAACCGTTGATAAGTCAGCGTTCGTGTGTAGCCTTTTGTTCTAAAGGCCGCCTCCTTGATGTCCGCAAGTAACTGTGCATCTGCTCTTTTAGACATAAACGATGCTCTCTTTGATAGCTCTGGCCAACTCCTTTACTCTGATTGTCTCTATGCCAGCAGGGGTGAGGACATCAACCTTGCTGCCCAACAGTTTCTCAAGATACTCCACGAACGTAACAAACTTGAGCCCTATCGGTCTTTCGAATTCGGCCAGAATATCTACATCGCTGCCTTCTGCCGGTGTCCCTTTAGCATATGAGCCAAAAATGCCTATCTTCTTTACGCCATATTCAGAGCTAAAATGTGGCAGCTCTTTTCGTAGGATTTTTATCACTTCATCCCGCGTCATTATTGTTTTGCCTTTTGCCAAGCGTCATTAAAGGACTCAACCTACAATTTTATCATGCTTCCCCGCTCGTTATAACAGAGCAGCTCATATTTTTCGCCGGTATATTCCGGCACCGAATGGATGGCAACCCGTTTATCGTTAAGCTGCTCTATTTGTACAACCGCCGCTCTCTTTTCATTCTGCAGGTAGGCGGCAACTTCCGGCGACACAGATAGCTCAATCCGCTTTATCTGCTTTTTCGCGGCTGAAAGATTCAGCACACGAATAAGCTCGATAGCCGATGATTCGTGACTTTTGATAAAGCCTGTGCCCGCGCAATGCGGACATGCCAGATAGGTGCTGGACTGCAGCGAGGGACGCATCCTCTGGCGTGTCATTTCCACCACGCCAAACCTGCTTATCTTCAAAATTCTCGTACGGGCACGGTCGGGCTTGACGGCGTCGCGAAAACCCTTTTCGACTTCTTTGCGGTGTCTCTGACTGCGCATGTCAATAAAATCACAGATTATCAGTCCGCCCAGGTCCCGCAACCGGAGTTGTCGGGCGATTTCCGGCGCCGCCTCCATATTAGTTTCGTAAGCGGTCTGCTCAGCACTTTTTTCCTTACGAGATCGTCCGCTATTTACGTCTATTGCGACCAGCGCCTCGGTCTGCTCGATTACGATGGAACCGCCGCCTTTTAGCCCAATGGTGCGCGACTGGATCTTTGTTATTTCGTCCTCAATCTGATATTTGTGAAACAGTGGAACTTTGCTGTCGTAATATGTAATCCTCTGCTTCACGCGCGGCGCAGCGATAGAAAGAAACTCCCTGATTTTGCGCACCACATTCTCCGAATCACATACTATATTGGTTATTCGGCTGTTAAAAACATCTCTCATCGCCCTTATGACCAGGTCCGATTCCTGATACAGCTCACTGGGCACTTTGCCGTTTTCGATCCGCTTTTCGATAGCTGTCCACAATCGCTCCAGGTATCTCAAATCATTCTGGATATCCTTCCTGGAGCATCCTTGTCCTGCGGTTCTGATAATAAAGCCCTGGCTCTTGGGAGGGTTGCTCTGCTCAAGAAACTCCCTTAGTCTTTTGCGTTCATCCTCGTCCTCGATCTTGTGTGAAACTCCGTGACCTCGCATCCAGGGCATCATCACCAGATACTTGCCGGGCAAGGCAAGATATGTGCTGAGGGTCGGTCCTTTTGTTTTTACTCCTTCTTTGGTGACCTGAACGACAATTTCCTGCCCCTTGCGAAGGCAGCTCTGGATGGGCGGCCGCTCCCTTAGCGACTTTCTCCGGCCGACGCTCTCGACTATGCTGCCGCGACCAGCCGAAAAATAGCGCGGATGAAGGTCACTAATGTGCAGAAAGCCGTTGCGGTCGGTGCCGAGGTCTACGAACGCAGCCTGAATGCCGGCTTCAACATTTACTGTCTTACCCTTGTAGATATTGCCGACCCGGCTGCCCAGACCTGCTCTTTCTACATACAGCTCCTCGAGCGACCCATTTTCAACTACAGCCACCCTGCACTCTTCACTCTCAGCAACATTTATTAACATCTCTCGTGCCATTTCCGGATCCTTACTGCATTTACAATTTTCTATTGACTATTCACTATTGTTTGAGACTGCTACGTCGTTTGCAATAGTCAGTATTGAATCGTAGATTGTCAATTGTTGTTCCACTGCACACTTGTACGTCGGATCGGTGCCGCCAGCTTCTCTACATCCAGCTCCAGCAGTTGCAGAATCTCTTCGATGCGTATTGAACCGGCAGGACTGGTGTCGCACCGGACAATCACGCAGCTATCCTCCAACTCAACTGATTTCAGAAAACCTCTAACGTCCAGAGTCTTGTATTTCAAACTTTCCGGACCTGTTTTTCGCTCAAGGTAAAGACTCTCGCTGGCCAATACTTGCTTAATCCTGGCCTTCAGCTCGGCGGTCACGCATTGCGGGCGCACGGGCAATACGTAAGTGGCAGAACTCGGCACAAAAGATGTGTCAGCTTTTGCGATGCTTACCGAAAGTAGCTCAAAACCTTCCGGCAATTCCTCAGATAGCGAGGTCCTGACCTGCATTTCGAAATCGGCATCACGTGGCTCGTGCGGGGCACAAATTACCCGGATGCACAGCAATTCATCGTCCGACTCAACGCCCACAGGCCTGGGCAAAGGCAGACTTATCCTGGGGTGAGGATTGAAACCCTCGGTGTGTTGGACCTTTATGTCCGCCCGAGCGCAGGCTCGCTGAAGGACGCGCAGCGTTTCGGCGTGCGAAAGGAACCTTAGCCTCCCTCCTATCCTGAATCTTACCAACAGCAAGATATTGTCACCCAAGTCTGTTTTATGCTCCCTATTTTCTCGGCCTGCCCGATGTATTCGGCAAAATAGACATAACTATGTAGGATTATGCCCATCTTTGCCCCGCAAACAAGCATTTTCTGCCAAAAAAGCCTGATACCTGCACGCAAAATCTGAAAATTTGAAATTTTTCTTATTGCTGTTAACCGCCGACACTGGCCCCCCACCACAGAGCCTGCCCTGAGCCTGTCGAAGGGGGTGGGGGCTAAACTTGGGCCCTTTCTCGTTGCTTTCTCCGCAGATTGCCACCATAATAACGCCCGTCTCTTTACGTTTAGCCGTTGCCGGAACGGCTACGGCCCGAATTTGTTACGGAATCTCGACAGTACTCTTTTCGCTATGCGGAAACCATATATACCCATTTGCGGGCGCGAAAGACAATGAAATACCAGATAGACAAGATGACGGTGGATGACTGGCCGCAAGTCCGCTTGATCTATCTCGAAGGTATCGCCGGCGGACATTCGACCTTCGAAGCGTCCGCCCCTGATTGGCGGCAATGGGACGCTGCTCATTTATCGGTGGCGCGGCTGGTGGCCAGAACGGATAGTGCGATCCTGGGCTGGGCGGCGCTTAGCCCTGTTTCCAGCCGCCATGTGTACGCAGGTGTGGCGGAAATCAGCCTGTACATTGGCACCCAGTATCAACGCCAGGGCGTAGGGTCGGCTCTTCTTCGCGCGCTGATTGATGCCTCCGAGAGGGCAGGGATATGGACGCTGCAAGGCGGGATTTTCCCGGAGAACGTTGCCAGTCTTGCCCTTGTTAAGAAACACGGATTTCGAGAGGTCGGCCGCCGAGAGAAACTCGGCAAGATGACCTACGGAGAGCTGGCAGGAACTTGGCGGGATGTTATTCTGGTAGAGCGCCGAAGCAAACTGGCCGGGCTGGAATAACAGATAATAGCAACAGCCAACTACTAACGGCTGGGGACAGAATTAGCAGCATGGGCGGCGAAGCCGCTCATTCTATGGAGCCTATGATGAACGCAAGAGCTAAAATACAGGTGGCCGTCACGATCGGGACGGTATTGCTTTTTGTAACCGGAGCAAGCGCACAGCGGCAGATGGAGAATCTGGGACGCGGCCTCGTCGCGATCAACCTGGCCGGCGGAAAGGTCTATGTTGGATGGCGCATGTTAGGAACCGACCCCGACAACATCGCCTTTAACGTCTACAGAAACAATGCCCGTGTCAACAGCCAGCCGATAACGGAATCCACTGACCTCGTGGATGATAACGGAAATACCAGCGCGACCTACACTGTTCGTGCTGTCATCAACGGCGCAGAGGCAGAACCTTCGCCGCCGGCAAAAGTCTGGAGCCAGAATTACCTTTCAATTCCGCTTCAGACCCCGGACCGTTACACGCCCAACGATGCTTCTGTCGGCGATCTGGATGGCGACGGCGAGTATGAGATTGTATTACACCAGACGGGCAGAGGCCGTGACAACGCGCGGGGCGGCATCACAGATCCGCCGATACTGGAGGCATACAAACTCGATGGCACTTTTCTATGGCGGATAAACTTAGGCAGGAATATCCGTGAAGGCGCACACTACACTCAGTTTATGGTCTATGACCTTGATGGCGACGGCAGAGCTGAGGTCGCCTGTAAAACAGCGGATGGAACAACCGACGGAAAAGGCAAAGTCATCGGCGACCCCAACGCGGATTACCGCAATTCGAGGGGCTACATCCTCGATGGGCCGGAGTTTCTCACTGCATTTGACGGAAAGACCGGCGCTGAACTTGCCACGACCAATTATATACCGCCCAGAGGCGATGTTTCTGACTGGGGAGATGAGTCCGGCAACAGAGTAGACCGATTCCTGGCGTGCATCGCGTATATCGACGGGCAAAAGCCGAGCCTGGTAATGTGTCGCGGCTATTATACACGGGCAGTACTGGCGGCATGGAATTTCAGGGGCGGTAAACTGACGCGCGTGTGGGCGTTCGACAGCGATGACGGCACCGCCGGCAATAGAGATTACAGAGGGCAGGGCAATCACAATCTGGCGGTCGGCGACGTTGACGGCGACGGCAAGGATGAAATTGTGTATGGGGCGTGTGCGATTGACCACGATGGCAAAGCACTCTATTCAACAGGCTTAGGGCACGGGGATGCGATGCATTTATCCGACATCGATCCGGATAAACCAGGCATGGAAGTGTTTGCCATCCATGAAAGGCCGCCTCACCCGTACGGCGCAAACCTTCGTGACGCGGCAGCCGGAAAAGTTATATGGGGGCTGCAATTGAAAGACCCGGGAAGGGCGCTGGCTATTGATATTGACCCCCGTCATCGAGGTTATGAGTGCTGGGCGAATAATTCAGCCGGCCTATACAACTGCAGAGGCGAAAAGATTTCCGATGCCAAGCCCCGGTCGTGCAATATGGGGATATGGTGGGATGGCGACGTGCTTCGCGAGCTGCTTGATGGCGTTACGATTGATAAGTGGGATTACGCCAATGATACAGCGACCAGACTATTTTCCGCTGAGGGTTGTGCCAGAAACAATGGGACAAAATCCAATCCGTGCCTGGCTGCTGATATTTTGGGCGACTGGAGGGAGGAGCTGATTTGCAGAACAACCGATAACAAAGAGCTGCGTATCTTCACGACTACGATACCCACAAACCACCGTTTCTACACATTCATGCACGACCCTGTATACAGGCTGAGCGTGGCCTGGCAGAACGTGGCCTATAATCAGCCTACACAACCTGGTTTTTATATCGGCGATGGCATGGCCGCGCCACCGCGTCCAAATATAGTCCTGACGCAGTCAGGGCGTCGCTGATAATGTCTTGTTTTCTGCACTAATTCCGAGCATAATACCATCGTAAGAAATCATTTGTTGCCAAAATGCACACATTATGATATAAACGGATCATGCGTTACTTCGATTGGAGTACGAACAAGAATGAACGGCTCAAAGAGCAGCGGGATATTACTTTTGAAGAGATCGTTTTCCATATCCTCCACGGAGGATTGCTTGATGTCCTTGAGCATCCCAATAAACAGCAATATCCCGGCCAAAGGATATTCGTGGTGAATGTGGAAGAGTATGTATATCTTGTTCCCTACGTGGAAACCGAAGAAAGCATATTTCTGAAAACGATTCTTCCCAGCCGGAAGATGACGAAGAAGTACCTGGGAGGCCAGAAAGATGAAACTGAGTAAGCAAGAGAAGGAAATTGTCAAGTCTGTTGAACGCGGTGACTGGCGGAGTATACGCGGCGTTAAGAAGCAAATAAAGCGTTACCAGAAATACGCCCGCGCCACGGTTCGCAAAGACAAGCGTGTGAACATCCGCATGTCGGAGAAGGACCTGATTCACTTCCAGAAAAAGGCGATGGAAGAAGGATTACCTTACCAGACCTTAATATACAGTGTCCTGCACAAGTACGTGAACGGCCACTTGGTCGACAAGGCATCGTAAGCCTTCAGTTAGGTTGTGCTCTACGAGAAAAGCCAGGGGCACAAAGAACATAGAATACGGAATACAAGAGACAGAAAACTGTAAATAGTCGATAGTGGATAGTGAATAGTGAATCGAACCACGAGCCACAAATCACGAACCACAATCTACGGAATACGCTATACGCTGTACGCTATTTCCTATACCCTATACGCTTCACGAGATACAATATACGCAATACGAAATACGAGCGACAAAAATTGAACCATCCTTGCTTCGCACCTTGCTTCGCTGGAGTGCTTCGCAAAGGCGAGCAAGGCTACGCAGGATAAACCGGCTGAACTTGGACGCCGCGTCTGCGGCGCTGATGAACTAATATGTTAGAGTGTTAGGCAGAACAGGAGGTATTCGATGGAAATGCGAACCGAAAAGAGGGCGCTTGATAAAATATACAAACGTCGGGATCGCTACGAGATTCCAGATTGGCAGCGCGAGGAAGTCTGGCCAAGGGCCAAGAAACAGTTGCTCATCGACTCCATCCTCCGCGGATGGAAGTTGCCAAAGTTCTACTTCTTCAAAACTGCTTCAGATCCCCCTGAGTACGAGGTCGTTGATGGGCAACAACGACTCATGGCGGTATTCGAGTTCTTTGAGAACGAACTCCCACTCTCGCGCTCCTCTATACAAGAATTCGGTGCGGAATACTATAAGGATCTCCCAGAGAATATGTCCGACCAATTTGATGACTTTGAGATAGAGTTCGACGAGATCACTGAAGCTAACGAAGAAGAATTGAAAGGGTACTTCCAGCGGCTCCAAGAAGGACTCCCGTTGACAAGCAGCGAGAAGCTAAATTCCGTCCAGAGCAAACTTCGAGACTTCACCAGAAAGCTCTCAATGCACAAGTTTTTCAAAAAGAAAGTCACCGCAAGCGATACACGATATGGCCATTTCGATATAGTTGCCAAAGTTGCCGCAATCCAAATTGAAGGCATAGAAACTGGTCTACGGTATGACGACCTGAAGACCACGTTTGAGAGTCAGGCAAGTTTCAGTGCGCGTTCAAACGTAGCAGAGAGACTACGCGGCACCTTTGACTTCTTAGACCATGTGTTTCCCAAAGCAACTCCTATACTCCGAAACCGCACAATCGTCCAATCGTTTGCTACTTTAGCTTCGCGTCTTGTTCAGACAGGTAAGCACAAAGGAACAGAAACACGGCTCGGGCAATTCTTCGAGTTCTTCATGGCAGAACTCTCGAAACAAGTTACTCTTGGACAGCAAGGCACCGATCCCGAATATCTGGCTTTCCAGAAAACAGTTAACGCCAACATTCGTCGGAGCGCACAGACACGGAACGAGATACTCTTGCGCAAACTTCTGGCCTACGATCCCACTTTCACAGACATCCTGGGCGTCAGTATCATTGCAGAGAGCGCGATCGACAGGTCCCTCGCTGAATGTGGGGAACGCATTCGTAATCTCGTTGAGCAGCGAAATGAGGAGTATGCACGTGAGAAAGGGGAGGACCTATTCAAAGCTACAAGCAAGACCGCAAATGCACTCGCGGATATCAGTCACTTTCTTAAGGACTACACGGGATACCGAGACTGGATTGACAGATTGTATTTCGTTTTTCGTGAAAGTGTGGGAACTCGACTCGAGGATAATTGGCCTGCAACCTTTGTAGATGTAAACATATTAAGAACTGCGGAGCATCACGATGTAGACCATGGCAAAAACAGCAAGGTAAGGTCTAAGCGTCTTAAACTCGGCAAGTGTTTCAAGAAGTATGCCGGAGTGACGACTCCGGCCACCCTTGCCCCTGAGAAGTTCGCAATAGTCCAAGCAAAACTCCTTGGTGAAATCGAAAGAGATTTGCGTAATCTAAAATGGAAGTAGGTTTTAACAATGGTTTCGACTCGGACGCCGCATACGCGGCGCTGGTGAGCTCTTCGTTATGCGGAAACCATATAAACAATAGTTAGATGGCACAAGCCAAGGACGGCTTCAATGAAACAAGTGTGTAAATTCTGCCGTGAAGTTCTTGCAGAAGGGGCCAAAAAGTGCAAGACATGCGGTGAGCCGTTTTACGCGGCAGGTAAAGCATTGAAATGGGCACCTCTCTTGTCGATTTTTATCACATTATTGTCACTCGCTTTCGCGTACCGCGAAATGAGAGGACGAGAAAAGGCTACGGTGAGAGCAGAAGCGGCACAATCGGATGCCCGTATGGCAGTTTTACAACTGAACGTGAAAGAAAGAGCGGCTGATCGAGCGCTCGACGAATTGGTGCACAAACTCCCTCAATCGTCTAGAGAGGATATTGTGAAGGGACTTCGGCTGCCGCCTCGTACTACAGTTGAGCAACTTGAAGAGCAGGCAAAAACAGCACCAGAGAACCACGATCTGCAGAGGAAGCTCTTTCTCTACCGTGCGCTTAACCGGCCTGAGTAGACTAATGGTAGGGCCTGCCAACTGTTAATGGCTGTGGACACCGCACAGAAAAACGGTGACTGTCTCTACTGGCGGTCGCTGGTAGGCCGCGAACTGGAGTTTCGATGCTCGGGCGCATTTATCGCCGTGCCCGAATGACGCAGCCTGAAGGCTCTGCTGACACCATGCCAGATGAATAGTAGCATTCTTACCACAACGAATACGGCCAGCGGAATGACAAACACCAAAGGAAGAAATGCAGCCAATATCCAATGCCGCAGATGCACGGGCCTTGCGTTGCGACCCGTCGGGGCGGTATGAGCGGGCAGATATACCATCAGGCCATAGACATACACCCACATCCCGACCTGCAGCAGATTCTGCGGCCCGAACGACAGGGTCTCGGCGAGCGTGCCATTCAGGCCAAACAGCAGCACGACTTCTGCCGGCGTAAAGGCGTACCGATGCAATAGCCAGCCCCAGCAGATGAACATCGGAACAAAGGCAATGACACTGTGAAAGAGAACGACCTCCAGGTAGTTTTTAGAAGCCGTGATTCTGGCTGCATCGGTGACGCCGCCGAACAGCGGTGCGGCGTTGGTCAGCGACGTTGTGACCGCCTCTTCCAGCATGGCCATGGCAATGCATAACACGACAAAGCGGACCCTCCAGTCGATGTTGAGTTTCCGGACGAGCTTAACCAGGCGATCCCGCGCCAGACGCATGGCAATCCCGCCGAGCACGCACCAGATAACGATCAGACTGACCCCCATACTGAGAATGGCCCTTTTATCGGGGTCGGTCTCGTTGCGGTAAACTAAAAACACAACGACGGTGGTGGCAACAATGCCCCAGCCCGCTACGATGGTCAGCAGCGTGGCTGCCAATGTGCTGTTTCTTGACATAGCCAGCACAACTGTAGCCTATTGTCCACGCCAGTCAAGTCTGTTACAATGCCGGGCAATCTTTGGAATAATAGGGGACAGCCATCGGCCGCTGGGGACATGCGTAGAAAACGGTGACGGCTATCAATGATCGATTTTAATGCGGAAAGCATATAAACAAATAGTTATGTGGTTGCCTTTAAGTGAAGCGATGCGCGGCTCTGACTTCTCGGAACGATCGTGACAATCAGAAGAAAACCTTGGGCGCTTGCGATTATCTATACGGGCGTGTCCTTGGCAGTTGAAGCTGGATTAATCATCGTCGGCGGCCTGAGAGTGCCCCATGACAACGGGGTAATAGCGCCGATCATCTTAACGGTCCCGCCCACGTTGGCCGCATTGATTGCCGGTTATCGCCGGCCTAAGGAATTCGCTATTTTGGTAAGCCTGACAAGTATTCT
>Ga0299912_10001231_pt1 | contig 20705 bp, 18 predicted proteins | sample RVTome_2_FD_207667 | JGI IMG/M metagenome (GOLD analysis project Ga0299912, IMG submission 207667) | Soil microbial communities from uranium-contaminated site in the Upper Colorado River Basin, Wyoming, United States - RVT95D214 (version 2) ... | reverse complement strand
CGAATGGCTTGAAATTCACCGATGTTTCTGCCAAATTGCTTTCTCTCCTTAGCATAAGCCAATGAGACATCTAAGATGGCCTGAGCCAATCCCACAGAATGGGCAGCAAACCCAATTCGACTGGTCTGGAGAGCCATCAGAAATTGGGAGATTCCTTTATCGGGGTTCCCCAAAATATTTTCTTTTGGAATACGGCAGTCATCAAAAATCAGCTCCCTAGTCTCTGAGGACCGATATCCCATCTTTTTATACTTCTGCCCAAAATTGTAACCGCCCACCCCTGTCGGGATGATGAAATTGGAAGCCTTCTTCTTTCCTTTCTCTCCCACCCCGGTCACGGCGGCAATGATTACCAGACTATTATGCCTAAGTCCTGCATTGGTGATGAATTGTTTGGTTCGGTTGATAACCCATTCATCTTCCTCCAAGACCGCTCTCGTCTGAATAGCACTGGCATCTGAACCCGCCTGAGGCTCCGTCAAACCAAATGCCCCAATCTTTTCCCCTGTGGCCAATGGCATGAGCCATTTCTTTTTCTGCTCCTCTGTTCCGAAGGTGCAGGGGAGATTCATCGCGAGCGTGACAGAATCTAAAAGGGAGTTTCCCAAGGAGGCATCTCCTCGACTGATCTCCTCAATGGCGATGATCATGGAAAGCCAATCTAATCCCCATCCTCCGCATTCCTGAGGAAAGGGAATGCCGCAAATCCCCAAATCGCCCATTTTTTTCCATACACCATAAGGGAATTGACCGGTTTTATCCAGCTCCTCTGCGATGGGCATAATTTCTTTTTTAGCAAAATTCCTGCACAAATCCTTGACCATCACTTGTTCAGCGGAAAGGTTAAAATCCATATGTTCTTCTCCTTACATGGAAAATAGGGTTTGCCAAATCATTAATTCAAATCCGAGGGGATAAAATGATCGGGAGGAATTGAAAAGGTGTTAGTTTTTTCTCCCGCTTCTTGTCTTAGTCAGATCCCAACAATAGTCATAGATATGAAGTTGGGTCGAGGCATAGCGCATTGTTCATTTGCAGCTGTAATATATGCCTTTTTCAAAAATTAGGGAACAGAAAATTACAGGAAGGAAGAAGTAACAAATAAGGGTGCGAATAACACCTACGAGTCTGCAATCGAGGCATGCCTCAAGAGTCGAAGATTTTCCGGTAGAAATCATCGGGCTAGATAAATATACATAGCAGAAATCTATACTTTCGAAGAATGTTGATTTTACGAAGATTGAGGAATGGATGACAATAGAGTACGTTGATTCGCGATTTAAAGAAAGAGTGATGGCCGACGGTTTAGCGCCGACTGCAAACGGTTTGCTTGGAGCACCCCTGGGGTTGCGCCAAAAGATAAGGCCGGTCCGATGATTGGGTCGCTGCTAAAACCAGCTCAGCGATTCGGAGCGCCGAATCTTTTCTATGTCGTGAGACGCGACTTATCATCCACAAGCCATCTTACAAATCGGCTCCGCTGGCCGTCTATCTCTAAGACTATTTTCTGAACTTCCACGAAGGCTTCCAGCCGAAACTGCCGAATTAAAAATCCGTATACAAGAACCCCCAAAGGCACTTGAATGACGAGACGTATGACATTAACTTGGCTGCCAAATATCCAGCGATCCGAAATCCACAACAGAAGCCCCATCGACATCGCACAATAAAAGGGACCCTCCAGGTTTCTAAGCAACTGCTTAAACCCAAGATTCACCAGGCGCCCCGCACTTGACCAGATTGGGTAGCAAATGAATACATAAGTACCCAAAACATAAGCCCATGCCACGCCCATAATCCCCCCCCAATGGGCTCCGACCAAAACCCCAACCACTCGAATGAGAGTAGTATATATGCCCCACCCGAATATGATGTCCGTCCTTCCTCGCGAAAGAAATATCCACGATCCTGTAGAGTAAACAGATTGCGCCATCCCAGAAAAGCATAATACTTGCACAATTCTTATTGACTCCTGCCATTTATCACCGTAAACGACCAGGATCGCCGGTTCCGCCAAAATACTCAGCCCAATCATCATGGGAAAGGTTAACAAAGCGATCATTCGAGTCGCACGAAGATAGGTGCGCTTTACAGATTCGACCTCATCTTGCATTTTGGAAAGCGCCGGGAACATCACTGCAGTCGTTATGCCAGTAACGTTGTTGACGGAGAGGCGCATTAGCTTATCAGCAAGGTTGTAGATTCCCAGAACGGAGCTTCCAAGCAAGCGACCTATGACCAATGTGTCAACATTTCCTCCCCAGTAATGTACAATACGGGACGCCATCAGATTTCCCCCAAAATGCATCAATTCTCTAAATGCAGATAAATCAAAAGACAATCTTGGCCGCCAAGAAGATAAACGCCACATCACGGCGACTTGTATGGCTGTTGAGGTTATCGATTGTCCCACGAGGCTCCAAACCCCTGCGCCGTTAATCGCTAATACTATCGCCACGATTCCAGAGACCAAAAGCGAGACACTTCCAATCCAGAATTTAGTTCGGAAATTCAGAGATCTAACGAGTAGCGCATTTTGCACGACGTTCAAGGAACTCAAAATTAAATTTAAAGCTATGGTGGCCGTAAGCAAACGAAGCAGCGGTTCTTTGTAGAAACGGGCGATGAGAGGTGCTGTCAGACCGAAGAGGATAGTTAGGAGGGCTCCCGCTGCAACGTTCACCCAAAACACAGAGTTAAGGTGCCGATCAGAGACAGCTCGTTTCTGAATAAGAGAAGCTCCCAACCCCATGTGGGAAAAGATCGAAGCAAATCCAGTAAAGACAAGAACTATTCCTATAAGTCCGAAATCTCTTGGGCTGAGTAGACGCGCTAAAATCACTGAAAAACCAAACCGTAATACTTCCTCAAGAATCTGTGTGGCCCCACTCCATCCCAATCCCGACAAAGTTCGCTGGCGGATATTATTCATGATCGGTGATTTAAAAATTCTTCAATCTGAATCAAATAAAATTGATTGTAAAAGCACGGAAAAATCTATGTTACCCCGATTACCTTCATCAGCGGACGCGAACTCTGCCGTAAGGGATTAAGAACAACATCACGCCGGCAAACTTCACGCCGAATCAGTTTCCGTTTCCATTTGTCCGCCATGGGCGGCAATTGGCACCAGTGGTGCGTTCAAAAGCCCCAAAAGGAAAAGCATCCGATTGACCGATTCTATGGGTAGACGACAGACTGAGTGAAAATACTTCCAAATAAACCATTCCTGAAGGAATAGCGGATCCCCTTCCCCACTTGTTTTGATTGACCGACGCAGTGAGGATCTTTTTCATACTAAATAACATAAATGGATCTAATGAAGAAATATTATCTTTACGGCCGGCTTCCGTTGATCTGTTCACTATATCTATAGGTGTGAGGGCCAACCACTCTCGAAATGATTAATACAAGTCTCAAGTCTTTTGTCACCCGTGATGTGGAATTGGCGATGAAGGTCGTCAGTCTAGATAGTGTCGTAGACGGTCTTTATGACCAGGTCTTCAGGGAGCTCCTCACTTTCATGATGGTTGACCCCAAGACAACCAACCGTGCCACCCGCCTCATATGGGTGGCCCATGACCTCGAACGTGCTGCTGACAGGGCCACCAATATCTGCGAACGTGTGGTATTCACGGTAACTGGAAAGACGGAAGAAATAGGGGGGTCGAAGTATTAGCATGAGTCAGAAATAGCTCTGCCTTTTTTATGCGCATTTTCACCCGTAATCGTGTGCAATCCCATGACCCGGGCACACCTTTAGACATTCGCCACAAGACTTGCAGGTGGCGTTTCCTATCAGAGGCCGAATGCCATCGTATTCACAGTCCACGAGGCTGATGTTTCTCGCGGGGCAGGCATATACACATGCTCCGCACCCGACGCACAAGCGCCACCGAACGACGTCCCTAACGTTCTTGAATTCCATAAATTGTTGTCTGGTCACTGGATGATCCTGCGTCCAGCCTCCTAGTGTACGTCCGAGAGGACATATCTGTACTTTCCGCTGGCATCGAGAGGAAGCTCCTCAACCAAGTGATGCTCGATTGATAACTTATTATGGGTGGTCTTCTGGAGAATCAGTTTCAATACCTCGAAACGTTCCGCAGTAAGCGGGCTATACAGCTTCAAATATAGATCGATCTCACCCTTCTTTCGTTGAACAACCCTGAAGCGCTCCACCTCTGAAGCGAAGTTCCGCATAATACTTGGGAAAATTGAGCCGTGCATAAAAGTTCCGTCAGACAATGAAATCATATCAACTGTTCTGCCCATTATTTCCTCAATCATAGGCAATCCCCTTCCACACGGACATGACCCGCCAGAAAGCGTGCCCTGATCACCGACAAGGTATCGGATGAGTGGCATGGCATAATTGTTCAAATCGGTAATTGCAATTTCGCCGCTCTTCCCGTTGGGAACGGGCCTGCCCTCAGAATTCACAACCTCGACATACATGTTCTCCGCATTAATGTGCAGCCCGCGATGAAAGGAACATTCGGACGCCAAAAGCTCAAATTCTCTAGCACCATATAAATTAAAGACTGGACATTGGAAGGCTTTTTCTATCGCCTCCCTCTGATGCTTGTACAACACCTCGGCTATCGTCTTGACTGCCTTCAGTGTTATCTCACCCCGGTGATTTTTATTAACGAATTCAGCAAAAAAGTAAACGGCACTAACAAATCCAGCAAGCACGGATACGCCGAGCTTTTTGACCCGTATAAAAAACTCTTCCATCACTTCCTGACTCATTGTCTCAGATGCTCTCAAGGTCACAGTAGGACCGATAGCATTTGCCAGCTTTTGTTTAATTCCCATCTTTATCCCACCAAGAGAAAAAGCTGAAGGCTCATCTTTCTTCGTAGCACTCTCGTCAAGCTCAATTCCTGCTCCCCATATTCGGGCAGACTTTTCTCCCACATCATGTCCTGCCCACTTGCGAAACCTCAAGCCGCTTGCCGAGGCAATCTCTTGCGCATGTCGATCCCGCAGGATCGCAATCGGCTCACCCGTTGACCCACTTGTGGTCCTTCTTATCAAACTCTTTCTGTCAAAGGCGGCAGCCACCATTCTTTCAAAATTCTGACGAATAGCCTTTCTGCATAGGGGAGGGATCTTCCATACATCATCAAATGAGTTTATATCTGAAGGTTTGATGCACTGTCCATCAAACAGATCCCGATAATACGGTACATTTGAATAGGCATGATTGATAAGCCTTAGAAGCTTGGCCCATTGGATCTCCTGTATTTGCTGTAATGAAAACCACTGGCTCCCCTCCAGTTCTTTTAGATGTGTTTCTATATCGGTCCTGACGTAGGCTATAGGAAACAATATGTGTTTGGCAATGACCTTTCTGATACGCACGCTGCCACCTCCATCCTGGCTATTTGCCGTAACGCTTCCCGCTGAAATCAACTTTCTCCAGGCCCCACCTCTTTATCTTCGAGACGCTCCCCTACCGGATTTCATGGCCATTGAGGGGATACTGAAACCTCCATAAATATGAGTTTAACTCGTCTATGGATTTCTCCCACCAACGCTCCCGTAATAGTTCCGTAATCATCTCCTTTGAAAACCTGTATCGAATTGTACGGGCCGGATTACCAGCTACCACGGCGTAAGGAGGAACGTCCCCCGTCACGACGGAACCCGCTGCAACATAAGCTCCTTCACCAATGGAACACACCTTGTTCGTGATAGTGGCGTTATGTCCAATAAACACATCGTTGCCGAGGACTCAGACGCAACAAAAAGCAGCTTCGCAGGTTCAGCCACCTGATACCCCAACGATTCCGTTGGAATGACTAGTGATCGTTGCCCTTCAAGACTTCTGAACATAAGTCTTATCCTACTACTCCAAGGGCTTTAAGGCCTTGTTGAATCCATCCTTCTATGAAAACGGTATCGAGAATCAAGACAAATAATCCATAAAAAGACACCCAAGCCAAAACAGCGAGTCCGATTGAGATTCCCCATCCCTCCCTCCCCTTAATTTTCAAGAACAGGATGAAAAAAATAGGTATGGAGAGCTGGAAGCCTAAGAGAAGGATCAATAAAAAGAAGACAAATATCCAGAAAACGGTCCACAAAGTACGGGAAGTCGCTACTTCCCGTTCTACGTCTTTCGTAAGCTGAAAGTCGATTGAAGATTGTTGTAAGGACGCCTCTTTCCTTCCCAGAAAGCTAATGAGAACATCTGTTGAGGCCATTAAGAAAACAGAAATCCCGATGACAACCGGAAAAAGAGCAGCTCTAAAAGGCCAGTCCAAAGCTGTGATGACCATCCAAGCTGTGATCACCATCATGGCAAGTCCCATTGAGATACTACCCCATTGCCTCATTCCTTGCTTCCTTTCTCGCTAGTCTCTTTTCCTGAACGAACGGATAAACTGCAGCGGCAATGGCAAGAATCAGAATGACGATCACCTTGGGGCGAAATAGCCATGCTGCCTTATAACGAGCCATGGCAGCATAGAGGTAGGTCTCAGCCAGAGGCCCCAAAATGAATCCTAAGATGAAGGGTGGACGGGGCCAGTTGAATCTTACCATTAGATATCCAACACCTCCTGACACCAACATGACAATTAAGTCACCCATGTGTTTGCTAGCCGTATATGATCCAATGAGGCACAGCAGCAGGATGAACGGAATCAGAAGATTTCCTCTGATCATCGTTAGATTGGCAATACGATTTATAAATAGTAAACTTACGGCGACAACAATGATGTTGGCCACCACGATCGTCCAGACCATTGAGAAGGTTAAGGTGAGGTGTTTGGTCAGCATATCTGGGCCAGGCACAAGCCCTAACAGAAAAAACGCGCCCAAGAGGATTGCCATTCCCACGCTGCCTGGTATACCGAAGGCAACAGTAGGGATCAGGTTTGCGCCCTCTTTGGAGTTATTGGCCGCTCCCGGGCCCAGCACCCCCCTAATATCTCCCTTCCCAAATCCCTCCCTCTCCTCCAGCGTCTTAGCACTCTGTTTAGCGTGGGCATAGGACACCCACTGGGCTACCGAACCACCCAAGCCAGGCATGATCCCGATGAAGGAACCAATGATGCTGCAACGCACTGTAAGCCAGAAATGTCGAAAGGTATCTTTCACCCCCTCCCTGACACCCTTGCTCACTTTGCCTTGGGGGAGGCTTCTTGCAATTGATGTCTCTTGAACAGAGAGGTCGATGATTTCCGGGAGGGCGAAAAGTCCCAACATGACGGGAACCATGGGCAATCCATTCATCAGGTATAAACTGTCAAAGCTAAATCGTAGAATCCCCGCTTGACGGTCCTGTCCGACCATAGAGCACAAAAATCCGAACCCGCCGGCCAGTAAACCGCGTAAAAGTCCTCGTTTCCCATGGCCGCTTAGGGTAGAAATGCATGTTAGACCCAGTATGATCACCATGAACATTTCCGGTGAGCCAAAGGCAAGCACCAGGGGTCGAACGATAGGTATACTAACTGCAAGAAATCCCGCTCCGATGAGAGCCCCAATCAGAGAACTCATTAGGGAAGCTCCCAGCGCCCTGCCCGCCTCTCCCTTCTTAGCCATAGGGTAACCATCTACAATAGTGGCTACTGTGGTCGACTCTCCAGGAATCCCAAAGAGAATTGAAGTAATGTCCCCAGTTGTTGCGACTACAGAGTGCATCCCCAAAAGGAATGGTAATCCTTGCTCTGGAGTCATTTTATAGATGAAAGGCATCATGAGGGCAAGGGTTTCACCGCCTCCTAGTCCTGGAAGGATTCCGACCCCGAAACCAATTGTAGCGCCGATCAGCAGGTAAAGAAATGACTCCCACTGAAAGACGAGCAGCAAGCCTCCTATAAATGCGTCAAGCACCCGTTTCCTCACTTTAAGTTACGCCAGATTCCTATCTTGCGCTTCATGAAATTGACTCTAAAACTTAATGTACTTTCTAAACTCTTCTATGATATCAGGCGGTTGATTGAAAAGCTCATTTAGTATTCTCTGTATCTCATCTGCAGAAACATATTCAACTTCGAACCTATTCTTCTTGGCATCTTCCTTCAGTTCAGGATCCTTAACTACCTTAGCGAAAGCATCCCATAGAATATTCATGATTTCATTTGGCACTCCTGGTGGTGCTATGTAAGGACGACCAAGCCGTGCCGGAGCAGCAAGCATTGACATAAGCCTTTTTCCTTTTATGTCATTTGTAAGATCTTCGTCTACTGGTAAACTCTCAATCCCTTGTACAGATACCCGACAGCGAACGAAGGGCCGTAATAGTCCTCTTTCGATAAATGGCTTGAGTGAGCTATAGGATCCTACCCTACCATCTAACTCTTTTCGCTCAATTGCCAAATTAATGTCAGCACCGCCTGGGTAGATGACAAAATTGAAATTAATCCCAACAAACTCCTTTAACAGGATAGGGAATTGGTAGTCAGTGGAGGCTTTACCTACCGAACCTAGAAAAACTTCTTTCTTTTCCTTTCGCAAATCCTCAATTGTCTTGTAAGGAAGGTCAGAGCGAAGCGTAAGTATCGTGGGTTCAACGCCTGTTGACCCAACCCATGAAAATTTCCTAGCATCAAATTTTACTCCGGCTACTTTCAATAATTGGCCAAAGGCAAGGCCCTGATCAATGGCTCCGATTGTGAGACCATCCGGTTTGGCCACGTTGTAAATATAATTAGCAGCAATCGCACTACCGCCACCTGCCATGTTGTCAACAATGATACTAGGTTTTCCAGGAATATGCTTTGGAAGGTGTTTCGCGAGCATGCGAGACATACGATCATAGCCCCCGCCAGGGGAAAAACCTACAATAATTTGAATTACTTTCCCTTCGTAGTATGGAGCCGCAAGAATTTCATTAGGAAGGCCACTCAAAACGACAATCACGAGACTGGTGAATAAACGTAAGATTAGTCTTTTCATTGCCATTTCCTCCTTCATTTCAAGCCAGACTTCTTACTTGACTGGGGTGTAATGCTGCTTCTCACTCGCACTGAATCAAGCTGTTCCATCAAAATATTTCCCCATTCATCCACCGAGGCCTTCCACGAAGGGAAAACTACGGTCGTTGCTCCTGACTCTTCGAGCATGCAGGGACCGTTCAATGAACTTCCCTGTGGAAGCAACTCACGATGATAAACTGGGCACTCCCAAAACTCCCCATCGAAATAGACCCGCCGTCTCTTGTCTTCAGCCTCTCGAACTGATTGAACAGGGCTTTGGTAGTGCCGTAGAGGAGGTTTCTTTATTTTAATGACAGCAGAGAGTCTGAGGTTAACGACTTCGAGGGCTCTTGCTTTGTGAACATGTCCATAAGTTTCTTCGTAAAGGCGGTGGAAGTCCTCTTCAAGGATTTTCAGGCCCGCCGTCTCTGGGAGGATGGGGATATCCATTTCAAAAGCCTGACCGAGATATCTCATATCCATTGAGGAAATAAAATAAATGTCTCCGGATTGAAAACCTTGAGCCTTTAATTCGGACTTCGCTCGGGCTTTCATCAAGTCGTATTGAGACCGTATGCCATGCCATCCCAGTCCATCCAGCGGGGAAACGATCGTTTTGACAAAATCATATTTGATTTCTGCAGCCAGTAAGCCCAAAGCTGATAGATGGCCTGGATATCTGGGAACCAGGCATTTTCGCATTCCGAGGCCGGACGCGATGGGGATCGCATGCATCGGCCCTGCCCCGCCAAAGGCCACAAGCATGTATGCTCTTGGATCGTGACCTCTTTCAAGAGAAATCTCTCGTATAGCACTTACCATTTTGACTGCGGCCATTTGAATAATCCCTTCCGCCATCTGATATTCGTCCCTCATTTGAAATTTGGTGATAAGTTTAGAGATAGCCTTTTGGGCTAAATGGGGATGGAGAGAAATTTTGCCTCCTAAAGGCCTTTGGGGATTGATACGGTTTAAAATCAAGTTGGCATCCGTTACGGTCGGCTCCGTCCCCCCAAATCCATAACAGGCAGGGCCTGGGAAGGCACCTGCACTCCGTGGTCCTACTTTTAACGTTTTGTCAAAATCAACCCAAACAATACTTCCTCCTCCGGTCCCCACCGTCTTCACGGCCACCTGTGGACATTTGATGGGAAGACCTGAGAGCACTGTTTCTGTGGAGAGGCTCGGTTCCAAATCGCGGATCAGGCATACATCGGTGCTGGTTCCTCCCATATCATAAGTAATGATATTTTTTAACCCCACGGCTTCAGCAAAAAAGATTCCTGCCTTCACGCCTCCTACCGGACCTGATAAAATCGTTTTAATGGGGAACTTTCTTGCTGAATCAGAAGTGATGACCCCTCCGTTAGAGGACATCATCAATATCTCTCTGAGATAACCTTTCTTTTCCAAACCCTTTTTGAGGGTTTCCAAATAACGACCCATCATTGGAAGGATGAAACAGTTCAATGCGGTGGTTGAAAATCGTTCATATTCTCGATACTCGGGAACCACTTCGCAAGAAAGAGAAATAGGTATCTCGGGAAGAATCTGCTCTAAAAGCTCACCTGCTCTCTTCTCGTTTTCTTGGTTGGTATAAGAATGAAGGAAACAGATCGCCACCGCTTCGACACCCAGATCGCGGATCTTTTTGCTAACCTCTTTGAGATCCGCTTCTGAAACTGGGTATAGGATTTCGCCGTTATAAAGAGTCCTTTCTCTCACTTCAAAACGCAGTGATCGGGGGATAAGAGGTTGGGGACGGACAAACTTGATGTTGAATAAACTCCCAGGAACCATTCTCCTTGTTCTCCCAATCTCAAGGGTATCTCTAAATCCCTTCGTGGTGATCAGGGAGACTTTGGCTCCTATTCTCTGCAGGATTGCGTTCGTTCCTATCGTTGTCCCATGGACCATTCTCTGAATCTGCGTCAGATTCACTCCTGATTCATCAAGACTCTCAAAAACTGCTTTGGCCTCATCTTCGGGAGTGGAAGGAACTTTGATCGCTGTCAAGGATTCCTTCTCCTCGTCGAACAAGACCAGATCGGTAAATGTCCCACCCATATCAATTCCCAAGATCGACATTCATTAATCCCCATTCGCTCGTCTTATTTCAACTAGGTCTCCTAATTTCACCTTTAGAAGTTTAATCCCTGAAATGCCTATCCTAAAAAAAGAGTTACTCAGACTGGAGGAGAGGGTTGGCCAAACTCTTAATGGGGCTCCATGAGGATTGACACATTCGAGAAGGTCTCCTTCAAATGTCCCCATGGTTCTCGCTGCTTCAGGAGTGATCTCTACAATTCTCCTGCCCCTCTTTATTTCATCGCTCTCTAAAACATCTACTCTGAAGAAGAAACGATTCTTCTTTATCTCCGTTCTCAGGTTTTTAGATCTATCCCATAATATCTTTCCACTCTCCAATGCTATTCCATAATGTTTCAGAGCTCTTTCAGAGGTGAGATATTCTTCTTGGATATCAACTAATACTTTCAAAGGATCTCGTTCAAGGGGATCACCATATCCACCTCCACCTGAGCTGCATTCAATCACCCTATCCCCTTTCTGAAGATGAAAGCCGGATATTTTCCCAGGATAGGGTTGAGGGACTTCTTGACCATTGCGCACAATGATAAATTGATTGGGAGCTCCCGAATATCCTCCGAAGACCCCATAAGGGGGGATGACATTTTTGTCAGATAGAATGGAAAGGGTTCCGTGTTGAGCCAGGAGACAAATTTCTCTTCTCAAGCCCAAACCTCCTCGTGTCCTTCCATCTCCTCCCGAATCGACTCTTAACTCACATGCCTCCACAAAAAGAGGAAATTCGTTCTCGATGGCTTCCACAGGCTGAATGGACCCGAAATCTCCTGAAGAAAACTCTTTCACTGCATTATTTCCATCCCCCTCAAGAAATGCACCTGTTCCGCCAGCTGGAAATTCATAATAGATAAAATATGAATTGTGTTTCTTAAGATTTTCACCAGCAATGTAGACATGGTTAACCGTCCCCTTGACCTCCCCACAGACCTGCCCAGGGAGGGCTTGTGCTAAGGCGCCGATAACTGCCCCCTCCACACCTCGTCTCACCTCATTGGCTCCTCCGCATGGAAAGGGATATTCTGCATGGACAATCGTACCGGGTTGGGTTCTCACTTTTAAAGGCCGGAAGGCCCCATGATTAATGGCACTCAGGGGGTCCAATACAGATTTTAAGGCAATAAACACGCCTGATTCTGTAGCGGCTGGACCCGCGTTGGTAGGGCCTTCAACAGAAGGTGAACCCGTGCATTCCGCCTCAATACGCTCTGCATTAACTCTTAATTTTACATGAATGAATAGTGGATCAGGGGAGTTGCCAGAGTGATCTAGGTAAGACTCAAACGCGTACTCCCCATCTGGGATCTGTGAAATGACTTGCCTCATCCTTGTCTCTGCCTGGAGGAGGAGTTCATTCAAATAGAAATTAAATTTTTCTTTTCCATAAGGATGAATGATCTCTCGAATCCTTTTTTCTGCTACACGGCACGTTCCTAAGATGGCCTGGAAATCGCCTATCCTTTCTTCGGGGATTCGCATATTGTTGAATAAAAGTTGAAAGACCTCTTGATTGGGTTTCCCCTCCTGGTAGACTCGCATGAGAGGAATCCGAATTCCTTCTTGAAAGATCTCTCGGGCTTTCCCTGAGAGGCTCCCTGGGGTCATTCCTCCTACATCACCCCAGTGAGCTCTGATGACTGGAAAGAGGATCAGTTCATTCTCTATGAGAAAGGTATAAATAAAGGCCACATCGTTCAAATGGGTCCCCCCATCATACGGATCATTATGGAGAAAGACGTCCCCTTGATGAATATCCTGAAACTCCGAGAGCATCTTCCTGACGGACCATGTGATTGGAAAAATGTGTCCCGGAAGATCTTCTTCTTGGGCAATCAGTTGGCCTCTCCCGTCCATCAAGCAGCAAGAAAAATCATGCCCCTCATAGAGAACCGAGCTGTGGGCTGTTCTCCCGAGATTGACTCTCATCTCTCGAATCATAGAGATAAGCCCTTCTCGGATCACCTCCAAACTGATCAGGTCAAGTTCCATCATGTCTCTTCTGTGCTCATTTCTCTCTGTGAATGGGAGTCTTTTGATCTTCGGCACCTTTAAGAACTTTTATATATTTTTTTAATAAAGAATACTGTTTTTCGGTCTCGGCCAGATACTCCTTTGAATTCAATGGATAAACATCCACACCCGCTTCTTTTGCCTTCTCATAAAATTCTGGCTCTTTGACAGCCTGATCAAAGATTCCTTCCAATATTTTGATTCGGTCACCCGGTAGTTGAGGAGGACCCAAAATTCCAGTATGGTAATCAAATGGTGTAAAGTCACGAAAACCCATCTCTCCGGGGATCGGAATTTGAGAAAGGGTAGGATGTCTTCGGTCAGAAAAGACCATGAGCGGTTTCACCGTTCCAGACCTAATGATCGGGTAGGAGGTCGAAATAAATGTTCCGACGATATCCACATGTTTTCCTAAGAGAGCAGCAATGGAGACTCTGCCTCCTTCAAACGGGACGATAATAAACTTTTGGCCGATCATCTCTTCCAGCATTACAATATAGAGATGGGTATGAGTTCCCCATCCAGAAATCGCTGCCCGGAGACGCCTCTTGCGCGCGGCCCCCAAGAATTCCTCAAATGTCTGGAAGACCTCTGGATGACTCAATAAAACAAAATCATCCTGGGCGATATTGTAAATATGCGTCAGGTCTTTGGTCCGATATCGGACGATTTCCGATAAATATTTTTCTAGGAGGATTAAAGTCCCAGGCTGTCCAGTCAGCAGGGTATATCCATCGGGGGGTGATGAAAAAACCTTGTTGGCGGCCAAAACCCCTCCAGCCCCGGTGAGGTTCTCAATCATAACGTTCTGTCTTAAATGTTTCTGAAGCAAGGGGAGCAGCAATCGAACGGGTCTCTCACTTGACCCTCCGGGGGCATATCCGCAGATCACCTTGATTGTCTGTCTGGGATATGTCTCTTCTCCAATTCCATGTTCAATCAGAAACATTGAGATCAATCCGAGGCTCCATAGGCTACATAGGGCTATCACCCAAACTCTGCAGTGAACCCTTGGTGATCCTTCTTTCTTTTCCATTTTCAGCCTCCTTTTTCATCGATTATCCATGATTGATAAGATGGAGAATTTTTTTAACTGCAGTTCCAATTGGCCAAAACCGTCTGTGAAGAGGGAGCCAAAAGAGAGAGAGGAAAATCAATACCAATAATAGTTTGGCCTCCCAAGACTCTATGAAAATACGATAGGCCCCTTCAGAAAGGAGAAGAGCCCTATGGAAATTCTTTTCGATCATATCACCTATGACCAAACCAAAGATGAGAGGGATGGGAGAAAAATTGATCTTGTTCATGAAATAGCCTAAGAAGCCGAAGACAAGGCTGATGATCACATCTATCATCATGTTTCTGGTCGCGTAACTTCCGATGAGACTTATGGTGAGAATGGTTGGAACGATAATGACATTAGGGATCGTGGCGATTCGAGCAAAATATCTGAAGGAGGTCAAACCGATGATGAATATCAATCCATGGGCAAAGAGGAGAGACATGAATAGGGTATAGATGATGTCCCCGTGCTCTTTAAAAACCAGAGGCCCAGGAGTGATGCCAAAGATGACCATGCTCCCTAGAAAGACAGCAGCCCCTACGCTTCCAGGGATTCCGAGAGAAATTGTACAGACCAGGTCACCAGGCATACAAGCATTGTTAGCCGTCTCTGGCGCAATGACTCCTTCTATCTCTCCCTTACCAAATGTTTCAGGGTGCTTGGACTCCCGGACGGCCTCCATGTATGAAAGGAACCCAGAGATTGTCTGTCCTACCGCTGGAACCACTCCGACGAAGAGACCAATGAACGTGGAACGTAGGATATTATATGGATAATGAAAATATTTCTTGAATCCCTCCCAAACACCCCCCATCAGACTCCCGACCCTGGAAAGAGGCTCGTTGCTTTCAGCAAGCTCCAAAGCCTGGGCAACCCCAAAAAGTCCAACCATCGCCTGGATCACAGGAACCCCATCACCTAGAAAATCCATTCCGAAGGTGAACCGGAGGGTTCCCACGACAGCATCGTACCCGAAGGTTGCCAATATCAATCCTAATCCTGCCGAGATCAGACCTCTGACAACCGATCCTCTGATGGCGACAGAAACAAGAGTAAGGGCAAAGACCCCTATTAAACAGTACTCGGCCGGACCAAAACGAAGTGCAAACCTGGCCAAAGCAGGAGAAAAAAAAATGAGACCCAACGTGCCCAACAGCCCCCCGACCACTGCTGAAGCACAACTTGCCCCTAAGGCGATCCCTCCCTCACCCTTTCTGCACATCGGGAATCCATCGATCACGGTTGCTGCGTTTGAGGAATCTCCAGGAGTGTTTAAGACAATTGAAGTAATAGAACCTCCATACGTACTTAGTTTATACGAGGTACAGAGAAAGATTAGGGCCGCGGCCGGATGCCATTTAAGTGTTAGAGGAAGTGCTAAGGCCATTCCCACCGCTGGACCTATTCCAGGAAGTATCCCAACTATCACACCATAAATTCCACCCGTAACAAGAGCGAGGAGGTTTTGCCACTGAAGGCAATAGACCATAGCGATCCAGTAAATTTCCATGTTCGGAAGCTAAACAACCCTTTCAGAAATGAACGAGCCACCCTTGAAACATGGGAACATTCATGAACCACCCAAATAAAATATAGAAAAAAGCGGTAAGAGCGACACCCACCCCCAAAGTATGGCGAAGGCCAGATCGTCTTTGGCCCTGGAGCAGAGCATAGCCGACATAATAACAAAGAACACTTAAAAGAAACCCTCCCAAGAACCCTAATAATGTCGCAATAACCGTTACCAACGAAATTTTAAGGAATCCATCTCCCCGAAGTCTAATCTCTCGAGACTCCCTTTTGTGCTCACGTTTTTTTCTAAGATTGCTGCCCCATAGATAAAGGAGTAAGGTTAAAATGATCACGCCCACCATTTGGGGATAAATGCCAGATTCAAAAGGGTAATTTCTTGATTCCCAGAGAAGAAAAACAATGAAAAAAATTAAAACTCCCTGAAAAAAGAAATCTAAATTCATTCTTCTCAAATTCGTTGACCGCCATTCAGGATTTTAAAAGAGTTTAATTCTTACATAATTAAGAAAGTATGCTAGTCAAGTCTATCTTATCTGCAAGAATGAAGGGGATGGAGAAACAACAAATGCCATTGCACCGTTTTAAAGAGATTTCTCTATAAAATAGACGGCCGTCTGTACCTGTGAACTTGTTTTCCTGGTAATTAAAATCCTTGATACAAAAAAATACGAAGTTCTTTCTTACTTTCCTGAAAAAATATTCAACGTCGCTGATTTTAATGTTCTTAAAGTTGTAAGATTTTGGAATTTCAAGAACAGAGATCACGTCTTTAGAATTCATTAATTCATATCTTTCCTGTCTCCGTGTCATTTTTTTGCCAAGGATCCAAGTCTGCGTTTAATCCTTTCAATAACATCTGATTTAGTAATCGACATAATTGGTATCCTCAGCGGCCACTTCGCAGAGAGGGAATGTGCATCGTGTAAAACTTTCTGATTCTTTCCTCATCAAGAAGCGGCTTGAAGAATTGGACTAGACTAATACCAGGCAAAGAGTTGATTTCCAGTACCTTAAATCCCGCCTCTGTAATAACCACATCCCATCCCATATAGGGAACCATGGCAAGATTGTTCGCCATTTTTAATATTTTAGACCCTATTTCTTTCCAGTTGGGTATGAAGGTGCCCGCGATTTGCGTATCCGTGTCCGGATGGCGCTCATACCAGATAGGTTGCTGGGTGTTTTGAAAAAAGGAAACACCCGGTCCGATTTATTTCTCCGGACTGAATATTAACATCACATGCCATACCCCCTAAAGCAACATGGTCTGCATGCGTTGTTGATCTGGAAGTTCCGATTCTTTGTAAAACTCTAATAATGAAAGATTCATGCACATCGTGATCGCGTGGCGTCATAATACGCAATGTATTCGTTGTATTTGGATAAAATAACCGTGCATATTGATGTTGTTGAACATACTCCGTAAGAAGGTAGTTTTCCAGGCTGAGGCACTTAGTTTTCAATTCCTGTTCAGAAATCGGTTTGCCATTCCACTGAAAGCCCCCAACATCGAAGGATATCATGTAAAAACCCGCACCGAATGAACCTACAAGTCGTTTCATCGCAAGCTTTCCTTTTTCACGGCACAAGTCGAGGATGATTTCGGGTCCTTCGCGGTCCATTCCGCGACTGCGGCCATCAAGGGAAATTATCTCATTTCTATAAATAAGCAGGTAATAGGCAGGCAAATGCTCGCGATAATCTCTGGGGGTAAAATAGAGATTGAGCTTATTGTCGATAAGAGTTGAAAACATTCCATTGATCGGGTGCGCAGCTTTATAGGTCATATCTGGCAGGTATCGATCCTTATTATTGTTATTCAAATTAAAACGAAGCATAAATTTTGAGGAACATCCGTGTCTCCATGCCCAGAGGCGCTTTAGTAAGGGCAACTTAACGGGCGATTTAATATCTTTGATGATGAGTTTCTCCCATATCCATAAACGCTGCCTTATCTTAAGGAAAATTGCCGGACAGATGCAGAGCAGTAAAAGTTTGCCATAACGCCTTGCTTGTGCCGACATAAATTCCATAGCGTCTTCCATTTTCTCTTCTTTACCCTTGATGATTTTAACCTATGCCTAATGACAATGTCGTTGATGAGTAAGACTATCGAATGGTGCAACTATTGTGACGGTTCATCGTTTTTATGGGCAGTTTGATCATCAAGACATTGACCCATCACGATCGCGTCTTTTCAACTTCCATTATTGAATATACGCTTACTCAGCTACCCCTTAGCTATAAAACTCATCTTTTCTAAGCTTGAATAGTTGCGAGATTATCTGATAGGACCGTAAAAAAATTCTTTGTAGCCCCAGGATGCTAAAGGCATAGGCTAACACCTGAAGAATATTCGATTTTCCATAATGTTTATTTCTCTCATCCTTCCCGCCGATGAAGATCGTTAGCATTCTGATCAGGTGGGAACTACTCCGGAAACAACAGCCGAGCGGCAAGATCCCGACGGGAAACTGTACAGTCTTTTGTTTAGCATTGTGGTGCGTCATTCTCAATTAGGTAATCTTTGATCCTGGAAGGTTTGGCTTTATGGGGATTCAAAAATACCTATACGCGGCATTTTTGGTGCATTTTTCATGCCAAGTTTCCTCAATCATCACAAACTCTCAGATTTATGTTGCTTCCCGCAAATCTTACACTTTTTTTCAACTCCAAAAGTGGAAGTGATTTACATAAAAGTCCAAAACTTCCTGCCTTGAGAATTGCCAAAGCTGTTCCCACATTTAATTATTACCGTTTAAAGGTTGTATGCAAGGAGGATTTTGGAAAATCACGAATTCGAGGAAGTAACACACGCGACAGAGTAGAAAAGTTGCCTGCACCCCGATGGCCACATATCTTGCCACTATCTACACCCTCAAAAAAGCTTCGATTTGAATGACAAGTCGAAAGCCTGGACTCGTTCCATTCGTCATTGTTTTGAGCGTTGCCTAGCGTGTGATGCGCAGGATTTCTGTAATCTATGGTAGCAGAAATGAAAAAAGGGATTAGGCCAAACTACCTAACCCCTTGATTACAAGGATGGGGGATTTTTCTCCTTACGGTTCGCGGATGAGGGATTCCAGTTTGTCGAGGCTCTGTTTCACATATTGGGACAATAGTCCCAGTTCTGAATTGATCGCGACTAAGTCCACTCCCTGCTTTAACCACTGGACCGCCATCTCTATATTACCGGCAAAGATCCCGACTTTCTTTTTAACCTCTTTTGATTTGCGGATGATATTGGCAATTTCATCGGTGAGGATGGGGTTGGAAAACTCCCCAAAGACCCCCAGGTTCATCGACAGGTCTCCTGGTCCAATAAATATCATGTCATAGAATTCCACGTCCAGGATCTTATCGAGGTTCTCCACGGCCTCTCTAGTTTCAATCTGAAGGATGACCACCGTGTCCTTATTGGGAGCGACCTTTCTTTCCATGATGTTCAAGCCAAAGCTCGTAGCCCTGCCCGGCCCAATCCCTCTCCTACCCTCGGGAGGGTAGAGGGCAGCATCTCTCACCCGGAGGACATCCTCCACGTCTCGCACCTGAGGAATGAGGATAGCATCTGCCCCAGCATCGAGACAGCTGGTGATATACTCATAACTGATGGTGGGGATTCGAACAATCCCAAAAGAAGGGGTTGCCGCGATGCCCTGGAGCATGGACTGGATGGTCTCGATATGCATGGCCGAGTGCTCGCTATCAATCAGCAAGAAGTCAAAACCCAGTTTTCCCACAAACTCAGCCATGACCGGGTGGGCAGTCTGGATAAAGGTTCCCAGCAGAGGTTTCCCTTTTTGGAGCCTCTCCTTAAATGATCCACGACATTTCGAGACAGCCGGAGAGGGTGCAGCAGGATCCTTGATCTTTGTCGCTCCTCCAGAAGGCTGCACCTTGATTTCAAAATCCAGCCTTTTCATCGCATCTCTGGCCTCGTCTGTCAGAATGGGCATCTCTTCGACGACGATCGATTTCAGGCCCCGCGCAAAATATTCTTCTATTTCTCTGGCTGTTAGAATCTCTGGCATCGTCTCAAGTCGTCTCCTATAGGGTGGGCTCTTGGACCATCCGGTAGATCTCGGATTCGGGCCGGGCAATCACATTAACAGAAACGACTTCGCCAATCCTTTTTGCCGCCGCGGCTCCCGCATCCACAGCCATTTTGATGGCCCCGATTTCCCCCTGGAAGATAACGGTAAAGAGACCTGCCCCTGGATTATTTCCTCCCACAAGGGTCACATTTGCGGTTTTCAAGGCCGCATCTGCCGCCTCAATGGCGGTTACCAGTCCTTTGACTTCTATAAACCCGAGGCTTTCCATAAATCCTACCCTCCTTCTATTCCAGCTTTAATTTGGTTAGCTTGGCAATCGCCGGGTTGGGCCGAGCAATGACATGGGCAGCCACCACCTGGCCGACTTTCTTGGCAGCAGCCGCACCTGCATCCACGGCCGCCTTCACAGCCGCCACGTCACCTTTGACCACGATCGTCACCATCCCTCCACCAATGCCTTGCTTGCCAACCATGACCACATTCGCTGCCTTGGTCATGGTGTCGGCAGCCTCCATCGCCGGTAAAAACCCAATGACTTCAACAAAGCCGAGTGAATCCATTTTTCATCTCCTCCTACTTCAAAGATTGGCCCCGTTAGAAAGTAGAAGACTTTCTAACGAAGTCTACCGCCTAAAATTGTTTTCTCGCCCCGTTAACACTTGGCTCGGGGGAGGGTCCGCCACCCAATTCCCGTCTTTAATGATGAGTCTCCCCCCTTTGATCACCACGCTCGGCCAGCCCGTTAACACGTGATCTTCGTATAACGAGAAGGGCGTCGCTGATCTGATCTCTTCTCTGCTCACCTTATGGTGTCGATCGATATCCACCACCACCAGGTCCGCATCGGCGCCGGGCATCAAGGAACCCTTTCTGGGGAAGAGCCCGAATATCTCTGCCGGCCTCCTGGTCATCAGATCAACGACCGTGGCCACTGGGATTTTTCGATGAACGACCCCTTCCGTCAAAATTCCTTGCAAATGAAATTCTATGGTCGGTGCATTGGGC
>Ga0299912_10001230_pt1 | contig 20709 bp, 20 predicted proteins | sample RVTome_2_FD_207667 | JGI IMG/M metagenome (GOLD analysis project Ga0299912, IMG submission 207667) | Soil microbial communities from uranium-contaminated site in the Upper Colorado River Basin, Wyoming, United States - RVT95D214 (version 2) ... | reverse complement strand
AATTTACATTAACAAGAATTAATCACTATAAGTTTCAGCCGTTAAGCAAATCGCCATAGTGCTTCACTAAAATATGTAACAGCAAAGTGATAATGTCCTATTAGAGCAAAATGAAAATGTCCTGAATGCGAAGTGCTATACTGCCCGTTTTTAGAAGGAGGCAGGATGGCAGGAAAGGACATTATCATAATGAGGCAGAAAGAGTTAAAGCGGTTACACGTGATTCATAAAGTAATGGAAGGAGAACTAACACAGGTAGAGGCAGCTGAAATATTAACGCTCAGTGAGCGGCAGATAGGGCGGATAGTAAAGCGGATAAGGGAAGAAGGGGATAAAGGGATACAGCATCGATCCCGTGGTAAGGAGTCACGCAGAAGATTACCCAAAAGACTGAAGGACAGAGTTGTAGAGCTGTATTTGCAAAGGTATAAAGGATTTGGACCTACATTCACCGCAGAGAAGCTTTTTGAGATAGATGCAATAGATCTGAGCAAGGAAACAGTGCGGAAGTGGCTGATTGAAGCGGGGCAATGGCAGAGGGGCCGCAAACCCAGGACGCATAGGCAGTGGAGAGAACGGAAGTGGCATTGTGGGGAGATGGTGCAGATGGACGGCTCTCATCATGACTGGTTTGAAGGCAGGAGGCCGAAGTGTGTGCTAATGGGCTATATAGACGATGCTACCGGCAGGATATTCTGCCGATTTTATGAATACGAAGGGACTATCCCGGCTATGGATAGTTTCAAACGGTATATCAGGGCGTATGGCATACCCATGAGCGTCTATTTTGATAAACACACAACGTATAAATCGACCGCAGAGCCTTCAATAGAGGATGAGATCAATGGAACAAAGCCGTTGAGCGAATTTGGCCGGGCATTAAGAGAACTGGGAGTAAATCTCATCCACGCACACTCACCTCAGGCCAAAGGAAGAGTAGAGAGGATGTTTAATACCCTTCAGGACAGACTGGTAAAAGAGATGACCTTAAGAGGAATAAATACGATAGAAGAAGCGAACACGTTTTTAAAGAGTTATCTGTCTTCTCATAACAAGCGGTTTGCAGTAAAACCAAAAGAACAGAACGATCTGCATAGAGACATACCCAGGGGACTGAATCTCGATAAGATTCTTTGTATCAGGATAGAGAGGGCCCTGAGGAATGATTCTACGATAGCGCATAACGGTAAACTTTATCAGATACAGGAGGCTGTAAAGTCAAAGAAAGTGTTAGTACAAGAGAGAGTGAACGGCACGATGCTGATAACACATAACGATGTGAGCTTAAAGTTTAAGGAGATAACTACACGACCGGAGAAGCAGCAAAAACCGGAGCGTATACTTCGGAAGAGGAAAGGACACACTCCATCAGCTGATCACCCCTGGAGGAAATCGAACTATCAGTTGTTTGGCAAAAGGCAAAATCAGCGGAAAAAGCTGATTGAGGTTGCAGCGTGAGAACCAGACATTTTCATTTTGCCGAAAACCGGACATTTTCATTTTGCCTTGACAACCTTGCAATAAGTTATTGACTAAAAGAAAGAAACGGGCTATTATTTTGAAAAAGAAACTGTAAAACAAATTACAATTGGGGAGGTAGATTTATGAAAGATATCAAACGTATTCTAGTCGTGAGCAGAATGACCAAGTATTGCAGGGAAGCTGTGCATTATGGAGTTTCACTATCCGAAAAATATGGAGCTGAGCTTTATATTATTCATGTAATTCATCATCCTTTCGGGTTTGATCTTAGTGGATGGAATTTGCCGATACCATCTTTGGAAGAAGAATATAAGAAAATTATACAGGAAGCGAAAAAAGAACTGGATAAAATGATAAGCCTGGAGAAAAAAAAGGGATTGTCTGTAAAAGAATTAATTAAGGAAGGCAAACCTACTGAGGAGATTTTGAAAGTTGTCAAAGAAGAAAAAATAGACCTTATCATCATGCTTGCTCATGAAGAAGGTCATCTGGAACATTTTTTATTTGGACGCAGTAACGATGAAATTTTCCGAAAGATGCCATGTTCAATTCTATTGGTGAAAAAAGAACCAGAGCCTGTGGCATTATGAAAGATTTTGTCAGCGTGTGATTGGGAAGATACAATTGATTTACACGATAACGCTTAATCCAGACCTGGACCGGACAATGTAGATTGAAAGGATACGAAAGCTACGTGACATTTGAAGGCAAGGATAACGGATAAGGCTAATTACATGATCACTACTTTTAAAGGTTCTGCACTTCCTCTTGGTGCCAGCTTGCACAAAAGTTGAGCTAATTTTGTCATTTTCAGCCAGACACGCTTCCCGTGTCTGGCTGTTATTGTTTGATGAGGACTTCGAATACCCTTCGCAAACGATAGAACTCGATCCGTCTCAGAATAAAACAGGTGATATATGGCATGTTTGGGTAAAGGACATTAATATGACCCGCAATCTCCACTCAAAGACCTTTTAGTCTCTAAACGAAGATGATACACTCTATCAGCGTTCCCTAATCCGTTCGTATCATTCAAATAACATTGCTCTGAGTTTAATAACATTTTTATCTTCAGGATTAGAAAGATCAGGACATTTATCAAGTGCGGCCTCTCCTTTACCCAATGCTGCTGCAAAAGACATACATGTTGGGAATCCGCATACCTTACAATTGCTTTTTGTTAATAATTTATAAATACTCAGAGCAGGAACATGCTTGAATTTCTTATGATTAGGTTCAATTGAATCTTTTTTAGAATAAATATCATTGAGAAATTCAATTAACTTTTCTATTGCTGCAATAGCATGAGCCTTGTTTTCTACTAGTACTAAAACACCACTATCCGGATAGAGTGCGCAGTAGAATTCATTAAAAACGAATTTAATATAATGCGGTTTATCAAAATATAATGGTTTTTTTGCCACCGCATTAATGTATGGAAATAATGAGGAAATATCAGTATTAAATTTAAATTTAGCCCTAAATCCCAAACTTCCCGGTTCACAATCACGACTTTCCAAATTAAGATCCGAATATCCTTTTATCATAATCATTTTTCATTTTAACATTATTTTTTATGCTACTTATTATATTGATTAAAGAATAAATACTTTTATTTTTCGTAGTCAAGCTTTTTTGCACAAATATTTTGATAAAGAACCAGTTATTGCAAGAAAAGGTCATCAGAGAAATTATTAACCTGCATCAGGATAATTTCACAGAAAATTATTCCCGATTGAAGCATGCACAAGTATATTAATTTTCCTGACCGTTTGTTACACGAAGAAAAGTTTCCGGTTTGCTTCTTCCTGAAGTCCGCAACATTCAAACCCGATATAATTGTGCGCAGTACAACCAGAAACCGATAAAATAAGTTACCACTTTGTCTTAATTCAATTTTGGAGATCCTGGTCTATTTTACCTACCTACCTAAATTGGTAGTTTCTTTATATGTATCAAAGGCGGATAATTAGTTAATTCCCGACAAAGCCAGCCCCTTCGTAAGGAGGGTGCGGAAAGCGGCGGGTCTTATTATTAAGTAGAAGATGGCCGAGCTGCCGAAGGATAAACACTTTGGTTAGGTCGGCCTTTTTATTTGACAGTTTTGGAATATATGAGATGAGCAGTTTTAAGAATGATGGGAGGACAAAAAGCGAAATAGATTCGCTTGTGAAGCGGATGAAAAGAGGTCAAAAGTTTACAAGAAAGGGGGGGATTGCAGAGAAAGGTTTATAAAGAATCAACCTTAAAATTTCTATTAAAGATAAGGAGGTTGCTAAAATGACAAAGAAAGTAAAAAGCATACTGTTGGGCGTAATATGCGGAGCGATGTTAATTGTCGCTTCTTACGGTTCTCAGGCAATGGCACAATATGAATATGTATGGGATGCAAACACCGTGCTACTTGACCATTTTAATGGAACAACAGTAGGAACGGCCTTTGGGCCGATAACTTACGAAGATAGTTTGCCAGTTTTAGGACAAACAATTAATCTCGTTCCGGGAGGTTATGTTAAATATGCCCTTCCTTACTGGTATAGCGGGGGTGGGGTTCAAGGCACTGTAGAAATGTGGATAACCCACGCCAATATGGATTAAACGAGGGGTGGCCACCAATATTGACCTTGCAATGGTTAGATGTGACATCAATACCATCATTGGGCTACGTTGGAGGTTTTGTTTTGAGGTCGGATGGTAAATTAGGATGGTGGGTATGGAATGGACAGGGAGATGGAGGAATTGCGGGAGAAACGACGATCCCTCTAAATGAATGGACCCATGTAGCAGTAAGTTGGGCTCCTGATGGAACGAAATTATATGTTAACGGTGTTGTTGATGCATCCACAAGTGCAAATGCCTGGCCTTCTTTGTCAAGCCCCACATATGCATATCTAAACTGGTGGGAACAATGGGATCTTGGTTACGTTGATGAACTTCGCATCTCTAATGTCGCAAGATCCGAGGAAGAAATTAGAGATTACGTTGCACCTTTCCTAATTACAACCGTAACCATCGACATTAAACCTGGTAGTTACCTTAACACCATCAATCTCAAAAGCAAGGGTAATAATGTCCCCTTGGCTGTCTTGAGCGATTCGACTTTTGATGCGACTACTGTTGATCGAAGTAATGTGGTATTTGCTGGTGCATTCCCACTTCCCATCGGACAAACACCTGAAGATGTGAACGGTGATGGACTGTTGGATGTAGTTTTGCACTTTAAGACTCAGGATTTGAACTTACAGCCTGGCGATACCGAAGCCTGCTTGAGCGGCAAAACGTTAGATGGACAGGACATTGAGGGCTGCGATAGCGTCCGCATAGTTAAATAGGATTGTTAGCAAAGAAAAGACAGTTGTGAGTTGGATATAAAAACATCGCAAGCAAAACGGTTGCCTAACAGAGTGCTTGAGATTAATCATCCAAAGGATTCGCCCTTCTCAAGCACCCGCCCGTTACGCGATCATTTCTGAAGGAAATCTTCAGTTTTCATTTCTTCTTAATTGTGCTGATAAGTAGGTGGAGTGAAGAAAAAAGGCATGCGCCTTACGGGGCAAAAGAAACACCACAATCCAGAGAGTCCTGAAAGGCAAACCTACTTCCTGAACTAAACCGATTTACAATTCCTAACAAAAAGGATATATTTGAACAAGTAATACGCATCGTAGGAATAAAGGCATTGAAAAAAATTAGCTTAATCGTAATTGCTATTCTAATCGGTGTTTGTTAATCGAGTAGGAAGGCAGACGGGAGGACAGAGTGGCATATCTCACGACTTCACTGAATTGTTTAAGGACTATCAACATGATTTTAATTGCCAATATTGCATTAGTAGTGGCCGATGTCATTATTATTAGCATGGTGGTCTTTGCTATGGTAAATTCGAGTGGCCCAAAATTAAATGACGAAGAGAACACTGCTCTTCCACGTCCACCTATCGATGTGCTTCAGGCTGCCTATACTGCGGCAACTCAATTGCATATCGAGACAGATCGAGCGATGTGGCAAATTGTGGCAATTTACGTTCCTGTTTCAGTGCTTATTATGGGTTGGGTGGTATCAAGTATGAATGTTATCAAGGAGACTTCGGTAATCATTGCAGCATCTTCTGCGATAGTCTTGGTTGGGATTGCGACGCTTTTCAAACATAGACTGCGCTCATACAACAAAGTGAGAGAAGCCTACCTTCGACGGCTTGAGAATGTTCTTATGGGATCGGAGCCCGCCGGTAATCAATGGGGCTTACACCATGTTATGCTCAAGAATTTCAATAGCAGTGCTTGTCATAAAAGTCTATTAAGCATTCATTGTGTAGTAGATCTTTACTTCTTTCTGCATATACTGATCTGGATTGCACTTTGGATCGTGATAAGGAATAGCCCTCCAGTGGGCTAAATTATGCGCATTCCTTCTGTAAACCCTCATAAGTTCTCGCCTCTTGAAGATAAACAGTTGTAGGTGGCAGTGAGAAAGAAGGCGTGCTTCCTTCGGGGTGAAAGACTCACAATGCTGTGTTAATGGCAATGAGGCAATAATCCTTCCTGTACTTCACTTCTTCGCTTGTGATATGATTGTGACAGTTACAAATGTTAATATGCAAATGATATGCAGTCTATTAGTGGACAAATTATTCTTCGCAACATCCTGATTTGAGACGATCTTATGGAATGGGAAAAGGCATCCGAAACAGAAGAGGCAACGAAGATACCTTCATCGTGGCTTTACTTGCACTACTATGATGCGTTGAATGTTCTCTTCCGAATTGAGAATGCCCTAAGAATCCTCGTTTACGTGGTGCTAAAGAATGCGAAACGTGACAAGTGGCTCGATGTTCCTGTGTCCAGTGATGAGGCGACGGATACCACTATTGGTGCTTTAGCGAAGAAGCGAATAGCGCAACATCTCACTTTCGGCTATCTTGGATACGTTATTAATGCACCTATGATGCACCTCACCAGTGGTGAACTGGTTCGCATTATAACTGATACACATTGGACCTTATTTAAAGATTATTTTCCCGCCTCAAAAGATGTAGTTACGCTAAAGCTAAAGGAAATAGGTGATATTCGAAATGCACTTGCTCATTTTCGTCCCCTTACTCTCGATGATGTCGAAGCAGTCAAGCAAAACGCTAAGCAAGTATTATCGACAGGCGAGGCTGCACTTTGGGATATGGTTACGTGTACTGAACGAGTTCCTACAAACACTTCCGCCGAGTGGTATGAGGAATTACGTTCTCTTGGGACAGACACATGCTCTTTTCTTTTTTTCCAAAGCACCGATGGTCGGTGGATTAACATGATTCTTCGTTATAAGGCACGGATTGTCAAGCAGACGCCTGATGACCCTAAATCGCGTGTCCGATATGATGTACTCAATATAGACACTCCGCAAGTTCTGAACCTTTATGACGAACTTCGCTCATTGACAATATATCTTACAGAATGGGTTGCGCGTGCCTCAATGCCTGAAGATTATAAACCACTGTTCATGAAGCGTCTATCATTCACTTTTAGCCGATCCGCCCTTGAAACTGAATTCGACAAGATAAGCAAGAATCTCAAACAATTGTTAGCTGATATTGATAAGGAAACTGAACTGGTCGCAGAAGATAGTCTGGCTAAAGGTAAACTAATAGCCCTCACGCGGGTTCTTGCAAAAAAACAAACCTCAGGGAAAGGATTACCTGTGCCACCTGCACAAGCTGTACAAGCGGCACCAGAGATCACCAAGTGGACTATTCAGACTGAACTCCTTCGCTGCCCCTCAGGGAGTCATCATCCGAATGAATATTGGGGTTCGATTAGTTTTACAGACGAGAACCTAATCTCCGGCAGTGATGAATTCCCGTGGATGCCGACTTCGATTAGCAGTTATGAGCCTTGGTAAAACGCACGAAAAGCGCCTTGACACGATGTCTGATTGTCCCCGTTACTACTGACAATCTTCAGTACTTCCGCTTCTTGAAATGTCTCGTTAAGTAGGTGGAAGTCACACTCTCGATAACTTCCTGAAATCCGCAAGATTGAATGGATGGGTTTACAATGCAGATTACTATCGTGAACCGTTAACGGCAAGCAAACTCCCGAGCCGCGTAGCAGAGAGAAGTCTTGGAGCGCGCTGTTAGGAAAAATGTTCTATGTGAGACGATAAATATAGGCATCTGGGATTAGTTGCCCATTGATGACATTATTTGAAAAACGAATGCCACTTATTCCAGGACCTGTTCTAATAGCAATCTTAAGCAACTGTACCAGAGGCGCATTAGGTCTTGCTATTGTGATATCGTCAAGAGCTGGTGCTTGAGTACCTTTCAATTTAAAAAGAGCCTTTTGGACTCTCACATAAGCTGCCTTAGGCCCTTCTTTTTCCACATTAGGAAAAGAAAGCATTAGCTTCCAGAAACCCTCCTCAGGAAAATAAAACCAGAGCGCCGCATTAACCTTTATGCCTGATGCATCCAACTCTTGCAAAAGGTTCTTGCCTCCGTTAATCAATTCTTCTGTAAGTATATTGGCTACCATTTTGCTTTTATCCAAGAAAGAATTCCGTTTGTACGAGATGTACACGCCGAATACAAGTCTCTTGCATCTCCGGGCGAAATATTTGAGCTATATCTGGAAGATTCCTTCCAGTCCTTAACTACAGCCCAATTTACCTGAAGAGTTCTGTTAGTCCTCATGTCTTTCTCAAGATCAGGTTCCAAGCCGGACAACTTGAGCAATGCTTCCAAATTATGAACATGCGCTTTGGTTGCAATATCTTTATTTGGAAAGTCATATTTATTTGTTTGTTTCGCTATGGAAGCCTTCAATGCACATTCGACAGAGTACCCAAGCAAATAATAAGCCCCTGCGTGCTGCTTGGCCTTAAGGAGCACAGCCGCTTCTTTGCGTCTCAACTTTGATATCTCCTGTAATTCCTTTCGGTTCATCTTAATTATTGCATTGACCGTATTATATCGCATGCAACATAATTAAGGAATAGTTGTTCATGATGGTCTGAGGTAAGCTTCCTTTTGGTAATCCACAGTAGTTAAGTTCCTTTGAATGCGCGCCTTTGTAGGTGGAGTAGGTAAAATCACTTCATTAACTTGCTTCGTCTCTCCTATCCTCCGGGAAACGCGCATTTCTCCTCGAATTCAATACCCTGTTAGCTTTTGGCATTGTGTATTTGAAATGGAAAGTCACGCCACTAATCTTCTGAATTCTTTTTAGTAGAATTGGAAATGAACAGATATCGAGAATTGATGCTTTTGCGCAGTACTGTGAGAACACAGCATTGTGCAGAAAGGAGGATTTTTTAAAACTGGTTCCAAAAGTAATCGTAAAGCAAATTTGACTTTTTTCAGGAATGTACAAAAAGGGAGGATTGTATTAGAAAAATAGTTTCATGGCTGCCAGTTATGCAGAAAATCTCTATAAGTACGTCATATCTAAAAAGGGTTTGAATCTGATGAGAATTAGCACAGATTAATAAAATAATTTTATTGAGAAAGGAGCATTCAATAATGGATACGAGAAAAAACACTATTCTGATTTTGGGAATGGTCGGAGTTATCTTATTTTTTTCAATTCAAGAAGCAAAGGCGGTGCCAAGTTTTGAACGTCAGACAGGACTCTCTTGTTCTACATGTCATACTGTCTATCCTGAATTAACACCAGTGGGGCGGCAATTCAAGTTAGGTGGATATACCATGAGCAAAAGCAATAAACTTTTTGAATTCCCACCACCTCTTGCTGGTTTTGCCCAGCTATCCTTCACACATGTAAATAGCAAATTGCCGCCAGACTATCTTGAAGATGAATGGTCGAACCGCATTACATCCTCAGGGAATAATGTTCTGAACATTCCCCAGGAAGCAAGTATATTTTATGGAGGTAAAGTCATCGGCAAAATGGGTGCCTTTATACAGGGTACATTTGATGGTATTGAAAATACGTTCTTGCTGGATATGACAGATGTGCGTTATGCAAATAGTACCACAATAAACGGAAAGAATCTCATCTACGGTATTACTCTCAATAATAGCCCAACAGTACAAGATGTCTTCAACAGCACTCCGGTATGGAGTTTCCCTTCTGAAAGTTCGGACGTCGCTCCATCTCCCGCGGCAGGCACAGTCATCGACGGTTCCCTGGATCAGCAGGTAGGGGGAATCGGCCTTTATGCATTCTGGAATGATCTGCTCTATCTTGAAGCTACTTTGTATCACACTACGAAAGACAGCATATTTCACCCTCTTGGTGCAGGGACAAATACTGATATGGTTGTTGATGATCTTGCTCCCTATTGGCGAATCGCCATGCAAAAACAGTGGGGAGAACACGGGGTTTCTATCGGTACATATGGTATTGTTGCCAAAATTTTTCCAGATGGCAAAGATAGCGGACCTTCTGATAAATTCACCGACATAGCATTTGATGCACAATATCAGTATCTTACTGAAAAGCATAAAGTTACTGCGCAGACCACCTGGATTCATGAAAAACAGGACTGGGAGGCGAGTTATGATCTTGGGAACACGGAAAATAAATCGGATTCTCTTGACACATTTAAAATAAATCTTAACTATTATTATAAAAGTCATTTTGGACACATCGGTGGAACTGTTGCATATTTTTCAACTACTGGAGATTCTGACACCATACTCTATTCTCCTGGAGAAATAGATGGAAGCAGGAACGGCAGTCCTGACAGTGATGGATTTATCATAGAAGCACACTACTTGCCGATGGAAAAGATCAAATTAACCATGCAATACATCATCTACAACAAGTTTAACGGAGCCCGTACAAATTATGACGGCTCGGGAAGGGATGCATCAGACAACAATACTCTTTACTTCGCACTCTCTCTTCTCTTCTAAGATTGCAGTTTATCTATAGAGAAAGAGAATAGACACATAAAGGGTGTTTGAACTGACTTGATATTGCGTAAGAATTCTTGACTAAGGTTCATTATGAATGTAATAGCGGCATTATACGAAATCATATCTTATCAAGTGCTTGGTTTGTCCGTGTTCATGTATCTGGGAATTTTTGCACTTTTGTCTCTTTTATTGACAGCCTACCTTGCCAAGAACAGGAAACCCAAGGGGTTTTTCATGAAATGGCATCATTATATGGTGGGTTTATCACTCTTTTTAGCGTTGTTACATGCCGTATCAGGAATTTTGGTTACCAGACTCATAGGAGATACAAATAATCAATATCATTCTGATAACAAATTAATGAAATCACCTGAAATAGTTGCAGGACAAAAAATATTCAGCGAAATCTGTTCAGGATGCCACAAAAACGGAGGGAACATCATAAACCTAAACCTGCCAATAAAAGGATCCCATAAATTAGCAAATTATGAAACATTTCTCTCTTTCATTCGTGATCCAAGAATGCCCGACGGTTCCACTGGTGCCATGCCGCCTTTTCCTGAGTCACGCATATCCAACGACGAGACTAAGAAACTGTATAAATACCTTGTTTCTGAAATTTGGCTATGGAACTAGAGAAGTTCATACGATCACACTCACAGGCACTGGCAAGCAAGATCGACTACAACCGCAGCCGCCTCAGAATCTGCCGCGCCTGGGTGTTACATTTTTTTCTTATTGGCATCAGCTTCCTTTTCTGGAATGTAAGGCTGCAAGTTTTCTCACTAACACCAAACCATTTGGCTTCTATGTGTAGACGTTCTCTTTCTTGCTCTCACTTTGAGAGCTACTTTGCTGCTTGCTGAGGATCATCAAAAAGATCTGGTAGAATCTTTTGAAATTGTCGCAGATGCGGAAAGAATGAAGAAAGAAAGCTAACGCGACTACCACCCCGGACAGACGCTCTTTACAGGAAACGATTTTATTGTCATAGATTTCGAGGATGAGTATAATGTTTATGAAGTCGGTTACGAACTGAACAATCGCCCTGACTGGGTGATTATCCCCCTGAAAGGTATTAAAGATTTACTGGAGGTTTAACGATGCCGAGTAAAAAAATAAAAAAAATAGGAACTGTTGAATACAAAATAAGCCTTCTGACCGACCACGATATATACCTCTTTAAGGAAGGAAATCACTTTCAGCTTTACAATAAACTTGGCTCTCACACCTTGACTGTTGACGGAAAAGAAGGGACTTTATTTAGTGTGTGGGCGCCTAATGCTGAAAAAGTATCTGTTGTAGGAGACTTTAACGACTGGAATAAAAAGTCACATCCTTTATCTGTCAGATGGGATGGTTCGGGTATATGGGAGGGGTTTATTCCCTATATCGGGCACGGCACCGTGTATAAATATCATATCGTCTCACAATACAACAATTATAAAGTTGAAAAAAGTGATCCGTTTGCGTTTCATTGTGAAATACCTCCTAAAACAGCCTCGATTGTCTGGGATCTGAACAATGAATGGAATGACACTGAATGGATGAGCAAGAGGCATGCTCAAAATGCATTGAATGCACCAATGTCAATATATGAAGTACATCCGGGTTCATGGAGGCATGTTCCTGAAGAGGGTAACAGGTCACTTACATATCGCGAAATGGCACATTACCTTGTTGATTATATAAAGGAGATGAATTTTACCCATGTTGAATTTATGCCGGTCATGGAGCATCCGTTTTATGGTTCATGGGGATATCAGGTAACCGGATTTTTTGCACCGACGAGCAGATACGGTACACCACAAGATTTTATGTACCTCATAGACTATCTGCATCAGAATGGAATCGGTGTTATTTTAGACTGGGTGCCGTCTAATTTCCCTGACGACGAACATGGTCTCATCTACTTTGACGGGACGCATCTGTATGAACATGCTGAACCGAAAAAAGGTTTCCACCCTGACTGGAAAAGCTACATCTTCAACTATGGTCGGCACGAGGTTAGAAATTTCCTTATCAGCAGCGCGATCGTCTGGCTGGACAAGTACCATATTGACGGCCTCAGGGTTGATGCAGTGGCTTCCATGCTCTACCTTGATTACGGCAGGAGAGATGGTGAATGGATACCGAATGAGTATGGAGGAAATGAGAATATTGAAGCTATCAGTTTCCTGAAGAGATTCAATGAGATGGTATATGCAAACTTTCCCGATGTCCAGACAATAGCTGAAGAGTCAACTGCCTGGCCAATGGTTTCAAGGCCGTCGTATGTAGGAGGGCTCGGCTTCGGTATGAAATGGAATATGGGATGGATGCACGATACACTGGATTACTTCTCAAATGACCCTGTTTTCAGAAAATATCATTATAACCAGCTTACTTTCAGCATCTGTTATGCATTTTCAGAAAATTTTGTACTTCCCCTTTCCCACGATGAAGTAGTGCATGGAAAGGGAGCTCTCTTTGGAAAAATGCCAGGAGATGAGTGGCAGAAGTATGCAAATTTACGGCTCCTTTATGGTTATATGTATGGCCATCCCGGAAAGAAGCTCCTCTTTATGGGAGGAGAGTTTGCTCAATGGAAGGAGTGGAATCATGACGAGAGTCTGGAATGGCATGTCCTTCAGGATCCTTTCCATCAGGGTGTTCAAAGATGGGTTAAGGACCTGAATTACCTATATAGAACGGAACCTTCACTCCATGAACTGGATTTTGCTATCGGGGGTTTCGAGTGGGTGGATTTCCACAATTTGGAACAGAGTATTATAAGTTTTATACGGAAAGGAAGAAGCTCTGACGAACTGGTCCTTGTTATTTGTAATTTTACTCCAGTCCCGCGATATAATTACAGGGCTGGAGTTCCAAGAGGTGGTTTCTGGAAGGAAATTCTGAACAGCGATGCAAGTATCTACGGTGGAAGTGGACATGGAAACACTGGAGGTGTTGAAGCTTCCCCTATCCCTGCACATGGAAGATATCATTCCCTTTCTTTAATCCTGCCTCCCCTTGGCGTTCTGTTTTTCAAACAAGGAGGTTCTCCGTAAATGAAGATCGGTGCCCACCATATTGATAACAGAAGGCGCGAATTTATAGTATGGGCTCCTTTTCTAAAGAGTGTTGAGCTCAAGATCGTTTCGCACCGAGAAGAAGTTATTCCTATGGAGAAAGACGAAAAGGGATACTGGAGGTCAATAGTTGAAGATATATCTCAGGGAACACGTTACTTTTACAGGCTCGAAAAAGAACGGTATAGACCGGATCCAGCATCACAATTTCAGCCCGAAGGGGTTCACGGTTTTTCTCAGGTAATCGACCACGACTCATTTCAATGGGAAGATGCTGACTGGAAGGGGATTACACTATCCAAATTGATGAAAATATCCGAATATTTAATGGTATAAAAGGTGATCCAACGAGCTTTGATCTTCTCGATGAACTTCTCAAAATACAGGCATACAGACTCTCTTATTGGCGGGTTGCAACCGAGGAGATCAATTATAGAAGGTTTTTCGATATTAACAGTCTTGCGGCAATCAGGATTGAGAACCCTATGGTTTTCGAAGCAACACACAAGTTGATGATGAGGCTTATCAGTGAAGGGAAGGTTACCGGATTGAGGGTGGACCACCCTGACGGTTTATACAATCCATCGGAGTATTTTTACACGTTGCAGAGAAATTGTTTTCTCCGTACCCGACTTCATTATTCGGAACGGTTGAAAAAAAAGGTTGCCTTACCGTATAAGAAAAAAGATTTAGAATCGCAGATATTGAAGCAATATGATGAGATGTTGTCCTCGGACCAGCAGTTTAAACCATTTTACATCGTTGGGGAAAAAATTCTTATAAAAGATGAAAGAATGCCTGAAGATTGGCCAATTTTCAGCACAACAGGCTATGTCTTTCTGAATACAGTAAACGGAATCTTCATTAAAACAGAGAATGCGAAGGCATTCGATGATATCTATGCCGGATTCATCAAGACAAAATTACATTTTCCAGATATCGTTTATGAGAAAAAGAAATTGATCATGCAGGTCGCCATGTCCAGCGAGATCAACACATTAGGTCATTATTTGAACAAACTCTCAGAAAAGAACAGGCACACAAGGGATTTTACATTAAACAGTCTGACAGCTGCCATTGTGGAAGTGATCGCATTTTTCCCTGTCTACAGGACATATATAAATCCATCCGGTGTAAACGACCGGGATCGCCGGCATGCAGAACTTGCCGTCTCAAAGGCTGAGCGAAAGAATCCTGCTATTAGCGGGCTAATCTTTGATTTTCTGAAAGACATCCTTTTACTTAATTATCCTAATAATTTTGACGATGGAGATAAAAAAGAATGGATAGATTTCGTTATGAGATTTCAGCAGCTTACGGGTCCTGTCTTGGCAAAAGGTCTTGAAGATACTGGTTTTTATGTCTATAACAGATTCGTGTCTCTTAATGAAGTTGGTGGAAGCCCGGATAGATTTGGTACTTCTCTTGAGACCTTTCACGGAAAGAACATAGAGCGAATGAAGTTCTGGCCTCATGCCCTGATAACTACTTCCACCCATGACACAAAGCGAAGCGAGGACGTGAGAGCAAGGTTAAATGTCCTCTCAGAGATTCCGGATGAATGGAGGAAATGTTTAATTGCGTGGAGAAGGTTCAATAAAAAGAAGAAACCTATTATTGAAGGAATGGGGGTACCGGATCGAAATGAAGAATATCTTCTTTATCAAACACTTATTGGTACATGGCCAATCGGACAGATGAATGAAACCGAATACGAAACTTTTAAAAAAAGGATTAAGGAATATACATTGAAGGCATCGAGAGAGGCAAAGGTCAACACGAGCTGGATAAATCCCAATACTATTTACGAGGATGCTCTTATGATTTTTATTGAGACAATTATGAATAATAATTCAGAAAATCAGTTTCTCAAGGAATTTAAGACTTTCCAGGGAAAAATCTCACAGTATGGCATGTTCAACTCCCTATCACAGACATTGCTGAAAATAACATCTCCAGGTGTTCCCGATTTTTATCAGGGGACCGAGATATGGGATTTCAGTCTTGTTGATCCCGATAATCGACAACCTGTTGATTATCCGCTCAGGATTAAAATGTTTGAAGAAATAAAAAAACGTGGTCCAGGGATGCCTTTGCATGAACTTGCAAGGGATTTGACCATACATAGAGAAAACGGTATGATTAAGCTTTATCTCACATATAAGGCACTTAATTACCGCAAAGAGAAAAAGGAGATCTTTGAAAGGGGAGAATATTTACCCCTTGAGGTGATGGGGAAAAAGGCAGATAATGTCTGTGCCTTTGCCAGGAGAATAGGAAACGCAAGAGTAATAATTGCAGTCCCGAGATTTTTTACAAAACTTATTCCACAACCAACAGATCTCCCCTTTGGGGAAGCAGTCTGGGAAGACTCATTTATTATAGTGCCGATCGCCGAACCTGAGGCTCATTATCGCAATATATTCACCGATGAATATATTGCGGCGCAGGATTATAAGGACGCAACAGCCCTCCGTCTTTCAGAGGTCCTTGCGCATTATCCCTTAGCCATGTTGGAAAGATTTTATTGATTTTATGAAAAGAAATAAATGCAATCTATAAAGTAACTATGGAAAATATTCTTCTAAGAAAAGAGATACAAGAGGAAATCGAGAAGATTAAAGAAGCTGACATCCTCATCGGCATCCCGAGTTATAACAATGCACGCACTATCGGTCATGTTGTAAAGGCTGTTCAAGTAGGACTGGCAAAGTATTTCCCAGATAAGAAATCTATTCTCGTTAACTCTGATGGTAGATCAACCGATGGAACTACTGATGTTGTTAAGAGTACAACTATTGAAGATTCCCAATCCATCCTCCTTCATCATAGGATATCTCCTGTTTTTAAAATAGCAACTCCATATCATGGGATTCCAGGCAAAGGAAGTGCTTTCAGGACAATTTTTGAAGTAGCAGATGCCCTTAATGTGAAGGCATGTGCAGTAGTGGACTCTGACCTGAGGAGCATTACTCCTGAGTGGATTGAACTCCTGATTAAACCTATCATTGAAAGTGGTTTTGACTATGTTGCACCACTTTATCACAGACATAAATATGACGGAACAATAACAAATAGCATAATCTACCCATTAAGCAGGACATTATATGGGAAACAGGTAAGACAGCCTATCGGAGGAGATTTTGGATTTTCAGGCAAACTTGCAAAATTTTATCTAACAAAAGATGTCTGGGAAACTGATGTTGCACGATATGGGATAGACATATGGATGACAACCACAGCTGTTGCTAATAATTTTAAAGTTTGTCAGTCTTTCTTAGGTGCAAAGATTCACGATCCTAAGGATCCGGGTGCTGATCTGAGTGCGATGCTCTATCAGGTAGTTGGTGCAACCTTTGATCTTATGGAGACTTACTCAGAAGTCTGGAAAGCAGTCAAAGGATCTGAAAAGGTACCGACCTTTGGTTTTCAGTATGTTGTGGGGCTTGAGCCGGTTTCTGTAAATCTTGATAGAATGATTGATAAATTCAGGCTCGGAATTAGGGAATTAATTAGTTTATGGGAAATATTTATCCCGAAGGAGATTATTCATTTTCTTCACAAGATCGAAGTCGTTCGCAAAGCAGAATTCCATATCCCGGATGAAATATGGGTTGAAATTATTTATAGCTTTGCTGTTGCTGCTCACGGTAAGGTTTTGAATAAAGAACATCTCTTGAAATCTCTTACACCGTTATATGTTGGAAGGGTGGCATCATTTGTTATCGAGACATGGGAAAGCAGTGCTATTGATGTTGAAAAAAAATCGATAGATTATGTATGAGTTTCGAAAATAATAAAAACTTTTTACTAAACAGCTGGGTTTAAAGGAGGTATTTATGAACAACTTTCTGCAGAAGGTAATCATTGAACCATTCGATAGATTTATAGAGAGATTGATACAATTTCTGCCAGATATTCTTACTTCGATAATCATTTTTATCTCAGGCATTATCCTCGGCTTAATTTTAAAATCCGTATTTCTGAGATTTTTCCGTGTAATAAAGGTTGACAAATTATCAGAGAGGTCTGGTGTGGTCGAGATGATAAAAAAAGGTGGGCTAAAAGAACCTCTTTCTCTTATCTTTTCGAGATTAATTTGCTGGTTAACAATAATCAGTTTTTCGATCCTCTCATTACGATCACTGAACGTTCCTGTTATAGAACGGATATTTGAAAGGTTTATTCTTTACCTGCCAAATATCTTTGTTGCTGCTGTTATTCTTTTCTTGGGTTATCTTCTTAGTAATTTCCTCGGACGTGCTGCTTTGATCGCATCTGTAAACGCAGGAATTAAGTTGTCTGGGCTGATAGGAAAATCTGTTAAGCTGACTATTTTTTTGCTTGCTGTGACAATGGCACTTGAACAGCTTGGTATTGGCAGAGAGACTATAGTGATTGCCTTTGCAATAATCTTTGGTGGCATAGTTTTAGCAATTGCATTGGCGTTTGGTCTTGGCGGAAAGGATATAGCAAAGGAGCATATTGAGAAGAAAATAAAAGGCGAGGAAAAGAAAGATGACATTAGTCATCTCTAAATTATAATGCTTCTCTGGCTTGGATTTATAATCTGTACAGCAGTAATTGTGTATTCAGGCACACAGCTTTCAAGATATGGAGACATTATAGCTGAAAAGACAGGTCTTGGTAAAGTATGGATAGGTATGGTGCTTATGGCATCAGTTACTTCCCTACCCGAGCTTGTTACAGGGATAAGCTCCGTTACCTTTGCAGGTGTTCCTAATATCGCCATAGGCGATGTGCTGGGGAGTTGTGTATTTAATATCCTTATCATCGCAATACTCGATGCTGTCTACCGTATAATGCCGATATCTGCAAAGGCCCATCGGGGTAATATCCTTTCTGCCGGCTTCGGTATAATTCTTCTCTGCATGGTTACAATCAGCCTTTTTTTGGGGAAACACATTTCTCCTTTAGGCTGGATAGGACCATATAGCTTATTTTTTATAATCATTTATTTTGTTGCAGTACGATTAGTCTATTTTTATGAAAAAAGACAGATTTCCGCACTAATAAAGGAAAAGGCTGTTGAATTGAGATACAAAGACATTCCTACAAAGACTGCAGTTGTCAGATATAGTCTCAATGCTGTAGTCGTTATTATTGCTGCTACTTTTTTACCAAATATTGGTGAAGGAATTGCAAAAACCACAGGTCTTGGCCAAACCTTTGTAGGTAATATTTTCATTGCAATTTCCACATCACTTCCAGAACTTGTTGTTTCATTGACTGCCGTAAAAATAGACGCAATAGACCTTGCAATAGGTAATCTCTTCGGGAGTAATATCTTTAACATCTTTATTCTTGCTATCGACGATATATTTTTCATTAAAGGCCCTATTCTTTCCTTTGTTAATATAAACCATATAATCTCCGCTTTATCTGCTATTGCCATGACAACGATTGCAATAATCGGTTTAACCTATAGAGCAGAGAAAAAACCTTTATTGCTTGCATGGGATTCTATAGGAATAGTATTGGTGTTTGTGATTAACCTAATGTTACTGTATATGCTGAGATAGTTCTTGACATAAGTTTCATATTTAAGATAATTTCTATTTTAGTAAAGGGGGGTAGCTGAATCAGTGGATATCGTCAACACGTCTGCAATATGCAGGCCGGTACTACTGGTTAGATAAAACTAACAAGCGAGGCCTTTACCATGAGGAATATTTATCGTGGTAAAGGTCTTTTTCATCTGAGAGGAAAGTTAGGAGGTATGAAAATGAACGGTCTAAAGACAATGGTTCCCATGGTAACTCTAACCCTATGCTGGTGTTTATCGGGGGACCTACAGCTACATTTGAAAAGATAAAGGAGTCTGCTAAAAGGGGTAAAAACCTAAATTACAAAAAACAAAAGGAGGCAGCATAATGGATGAGCAAGATGTCTACAGGGCAAAGGAGGCAACAAAGGCAGCAATGCAGTCTGCAATGAAGAAAGGCCCTTTGAGGTTAGTACTAATTATTGTAGCAATTCTGATGGTCTTTCTGTTTTTTAGACCATGGGTTCAGGTTGGTGCAGGTGAAAGAGGAGTTGTCCTCAATTTTGGTGCTGTTCAAGATACGGTGTTGAATGAAGGACTACATTTCAGGATGCCTATAAGGCAGAAGGTTGCCATAATGGATGTCAAGGTTCAGAAGGCAGTGACTGATGCCACATCTGCCTCAGCTGATCTTCAGGATGTGACCTCATCAGTTGCACTTAACTATCATGTAGTACCTGATAAAGCAAATGTTGTTTATCAAACCATTGGGGTAGAATTCAAGGAGCGTATTATAGACCCTGCAATACAAGAAGTAATGAAGGCTGTATCAGCCAGATATTCAGCAGAAGAACTTATAACAAAGAGAGCAGCAGTAAGCGAGGCAATGAGAGCAAACCTTGCTGAAAGACTCCTGCCTAATAACATAGCAGTTGATGCGGTTTCTATTGTCGCATTCAGCTTCTCTAAAATATTTACAGAGGCTATTGAGTCAAAGCAGACAGCAGAACAGCTTGCACTAAAGGCAAAGAGAGACCTGGACAGGATAAAGATTGAGGCAGAGCAGAAGATTACAGCAGCAAGGGCAGAGGCAGAGTCCCTGAGGCTGCAAAGGGCAAATATTTCACCGGACCTTATAGAGCTTAGAAAGATAGAGGCCAATCTCAGGGCTATAGATAAATGGAACGGAATTCTTCCGCAGGTTACAGGCGGTGGGGCAATACCATTTATTGGCGTAGGTGAGATACAGAAAAGATAAACGAATAATCATAAAAAAGTAGAGAATCTCATTGTTTAGATATGTCATTCTGCTTACTATTGCAGGTATTGTGGGTAGCATTATAGCTATAAGAAAAGGGCGCAGTCCGATATTGTGGTTTATCCTATGTGCAATTGTTCCGTTACTTATTGCCGTTATTATTGTACTTCCACCTATGGTATCTAAAGGGTATACCAAAAAGTGCCCTTACTGCGCAGAGATTATTAAAGAAGATGCAATAGTTTGCAAGCATTGTGGCAGGGAGCTGCCCATAGAGATGATCAAGGTTCAAAACAAAATGTGATCAGGTTTTTACTCTTTTGATAAAAGGAGGCATCAAAACAGTGAAGATGCCGATGTAACGCATGTGAATGGGTTTTAGGATAAGGCTGCGTCATTAGCTCAATGGCTCAATAATGTAATAACTCAATTTTTAAAACGGAGGTTTGTGAACACACGGCACCTTGAGATAGCTTCACAGAGTTTACCTTGAGCAGAAAGGCAAGATTGCTTCGCTTCG
>Ga0299912_10001229_pt1 | contig 20712 bp, 12 predicted proteins | sample RVTome_2_FD_207667 | JGI IMG/M metagenome (GOLD analysis project Ga0299912, IMG submission 207667) | Soil microbial communities from uranium-contaminated site in the Upper Colorado River Basin, Wyoming, United States - RVT95D214 (version 2) ... | reverse complement strand
ATCCTGCTAATCCCAACAACCCGGAGCCAACAAGGAGCATGGTGGCAGGCTCGGGAACCGGTGTCCCTCCTCCTTCAACCACATCATTCCCGCAGGCCATGGTCCAGTGATAGCCCATCGCATCTACGTTGCCCAGGTCAGGAAATGTGAATGTAAGTGTATCTCCAGAAAGTTGGACTGTTGCGTTATACAAGAAAGAACCGTAACCGTCTCGATAAGCCTGATCGTCTCTGTATTCACTCCAATAATTTTCCCATCCAGACATAGTGATGTCACTAAAGTTGAGGGAGTAAACCTTCTTCTCTATATAGCTGATGACATAGTTCCATCCCTCATTTGAATCAAAGGTATCTGCCCTGGCATGATCTGCTGGAGAGTTAACCTTCCATCCGGTAGAGCTGATATAAAGATCACCTATCTTTCCTAAGCCTTCATAAGCAAGATCCTCTTTGGCAAAGCCCGAATTAAAATAGGGCCCGGTCAAAACAACTGTTGTATAACCTCCAACTTGAGTTGCCGTTAAGTTGGTAACCCTAAAATTACTGCCAATATAATCATCGTAAGAGCCTGCAGATGGGTGGATTGTTCCCCCATAATAAGTTGTAGCGCCAAGGGTAGAGTCATCGATAGAGAGGGCCCCGGCACCGGTGTATATAAATAAAGCAAGAATGAAGACCGCAAATCCGAGAAATATTTTCTTCATATCACATCTCCCTTCGTGAGGAAAGGCTGATTCTTTCTCCTCTTTTCTGATCAGCCCGACCCCATCGCTATCTTTGAGGCCATTACGTCATTTAGTATCATTAAAAGATTGCTACAAAAGGTTCCCCCCCTGATACCATCAAGACAAAAATTGCGATGAATTTCTAAAAATATACCCTTCTGATTAATAATACGAGCAATTCTCATACCAAACTATTATTTTTTCATGATTCCTTATTAATTCCTTAGAGTTAAAAAATTTTTTCATAAAACAAGATATTCTTTTAAAATTAGAAAAGGAAGAACTTTTCACAAAAGTCCCGAATTGCTTCCTCCAAAAGAGAAAAACTCTCCCTACCCTTTTTATTGGTTTTTATTTGAAATGTCGCATTGTAAGGCAAGATTTGAAATTCACTCTTTCAGGAAGGAAGAGTTGGCTAACTTAACAGTGTACCTAAGGTCAAATTCCGAGCTTTGAATCTTTAGTGTTTAATTGCCCTAAAATTCAACACTCATAACTTATAATTTAAATCTCATGATTTAGCGCAAACAGCAGCACCGCAGCACCTCGTCTTAACAACTAACAATTTATATCCTTGGGGAGAGCCTTTCCTTTAGAATCCCCCGGTGCACCCAGTGCCATGCACGCCAATGGAACAGCAACTTGAATGCGTTCTGCGACAGGATCCCCTGATGAGCCAACTCTCGAAGATGGTCTGAATCTATGTAAGGGTCATCCTCATCCAGTAACAACGTCAGATCGAGAAATCTCGAGGGCTCGAACGTCGCGGCAATAGGATCATAGCCGAGGCGGCGGAAAACGTTGGGATAATTGACTACAAAGCGACAAATAGCTGCTGTGGTTTTGTTTACGTAATAGCTCCCTGACCAGACCGACGGCTTAACCAGAACGCCGCCAGATACAATCGGGATAGACAGTGCGGCCGGAAAGAATCTTTGAAACAATTCCAGATACATCGCATTGTTCCTCCGAATATCGAACGATATAGATCCGGCAATGTCAAAATAATCCCGGGTCATGCCCGGCAAGAAAACACGGTTTGCCCCTTCATAAACTTTCAATGGACTTATGGCGGTCCGATTTCGGGAGCGGTTCCGAATGACAAATTCGCTAACACCATAGCCATCATCCGAGTATCGCCCGATTTCCCGGCGAAGCTCTGCCTGAAAGCCCTCCATCATCATATCGCAAAACTTTCGACTGAATATTTCTCTGGCATTATTCCAGGCGGTGGAATCGGAACTCCTACATTCCTGCCTAAGGAATGAATCGAAACCGCCAGGAGGCTGATGCGGAGTTTTCAGGGTGGGGCCTTGAATCAGACCCTCCCAAACAGAAGGCGGGCGAATGAACTGTGCCAATTGGGAGATGAACAGATAAAGGCTGGGTGTCGCGGCATCGCTGGCGACGAGATAGTCGATATAAGCTGATGAAGAGAAGAAATTTCGGGAGCTTCGAACACGCCGCAAGGGATAATTCAAACGCCTCGCCATGGCACTGGCAAACCGGCCATCGGCATCCATCAGTTCGTCTGGGTGTTCCACTATAAGTACCGACGCAGGAATGTCAGCCGCTTTTAGCAAACAGAGGATAAGGCGCGAATCAAAACCGCCGCTTAGCAGCAACTCCCCGGGTTCCCCGTACTTCGCATACTCGCGTACGCTATCTTCCAGCGTGTCAACCAACCCCCCCAGGTCGGCACCTGATTTTGGCATCGGCCAGTGCCAATAACAGCGCTCTGTGAGGCTGTCGCTCGAAGCATCGTACACGAGTATTGTCCCCGGGTGAACCCTCTCAACACCGCAGAGCAATGTCCTGTCACCAATGGTGTGGCCGAACGAGATAAAAGCACCCCACCCGGCTGGGTCAGGTTTGGCCTCCCAGGCCTTCGTTTCGGATGCAAGCAGCAGTTCGCCGGGTCGCTTTAACAAGTAGAGAGGCTTCAGACCCAGAAAATCCGTTACAACGACCAGCTTCCTCTCTGCCTCATTCCAGTAGATGGAAGCAAAAGCCCCATCCTGAGAAGGCAAGTTTTCCTCGGCTAAGCGAACATCTACAATTCGCGAGGGGTCAACAGGGCGAATGGGGGTGCCGACTGTGACAAACACATCTCTGCCTTGCTGGCGCAAGATATTCGCCGTCCCTGCAATAGTCCCGCTGCTCATCTCGACAGTCACAGCGGGAAGTCCGGCCTGATTCTGGCGCCTCAGCATCTCTGCTGCCAAACGACCCCCAATATGGACCGCAAGCTTCATTGTTATATTTCCCCAGATCTTGAGTTTTGAATTTTGAATTCTTAAATTACTAATAAGGCCATAATTGTATGGACATCAAATTCTTCATTTATACCACTGGATTCCGGCTTTCGCCGGAATGACGGAAAGGAACAATGCCTTAAATTCGTCTCTCCGGCGAAAGCCGGAGTCCAGTCCAGGGGTCTCAAACGCGCAGTCACTCAAATCAATGATGTCTATCCTATTATGGACTCCTTAGTAACTCAAAACTCAACACTCATACCTCAACATTAAAGGAACCACTTATTCACTCAATAACTCCTTATTTTGAATTTTGACCGCAGCACCGCAGTACTACAGCACCTATTCTATCAATAACTTTACTAACCCATTAACTTATTGACTTGAACTTTCACTAATTCCTGTTTCGGCTATTTTTAAATGGGCGATATAGCGGATCTCCGATCAACACCATTTTCCATGACCAGAACGGATTGGACACGCCATAGCATTCAGCCAGGCTTAGTTGACCCTGAACCAGGAGGCCGAAAAAAATATCTGGCGCTGGAAAGGTCTGAATGTAAGGCTCAGCCACAGGCCCTAAGGTAGCTGCTACTCCTTTTTCGAGCATCATTTTGCACCAGACTTGACTTCCTTTATTCTTTAGTGTTTGACATTCCTGACTGGCGATATGAAATCCCACCGCGCCCCTAACCCAGGTAAAGGCATCCACGTAGTGCGCCAGGCTGTACCATCCGCAATAAAGGGCTGCGTCCGGACATTCTCCCGGTTGAAAAAGTCTCTGCTGGGAGTCGATGACAACCTCCATGCCCTTGCTCTTTTCGATTAGACGGGCTGCCTTGTGAATCGCCCGATCGTAAAAGCCATAACTTCCTTTCACTTCTTTATCACCCGGATCTGACCACCGTGCATCGAAATAACCCCTTCCCCGAAGCCCTTCTTTCTCAGTTTGAAGACTATCGTCGATGATCCGGTGTACAATCTCTTCCGAAGGCCCATCCAGACGGCTGACCAAGAGTACCTTTTGAGGCATGTTTTTAATCTTTTTGCCGCCGTATCCCAGGAAATATTTATTGGGAAGCCAGCCGTCCAATGGGTAATTGTCTTCTCTCACCAGAGCCAGCTCGGAATCGACAGCACCTCCTTGAAAAACCTTTCCTACCTGGTCGATTTTTCTCTTAATTTGTGATTCTTCTTGTTTAAGTTCCTTGAGCTCCTTTTCACTTTGTTGTTCTTTAGCCTTTTTGATCTGGGTGGCAATGGAATCACGTTGCTTCTGCAGATCTGCCAACTGTTCTCGCTCGTCAGGTGAAAGTTGAGGAGAACCTACTCGCAACGGGATGCCATACATGGTCACCAGGCAACGGAATTTAAGACCTTGAGGATCGTTTTTCTCAAGAAATGCCTTCACGGGAGAGACGATATATTTTTCATAGTCCTGCCTGCTGCAGTGTTCCTCCGTAGGTGCGTTTATCTCAATTAAGTTGATCGAGGGAATATCGCGCTTCTCCATATAATATTTTGCCAAAGCAAGACTCTGCGGGGCTTTACTGTTTGCAACGACAACTATTTGCTCAGGCGTCAGGGCCCATGAGGTGACGGATAGTGTGAAAACGATCGTCGATAAAAGCAATGGAATAAATTTTCTTATCCTTCTCTGGATCATAAATAACATTATTTTGTGGGCAAACCTGCAAATGAGCCACGCCTGAATTGTCATCATCATAAGACAATTGACAGGTTTTGTGAAAGCGTATAAACTTTTCTTGATGTCTACAATTTTCCCTATGGCGTGATATCCGAAATTCGTCTGACATCACCCACATCGAAGAAACGGGACGGCTCGGCAGATGATCAAGGGACCAAGCAAACACGAAAAATTTTTGCTGCAACAGAAGGGCAATGAGATAACTTTCATCGGAGAGCCATCGGCATTTTTTGGTTACAAGTTAGGCGAAGGGAAATCTGAAAATAATGACGGCATCTGGGCGGAATGGAAATGGGAAAATGACCATTTTGAATTAAAGAGCAGCAGATACGGCTTCTATCCTATTTTTTATTATATCGAGAAAGATGGTCTTGGAGTCTCCCCCAGTATATTTGATCTCACAGAACAATGCTCTCCGATAGAACTCGATGACGCCGCCATTGCAGTTTTCCTCAGGCTGGGATTTTATATCGGCAACGATACGCCATTCAAAACAATTCGCTCGTTTCCACCCGGATCCAAGCTGACTTGGGGAAGAAATGAATGCCGTATTTCAAATAATAATCAAGTCCAAAACAGGAAGACTTCTTTGTCAAGAGAGGCTGCCGTAAAAGAGTATGGCAGGTTGTTTCAGTCGGCAATAGAAAAGTATTTTAACCCAAAAGATGAAACCGTCGCATTGCCATTGTCAGGCGGAAGGGATTCAAGACACATATTGTTTGCCCTCGCCAGGAGCAACCTCAAACCTGACCGTTGTGTGACCGTAAGGTATATGCCCCCAGTTCCGGACGAAGATACAATGATTGCAAGCCAGGTGGCGCGACATTTAAACATCGTTCACGATATTCTTATGCCACCACGAAAACCGATCGAGGCTGAATTAAGAAAAAACATGCTGACGAGTTTATGTGTGGCTCAACACGCTTGGCAGCTCCCTTTGAGGGAGTATCTAAAACAACATTTCTTCACGATCGCTTATGATGGCATTGGTGGTGGTGTTCTCTCGGTAGGCGCCTTTCTGAATCATAGACGCCTCGATCTATACCGGGCTGGCAAGCTGAAGCAATTGGCAGAAGATATCTTAGGACCTGAGGGTTATCTACCCATCCTTCTCCTTCCCCCATTCTATGAGAAATGGAACCGGGAGTTGGCTCTAAGTCATCTGATACTGGAACTTGAGAAGCATTCTAATAGTCCAAATCCTGTAGGGCAGTTTTATTTCTGGAATAGAACCCGGAGGGCAATCGCCCCGAGCCCTTGGTCCATTCTGAACGACTCGTGCCATGTATTAGCGCCTTATTTATGTGAAGAGGTTTATGACTTTCTGGTAGGATTGCCCGCTTCCTACTTTCTCGATAGCAGTTTTCACACCGAAGCCATCAATGCCTACTATCCGGAATATGCCCATCTCCCTTACGAAACGAAAACTCTGCCGCGAAGAAGAGATTCTCGACTGAATATAGCGAGATTTTTTCTCGAAGCAACCCGCCACTTCTTTTTCTCCGGCAGTTCGAGAAATTACACCAATAACCTATCTTTTTTACTGCCCCGGCTCATGATGGGACTCGTTAATGCAGAGTATGGAACAGGTTTGCCCGAGCTCTGTAAAACGCCGATCTACTTAAAGCAACTGGCTAACGTGGGAATTACCTGATGAATTTGGTAAAATTTGGAGGCGAACTCCTTCCGGATGATTGATCCCCCAATTCTGGCAGGCATCGCAACGCTCAAGCCGCAAGCCAGCCTTCGGTGTTCCTTCGTCTAACGCTTCGTGGGGGTAGCGGTCCCCGCACTACGCCGCGGCCAAAGACGCGCCAGTTGTTCCCTGCGCTCCTCCCGGCTGAACCCTAAGGCAAGGCACAAAACCCCTCCCAGTGTGGCAGTCACAAGTATGTCGAGAAAGAAAATCCTCCACGAGGCCGGGGGCGCGACATGCATACAAGCCATGCCGATGCATGCCGTTAAGACACCGGTGAGCAGCGGAATAGAGAAGCCTTTGCGGAAGAGAGCCAGCAGCGGGATCTTTAATGTTCGGCTGATGTAAACCGGCATGACCAACAGTTGCGAAGCAGCCATCGGAAAAAGTGTACCCAGCGCGACGCCCGCTGGACCATAGCGGCGTACCAGCAGCAAGCTCAGGCTCAGGTTCGCGATAGCTTCACACACACTAAGCCACATCAGGAAACGTACGCGTGCCATCGCGAACAAAAGCTGGCGCGAAATGCTCAGCAGCATGTGCGGCAGGTGCGCCAGGATCAGGATGACCATGATGATGTCACTTCGATCCGTCCACGGCCCATTTACGTAAGATGCCCCCAGCCATAACCGGATGAAATCTTTCCCGAAAATCAGCATCCCGGCCACGAGGCCGGTGACCACCATCCCAGTAACGCGGGTCCCGAATAGGTACAGTCTCTGCAGGTCATCATCAGCGTTACTGGAGTGGAGATGTGTAAACCGCGGAGTAAAGGCGAAAGTGAAGCTCGTACAGAGCGCCGATGCATACGAAATCAATGCCCCGGCGATCGAGTAGTAGGTTACGTGCCCGATCCCTACGAAGATGCCCACCACTGTAAGGTCCATCCGGTAAATGACCATTCCCGCCACTTGCCCCACTGCGTTGCGGAGTCCGTATCCCGTCAAGTCCCGCACTCGCTCCATTTTGAACCATGCTGGCCGGGCGAAAACGCCTCCAAGGACGCGCCTGCAGGCAGCCAACGTTAGCGTCCAGCAAACCATCCGGCCGGCGGTGTGAGTCAAGGCGAGGGCGACCAGCCCTCCGCCGGCTCTCAAAACGACATAGACCCCAATTGCAGCAAGAACACGGGTGACGACCTCTACGCCCGTAACGATATCGAACCGTTGTTTGCCAATCAGACTCCCCGCGAATACGTTCATAGGAAGGCTGACTCCAATCAGGGCCGACATGATCAGAAGCGAGTGCCGCACTTCGGTCAAGTTCAATCCTTCGGTACGGAACAGATACGGGAACGCAAATGTAAACCCCACGCCGGTTAGGAGTACCAATACCCCACAAGCCGAGAGCAACCAAAACGCCGAAGAAACTATTTCTTTTACATCTTCGCCCTGATTGCGCGCCGAATACCTCGCCACATAATAGGTAACTGCGCCGCGAATCCCCAAATCCAGCAATCCATAATACCCGATCAACTCGGATACCAGTGACCAAGCGCCATAGCGCGCATCACCCAATGTGTGAACAGTAATCGGAGTAATAAGGAACGAAGCGATGACGGAGATAACATAACCGCCGACGTTGAAAACGACGTTCCTACTCAATGAAATTGGTTTGCCCATATTTTGTTTTCTTTGTGCCGCTACGAAACGCGTCCCGGAACATCTTCCAAGTTGAAATTCGATGAACGCAAAAACGCCATCACGGAAAAAAATCAACTCCGTGATATTTTGCCACTTTGTTGAAGGAAAATAATCCCTTTAACATAACAGCTTAATATCACTGCTGTCCAAATTAAGCGAAATTTCTTGGGGGTGACGTTGATTTCATTGGGCTTTTGGATTGATATTCGCCCCTTTCAAGACCAGGATTCACCGCTGAGGCGCGGAGATCGCAGAGGGAGATTTTTCTTCTGCTCCAATCGGGAGACGGCGATTGGCGCAGAAACTCCGTCCCTTCGGGATTAAGATCGATCCCGTTTGATGGCTGTGGCAGCTATCATGAGCATTGTCTTAAGAAACAGAGACCTTTTAGTTTGGCGGTATCTCCCCGCCAAAGTAAAAACTTCTTTCTCCGCGTCCTCTGCGCCTCTGCGGTGAAAATTCTGTTTTGGACAAGCATGGCTTAATATAGGACTTCATAGAGATTCCCTTCCCACGGATTGAATCTATCATTAAAAACCTGGCCCGGACCGAATTTCTTGTTTGTCCTGAGATTGACAAGCCCATGAATTGGGTCTTTAAACTTCAATTTGACGTCCACTTCGTGACCCGTGATCCCCTGCACTTCAGATTTTTGTCCAACCGTCTTAAGCTCCTTTTGTCCGGTGGGATTCTTGATCAGACCAAGATAATGCTTTTTACCATTCTTCCAGTACAGGGGTTCTATCATATTTGAAGCATTTCCATTTTCATGGAGTGTGACCCTTGCCTGAATTCCGGCTGAATTCATAATGGCTGAAACCATCTTTCGTAAAGTGTGTCCGTAACCCGAAAATCGCTTCGTAGGGTCCCAATATTCAATGGGTGAAAGGTTTAGATAAAATGTTTGCCCCTTATTCGCACAATTCTCTATGAGCACCGAAGCTCGGTGGAGCAAACCCAAATGATCCTTGATTTCAATGGCTTTGCAGCCGGGCCGATGTTTGGTGCCCCGTTCGAAAACCATAATATCTCTGTAGCGATAGGCTCCCTCGTAATTTGAGAAGCGGTCTAAAAATGGTTTTTGGTATTTTTCACCATCAATTTCAGTCAACCCCTTTCCGTTCATATATCCTGAAGACTCGTCGCGGACAACGCCGAATAAATCATCAAGAATCCCTTTCTCACGTCCCCTTCCGTGTTGATCCATCATCCCACAAAGATAATCAGCTATCAGGATTCCACCATGATAGACAAATTCTTTCAAAGCCTGAGCTTCTTTGTCTGAGAGGCAGACGGTCTTTGGCAAAATGATTACCTTGAACTTCTTGTTTAGTTTCACCACTTCTTCTTCGACGTCCAGGTAGCTGATAAAATCGTACTGGAGACCCAGGTCTTCGAGAACTTTGCACCAGACAGTTCGAAGAATTCCCATCGTCTGATTCCTATTGTCGATGGATCCCTGACGATTCACCCAACTCTTGCCATGGACGATTGCATCCATCGCCCAACCCGCCTGAAGGCTGGGATGAGAATAATAGATCCCGATCGGGTCGGGATCAAATACCGTTTTCGGATTGACAAGGGGCTCACTGATCTTTCCCTGAATTTCCTCAAAGCACTTTTTATTCGCTAAGATATAAAGGGCAATTTCGTTCCCATCGGATCGAAACCATCCCTCCGGCCATGCAATCACCGCCTGATTTCCGTGCAACATGTAATACCACAGAAACCATGAATCCAATTTAGGATCTCTCGTAGAAAAAAAGGTTTTCATAAGGGGCCGGCGTTCGCCACCCCAAAAGGACCTCAGGATTTCGTTCGTACTATGAATATTGTAATCTTCCATCCACTGGACGGCCCGGCTCAATTTTGCGTAATCATATCCTCCCCACGGGCCCGGACCTTGTGTTCCAACAAAACCTGCGGGCGTGTTTGGGTCGATTGAGTTTGTATAACGAGTAAGTTCTGCCAACACTTGAGCAAATTGAAAGTCCATGAATTGCCGAAATTCCATCCAAGGGGCGAGGTTCCACGCAGAAAGAGGCGGTTTCTGAGCTTTTCTCCGGATTTCTTCAAAACTTTTTGGAATCACCTCGTCAAAGCTCTTAAAATCGGCGTCCCAGCTCCTGTTTAAGGAATGGATGGTTTGGTATTTATTCCGAAGCCAATTCCTGAACCAGTCGAGAGACAAAGGGTGGGTATCCACATCGCAGGGGATGACATAACTCCCGAGGGAAATTTCATCGTCAAAAGCGTAGGCCAAAACAAACCCTTTTTTCGTCGCATTGATATTGCGATCAAGATGTTCCTTGATCTGTTTTAGCGTATCTGGATCGGCCAAGCTATGCGGACGAATGGTTAGCCCATATTTCCCAGTTACTGCTTGGACATCGGGCTTTTTCAAATACAACAAGCCTTTATCTGCCGCATGATCCACATAATAGGGAATTCGCTCTTTCAATGAAAAATCAACCAGGTCATCTCGACCTGCGCCGCGATCGATATGGAAGCCCGCCAGTCCAATCCTTTGATAAAGATGAAAATCCTTCAATATAGAGGTTTTGTATTGCCAAACCAGGATTTTAAACCGATTCCACTCAGACCTTGAGGAAATAGCGGGAACTCTGGTTAAAGATCCGATCTTATCTGCATCCCCGAAAACAGGATGGAGCCACAATAAACCTGTTGCCAGATTGAAAAAAATAATCAGGCACCAGTTGGCCTGCCTTATTTTGCGCATTCTTCGGTCACTCTAAAAAAAGGTACTATCATTAAGCTGAAAAAAAGGCTGAACGGTGGGGCGCTGAGAGACATAGCCTATTATGTGAATCCTTTTTCAGCGACCTTGGACACAACGTATCGGTATTTTCCAGAGGCATCCTTCTCAATTTCATCAACCCTTTCAATATGGACATTGACCGATTGCCCCATCCGCTTTCGGAACCCTTCAATCATCCGTCCTTCACCGTCTTCCGGGAACAAAGCCCCATGGACCTTCAGTAAAACCCTCACATCATCGACAGATTCCTGGATAATTTTAAATTCTATCACTCCCGGAATACCCCGTATGACGTAAATTAATGACAGTCCATGTTGCCATCGGCCATCCGGAGAAACGATAAAATCAGTGGTTCGTCCTTGTATCTTTTTCATGGTACTGAGATTTCTTCCACATTTACACGCCCGTGTGTCAAACTGAGCTACGTCCCCGGTTCGATACCTGATAAAAGGCATCGCCCAATTGTCGAGATGGGTCACAACGATTTCCCCATCTTCACCAGGTCCTACTGGTTTATCGCCACGAAGATATTCGACAATGACGTTTTGATCAATCACATGCATCGATCCTTTCGGACATTCATGGGAAATAAAGCCTCCTTCCCGACTCCCGTAACCGTCCGCCACCGGAACTCCCCCAAAGGTGTTGGAAATCATCTCTCTTTGGTGGTCATAAAGGACTTCAGCCGTTGAAAAAACCACTTTCACGCCTCCTCTTGCTAGGTCATAACTTTGTTTGAGGGCCAACTCACAAAAAAGCGCGATGGTGGATGGATATCCGAATATGCATTTCGGCTTGAACTTATAGATCTGCTCAACAAATTTTGGAACGATCCTTTCAGAAAAATCAAAGGCACTCAAAAGCAGTTGATTAGTGAGTTTATCGCGCACATTTTTGATCCGGTCCTGCTTTGTAATCTCAAGAGGAGAACCCCAAAGGTAGAGTTCTTTATCTCCAATGTCTATTCCCCACCAGCGATGGGTTAGCGCCCTGGCGGCAGCATCATAGGCCTGCCTCCGGCGATCAAAATAAAAGATCAACGGCTCACCTGAGGAGCCTCCTGTATTGTATCGATGCAATCCACCCGGACAATCCTTCCAAAGCATGTCATTCAAGTTTTGCCGGATCTCGGGTTTGCTGAGGGTAGGAATGAGGCTCAGCTCCTCCAATGATCTGAGATTAGACGGATCGAATCCTGCATCAAGAAATCTTCTATAATAAAAAGGACAGTTTTTTTGGGCATGGATGAGGAGATCCTTCAATTTTCTGAGTTGCAGACTTCTCATTTCTTCAGTTTTAAGCCATTGCGTCTTTTCAAGCTCGTCAAGATATTGATAGGTCTTTCGTCCAATCAATTTCTCATGAATGGGAAAAATGATGTGTTTTACGAGGCTCTTGTTCATAAATTTTGAAGCCTTGAGGTTGCCGTTAGGCTACTCACAAGCCATGAAAATGGAATAGGTGACGGTAAAGGTTACAAGCAAAAAATAGGTTTATGGTGACGATCGTCATTCGGTAACGGTTACGATTAAAAGAATTAAACACGAAAGACGTAGCCTTTTATTAACGAAACGGGCATCGTTACCGTTGCCTTTAGACGAACCCCTTATTTTCTACCTAATATCCCTAAGCTTTCTTTTGCTGCAGTGGCGACCCATGGAAAAGATTCTCCTTCTATCATTTTTTTCAATTTCGAAATGGCATTGATGTCTTTTACTCTCCCCAGAGCTGTTGCTGCAGCACCTCTAAAATCCTCATCCCAATGGGACAAGAAGGGATAAAGTTCAGGGCCATTCCCTTTTGTCCCAATCTTGCCCAGGACTTCTATAGAATACAAACCATTGGGTGAATAATTAAAACCCCTCAGAACCGAAAGCAGATCCGGAACGACTGACGGATCACCTATATCTCCAAGTGCCTGGATTGCCATGGTTCTGGCATCGGAATCTTCTTTTAGGTAAGTTTTTAATAGGGGAACGTGCTTTTTGCTACCCAATTTCCCCAACGATTTGATGAGACCCCAGCATATTTCTTCGCCGCGGCGTATGTTCCTTGGATCTGTAGCCGTTCTCTTACCGGTTAAGGTCTCTGCGATCATATCCGCTGCGCGGTCTCTCCCATCAAAGGTTTCGATAGCGGCCAATATGGCTGCCGCCATTGCTGCGGTATTTAACCACATGCCCTCTTGAGACCATTTGTTTTGAGGGTCGTGCCAGGTAATCGATTTATCTCTTTCCAGGATACGCAACATCATGGGTGCTGCCGACGGCCCCACAGACTGATAAAGGGCCTGACAAGCCCAGACTTTGTTTTGAAATGAGTGTGTCCTATCCTGAGTGATGACACGTTCAAGCGCCTCTTTCGCCTTCGGATTTCTCAGGGCCCCAAGGGCCAATATTGCTTTTCCGATTTCCTTTCCGTTTTCAATCTGTTTGATGTAATAAGCTGCATCTTTCAGGACTGGGGGACGATGAGAACCGATCAACTTTTCGATTGGGTAAATAGAAAACAAAGAAATAGACGATGGGTTCTGGTCTCTGGTTGCTAGTTTCTTGTTGCCGGTTGCTGGATGCTGGTTGCTAGATGCTGGTTTATGGAGACTAGACGATGGCGCATGGGCGCCTAAATGCTTATCGGGAAGGGATTCAGCTTCTTTCTTTTCATCCTTCAGCAACACATCAATTTTCAGGGAGCGACAGACAACATCCTCCCATTTTTTGCCCTTGGCCAAGATCTCATACTCAAACGGTAAAGTTCTTATCGTGACTGTGCGCATCCATTCCTTACCTTGCGCATCATCCCATACGTAGGTGACGTGTAACATTGAATTCGGGTCCAGATCCCCTTGCAAAGTGATTGTGTTTTGGCCAGGCCAGAGCATGGGAAGAGAAAAAAGGTTGTGTTGAAATACCGTCACGATAGAAAAATTCTCCAATCCGCAGCTGGTTTTCTTTTCCGCTGCTTTTAACTCTATTTTCACAAGATATTCATAATGGCCAAACGGGGTAATCCCTTTTGGAGGATCTTTTTGGGAGGGATCGAAAGTTTCGCAGAACCCCAAATTTTCCAGGTCAAATGTTCCGACCTCTTTTTTAGCTTCCCAAATCGTCCGCCAGGTTAGTCCTCCGTCCGCTGAAAAAGAAAACCTGATTTCATCTTCCAAATTTTCACGCACGAGACGTGCCTTGACCCAGGCGTCCGAAATAATATAGGGTGACCACACCCTAAATATGGCAGTCCCTTTCACATTTCTCTTTGATGGATGAAGAGCGGGCTGAAGACCATCTTCTTCTGTGCAGGCGAGATCAACCGATTTCTGGAATAGCCCTTGTTTATATATCTGCTTTGATAGATCTGGTTCATAGACGAGGCGACCATTCCCATAGGTGATAGGATAAGGGCCGTGTTTAGACCCCTTCCGCTTCTCTTTTCCAAAAAGATTGTAATAAGGTTTCCCTTCATTTCCCCAATGCCGTTCCATTGTCTCGCCTATCCGCAAATTGATACCTGTATGATGGGGTTCACTTTTTAAATGCCCAGCGTGGACATAGCTTGGTTGCATGAGGGAGGGGTTTAAAGGGACAGGGGTACGGGAAGGGAAATAGATTAAGGAATGGTCCAGGGAGAGTTCATCTTTGGTAGCGATGTGGCTTCCTGTCCGGTCATAAACAAACCAATGTTGGTTCAGATCAAAGACATGCCACCGTTCAACGCCATCACTATCTTTCCAGTGGCAATCGGCAAAGGTATGACCAAACCTATAAAGTTTTTGAGCCCGATATCCGAGGGATCTCCATGTCATTTCCATCATCCTCGAAAGTCCATCACACCAATGGCCACCATAGACGTTCAACAATTTCATCGGTTCAACGACATAATTGACCCCCAGCGCCGGTTCCTTGGGGATCACGTCTGTAGCTACAGTGAGGTGCTGAATGGATCGCCATACCGCAATAGCTTTTTCCTCATTCGATTTTGCCTGAAAATTCCTGATAGAACTTTCACCGAAATCCTTGAGAGTGGAAGTATCCGGCCAATTGTTGCATATCATTTTTAGGTTACCTACTCCGCTTGGTGCAGAAATTCTCGGAAATCCGAGTAACACTAATAAGAATAGGAACCAGACCAGTTTCTTCATTTCTATTTAGCCGAAATATTTTCTGTGGTTATTTGATCTATCTCGTGACCCATAAAAAAGGGGACAAATTCTTAGGGACGACAAGTTGGAGAATTATACTTGTTAAAACAGATAGAATTTGCTTCCAGTTGAAATATATTGTATTTTCGTGCCTAAAATTGTTTTTAGGATTCTATAATTCTCTTTCCCAGTGCAATGGCATGTATAGGTTTTCATAATGGGATATTTAAGCATTTCCTTACCAATCTGTTCGACGAAAGACTTGGGTGCCCCTGTCAGGTGAAAACCGCCAATCCCTCCCCCGACATGAATATTGGGGAATCTTCTCGTCACCGTACCAATGATGTTTAATATTTCGCCATGCGAACAGCCTGAAAAAATGACAAGTTTGCTGTTGTTCTTTATCACAAGCACTATTTCATGATCCACCCGGTCACGAATCGGATATCTTTCCTCTATCTCAGTTAATATGAAAACGTCTTGAGCAATTTCAGTGGAGTTATCAACAAAACGAATTCGATTGAAGTTTCCCTCATCCATTTTTGAGCACAAGGCCCTGAAATCTTCGTTTTTTAATGCATTTCTGCTCAGATAGATATTCGCTTTTTTATTGATCCATAAGAAAAAAGCCAACCCGCCCATATGATCCGTATGCGCGTGAGAAATGATGACGATATCGATTTTCTTAAGGTCGACACCTAATTTTTCTGAGTTTCGGATAAACTGAGAAGAGGGGCCCGTATCAAAAAGAATCCTCTGGCCGTTTCTTTCTATATAAAGAGACAGACCATGCGCCGCAACGAGATCTTTAGGCTCACTTATTTTGGTATCTTCGATTAATGTTACTACCTTTATAATTTTCCCTCTTGCTTGCGCGAAAAGAATAACAGGGGAAAAAGAAATGATGATGATGATGATAATCAAGAATATTTTTCTCACAATCTCTCTTCTTATTATACCAAAGAACCTCATCGGCAAGATGAGGCCCTATAATTATGATTCTCTATTAAAGACCATCGTGATCAATTACCAATTATTTTAACCTGAGAAATTTCTGCTGCCAGAGAGAAAACATCATGATTCCCCACAAAGGGTAAGCATAGTCTTGTCTACCGCTTAAATGGCTTCTCCACATACCTTCAATATATTTAGGGTTAAAATATGTACTTAACCCGTTCTGGGATGAAAAAAGTGTCTCTTCTACAAAACCTCTCATTTCATTTCTTAACCAGCTCGCAAGGGGTATAGAAAAACCCTGCTTTTTCCGGTAAAGAATGTTTGGGGGCAAACGGTCCTCAAGCATTTTTTTGAAAATGTATTTTGATTCTTTGCCTTTGAGCTTAAGGCTGGAAGGCAGAGTCCCTACATATTCCATGAGTTTGTGGTCAAGAATCGGGGCTCTGACCTCTAAAGAATGGGCCATACTCATCCGATCCACTTTGACAAGGATATCTTCCGGGAGGTACGTCTTGATGTCAACATATTGAACCCGGGTGGTAATGTCTGAATTTTGGTTTACTTTGAAATGATCTCCAAGGATGTCGAAGGCATTAAAATCCTTGATCGTCGTTTGAAACTCCGGTTGATAAAGCTTCTTCTTCATTTCGGGAAGGAAATAAAAAGACATATCCCGGAAGTAAGCCTGCTCAAAAGTATGCGAAAGGTTGGACAGAAATCTTTTTAGCCGAAAGGGTCTTGGAAGAAAATCTGCCCTGGGATAGATTTCTCCGATAGGGCCCAAGACTTTTTTTCTAAGGAAAAAAGGAAGTTTTTTGCGAATACTCCCTTCCAACCGGTTCATATAGTACCGATTGATATATCCCGCAAAGATTTCATCTCCTCCATCGCCCGAAAGAGCCACGGTCACCTTCTGCCGGGCCATCTTGGAAACATAATACGTTGGAATGGCGGACGCATCGGCAAAGGGTTCGTCCAGATGCCAGACAATATTTTCTAATACTTCGAGAGCATCGGGGTTCACCACAAATTCTGTGTGATCGGTCTGATATTGCCTGGCGACCATCCGGGCATATTCCATTTCATCAAACCTTTTATCTGAAAACCCGATGGTGGCGGTCTTGACCGGTTCTTTTCCTATCAAATCCGCCATGGAAGCGACCACTGCACTGGAGTCCACCCCTCCACTCAGAAAAGCTCCGAGAGGAACATCGCTTGTAAGGCGAAGGCGAACAGCCTCATCAAACCTTGCTCTCAGGTCCTCAAGAATTTCCTTTTCAGACTGAGGCGAAGCCTCATTTCCCATATCCAAGTGCCAATATTGCCGAACCGAAAAATCACCCGGCCTACAAACCGCAATGTGAGCAGGGGGGAGCTTCCTAATGGCCTTAAAAATGCTTAAGGGCGATGGGACGTAACCAAAGCTGAGATACGAGTCGAGGGCGATCGGATCAATCTCTCTTGGGATACTTCGGTCCATAATCAAAGCTTTAATCTCGGAAGCAAATAGGATACGGCCTTTTCCTAAATGATAATAAAGAGGTTTTTTGCCAACTCGATCGCGTAGAAGTAAGAGTTTCTGGTTTCTTGAATCCCAAAGAACAATGGCAAACATCCCTCTGAGTTTTTGAACAAAATCCTCCCCCCACTCTTCGTAGCCATAAATGATGGTCTCGGTATCGCTTCTCGTTCTGAAGCGATGCCCTTTTGCTTCCAGATCCTTCTTAAGTTCAAGAAAATTGTAAATCTCTCCGTTAAAAACAACCTGTATAGAACCATCTTCATTTCCCATAGGTTGTTTTCCGCGTTCAAGGTCTATGATGCTTAAACGCCTGTGCCCTAAGCCGATGTTTTTATCAATGTAGTACCCTTCCCCATCAGGCCCCCTGTGAACGAGGGTATGATTCACTTTTCGCAAAATCTCCTCATCAACGAACTGTCCACCAAAATTATATATTCCGCAGATACCGCACATCTATTTCATCTTCCTCCGCATCTGGAAGAATTTCCCGTAATTCGAAAGGTTGAAGATTGATCCTGGATTATTTACCTTCAGGGTGAGATTAAAAGCGTTAAAATCGATTCTTCGGGGATAATGGCAGACTCTTCCTCTTCCGGTCAAAAGTTTAATCGCCTCTGTCCCGATCAAACAACCTGTTAAATTGGTTACAAATCCTATCGTAGCAGCCGGAGCGTGCATTAGTTGCTTATCCCATTTGTCCAGCTCTTCTGGAGACATTTCCGTCAACTTCTTTCCCTTCCATTTGAAACGGTTATACATCTTTTCAATAAAGGTTTGGCAATCGCTCTTTCTAAAATCAAAAACCTGAGCATATGCCCCAACTGGATAGCAGTATCCGTTGACGAGGGGTACTTTTTGCTTCCTTGCCTCTTCATAAATGATTTTACATGAAGGGCTGTCGCCGGTTTGGATGATCATATCAGAACCCGCAACAAAGTCTTTCACATTTTGATTGTCTATTCTAACCTGGAAGGTATCTACCTTTTCTACAAATGGATTGATATCCCTTATCCTTTCAGCAGCCACGTCCACCTTCCACCGGCCTATCGTATCGTGTTTGGCAAACAATTGCCTGTTCAGATTTGAGTAATCATATTTGTCCTTATCGAGCAATTTAAATCTCTTAATACCCCACCTTGCAAAGAGCTCCACCGTGATCGAGCCCACGCCTCCCATTCCGCATATAGCAAAGGTTGATTCTCTGACACGATTGATTTCTTCAGGTGAAAAATATTTTGAGGTTCTCTCCAACATGCCTCCGACGTATTGCTTTTCATCATATTCATATTCCATTTTCGAGTTCCCTTTTCCCCCCTAATTTAACGATCAGGACCTGGAACTACCTAAGTGCTCGGAATTCGTGCTGGGATTTTACTTCTCAGGTTACCGAAATATAGCGCCATCGAACCTTTGATATCCCGAAGCGTAAAAACATCGTCCCTGTAACTTAAAAAACCATAAACTGTTTTTGCAATTCGTACCAGGCTTGCCTCCGATGGATAGTCGAGGGGGGTCAATCTACCTCTTACGGTATAATAGAAATACTTGAGGAGCGCCTGTTTGCTGGAGACGATCTTGTTCTTTGGTCGATAGTCGAAGGTTGATAATTGCTTGTTGCTGGATGCTGGTTTCTGGTTGCTGGTTTCTGGTGAGGCGGGAAGAACACCATAGGACTGCAATACTAAAAGTGGTTCATCATATCCTAAAGCAAATGCTTTTGCGGTTGTTCCTCCCAGACGGCCATTCATCTCCAAGAAATAAACCGAATCAGTATCCTTCCCTTTCATCAGATCAAAATGATACGATCCTGTTATATTGAAATAATTCGCAAACGCAATGCATTTATCCTTTAATTCTCTATCTAAATCAGTCGGCCAGACAGTTAATGCCAACCCCTCAAATTTCCGTTCCGCTAAAAACGCTTGTAGCGAGATATTGTCCCCACAGATTGCTCTCGCTCCATGAACGATGAGGTTTGGTAGATTCATAAACGGCTGAGCAATAATGGGTTGATCTAACTCCTTTATTAAATCGATGAATTGTTTCAATTCTGTCTGGGAATAAATAAGTCTTACTTTAAAAACAGGCTTGATGGTTGTTGGGTCAGTGGGCCTTAAACAGAGTGGGAAATGGTCCATCGGAATGTGGCGCACCGCTTCTAAGTTCTTCTCAATGAGATAAGTAGGGAGAACGTTAAATCCAACCTTACGCGCAAACTCTATCTGGTTTAATTTAGAAGTCAAATCCTTAATTGTCCTGTTTGGGGGAAGCCAGACCGCAACTTCATGTGGGAGTGTCCCTCGATTGTCATTAATCCAGCAAGCTACGTTTTCTGCGACACAGGTGATTCCCGTCGCACAAAATTTTATTAAGAAATCATTGATCAGTTTTATACCGTCTGGCGTGTATAACTTTTCCGATGGAAGAGTGACAAAGTCTGTTAAGTATTTTGAAGCCGGTGCAGGTTCTTTTTTGGATGCAATACATACCATCCCCACGGGGAAACCTTGCATCCCCCAGGAACGGATACAAGCAAGCGTGGGTGGACCAAATTGACCCAAAATCACTGGTCGGACTATAGAATCTGATAAATGGGGAGAGGCGACTTTTTTCATTCTCTTACACCGTTCCATTCATCTGAAAGCAGCCTACCCATTTTTGCTTTTTTTTGATAAAATCGCTCCATAAAGATCCTTATATGAGGAAACCATCTTGTTAAGAGAGTAACGTTTAACAATACTTTGTCGTGCTGCCCCCCCCATTTTTACCAACCGATCTCTATCGCCGATTAGTTTGGTCATATGCTCGGCTAAACTTTTTAAATCCCCTGGGTGGTATAGATATCCCTCCACTCCATGACTAATTAACTCTGTATTGGCTCCGACATTTGTTGCGATAATGGGAAGACCGCTCGACATGGCCTCAAGAACTGCATAGCTCATGCCCTCTGTTTCGGAATTTAAAACAAACACATCCAGAGCCTGAAGTATCTTATCGACGTCGTTACGCCGAGCCATGAATATTATCCTATCCTCAACGCCAAGTTGCCTGGAAAGCATTTTGAGTTCTGAAGCCAGTGGCCCATCACCCACAAGGATTAGATAGATGTCCTTATTTGTATTTACAGAGAGTTTGTTTGAAATGACCGAAGCAAAAACCTCTAATAAACCTTTATGGTCTTTCACGGGTCGCAAAGCTGCCACACAACCAATGAAAAACCCATTTTCAGGAAAGTTGAGGTTTATCTGAAGTCTCTTTTTTTCTTCTTGAGAACATATTGGGCTGAATAA
>Ga0299912_10001228_pt1 | contig 20723 bp, 14 predicted proteins | sample RVTome_2_FD_207667 | JGI IMG/M metagenome (GOLD analysis project Ga0299912, IMG submission 207667) | Soil microbial communities from uranium-contaminated site in the Upper Colorado River Basin, Wyoming, United States - RVT95D214 (version 2) ... | reverse complement strand
ACTGCCTTCCGGTCATGTGCCTTCGGCAGATGGAACAGTCCCATCTGCCGATAACGCCCCATCATCACAACCTCGCCAACAGTATACGGCATAATGTAGTCGATTGTATCACGCTGCGGCACATATCCGAAGCGGACCGGCCTGCCATCCGATCCCGTAACCCTGACCTCCCCAGCCAACGGCTTGAGCGTTCCAAGGATGGCCCGGAGCAGTGTTGTCTTGCCTGCGCCGTTTGGTCCAACCAACCCGAAGTACTCCCCGGCGTCGATCGAAAAGGTGATGTCCTTGAGCACGATATTGCTGCCGTACCCGAGTGTCGCATTCTTGAATTCAACAAGTGGTGTCATGTAGGTTCCTAGTTCCGCCAGGTCACTTTCATTGCACCGCCCTGGCAAGAGTGCTGATGTTGTAGTCCATCATTGAAACATAATCCTTTGCCGCACTGACTCCGCCAACCGATGTCGCTAACTGCAACACCTTTGCATTTGTCGAGCGGGCAATTTGCTCCGACGCACTGGTGTCGTAGAACGGCTCCACAATAATTGCTTTGATGTTGCCGGCACGGATGAGTTGGATGAGTTCGGCGGTGTGGCTCGGACTGGGCGGAATACCAGGCTTGGGCTCCACCTCACCCGCCACATCCAACCCCAGCCAGTTGGCAAAATAGCTCCAGCTTTTGTGGAATGTGACGATTTTGCTTCCCCGAAGCGGCTTCATCGTAGATTCCCATTCACCGATCTTGGCATCGAGCTTCTTCAGATACGTCTCCGCATTTGCCCTGAAGTACTGCTCATCCGCAGGCGATGACCGTCCAAGCACCTCAACGATTTCTCCGACGACGGTCCTGATGTTTCTTGGGTCAAGCCAGTAGTGTGGATTCCCGAAGCGATGCACGTCTCCCTGGCTTGCATCAACCTTGCTCGGTACCTCTAGTTTCTGGATCGGCTTTGAAAGATCTACTACGTCAAGACTATTGTTACGCGACCCGTCGATGATTTGGGGTGCCCACATTTCGAGCTCCATTCCGATCATCAAAAAGACGTCCGCCGATTTCAGCTTCATCATATAGCTTGGCTTTACCTCCACAAAATGTGGGTTCTGATTCCCGCGAACGATGTAATCAACCTTCACGCGGTCGCCACCGACCCGCTGTGTGAGATCGGCAAGATCCGAGAGGGTCGTCACGACCCGTACGGTCGCATGCGCGTGTGCAAGACACGCGAAAACAAGGAGAACAGTGATGTAACTCCTCATGGTTCAATATCCCTTCTTGGTCAATGAGCGTTCTCGCTAAAATGGGTGTGCCTTGTGCGGACCCAGTGAGAACAACATCTGGAGTGCAATCGCATTCACAGACTGTGCAGCCTCGGGCAATTCCGTTTTGGTGATCTGGTACTGTAACCGAAGTCCAAGGGTTTCTTCAACCGGATAGTACCCAAGAAACACCGCGAATGCCTGTCCTTTATCGTCTTTGCTGTACGGCGACTGGCTCCAGTCGTACCGCGCGCCGATGCTGTACGTTTTGAAGAACTGGTAGTCCGTATAGATGTAAAAGCCTGATGTCGTAACAGAGCGACGCTCCGGATTGCCGTTTGCATCCACAAACTGACGCAAGTCGTGGTCTTGGCTCGCTGTGCGTGTATTCAGGAGGTACTCACCCTGAAGGACAAAAGACGTGTATGAGCTTGGACGATACTTGTATTTGAAATCCAGATTGGCATACCAGAAGCGGTCATGGTTGTACGGATCATGGATACCGGTGTAACCACTCAGCCCCACCTCTAGATCACTCTCGTCGGTGAGAGTAAAGAAGCTCATCAGTCGAGCCGAGTTTGAATACAGCGGCTTGTTTCCCATCGTGTCCTCAATTCCCGTCACACCGCCAATGGCCGTACCTCTCAACAGATCCACAGTCAGTTTTGTGTAGACATCACCGGTGGGAAGTAGAACACTTGCAGAGATGCCGAGGTCGTTGAGTCCCTCTTCCCCGAAGAATTTCTCCTGCGAAAGCGGTTGAGTGATAAATGGCCACGCGTGCGGATGGACAAGGTTCAGCTTGCCAAAGTCGGCGCGATACTTCCCCAGTCGGAGGTTCAGATCCAGCGGCAGTCCGCGCACAACGGTCGCATAAAGCTCTTCAAGTCCCAGCTTGCCGGCCTCAACGTCCGGGCCCGGCAGTGTCAAAATAACGTCTGCCCTGGCAAACGGATTCAGGTATGATGAGATGGCAACCTCCAGCTCCTGAAAAGAAAAATCGGGAGCGCTGAATTCGTGTTTTCCGGCAGCAAGCTTCTCACCGTCATTGCTCTCAAGGAGGAACCGCGGAATGACACTAATATCGGGGCTGACGGTGGTTTGGGCAATGCTCTGACCCAATATCAGAAGCAACAGTATTGCTATCACGATACAATGTGAGAAAAAAGGCATAATATCCTCCTCCAGACATGGTACTCCCTTGTGAATGGTGTATACAAGACCAACACAACACTAATCGGGAAGCTACTTATGCCTGCGGAGGGCCTCGTTTTCCGGTGTAGAAGACATCGACAGTAAGAGGATGCTCACGAAACACTAGGATGCTTCTGAGACACACAACAGCGGGATGGCTACCCAGGAGTTGTACGGCCTCGGTGGCGATTCTCTGTATCGACTGGGAGCATGCAAGACACTCGTGCTTCCTATCGAGTGGGAGGTGAATCTCCTTCGCACCACAGGTATGGCTGGAAAGAAGGGGGTGAGACTGCAATAACAGTCTCTCTGCATCGCGGTGTGCGACTTCCAGCAGCACGCCTGTTGCAATGGAGCCAAAGAGCAGAAGAGCTGATGTGATCTGTTGCCACCGATTTTGCATGGTCTGGCTGCTCATGCGTGTTTGATCAATATACTCTCCGGACGGGCGATTAGCAACACGAAGAGCCGGCCTGCAGACCAGGTGACTGCCAGGGCAAACAGCCGCTTTCTTGCATCACGAAATGACGCTTTACAATCGTCAAAGTACATAGTCCAACCGGGGGTGAGTTGCCGTTAAAAATCACAGAGACAACACAACGAATAGAACAATCGTGACCGGGAAGGACGTTCCCGCCGACGTGTAGAGGAGCATGAAACCCCTTCCTTCAAAACCCGACGAGGATATCCGTCGTCTTCTCAAGGGTATCCCGTCCAAGGAGATCGCTCTCTGGCTTACACCCATATCTGTTCTTCGGTCCCCGATAGAGGCCGGTCCATTGTTGGACTTGGTGGTCTTCGCCGGCGGCATCTTGCTTTCCATCTACACATTGCTGATTCCTGTAATCAGGGCGTAGGGTCACATGCACTTCGCCGCCTCCCCTGTGGCACGTTCTTTGATGAATAATCTAGATTGCCACGTCAAAACACTGTTTTCGGCTTGGTATTCTCACGGACGGGAATATGGACACTCAAGCTATTATTGGCAAGACTGCTGAACATGTTCGGGCAAAGTTCTCGGGCGAGAGCTCGGGACACGACTGGTGGCATGCACACCGAGTCTGGAAGACCGCCGTGCGCATCGGCACAAGCGAAAAGGCCGACCTCTTTGTTGTGGAACTTGCGGCGCTCCTCCACGACATCGCAGATTGGAAATTTCACAACGGGGATACAGCTGCAGGGCCACAGGCCGCGCGTGCGTGGCTGGAGAACGAGGGTGTGGAGGAGTCCGTCATAGGTCATGTTTGTCAGATCATCCAGGACATCTCTTTCAAGGGTGAGGGCATGCCGACACCGATGCGGAGCAGAGAGGGAATGGTGGTGCAAGATGCAGACCGGCTGGATGCAATGGGCGCCATAGGAATCGCGCGTGCCTTTGCCTACGGCGGATACAAACAAAGAGAGATATTTGACCCCGCTGTACCACTGAAACATCATGCGACATTTGAAGAATACAGGAGCGCGACGGGCACAACAATCAACCACTTTTATGAGAAGCTGCTTCTCCTGAAAAACCTTATGAACACCAACACAGGAAAGACGATGGCCGAGGAACGGCATGCCTTCATGCAACACTATCTTGAGAGATTTTTCCTCGAATGGGAAGGAAAAGAATGAACCGATTTATGAAATACGCATTGCAGGCATTCCTTGGCGCGCTCTGCGCACTCGTTCTCTTCACTATGAGAGTCCGTGCCGATGAAGGTATGTGGCTTCTTGATTCGGTTGGCAAGCTTCCCCTGGCCGAAATGGGGAGGCACGGGCTCACATTGACCCCTGAGCGGATTTACAGTGCTACCGGGCCCAGTCTCAAGGATGCCATCGTGTTGATCTCAGGCGGCACCGGCACGTTTGTGTCGGCCGATGGCTTGATCCTCACCAATCACCACGTTGCGCACGACGCCATCCGGTCCTTGAGCTCCGTAGAGTCAGATTACCTGAAAGACGGCTTCCATGCCAGGATGCGCACGGACGAGCGACCGACGTCATACACTGCCAGGAGCGTCGTAGGAATGAAAGACGTCACCGACCAAGTGCTTGCGGCAGTCAGCGATACGATCTCGGATGACGATCGCTTACGTGCTATTCGATCCAGGGAGCTTGAAATTGAGGAGGCCGCACCCGACTCCGCCGGTCTGACACACAGTGTGGTGGACATGTACGCAGGCACACGCTATTATCTTTTCACATTCAAACAACTCCTCGACGTGCGGCTTGTATACGCTCCTCCGGAACCAATCGGCAACTACGGCGGAGAGGTCGACAACTGGACCTGGCCACGACACGCAGGAGATTTCACTCTGATGCGAGCATACCTCGGACCCGACGGAAAGCCAGCAAAGTATTCCAAAGACAACATCCCGTACAAGCCGAATGTCTTCTTGCCTATTTCGACCAAGGGCTACGACGAGGGTTCCTTTGCCATGATCCTGGGCTTCCCTGGCAGGACGTACCGATACCAAGAGTCTGCTGCTCTCCGCAGCGCAATTGATGAGACCATCCCGACTACCATCGACGTCTACAAGACCCGCATCGATGTCATCACTGAGGGGACCCGGAACAACCGCGCCGTTACACTTCAGTATGCATCGAAACTCCGCCGGCTGGCTAACACGTACAAGAAAAATGTTGCTATGCTTGAGGGCCTTCGGCACAAGGGCCTCCTCGCTCTCAAAGAATCGGACGAAGCATTGCTTGCTGCGCACATCGCCTCCAGTCCGGATCTGACAAAGAGATACGGCCGGGTTCTCTCCAGTCTGGAGAAGGCATCGCGTGAATTGAGCGGTGTAAATCGGAAGAACATTATCCTAACAAGTTTGAATTCCGGCGTGGATATCTTGCGGATCGCAAACCGGTTCATCAATTTTCTGAGCTCTCTCCCGGAAGACTCCCTGGGGGCAACGGTGGTGCCCACAGAAGAACAGCGTGGGCCACTGAGGGAATTCATCAGGTCGGTGTTCGGGGATTTTGACCTCAACATCGATAAAGAAACTCTTGTCGCACTCCTACTCAATTCGGCCGAGATGCCACAGGGGCAGCAGCTTACCCTGTGTCGCGAGATCGTTGGGAACAGCGCAGGTACCGGCCGTGAGCGAAGAGTGCGCGAGTTCGTGAACAACTTGTACGAAGAAACAGACCTTATCACGCCGTCTGGCTGCGAGCGACTGTTGCTTCACAACCCGGACGACATCAACGACGACGAGTTTATACGATTTGCCAACAAACTCTCGTCGGAACGGTCCGCCGTGGAAGCGACCCTTTCCGGAATCAACAGTAAGACGAATAAGCTTCGGGAAGGGCTCGCTGAGGTGTGGCTGCAGTGGAAGAACACTGAGATTCACTATCCTGATGCAAACAGGACCCTGCGGTTCACGTACGGACAAGTCCTTTCTCTATCGCTGCGCGATGCGGTACATTATTCGTACATCACTACGCTCACAGGTGTAATGGAAAAAGAAACCGGGAAAGAGCCCTTCGTGGTGCCGCCAAAACTGAATGAGCTTTGGAAGAGTAGAAACTTTGGCCCATACGCTGATCCAGAAGCACACGATGTCCCGGTAAACTTCATCACAAACCATGACATCACTGGGGGAAACTCGGGCAGCCCGGTAATCAATGGTAGAGGTGAGATAATCGGGTGCGCGTTCGACACGAATTGGGAGGGCGTCGTAAGCGACTACCGGTTCGAGGAAAAACTCAACCGCGTCATCAGTGTTGATGCGCGGTACATTCTCTTCATTCTCGACAAGTTTTCAGACGCCCAGAACATTTTGAAGGAATTGGTGATCAGGTAGCACCTTCGGTTGTGCTTGAATGAGAAGATGGTAGGTCGTGGGTGATAGGTGGATCTGCTTTCAAGTTTCAAATTTGATGACTACTTTATGGCATAGCTCGCACAGTGTCACACTCTTCTCGTTTGCCGACGGTTCTCCTTGGTTCGCATATGTCAATCAGCGGGGGAATTCACACTGCGTTCCGCCGCGCTGAGAGTATCGGCTGTACCACAATGCAGATCTTCACCAAGAACGCTGGTCAATGGAGAGGAAAGCCACTCTCGTCAGAAAGCATCCAAAGCTACAAAAACGCCGCAGCACAAGTAACAATATCTCCTGTAGTCGCACATGCCGCCTATCTGATAAACCTCTGCGCGCCCAAAGCGGCCACACTCAAGGATTCTCGGAGTGCATTTCTGGATGAACTACAACGGTGTGAAGCGCTTGGGATTGATGCACTGATATTCCACCCAGGTTCTCATCTAGGAAGGGGAGAAGATGAGGGAATCATACGCATCGCCGAATCGCTGAACATCGCCCATGAGCAGACCGCACATTTCCGGGTACTCACCACGCTCGAAACAACAGCCGGACAGGGTACAGCGCTGGGCTACAGGTTCGAGCATCTGCAACGCATCATCGACCTCATCGAGCAAAAAAACCGCATAGCGATATGCATAGATACCTGCCACCTGTTTGCGGCCGGCTACGACATAAGTACGGAAGAGGCTTGGGACACAACAATCCGCCTTTTTGACGACATCGTCGGCTTATCACGCCTTGCAGCAATTCACGTCAACGATTCGAAAAAGGAGTTCAATTCACGCGTGGATCGGCATGAACATATCGGCAAGGGGAAAATCGGTCTGACAGCGTTTCGAATGCTGATGAACGACGCCCGGCTCGCACAGGTACCAAAAATTCTCGAAACGGAAAAGAGTGAAGATATGCATGAGGATGTGCAAAACATCGCTGTGCTCAGATCATTGATCCATGCAGCACCGCAGAAAGAGCCTTCTCCCGGTATGGACCGGTGAGAACCGGCATGCAGGCCGTCGTCGACTTCTTGTTTCGAAAGCTTCTCCTGTAAGTGTGCTGAGGACGCGCATGTCTGTGTCGGGGCGAGCGAAACACCTTATCGCACATGGCACTATCATGAAGTCAACTCTTTACCCCGTGGGTTCAGGAACTTTGCAGGCGTTGCCATGTTTGATCCTGCAGCGGGTTGGGCCCGAGCACGTATTTTTGTCGACGCCGTTCAAGTACTGAAAAACGGGTGAGATGCCGGCGCCAGACAGGGTGCCTTGTCCGGGGGAAGCTCAAAAAAGGCCATGCACACGCATGGTGTAGTCGGTATTGAACTATGAAGAAAAGCTCTTTTGTAATTTTCTTTTCCGTCGTCCTCTCAATCTACGGCCTTCTTAATCTGTACATTTTTGTGCGAGGATGGGAGGTTATTCCTGAGGCTTCACCCTTTCAGACTCTCTATGTTGTCATCTTCCTCTCTCTTGCTCTCTCCTTCATTGTGGGCAGGTTTCTGGAGCGTGCCGCGCTCTCCTGGATCAGTACTGCTCTCGTCTGGATTGGCTCCTTCTGGCTGGCAGCCATGGTCTATTTCTTCCTGGCCCTTGTCGTCATTGACGTTCTTCGGCTCACTCACTTTGTCGTTCCATTCTTTCCAGATTCAATTACATCTCGCCCCGAGCAAACCGGGCAGTTTGTTGCTGCGCTAACCCTCGCCATCGTGCTTGTTGTCGTTGCTGCAGGATACATCAACGCGCGCACGCCCCGGGTGACCACGCTCCACCTCGCTGTTCACAAGAACAGCCACCCGATGAAGCCGCTGAACATTGTCGCCGTCTCCGACATCCATCTGGGCACCATCATCTGCAAGAACCGCTTGGAGACCATTGTCGAGAAGGTCAACTCGTTGCGTCCTGATCTTGTGCTCCTACCGGGAGATGTGGTCGACGAAGACCTTGGGCCCGTTATTGAGCAGAATCTCGGCGAGACGTTACGGAAAATCAGGGCGCCGCTTGGAGTGATCGCCATCACTGGCAACCATGAGTATATTGGCGGCGCCGACGCAGCGTGCCGCTACATGGTGGAGCACGGGATCACCGTGCTTCGGGACGATTCAGTCAAGATCAACACTGGCGTGTACGTAGTGGGAAGGGAAGATAGGAGTATCCGTCAATTCTCCGGCAAGCAACGGAAGTCGTTGGATGATCTTCTCAATGGCCTCGACAAGACTTGCCCGATCATTGTACTGGACCACCAGCCGTTCCGGCTGGAAGAGGCGGTTTCACACGGTGTCGACCTCCAGCTGTCAGGGCATACCCACCACGGACAGCTGTGGCCGTTCAATTTTATTACACAGAAAGTTTATGAACTCAGCTGGGGATACAAACAGAAGGGCTCAACACACATTTATGTTTCGTGTGGAGTAGGAACGTGGGGGCCACCGGTCCGAACGGGGAACAGAGCTGAAATTGTAAACATCTTCCTCTCGTTCGTGTGAATACCGGGAGCATTCTGCTTCAAGAACATCACCTGCTGTGCAACGAAAGCAACCCTCTCAGAGGATCATTGGATGATCTTATTTCTTACCAGTCTTCTTCTTTCCTGAGGCGCTCTTGCGCTTCCCCTTGCCTTCTGCCTCCTTCATTGTTGTCTTGTCTACTACCGTGTCTGACTTCTTCTCAGGCGCCGGCACTTTTCCAGCCTCGGCTGACCCGTTCTCCGCTTTGTCGCCATTGCCGTTCGATGGCTCGTCGTTTTCCGGCGCGACAACTGCGATATCGGAGATTTTGTCTCCCGCACTCAGCCTGATCAGCCGGACCCCCTGTGTGTTTCTTCCTGCGATACGGATTTCCGACGCATGCTGACGAATCACAATTCCGCCCGTGGTTACAATCACCACGTCGTCTTTTTCGCCAACTTCCTTGATGGCAACCATCTTGCCCGTCTTGCCTGTAGTTTTCACGGTGATGATTCCCTTGCCGCCGCGGTGGCTGACGCGATACTCATCCGTTTCACTTCGCTTACCATATCCTTCCTCTGTAGCGACGAGTATCGTCGTACCGTTCCGACGCAGCACAACCGCACCAACGACGCGATCCTTGCCCTCCAGCCTAATCGCGCGAACGCCCGTCGCGCTTCGACCCATAGACCGAACTTCACTCTCGTGGAAGCGAATAGCCACGCCTTCCCTGGTGCCTATCACAACATCCTGCGTCCCATCTGTAAGGTGAACATCAATCAGCCTGTCCGCTTTCTCCAAACCGATGGCGCCAATGCCGGTCCTGCGGGGATTGCCAAACTCGCCGAGCCCGGTCTTCTTGATGATGCCTTTCTCCGTTGCCATCACGACAAAGATCGGATCGTCAAAATTCTTGACTGCGACGTAGGACGCAATCGTTTCGTCGGTTTCCTTGCCGATGAGGTTTGCAATCGACTTCCCGCGCGACATTCTGCCGGCCTCAGGAATCTCGAATACCTTCAGCCAGTAGCACCGTCCTTTGTCTGTAAAGAGGAGAATATATTCATGCGTCGATGCCACGAACATCGATTCAATGAAGTCATCCTCTTTTGTCGTCGCACCCGTGCTGCCCTTGCCACCACGTGACTGCCGCCGATAGCCGCTCACCGGGAACCGCTTAATGAAGCCGCTATGGCTGATCGTAATAACGACCTGCTCTTCGGCAATCATATCCTCGATGCTAAACTCCTCCGCTTTGTACACAATCTCCGTGCGGCGCTCGTCTCCATACTTCTTCTTGATTTCAAGGAGCTCTTCCTTGATGATCTGCATTTGCAGCTGCTTGCTCTTCAGAATTGCCTTCAGCCGCTCGATCAGCCTGATCGTATCGCGGTATTCCTGTTCGATCTTCTTCCGCTCCAGTCCAGTCAGGCGCTGCAAGCGCATGTCCAGAATTGCCTTTGCCTGAATCTCCGACAGCTTGAACTTCTTCATTAGGCCGTTCTTGGCCGTCTCAACATCCTTTGACGCCTTGATCAATTTGATAATTGCGTCAATATTGTCGAGCGCAATGATGTACCCTTCCAGAATGTGCGCCCGCTTCTCTGCCTCGTCGAGCTCATACTTCGACCGCCGTATCACAACCTCGTTGCGGTGCGCGATGAAGCGTTCGACCATTTCCTTCAGTATCAGGACTTTTGGCCGACCATCCACAAGCGCGAGCATAATCACGCCGAAGGTTGTTTGCATCTGCGTGTGCTTGTAGAGGTTGTTCAGGACCACCTCAGCATTTGCGTCGCGCTTCAACTCGATGACAATTCGGAAGCCCTCGCGGTCAGACTCATCGCGAATATCGGAGATGTCTTCAATCTTCTTCTCATTGACAAGTTCCGCAATGCGCTCAATCAGGCTTGCCTTGTTGATCTGGTACGGGATCTCGGTAACAACGATGCTCTGCCGCTCGTTCTTACCCGTTTCGAAGCTCGCCCGTGCACGCACGACAATTCGTCCACGGCCCGTCGTGTACGCTTCCTTGACACCCTCATAACCATAGATGATCCCGCCGGTCGGGAAGTCGGGCGCCTTCACAAGCCTCATCAGCTTCTCGTTGGTCAAGGCCTCATCGGCGATGAGGGCGACACATCCGTCGATGACCTCGGAAAGGTTGTGCGGCGGGATGTTTGTGGCCATGCCGACAGCGATACCGCTTGAACCGTTGACAAGAAGGTTCGGCACCATTGCCGGCATAACAGACGGCTCCTTCAGCGTGTCGTCGAAGTTCGGTGTGAAGTTAACGGTGTTCTTCTCGAGATCCTTCAGCATCTCTTCAGCAATTCGTGACAGCCGCGCCTCTGTATACCGCATTGCCGCCGGCGAATCACCATCCACCGAGCCAAAGTTTCCCTGCCCGTCAACCAGCGGATAGCGCATCGAGAAATCCTGCGCCATGCGCACCATCGTGTCGTACACGGCAGCATCGCCGTGCGGATGGTACTTGCCGAGGACCTCGCCCACGATGCGCGCGGATTTCTTGTACGGCCGGTTCGCCGCCAATCCGAGCTCCTGCATCCCGAACAGCACACGGCGGTGCACGGGCTTCAATCCATCACGAACATCCGGCAGCGCCCGTGCGACGATCACCGACATCGAATAGTCGATGTACGATCCACGCATTTCATCTTCAATATCAACCGGCAGCACTGTCTCGTTCACTGTAGCCATAAAAATCCCTTTGCCAGAAACATACCGTAGAAAACAAGATGTAACGTGCTAGACGTTTGGTTTTGTCGGCCCGATCGAGCAACGATTGAAGGAGTGCTACACATCGAGGTTACGAACATACTTTGCGTTCTTCTCAATGAATTCCCGCCGAGGCTCGACTTCATCGCCCATCAAGATCGAGAATGTCCGGTCCGCATCCGCAGCATTCTCAATACTCACCTGCAGCAGCGTGCGCGTGTCCGGGTTCATCGTCGTCGCCCACAGCTGCTCAGGATTCATCTCGCCGAGACCTTTAAAGCGTGAGATCGAGATGCCGTTTCCAATCACCACGGCGCCTTCCTCTGGTGCGGCGTCGGCTCCTTCGCTCACATCTTCTTTCTTTCCCTTCTCGGTACTCAGTCGCTTCACGATCTCGTCCCTCTCCTCCTCTTCGTACGCATAGAATTCTTGCTTGCCCTTCTTAACCTTGAACAACGGCGGCTGCGCGATATAGATGTGCCCAAGCTCGATGAGGGCCTTCATGTAGCGGAAGAGCAGTGTCAGCAGAAGTGTTCTGATGTGCGATCCATCCACATCCGCATCGCACATGAGGATGACCTTTTTGTATCGGATTTTCCCGGGATCAAATTCCTCGCCGATGCCCGCTCCGATCGCAGTGAAAATATTGCGTATCTCTTCGTTCTCCAGAATCTTGTGCAGCCTTGCCTTTTCAACGTTGAGGATCTTCCCCTTCAATGGAAGGATGGCCTGAAAACTCCGGTCGCGTCCCTGTTTGGCGCTTCCCCCGGCAGAGTCTCCTTCAACCAGGTACAGCTCGCAATGTTCGGGATCCGTAATCGAGCAATCGGCAAGTTTGCCTGGCAAGCCCCCTGACGAAAGTGCATTCTTCCGTCGTGTCAGATCGCGGGCCTTGCGGGCTGCTTCACGTGCCTCGGCTGCTCGCAGGGACTTTTCCAGAACCCTCTTAGCATCGCCCGGATTTTCGTCCAGCCAGGTTGCCAGCGCCTCTCCAATGACACCTTCAACGATGCTCTTCACCTCACTATTACCGAGTTTTGTTTTGGTCTGTCCCTCAAACTGCGGCTCGGGCACCTTCACACTGAGGACGCCCGTGAAGCCCTCCTTGAAATCATCACCGGCCAGTGAGATCTTACCTTCCTTGATGATTCCATTTTTGTAGGCATACGAGTTAAGCGTACGCGTGAGTGCCGTCCGAAACCCGACAAGGTGGCTTCCGCCCTCGTGCGTGTTGATGTTGTTCACGTACGTGAAGATATTTTCGCTGTACTGGTCGTTGTACTGGAACGCCGCTTCCACTTCAACCACCCGTCCGTTCTCGTCCTTCTGTGAACCGCGCACATAGAATGGTTTCCGAGTGATCGCCGGACGTGTCGCATCAATGTATTTTACAAATTCAACGAGTCCACCTTCAAAGTGAAACGTCTCCTCCTGCTCGCTCTTCGCCCGAAGATCGATGATGCGCAGCGTCACCTGCGGGTTCAAAAAGGCAAGTTCACGAAGGCGCTCGGCAATCGTCTCGAACTTGAAAGCTCTGTTCTTGAAGATTTGACCATCGGGCAAGAAGGTTACCACCGTTCCCGTCCGTCCCTTCTCTGCCTTGCCAATGACCTTCACGGGACCGGTGGGTTCGCCGCGCTTGTATTTCTGGTACCACACCTTGCCGTCGCGGTACACCTCTACTTCGAGCCACTCACTCAGTGCGTTCACAACCGAGACACCAACCCCGTGCAAACCGCCGGAGACCTTGTAGCTGCTCTTGTCAAACTTGCCGCCAGCATGGAGAAGGGTCATGACCACCTCAAGTGCCGAGCGCTTCTCGTCCTTGTGCATGTCCGTCGGTATGCCGCGGCCGTCGTCCGTGACCGTTACCGGTCCGTCTTTCGTGATGGTGACATCGATGGCCTTTGCATACCCTGCCAGCGCTTCATCGATCGAGTTGTCAACGACTTCGTATACAAGATGGTGCAGACCGCGCGCGCTGATATCGCCGATGTACATTGCCGGGCGACGCCGCACTGCTTCGAGACCCTTGAGGACCGTAATGTCTTCAGCGGTGTAGCTTTTGCCGTTATCGCCGCCCTGCTTCACGCCTGATGTCTTCCCCCGAACAACGTTCGTCTTCTCTGGTCCTGCAACTGCCATGGGATCCGCCTCTTTCTTCCTAGCACATTGTTATCGAAACCGTATATCGGTGACGATCGTACGGCCAAGTGTCTTGTTGATCTTCTGGATGATCTCGACTCTCTTCATTGTCAGCTCTGCGCGCCACGGAGCCGTAGATACGTGCACATAGAGCACGCCCCGTTCAATGCGCTGGGCCGTGGTTACACGTGCAATCCGCTCACCGACAATAGAGTTCCATAGCGTGAGCACATCGTGTTGCTTCAGCGTCTGCGCAATACCCAATCCATCGATGAGCTGCGCCAACGCTGCGCCGACCGGCTGCGGCGAACGAGTCTTAAAAGCACGGCCGGACTTACCCCGGCCTGCACGTTCCATTTTCGACATACACTCTCCGGTTCAGAGTATTCCACTGGACAGCTCCGCGGAACACCGCTTCATCTGTCGTGGTCAGGATTGTCTGTCCCAATCCAGATACAAGGGAGAGAATCCGCTGGACCCGGCCCGTATCGAGCTCGCTGAATAGGTCGTCAAGGAGAAATATCGGTGCTTCCAACTTCCGCTCACTCACATAGAAGAACTCCGCCAGCTTTAAGCCCACAAGAAATGTCTTGTGTTGACCTTGCGACGCATAGTCTCTGACGGTCTTTCCGCTCAGGACAAACTGGACATCGTCCCTGTGCGGACCGGCCAGACTTACACCACGCCTGAATTCCTCGTACCGGACGCGGTCAATCGATCGCTGCATCAGCCCTGCGATCGCGTCAACATCCAAGTCCTCACCGACACCGTCAACACTGCTCACGTAGTGGAGAGCCGGTTCTTCATCGCGATCAACCAGCGCGGCGTAGGCATCCTGCACGTACCGCTTGATCTCATCCAGAAACACGCAGCGCCGGCGGATCACACTGCTGCCGTACTTGATTAGACTCACGTCCCAGGGCTCCAGCAGATCGAGTCGGTGAATGCTGTGTGTACGAGCGTCGGACAGAATCTTGTTCCGCTGCTTCAGGACCCGGCGATACTCCATGAGGTCATCAAAGTATGTGCGGCTTATCTGCGACAGCGTAAGGTCGAGAAACTTCCGTCGCTCTGCAGGACCGCCAGACGTAATTGCACCATGCTCCGGTGAGAGAACAACAATCGGAAATCTTCCGATTACTGACCCAAGCCTCTCCGGCATCGCTGCATTAACCGTGAAAATCTTTTCGCGTGCACTCTGCGTGTAGATGCACCGAACAACATGATCACTCCCCGAGGCAGTGCGAATGACACCCTCAACTTCGAATCGATCTCTCCCTATCTGAAGAACCGTATCATCGCTCGCCGCGTAGAAACTCTTCGTTAGACTCAGGTACGATATCGCTTCAAGGATATTCGTTTTTCCCTGACCATTATCCCCCACAAGAACATTCACGCCTGCACCGAACTCCAGCTGGCTATCACAATGATTACGGAAACTTCTCAGCCGTACAGAACAGAGGTTCATCTGCACCCAGCGTACATTTAATGCGGTAGCCCCGTCAGCGGCGGGGCTACCCTATCAACAAGCATTTCACCAGATTGTCACGTGTTCAACCGAACAGGCATCACCAGCATGATGACGGTCTCGTCCTCCTTCTGCTCGGCAGGTGCAACAATGCCGGCACGTGTGGGTGAACTGAATTTGAAGACGACCTTTTCCGACTCAAGGTGAGTCAGTATATCGACAACGTAGTTGGAGTTAAATCCGATCTCCAGTGTGTCGTGATCATAGCTGCATGGCATCGTTTCCCTCGCCTCTCCTCCGAAGTCAATGTCCTGTGCGCTGATGGTTACGGTGCTTTTCTTGATCTCAAAACGAACCTGGTGTGTAGTAGCACTAGCATACAGGGCCACGCGCCGCAGCGATGTCACGGTACTCTCTCTGTCGATCGTCATTACTTTGTCATTATCCAACGGGATCACACTGTCGTAGTTTGGATACTTCTCATCAATCAGCCGGGAAATAAGCTGCGTCGAGTCAAATGCGACCTTGATATGCGTGTTGTTTACCGCGATGACACACACACCGCTCTCGAGAGACCGTGCAACAAGATGAAACGCCCGAGCCGGAACAATTACATCCCTCTTCAGAGCATCGACGCCCGGCAACCTCTGGTCGATTTGTACAAGGCGATGACCATCTGTGGCAACTGCACGCAACTCTGAACCTTTTCCCTGGAGCAATATGCCCATCATTGCAGGACGTAGTTCGTCGGTGCTTACAGCAAACGCAGTACGATGCACAAGGCGCTTCATCAGAGTAGCATCGAGACGAATCGCGTCAGAACCCGTAAACTGTGGGAGGGATGGAAACTCCTTTGTACTTTCGCCCGTTAAAGTATATTCACCACTGTTTGTAGAAATCTTAATTTTGTTTGTTGTTGTGTCAATTGCAAAATCCGGAGAGACGTCCGGTGGAAGAGACCGCACAGTATCTACCAGGCGCTTTGCTGGAACAGCAATTCTACCGTCTTCCAACCCTTTGACCTGAATAGATGTTGTCAGTGAAACATCCAAGTCCGTTGCCGTAATTGTTAGCACATCATTGACGAGATCAAAAAGAAAACTTTCAAGAATTGGTATTGTTGATTTCGAAGGTATTGCTCCACCGACCTTGTTCAGTGCACGTTGAAGTTCAGTGCTGTTGACAGTGAATTTCATGGTTGTCTCCTCAGGGGTGGAAATGGGAAAAAACCTCAAATTCCTCCAAAACATTATAATTTAACCTTTTTTATGGAGAAATCCAAGAATGTGAATGGTCTTTTGCTTTGGTAATTGCTCCCGAATGTCCAACAAAGAAGGTTATTCTGATACAGGGGATAATCTTTATTGAATCTATCTCTAAATATATATATAACACTTGTAATAGAACTGGTGTATATGTTGAAATCAAAGAGGTGAACCTGGTGTATATGTATTTATAAAAGACTATGCTACTTGTCACTTCAAGATACGGTTGAGCATGGTACATGTGAACAACACTGATCATATTCACAATTGATTGATAGCCGTCACCAGAATTACATTATTCGAAGTTTATAGACGGGAACTCACCACTAATCTTCAGGTTGCTCACAGTGTTTTTCACATGTTGATCACACCAAACGAAAAGAGCCTGGTAACATACCAGGCTCCATTGAACTGCAATACGCTTGTGCGTTAGACATGACCGAGAAGTTGGAGCTTTCGTCTGATCTGCTGAACAGTCGCTTGAAACTTGGAGTCAAGGCGCATTTGGTCTTCGACGGACTGATAGGCGTGAATGACTGTGCTATGATCTCTTCCGCCAAAATGAAGGCCGATCGTCTTCAGTGATGAGTTGGTAAGTTCCTTTGCAAGATACATAGCTATCTGACGTGCGTTCACGATCTCCTGCTTTCGTGTTTTCGCGCGGATCAGATCATCAGGTAGATTGAAGTATTCACAGACGACACGCTGAATATTCTCGATTGTCATTGGTGATTTCACGTCGCCAACGACAACCCGAAGAACCTCACGCGCAAGGTCAACAGTGATTTCACGCCCTTCAAGCGAAGATTTTGCCAGCAAGCCGATGAGACATCCCTCAAGTTCCCTGATATTTGAAGTGACATTTGATGCGATGCACTCAACGACGTCTTGTGGCAGTTCAATGCCATCGTCCTCGCTCTTCTTGCGGAGAATGGCAATGCGTGTTTCAAGGTCAGGAGGCTGAATGTCAGCCGTCAATCCCCACTGAAAGCGCGAGAGCAGCCGGTCATCGAGGCCCTTGAGTTCTTTTGGTGGTCTGTCTGAAGAAAGGACAATCTGCTTGCCAATTTGATGCAGTTCATTGAATGTGTGGAAGAAACTATCCTGGGTTTTCTCTTTTCCTGCGAAGAACTGGATATCATCCACAATCAGGAGGTCCATGCTCCTGTAAAAGTTTGAGAAATCCCGGGTCCTGTCGCTCTGGATGGCATCCACAAACTCAACAGTAAACTTCTCGCTGGAAACGTAAATAACCCGTTTGGCTTTTCCGTTTGCAAGTGCATAATTGCCGATGGCTTGGATAAGGTGCGTCTTACCCAGACCGGTGCCTCCATAAATAACAAGGGGGTTGAACGTCGTCCCGCCGGGATTGTTTGCGACTGCGGATGCGGCCGCGCGGGCAAGTTGGTTACTATCTCCCTTGATAAAGTTATCGAATGTGTACCGGGGATTGAGGAACGATTCGAACCTAGTACCCGTGGTCTCTTTGCGAATCGCACCTCCGTAGGTGTGGGTGCCTGTCTTGAATGAGGTGGGTTGAGGCGGATATATGTGCTTGTCCTGAGTTATTGCTGCTGGTGCTGGCTGGTATTCAATCTCCGAGAGAGAACCATCGGATGCGACAGAATACTCCAGATGTGCTTCGTTTCCAAGTACTTTGACAATGGTGCCGTTGATCAATTCATTGTAGTGTTCTTCCAACCAGTCGTAGAAAAACTGGCTTGGAACCTGGATGACGAGCTTTCCTCCCTCAAGATTCAAAGGAACAATCGGCTCAAACCACGTTTTGAAGCTCTGGGAGTTGACGTGTTCTCTCAATAATTCCAGGCAGGCTGCCCATACGTGTTGTGCTTGTTCGGTCTCACTGGGTTGCTTCACGGTATCGATGGCTGTATTCATTGAAAATCCATGGGACTTAGTAAGTTATCCACGTGTACCGGCTGGTAATTCACAAAGATATTCACAGTAGCCTCATCCCTGAGGAAAGCGCACGATTTCCAGTGGTTACCCACAGATGTCACCAGGTGTAACTAGCCAAAGTCCTTCGAATTGCAGAGGTGGACCACCCGGTGCAGTACTTATCCACAGCTGTGGATTTTTAGCGTGGATAAACAAGTTGCAGCTGGAAGAACGTGTGAAGTTATAGACAAGTTATCAACAGGGAGAGCATTCTCAGTGCATAGAATATTATAAGACATGAAAACTGCGTTCGCAAGTCAAATAGTTGGTCTGATATGGAGATTTCTGTTGTTTGTTTGGCATATTTGTTATAGCTTTAAATTTGTATACCAAATTATACTACGAGGATTGTCCATCAAGGGCAACCCTCTTTTTTGTCACAGGAGTGCCAATCGATGAAGCGAACCTTCCAACCGCATAACCGGAAGCGCAGGAATACGCATGGATTCCGCCAGCGTATGGCCACGAAAACCGGTCGGCAAGTTCTTGCCCGTCGGCGTGCAAAAGGACGGTACAAGCTCACTGTAAGCGATGAACGATAGAACTCTTGAAGAAAACAGAGATTCTTCGTGCTGGCCCCCATTTCAGGCAAACCCTTCTTCGGGGTGAGCGGATCGACGGGAAATTCCTGCGTTGTTACTATATGCTGTCGGAAGGGGCTGTGGCGCCGCTGAAGGTGGGTTTTGCGGTGTCCGGTAGCGCACTCAACGCGGTGCGGCGGAACAGGATCAAGCGGCTGCTGAGGCAGGCGGTCACGGCAGAGAAAAAGGTTGTTGAACATGCCCTCACTACGATGCACAGGCATGCCTGGGCCGTGTTCCTCTTCAAAGCAAGCAAATCCTTCCCGGTTGCCCGGATGAAACTCCACACGCTTCAGCCGGATGTGGCTGCCCTCTGTTGCACACTGGCCTCAAAGCTACAGTCGGATTGAATATGGCAACAGTAGTAATCTATTGTCTTCGTACATACCAGGCCCTCATTTCTCCGCTGCTTCCTCTGAACACGTGCAGGTTCCATCCAACGTGTTCGCAGTATGCAATTGATGCCGTCTACAAGTATGGTCCCATTGGGGGATTGTGGCGCTCTCTCAAACGGATTGGGAAGTGTCATCCGTTTCACCCCGGCGGTTTTGACCCTGCCTGAACCGAGACACGGAAAGAGCACTCTTACGTTGGAGAATCAATTCATGGACAAGCATTCAACCCTCGGTTTCATTCTGATCATGCTGGTGCTCATCACGTGGATGTGGATTCAGACGCCACCGGCACCGGCTCCGCATGCCCCTGTTGCCGATACCCTGCGCACAAAAGAACCTGTGAAGGCAGACACTACACAGAAGGAAGTGCACGCCCTCCACCCCCCGTCAGAGAATTCAGTGGGCAAATACTTCGAGCATCTTGCATCGGGGGTTGAAAAGGTCTTGGTTGTGAAGACCGACCTATACACAGCCGAGATTACATCTAAGGGCGGACTCATTAAGAAATGGGAACTCCACAAGTTCCTGAGCTGGGACAAACAGCCGGTCCAGCTTGTGGACTTTGATCATGGCGGGGACCTGAGCCTGCTGTTTACAACCAGCGACGGAAAGCTGGTGAACACCCGGGCGCTTTATTTTGAATCGCTGACACCCCCGTGGAAAACGGTTACCCTTGGCAGCGGTGAGTCATTTTCCGTCGATCTTGTCCTGCCGATTTCTGCGAGCAAGAAAATCATCAAGCGGTTCACGTTCACCGACGGGAAGTATGACATCGAGGCAGAGATCAAGCTTATCAACCTCCAGGATGTGATATCAAATTACGAATACGAGGTGACGTGGGAGAAGGGTTTACGCTATGCAGAACAGAACAGCGTGGATGAGTCAAGTTTTGCGATGGCCTCTGCTCACTCCGGTGGAGAGACAGCGGAGATTGATGCAAGTAAGGCGGGCGAGGTTGTGAAGAGGGACATCAACGGTTCCACCAGTTGGGTGGCGACGAGGACAAAGTATTTTGCGCTCGCACTGATTCCTGAGGAAGGAAAGAGCCAGGGTGCGTACCTCGAAGGGGCACACGAGTCCATGCCCGACGGAGGTGCCAAGGAGACCTACAGCCTCGCACTAAAGATGCCCTTCAAGGGCAGGGGCGAGGAAACAGCGAAGTTCATACTATTCCTCGGACCTCTGGACTATCACATCATTAAGTCCTATGATCGCAGCCTCGACCAGATCATGAGTCTAGGTGCAGCGTGGATCATCCGGCCGATTGCGGAATACATCATGATCCCGCTGTTCCAGTTTCTCAACATCTTCATACCAAACTTCGGGTTTGTGATCATTGCTTTCTCGGTCATCATCAAGCTTGCACTGACTCCTCTCACGCGGACGAGCATGAAGTCAATGAAGAAAATGCAAGCTCTTCAGCCCCTGATGCAGGAAATCAGAGAGAAATACAAGGATGATCCGCAGA